>JGI12109J20283_10109682_pt1 | contig 13823 bp, 11 predicted proteins | sample ElkSlonscriptome_12_FD_20283 | JGI IMG/M metagenome (IMG submission 20283) | reverse complement strand
GACATGCGGTCCATGTCTCGGCTAAGTGCCTGTAAACACGCGATTATCGTGATGGAGAGGATACGAGGATGAAGTATACAAGGCTTGGCCCTTCCGGCCTTCGCGTCTCGCAGCTTACGCTGGGCTGCATGTCCTATGGCGATACCACCAAGGGCTGGCACGGAGACTGGTTGCTTGGCGAAGATGAGAGCCGGGCGTTCTTCCGCGCTGCGCTGGAAGCGGGGATCAACGTGTTCGACACGGCAAACGGCTATTCGGGCGGAACAAGCGAGGAGATCACCGGCAAGCTGCTTGGCGAAATGGCGCGGCGCGACGAGATCGTGGTGGCGACCAAAGCGTTCATCCCATGGCGCAATGCTCCCAACACAGGCGGCCTGTCGCGCAAGGCCCTGATGCAGGCGGTGGATGACAGTCTCACGCGGCTGGGCATGGACTATATCGATCTCTACCAGATCCACCGCTGGGATGATCGGACCCCTGTCGAAGAGACGATGGAGGCCCTGCATGACATCGTGAAGGCGGGCAAAGCGCGCTACATCGGCGCTTCGTCCATGTATGCATGGCAATTCGCCAAGGCGCAGGAGACAGCGCGCTCAAACGGGTGGACGCGCTTCATCTCGATGCAGAACCAGTTGAACCTCCTCTACCGCGAGGAAGAGCGCGAGATGCTGCCGCTTTGCGCCGATCAGGGCGTTGGTGTCATCCCGTGGAGCCCATTGGCGCGTGGACGGCTGGCGCGTCCCTTGGGGGAAGGCACGGTGAGAAGCGAGACCGATGGCGTCGGCAAGGCACTGTACCGCGATGGTGATGCAGCCGATGACGCGATCATCACCGAGCTTGAGCGTATCGCGAAGGCGCGCGGCGCAGCGATGGCGAGCGTCGCGCTGGCGTGGCACTTCACAAGGCCCGCTGTCGCCTCGCCGATCATAGGGGCGACCAAGCCGCATCACATAGCCGATGCGGTGGCAGCGCTCGATATCCACCTTGAAGCAGACGAGACCGCGGCTCTCGAAGCGCCCTACCGGCCAAAGACGCCAACCGGCCTGGGAATGGCGATGCCCGCGATGGATCAGCTGTCGATCGCCGGGGGGGGATGACGGCATCCATGCCTCTTGCTGCCGGTTGCGGCGCGGTATGTGACAATCAGGGGCACGGGCGGCGAAACCGGTCACGAACGCGTCACACGTCTCCGGCACTCCGCACTTGTTGGAAGAGCGGGGCGCTCATGCAAGTCATCACCATATTCCTGACAAATGCTTTAGGTGAAACGCTAGACGAGTTCGTCCACGATGATCGCTGCTTCCTCTTCAGCCGCATCGATGCGGGCGGCCCGCGTCAGCTGGTCGACGGGCCGAGCTGGGTGTTCGTGGACTGGGTGATGGAGGAATGTGCGGGGCTGGAGATGTGCCGCCGCCTGCGCGCCGATCCGCGCACGAGCGAGGCGCACATTACCATGGTCCTTGAGGAAGACGAGGATGAGGACCGCCGCCGCGCCCTGAAAGCGGGTGCGGATGATTACATGATCGGCCCGCTCACCCGCAATGCGGTGCTGGACCGGGTGCTGGCGCTGCAGGCGCAAGGGGTAGAGCGCAATCCGGGCAAGCAGCTAGAATGCGGGGCCTTGACGATCGACATGTCAGCGCTTCAGGCGCGCTGGCACGGCACTCCGATTGTGCTGCGCCCCAACGAATTCCGCCTGCTGCGCTACTTCGCGGAAAATCCCAATCGGGTGCTCAGCCGCGAGAAGCTCATCGAAGGCCTCGGCAAAAGCGAACCTGCGATTGACGAACGAACAGTTGATGTGTGGGTCGGACGCCTACGCCGCGCGCTCAAGGCTGCGGGTGGGGGCAATCCCCTGCGCACTGTACGCTCAATGGGCTATGTCTTCGATCTGGATTAAGAGCTTTCCTACACGCCCATGCCTAGATGACTGAAGCCTCAGGCACCACGGAAGTCTGACCATCCACAATACGAGAAAGGGGCCGCCCGGTCGATCCGGACAGCCCCTTATACGTAGGCCCGATTAGCTCTTGTCGATCAGAACTCTTTCGAGAGCCCAAGCGAGAAGACAGTGCCAACCTGGAAGGTGTTGATTTCAACCCGGTTAGTGCCGTTGGACTGGAATTCGAAATTGTCCCGGCCAAAGATATTGCGAACCTGGAAGCTGAGCTCGAATGGATTGCCCCCAAACATGTTCAGCTCAGTCCGCGCAACCACGTCGACTGTCAGCCCTGGATCCTCCACCACATCAGGGAAGTTGCCGCCGCGCAGGGTGACACGCTCGGATGCGTAGTTGAACAACAAAGTAAGCTGCTGGACTTTCTCCGTGTCCTCGATGCCAAACGCGAGGTTGGCGATGTGGTCCGATTGGCCAACCAGCGGTGCGCCATCGTCAAACAGGTTGAAGGCGTCCTGATTTGGATTGCCCGGAACCGCGGCGATATCGCCCTGCTGAACGGAGATGGAGGATTGCGTGAAAGTGTAGTTGGCCTGGACAAGGAACTGCTTTGTTTCGAAGAAGCTACCGCCCATGTCGTAAAGATCGATGCTGTAAGTCGCATCAAGCTCGACGCCGTAAAGTTCGGCTGAAGGCGCGTTGGCAAAGCTGGTGCGCAGCTGGCCAGACGCGTTGATCAGGAAGTTCTCGATCGGATTGTCGATCTCTTTGTAGAAACCGGCAAGGCTGATGCGATCCTGACCACCAAGGTAGTATTCCGCGCGCGCTTCAAAATTCAGCAATTCGCTGTCTTGCAGGAACGGGTTGCCCTGGAAGCGGCGGTTGCCTTCGGGATCGAAATAGGTCTGTTCGACCAATTCGCGAAATTGCGGGCGAGCGATGGTTTTCGACCCTGACAAGCGCAATTGAAGATCGTCCACCGGCTCCCACGTGATCGTGGCTGAAGGCAGGAAATAATCATTTGCGATATTGGTCGAATTGAGGATCGTGCCCGCAGCGACGCCAATATTGGGATTGGGCGTCGCGGTTTGCGTGGCATCCTCGTAGCGAAGACCCGCTTCAACGGTAAGCGTATCAGCCGGGAGCCAGCGCACCAGACCATAGGCGCCGTGGATCTCGAGAGCAGCGTCCACCACCGGGATGGGAGCCGCTTCGGTCAGCGTGACGTTGAAACCTGCAAGGGTCGCCCCGTTGATGATGTCACCGGGACGCCGCAAGCCCAAGGCACGAACCGCAATCTCGTCAAGCGAGCCGAGTGCAGGGTTTGCAGCGTCGGGCGCAATAAAGGGACGGAACTCACGGCTGAGCGATGTACGGTCGGTATCCGAATAGGAATAGCCGATTGTGCCGGTAAACGTGTCGGTGAACTCGTAGGAGAGGTCAATCCCGCCAAACAGCAGCTCTTCCTGCAGATCGTCAAAGGCGGTGGTGGTGATACCAGCATCCGATGTCTGATCGAAATAGGCCACGAAGTTCTCACCCAGCACGCCCTGGGCAGGGATATTGGTGCGGGTGTAGCTGACAGTGGTGTTGAACGGCGCTTCACGGTCCGTACGGGCATAGCCGCCGCGAACGTCGATATCGAGCCGGTCAAAATCGAGCTCGGCAACAAGCTGGGTATCAATCAACTGGCGTTCGAACCATGCCGTCTGCTGGTTGATGAAATCAAAGCCGGTCAGGCCCGGGAAGATATCGAACCCTTCTTCGAGGCGCGCGGTTTTCAGCGTGTCACGGATATACAGATTGGTCCAGCGAATGGTATGCTCATCGATGTCGAGACCAAAGCTGAGCAGCCCGTTCACCAGAGTGGTTTCATCAGTGATGAAGGTTTCCTGCTGTTGCAGAACCTCGCTCAGATCGAGGCTTCCCTGCTGGGTAAGAACCTGCCGGTTACGCCGTCCGTTCTTGATTCCGGCCGTGGCGATGATGCCCAGATAGGTGTCACCGCCCAGATCGAACGAGAGGCCACCTGTGAGTGAGCCCGAGAAATTGGGCGGCAGGCTATCATCGCGCTGAAGTGTGTTGAGGTTGAGCGGAAAGAGCTGTCCGGCGATGGCTTCCTGCAAGGCAGGTTCTGCATCGGAAGCGCGAAGGCCGCTGTCGAAGAGGGTCTGCAGGTTTGAGGGAACATCGCGATTGCCATTGTCAAAGCCCAGCGAGTCCCATTCGGATCCGAAATAGGTCAGGCCGTTCTCAAACGTCGTCTCGGTATCACCACTGGCGCCAACGCTTACCTTGAGAAAATCTTCGACCGGAACGGCTTTGGTTGTGAGGTTGATGACACCGCCGCCAAACTCACCGGGGAAGTTTGCCGAATAGGTCTTTTGAACGAGGCTGGAGGCCACAACGCTGGTTGGAAAGATGTCCAGCGGAACAACGCGGCTCAGTGGCTCGGGGCTTGGCAGGGGCAGGCCATTAAGCAGAGCGAGCGAATACCGGTCGCCAAGGCCGCGAACAAATACGCGCCCGTCACCAACCAGCGAAAGGCCACTTATGCGCTGAAGCGCGCCTGCAATATCGCCTTCGCCCGTGCGCGCGATCTGTGCTTCGGAAAGCACGGTGAGCACTTGTGTGGAATTGCGCTCCGGATTGCGGGTGCGCCGTCCGGTTACGATGATGTTGCCGCCGCCGGGAACCGAAACTTCAGGCTCCTGCGGCTCTTCGTCTTCCTGAACGCCCTCTACTTCCTGAGCCAACGGGTCCGCCTCTTCGGGTGTCGATTGGGCGTGAACTACCGCAGGAAAAGTGAGCGACGTCGTGAGAAGCAGCAGCCCTGCCAGGCGCGTGCCGGTCGTCATAATGCTAGACCCCCTCGTTTTATAGGCCTTGAAACACAAGCGAGCCATCTTCGGGCCCGATGCAAAAGGAAACGGGGACGCCGGCACAAAATGCGCAGCGCCCCCAATATCCTGTGGCGCCATTAGGGCGTCGGAAGCGACGTGCAGGCCCCGTTGGCGCTGCCGAAGTCGGCGATGGACGAGTTGCAGGTCCAGTCGCCGAAATTGTCCGAAAGATCATCGTCTTCGGCACCGACAAAGCCGGTGTCGGTGAAGAAGCTCGAACGGGCCGTAAGGTCTGCGCCGCCAAAGGCAGTCACGCCGTTCTCGTTCGCGCCGTTCACGAAGGTGTTCGTGAGAGAGAGCGTGAAGTCGAGATCTGAGTTTGCATCAAACAGAGCGAGCAGTGCCGCATCGGTCGTCGCGTCATTGCCCGAACCGCGGACCGGGCGAGTGGCATCGCAGTTGCCGACCAGCGAGTTTAGGCCGATGATGGCAGCCTGTGTGGTTGCTTCATCAACGCGGAAGCAAAGGCCGCCGCCATTGGGATCAGCATCAAGCACACCGTTGGTCAGGCCGAGCGCGGCACCGCCGCGGGCACGCACGATCTGCGAGGAGGCAGATGAGCGCTGAACGAAGGTGAAGTTGTTCACCTGGAATTCGGTCTGCGGAAGAGCGGTGCCCGGAGTGGGCTGCTCATCGCCCGGCGAATCCAGTTCGATCAGGCTGTCCCCGGTGTTGCTACGCTGGGCGACGACAACGTTCTGCAGGTTCACACGGGCGCCCGAGTCAACGTCAAGCGAATCGTCCGAGGCGCCGATTACAGCGACGTTGCTGCCGTTGAAGCCGCCGCCGAAGAACTCGAGGCCGTCGTCAGAGCTGTTGAACGAGAAGATGTTGTTGATCGTGGTGCCCGTTCCGATCCCGCCGGTGGTGAGCGACTGGAGTTCGTTCGCCTGCTGAAGCTCGAAGCCCGAGAAGCGGATCTGGTTGAAGGTGAACGAGCCGGAGCTGTCAGTATCGTCTTCGCCGCCGAACGGGGTCGGAGTGACGGTGCCTTCAAGCTGCATTTCGCACTGCGCGTTGTTGGCGAAAGCGGGCGTCGTGTTGAACGTCAGATCCTGACAATCCGAAACGCGGCCACGGCCAAGCAGCACAACACCGCCCCACTGGGCCTGGCTGTTGTCAGTGGCGAGGCCGATGATGTTGTCACGGCTGGTCCAGATGATCGGGTTGGTTGCGGTGCCGTTGGACGAGATCGTGCTGCCGCGATTGACCACGAAGAACGATTCGGCCTGCGCAAACAGGATCACGCCGGGTTCGATCGCGACATTGACCGTAATACCGTCAGCGAGTGCGCCTGGGGTAAAGCCATCGTCTCGGCCAACGTTCACGCGGCCTGCGATTTGATAGACAAGGCCATTGACGAACGGGAGCGTATCATCGGCGTCGAAAATCGAGGGCAGTTGGCACACGCGATATTCGCCGGTCGGGCCCGGGATGGTGCCGACATCGGCCAGACCGGCGCTTGAAGCGATGGTCGGGCAACCTGCGGCCGGTGTCACGAGCGCCTGAGTCGGCGTGGGCGTGGGCGTGGGTGTGGGCGTCGGAGCCGGATTGTTGATGATGATATCGCCCGAAGTGCCGGGAGAGACGATTTCGTCAGCGCCGCAGCCAGCCAGTGCAACAAGGCTGCAACCCAGAACGAGAGTGCGTTGAATTTTTTTCACAGCGTGCGGTCCCCTCAAAAACCGAGAATCAAAAAAGCGCTCGAATGAATGCGCAAGGGGATCGCTACGGATGGCACATGACAGAATTTGGTCACAATTACAGTCGCGAGGCAAATTGCATATTTTGTCTAAACTATGACAGATATGACAAAATTAGCTGCGCAGATTTCTCGGAAAGTCTGAATTGTTACACTTGGAAAAGCGTTTTGAAACAGTGCCTAGACCTCCAAAAGCGACGGTTACATTACAATGTTACGGTTATGTTGCAATCTCGTTTCAGTGCGTGCATGCTTGTCTTCATCGGACAAGGAGAATGATATGACACCGACGATCATCGCTATGGCAGCGCTGCTTGTGGCTAGCGCTCCGACGCAAGATGCAAGCCCGGCCAAGGAAAATGTGCAAGCAAGCAAGCTTGCTTCAGAAGAGCTGTCGCAAGGCAGGACGACCAAGGTAATCACAACGCTTGAAAAGCGGGTTGAAGCCGCGCCGCAAGACCCTGCATTGCTCATCAATCTGGGTATCGCCCATGCCCAGAATGGCGCCGATGGAATTGCCCGCACCATGTTCGAGCGGGCTTTGGTTAGTCCAGATCCGATCGAGCTTGAGACTGCAGATGGCGATATCACCGACTCGCGCCGTCTGGCGCGAAAGGCCATTCGCATGCTTGAGCGCGGTGAATTTACGGCCCGGCTTTCGCGCCGCGATTGACCTGCCGCGTGCCCCGAGTTTGATTGGGGCATTCCTGAAATTGCCAGATTTCTGGTTGGATACTGAAAGGCAGCACTCCCTCGATGGAGCGCTGCCTTTTCTTATGGGCGCCGATCTTATCTCGGCAAACCGAAGACTTTCTGATTTAAAGTGAGGGGCGCTGGCATGGGACTGTCACCTCCTTGTCATTTAGACTAGACATGGGGCGAGAGCCTTGGAGGGTATTCGATGATTCATGCGCGCACCCCGCGCTCTGTGTTGGCTGGAGTTTTCGCTTGGTCGGTTTTGCTGGCCGGATCGCCCCTGCATGCCGACGTCATGGAAGTCGGCCCCGCAGGCGCGCGCTGGGTTGCGGGCGGTCTTGCGCTTCCAGATGAAACGGCGGTGCAAGATGTGGCTGCGCAAAGCGACGTAATCGTCGGTGGTGCAGTGCCACTTGCGGCATTCGGTGATATCCGCGCCAATGCTGCCGCCGTGCCCGAAAGGTACGCGGCGAAGATTGCCGAGCTGGGCGCGCGTTTCGATCTCAGCCCAAGCCTTCTGGAAGCGCTTGTGTGGCAAGAAAGCCGCTGGCGCGAGAGCGCTGTGAGCCATGCAGGAGCACGCGGATTGGCGCAGCTTATGCCCGCAACAGCGCGGTATCTTGGCGTTGATCCCGATGATCCGATGGCAAATCTGGAAGGCGGCGCGCGGTATTTGCGCGAACAGCTGGACCGGTTTGATGGCGATCTCGAAAAAGCGCTTGCCGCCTATAATGCCGGGCCCGGCCGCGTGATCCGCGCTGGCGGTGTTCCGAACATTCGTGAAACCAGAAACTATGTCGCCTCGATCATGGGGCGGCTGGCCAATCACTCCCGCGCGCCAAATGGGCAATAGGATGCAGCACGGTACGCACGGGCCGACTTTTGAAAAAATGGACCACATGATGAAATCGCTTCTCTCGCTTCCTGCCCGTTTGGCAATTATTCTCTCCGCCCTTGCATTGCCCTTTGCGCTGCCAGGCGCTGCTGTCGCTCAAAACGTCGCTGGTTCCGGCGATAATCCGCTGGTTGATGCGCTTGTCTGGATGCAGGGCATCCTGCTTGGGCCCGTTGCGACCACGCTTGCCGTCATGGCTGTTGCCGGAGTTGGCTTCATGATGCTGACGGGCCGGATGAACTGGCGCTATGGCGGGACGGTGATCGTTGGCGTTTTCATCATTTTTGGCGCGCCGCGCCTTGTGAACTCGATCGCGGCTTTTTGACCAGTCATGAGCGAATTCAACCGTTATCCGATCTATCGCAGCCTTACCCGTCCGCAAATGTTTGCGGGCGTGACGATGAATTTCTTCATCATCAACATGACGGTCTCGACGATCGCGTTTCTCGTGCTCGATAGTTTCTGGTTTCTGATCGTGCCTGCTATCATGCACGTAATCGGATACTTTGCCTGTTTACGCGAACCTCGTATTTTCGATCTGTGGATCACTAAGGTTTCGAAATGTCCGCGCATACCAAACCATCGGCGCTGGGGTTGCAACAGCTACGCGCCGTAAATTCGTGACGGGAATTCAGGCCTCGCAAGGAGGGCCTTAGACTATGGCAAAATGGATCGGACCTGCCAGCTGGAGCGCCAAGGAGGCGCTGGTTGGTGATCGTCTGCCTTATGAGCGATTGATCGACGAAAACACGGTGCTTTTGCGCGATGGCTCTGTGATGAGCGCAATCCAGGTGCCTGGCCTTTTGTTCGAGACCGAAGACTCAGACGCGCTCAACGCGCACGCGGCCACGCGAGAGGTGATGCTGCGCTCTACGCTGGATGCACGGTTCGTGCTGTATCATCACGTGATCCGCAGGCGCGTCGAGGTGGAGCTTGATGCCGAATTCCCCGATCCGCTAAGCCGACATATCGATGCGCGTTGGAAAGAGCGGCTTGCTGGAGGATCGCTCTTTATCAATGATCAGTTCGTGACGCTCATCCGGCGTCCGGCGCGCGGCAAAACGGGATTGCCCGAACGGCTATCCAAATTCTTTGCGCGCCGCGGCAAAGAAGAGATCGAAGCTGACCCCAAGGATGTTCGTAGTCTGAAATCCGCCATCACGGGACTGACCGCATCTCTTTCTGCTTACGGGGCCGCGGTTTTGGGCGATTATGCCGCGTCGGGCGACAAGGCCGGCACCAATTCGGAAATGCTGGAGCTGCTTTCCGCACTCTATAACGGCGAAATGCGTCCCGTGCGGCGTCCTGCGCCTGAAACCGATATTGGCCATATGCTGCCCTATCGCCGCACCAGCTTTGGCCTCGATGCGATGGAATTGCGCGGAGCCGGCGATCCGGATTTTGCCGCCATCATCGGGCTGAAAGATTATCCGGAGGCGACATCGCCCGGACTTCTCGACGGCTTGCTGCGGCTGCCATACGAAATGATCGTCACCGAAAGCTATGCGCCAAACGAACGCACCACGGCGCGCGAGCGGATCGATCTTGCGCTCAGGCGCTCGCGATCGGTAGACGAGGAGGCCGCTGCCGAAAGGTCCGACATGATGGCTGCGCGCGATGCGCTGGGCAATGGCAATGTCGGCTTTGGTGATCATCATCTCACAGTCCTGGTGCGTGAGCGCAGCCTTGATCGGCTTGATGATGCGACAGCCGCCTGTGCGGCGGCGCTGGCGGACACTGGCGCGATTGCGGTGCGCGAGGATACCAATCTTGAACCAGCTTTCTGGGCGCAGTTCCCGGGGAACGAGGATTATATTGTCCGCCGCGCCCTGATTTCCAGTGCGAACATGGCCGGCTTTGGCAGCTTCCATGGATTTGCTCTGGGGCAGGCCGCCGATAATCACTGGGGCGATGCGGTCACCTTGCTTGAAACAACCAGCGCAACCCCGTTTTTCTTCAATTTTCACCACGGCGATCTCGGCAATTTCTCGGTGATTGGGCCATCGGGATCGGGCAAGACTGTTGTGATGAATTTCCTCGCGGCGCAGGCGCAGAAATTCAGCCCGCGCACGATCCTGTTTGACAAGGATCGCGGCGCGGAGCTTTTCATCAGAGGCATTGGCGGGCGGTATGACCGGATCAACCCGGGTGAGCCGACAGGGTTCAACCCGCTCTCGCTGCCAGATACGCCGGCGAACAAGGCATTTTTGCGCGATTGGCTGGGCGTTTTGCTCAAGGCCGAAGGGCCCGAAGAGCTTGGGCTTATCAGCGCCGCCGTTGATGCCGCCTATTCCAATGATGCGCGCCTCCGCCGCTTGCGGCACTTTAAGGAGCTTCTCGCAGGTGCGCGCCGCCCCCAACCCGGCGATCTCGCTGACAGACTGAGCGCCTGGATTGGCGATGCGAGCGGGGAGGGGGGCGAACACGCTTGGTTGTTCGACAATGAGCGTGACCAGCTTGACCTTGATATGCGCGTTCTTGGCTTTGACATGACGCAGCTGCTCGAAAATCCGCGTTTGCGCACACCGGTGATGATGTATCTCTTCCACCGCATTGATGAACGCCTGGACGGGCAGCCGACCATGATCCTGATCGATGAGGGCTGGAAGGCGCTGGATGACGAAGTGTTTGCAGCGCGCATTCGCGATTGGCTGAAAACGTTAAGGAAACGCAACGCGCTGGTCGGCTTTGCCACCCAAAGCGCGCGCGACGCGCTTGAAAGCCGCATTTCGACAGCGCTGGTCGAACAGACCGCCACTATGGTGTTCATGCCCAACAGCCGCGCGAGGGCCGAGGATTATTGCGATGGCTTTGGCCTGACGGAGCACGAACTGGCTCTCATCCGCAGCCTGCCACCGCATTCGCGCTGCTTCCTTGTGCGCCAGCCTGATGCAAGCGTGGTGGTGCGGCTTGATCTTTCGGGAGCGCCCGAGGTGCTGACCATTCTTTCAGGTCGCGAGGCTTCGGTGCGGCGGCTTGATCTGCTGCGCGAAGCCGTGGGCGATGCGCCCAGCCAATGGTATCCTGCACTTACCAATCGCGCATGGCCTGATGGCGGGGATGCAGAATTGGATCAAGACGGCCACTCTATCTGGCAGGCGGCAGAATGAGCACCACGTGCGATCTGGCTGCGCAGGAGGTGGGCTCCGGCGTATCAGCCGCGCTCACGGCTGTGGATTGCATCGCCGGACAGGTGAGCGAGCAGGCTTTCATGCGTTTGTCGGAAGGTCCGCTGGGCACCATTTTGCCGATCCTGCTCACATTTTTCATTGCTTTTTTCGGGATCAGTCTGGCGCTCGGTCGCTCCAATCTCTCCATGCGGGCGCTTGTTCCGCGTATCATGACGGTGGGCCTGGTCGTCACCTTCGCAACCAGCTTTGCGGCCTTTTCGGCGGTGTTTTATACATTCTTTGTCTGGACCCCGGATTTTCTGGCTGGCGTGATCACGGACAGCGAAGGCTCAGCGACTTTCACATTCGCGCAGAAGCTGGATGTGGTCTTCATCGCGGTGCAGCAAGCCTCGACAGGGCAGACCGATATCAACGTCTTTTCTCCCCCCGGCATGATGTGGCTTGGGGCGTTGCTGTTGCTGCTTGGCACGGTTGGCCTGTTGGTCACCGCCAGGATCGGGCTTGCGCTGTTGCTGGCTGTGGGGCCGGTTTTCGTTGTTCTGGCGCTATTCAATCAGACCCGCGGGCTGTTTACCGGATGGCTTAAGGGCATGCTGATGCTCAGTCTTGTGCCGCTGTTTGCGGTGGTGGGCGGGTCGATCATGCTGGAGATGGCAGTGCCTATCCTGGCCAACCTTGTCGCAGCGCCGGGCCAGATCAACCAGCAGGCGGCCATGGCGTTTTTTGTGGTCGGCTTTGTTCATTGCATGCTGATGTTGATGGCGCTGATCACCTCTTCGTTGATGGTATCCAAATGGCAGATCTTTGGATTTGTCGACACCGCGCGCGATCAGTCTACTGCGAATACGGGCCAGCGGGCACCAGCGTTGTCGCCGCCTTCTGTCACCGCAGCACCCGCTTACCAACGGACCTCTGTCGCAGCGCCTGCCACAACACAGCGCCGCGCCGATGTGGCGCCTGCTGCGGTTATGGTGGCCAACGATACAGGGCCTGCCAATTCGACCACGCGCGAGACGAAAATCTACGCAAGCGGTCCGCAGTCCGGCCAACCCGGTTCGCTGAGCTCTGCAAATTCCCGCACGCGAGGGATTGGAAACCGCTTCAGAAGCGCGCCTTCGCGCATCTCTAAATCTGGAATGGAAAACTCAAAATGAAGCGCGCAAGTCTTTTGCTGCCCCATCTGTTCGCAGCCGTTGCGATGGCGGTGTCTGTTCCTGCGGCTACAAGCGCTCAGGAAAACGAGCCCGCATTGCAAGATCAGCCAAAAGCGGGGGATGCCCGCATACAAACCCGCATCTATGACGATGCGAGCGTTTTCACGATCAGAGGCAAGGTCAAGGTACAGACCGCGATCAAGTTTGCCGAGGACGAACTGATCGAAAATGTCGCAATCGGTGACAGTTCCGCATGGCAGGTCCAGCCCAACAAGGCGCAGTCGATCCTGTTCGTCAAACCGCTTGAGGTGCGCGCCGTTACCAATCTGACCGTGGTTACCAGTAAGCGGACTTATCTGTTCGATCTGATCGCAGCGCCTGGCAATGCTCCGCTTTACGTACTGCAGTTCCGCCACCCCGATCTCGAAAAAGCCAAAGAGGAAGCGCGGCTTGCGGCGATAGAGGCGGCGGAGGAAGCAGAGAAGGCAAACGCGCTTGAACTGGCTGCAGCCGATGATCCCTATGCCGTGGCCGATCCGGCAGCGCTCAACTTTCAGTGGGCAGGCGCTGGCGATGGCGAATTGCTTCCGGCGCGCGCTTACGACGATGGCGAAGCCTTGTTTCTGACGTGGCCTGCCGGCTCTGCCATTCCCGCCATCCTCATCACCAATGAGGATGGGGAAGAGGGCCCCGTCAACTTCACCGTGCGCGGCGATACAGTCGTGCTTGACAGCGTGCCCGCCCAGATCATTTTGCGTTCGGGAGGTGAAGCTGCCACGCTTACGAACACCGGCCCCACAATTATCAAGCCGCCTCGGTCTGCGCGAAAGTGACGGGAAATTGTGCTATGAAGCTCACGGCTAATCGGGCGGTCATCGCCTCAACGGAGAAAGTATAATGCGCCTTGCCATGCGTTTGCCGCCCAAGAAGGGGGAGAACGGTTCTGCTGATGGCGGCGATCCGCGCGAGGAAACCAGCGCTGAGATCATCGATCTTGCGAGCCGCAGCACTTTCCCACAAGTTACAGAGCGCAAGACATCAACAGATGGTCTCGGTCTAGCTTTAGGCGCAGTGGTTGTATTGGGCTTGGGCGCTGTGACGTGGTGGAGCATGAATGCCTCGCAGATTGATCCGGCCGACCAGTCTGACGGTGCGCAAGTTGCCGAGGCGCAAACACCCGTTCAAACGCCAGCCGATTCGCCCACACGCACGGGTGCACCAGCTCCGGCTCCCGCACCGCAACGCCCCGATCCAGCACCGGCGCCTGTTCTTGCGCGGGCTCCTGACAGCAATCCTGCAACAAACTCCAATCCCTATGCCAGCCCCACTCTGACTTATGACGCGAGCGCCGCTGCAAATCGTTCCGCATCGGCTCCCCCCACGCCGGCCTCGCCCGCTGGCACGGCCGCTAACCCAAGCGGCGGGCTTGCCGGATCAGCAGCTGC
>JGI12109J20283_10546535_pt1 | contig 13824 bp, 11 predicted proteins | sample ElkSlonscriptome_12_FD_20283 | JGI IMG/M metagenome (IMG submission 20283) | reverse complement strand
GTCGGCTACAGGAGGCGACCTTTTCGGCATGGCCGTCGCCATCGGTGACGAACGGATGGTTGTGGGCGCCCCTGGGATGAATGCTGGAATCGGTGCAGTCCTTCGATTTGACCAGAGTAGTCGACGACAGCTTGAACAGCTGGACGGAGCTGCCGACGGAATCGGTTTCGGTACCAGCGTTGCCCGAAGCAGCAACCTCCTCGCGGTGGGGGCGCCCGACACCGATTCCCAGCAAGGCGAAGCATTTGCCCGAGTCGTCGATGTCCGTTTCATCTTCGCCGATAGGTTTGAATGAGAGCGCGCAGATACGATATATGAGCACATCAAGCCCAGGACACTCAGGCAAACAAACCTGGATCCGCTTTATGCGGGTCATCTGCGTCGATGCCGTCTGATACGAACCAAGGATAAATTGTCGCGCAGGTCGGCATTAGTCAGCGCGCATCCTTGTCAGATCAGTCTCGAGGCGTAAGCTTTAGCAAGCGGCCTTGACTGTCGCCTCGCTCATCTTCGAGCACCCAAATACCGCCGTCTGGCGCTTCTTCAACACTGCGAATGCGGGCACCCATGTCGTAGCGACCAATCTCGTTGGCCTCCTCACCATCCAAGCGGATGTGGATAATCGCCTGGGATGACAGACCCGCAGCGAAGGCATCGCCGCGCCAATCGTTGAATAAATCGCCCCCATAAATCATCAGATCGCCTGGTGAAATGACTGGCGTCCAACTGATGACTGGAGCTGTGAATTCTGGCCGAGTACCGTGATCGGGCATCTCGCGACCGTCGTAATGATCACCGTTGGAAACGATCGGATAGCCGTAATTCTGCCCGCGAACAATGCGGTTCAGCTCATCGCCTCCGGCGGGGCCCATCTCGATGACCCAGAGCTGACCGCTGTCGTCGAAGGCGATGCCGAGCGGATTGCGATGGCCGAGCGTCCAGATTTCGTCATAAGGACCAACGCCATCGACCAGCGGTTCCTCGTCGATGTAGTTTACGAATGGGTTATCAGATGGGATGGATCCATCCTCATGCAGGCGCAATACCTTGCCCATGCTGCTCTGCATGTCCTGCGCTGGCGTAAATTTCTGTCGCTCGCCCGAAGTGATCCAGAGGAAGCCGTCGTTATCAAAGGCAAGGCGGTGACCGTAGTGGCCGTCATCAAGGACCTTCGGATACTGGCGCCAGATCACTTCCGAGTTCATCAACTGGCCTCCTCGCTCGCCGAGATCGAGCTCGGCGCGAACAACCGCTGCGCCGCGGGTGTCGCCGACACCTGCTTCTGCGTAGCTGATGTAGATGACACCATTTTCATCGTAGTTCGGATGCAAGATGACATCACCCAGACCACCCTGACCGCCATAATCGACGTCTGGCAGGCCCTCAATCGGCCGCGACTGCGAACCATCCTGCGTCACGACGCGAAGACTCCCTTTCTTTTCTGTCACCAACATTCGCCCATCCGGCAAGAAGGCGAGCGCCCAAGGCTCGTCGAACGCGGTGATGGGCTCAACCGCAAACGGTAATTCGTCCTGGGCCTGGAGCTGAGGCGCAAAAAGCAAGCATAGAAGGACTATCGAAACGACTCGTTGGATCATGGGAATCACTCTGAGTTTTCATGAACAATCCCAGACTGTAGCAAAGATGACTGGATAAACCGGCAACGTCTGGCGACTGTTCAACCGCCTTGATGACAAACACCGCACGCATACCGTCAGACTGAATGCTTCTCGGGCTTTTTCACCCGGCCTGTGTTCGGGCAATTTTGTTTCGAAATTCAGGAAAGCCTGCGTGCGAGTCTTCTTGCAGGTTGTGGACAAAGCTGGGGCATCAATCAGTCGGCTTTATTTCACCCGTAGCGGGTGGGCAGCACAGTGCACGCGAGTGGTTCGAGCCGCTCATAGCTCTGGTGTCCATCGGCCAGCAGCAGGGTGGGTGCGCCCAGTGCTTGAGCGACTTCGAAATCGTGGTCGGTATCGCCGATCAAGAGGGTCTTGCCCGGGTCAAGGCCCATGGAAGCGTAGAGCTGTTTTCCGCGCTCGACCTTACTGCTGGCCTCGCAATGATCGAGTCCGTAGACCTCATCGAAAGCATCGTCGATGCCGTGATGGGCGAGCAGCTCATGCACGTCCGATTCGATCGCCGCGGTCAGAATGGCGAGCTGATAGCCGCTATTCTTTAGCTCGGCGATCAGCGCTTCGGTCTGTTGGAACAGGTCGGCTTTCAAGGTCACATTCGCGCTGTAGCTTTGCATCCAGCGCGTCGCCAGTTCGGGGAACGGATGCCTGGAGAAATCAAAGCCCAGTCGACGATAGTAACTTTGCACCGGGAAAGAAAAGATGTCCCGGTAGCGCGTTCGCGTCAGCGGCGGGAGGGCGAATTCTTCCAGCATCACGTTGGTGATCGAGAGGCAGTAGTCGATGTCGTCGAGCAGGGTTCCGTTCCAGTCGAAGACAATGGTTTCGGTTTCTGCGGGGATGAGTCGAGTCAGGTTGCGCATGCTGGTGGACGTGCCTCCGGTGAAGGTGAGATGGCCGACGGGCTTGTGCGACAGGATAGTGGATGTACTGCATTGTCGCTGCGTTGTCGACAGCGTTTTCGACTTCAATCGATTTTTTCGCTTGATGCCCTTCAACTGCAGCGCTGAGTTGATTGCGCAACGGCGGACACGCTCAGGCCGGCAATATTCGCTATCTTGAGGTTCTACTGTTCTGATCGAGAGCGCCAATGAACGTTGAACACACCTATGCCGGGATCGAGCGGGCGGTTGCACTGATGAGCCGCCGCCTGGAGCAGTCTCACGTTCCTTCGCTGGACGAGCTGGCAAACGCGGCTTGCATTTCAAAATTTCACTTCGTTCGTATCTACCAACTTGTTACGGGCGAATCGTGCAGCCAAACCATGCAGCGCTTGCGCTTAGCCCAGGCTAGCGGTGCATTGGCTCAGGGCGGCACAGTGACTGAGGCCGCGCTTATCGCGGGCTATGGATCCAGTCAGGCGCTGGCGAAAGCTCTGCGGCGCTTGGTCGGGCAGTCCGCTACAGAGCTGCGGCGAGCGCCGGATCGCCTGGCCCGCACGATCGAGCAATTGGGCAGCGTGCAGCAGCCGGGGGCAGACGCTCCGCTGTCGATTGAACTGGCCTCGCTGGAACCATTCAGCATTGTTGCCGTGCGTACACAAGGGCGCTATGCCGAACTCGCCAGCGTCTATCAAGCGCTGGCCAATGCCATTGGCGGCATGAACAATATCCGAAATATTTTTGGTGTATCGATGAACAATTCTGAGCAAGGTCTGGGTGGCGACCTGGTGTTCCACTGTGGTTTTCAGACGCGCACTGATGTCAATCCACTACCCGACGAGGCCGAAATACTCGAGATTGCTGGCGATAAATTTCTTATCGCGCGCCACCTCGGTAGCTATGAGCGCCTAGGTGAGAGCATGGACATGCTTTATTGGAGCCTGCTGCAACGCGCTGATCTTGATCCTGCAGACCGCCCGATGTTTATGCATTACCTGGATGATCCAGAACACACGCCGATCTCTGAATTACGAACCGACATCTACCTTCCTGTCTTACTTGAGGAGCATTCACTATGAAACTGCGCGCACTATCCCTGGCGATAATTCTTTCCTTTACTCCCACTACTCCCACCCTTGCCAGTAATCCATTGTCTTTCATTGGTCATTGGGCCTCAACGTGTGAGTTTTTCGGTGCAACTGCGCAATGTGAACTTGAATGGCGTGCCGGCCTGCATCCGAGTCTGGTCGAAATGCAATTTACCGTGTTGGATTCACCGGCGAGTATCGGTAATGAAACGGAAGCCGGACTTATGTTTAAAGGTCGGTCTGTTCTCAAGCAGGAAGAGGATGCCTTTCGGGGCTTCTGGCAGGCCAGCAATGGCGACATACACCCCCTGTTTGCGCGCCTGGAAAGCGGCACGTTGACTAGCTACTGGGGAGAGGCAGCAACAGAGCTTGGCCGTTCTGAATACCAGCTTTTGGAAGTTGGCAGCCTTCAAGTCAAAGACTGGGTTCTGACCGATGAAGGCTGGCAATTATTCATGGAAGTAGAGTATCAACGGCGGTGATTTTACGGATGTTCCTGGTTTCCAGTCCACGGATTTTTCGTCTATGAACCCCTGGCCTATGAATTTCTAGGCCACAAATTCCAGGGCACGCATCCTTGGTCGTTGGTAGCGATTTCACGTTCCGGACAAGTAGCCGACTCGGGACTGGCGATTCTGGTCTGATCCTGCGGTCACTGCCCAATGATCCCGTGGCCTATCGCTCCGGCCCGCCCACAACGATATGAAGGATCAGGGTCAAAGCGTCGAAATTACTCAGTTACATGAGTGGATTGACCGTATTCTGCAACGTCGCGTCGACGATAATTACGGCATCGGTAATTCTATCGAGGCAAAAGAGTTCAAGGACAGGCGGGCTCCAAAAATTCTTCGGAGTGCTGTTTGGGACCAGGGCAGATTCTGGCAGACGCTCGCTACTCATTGGCGTCTTGATGATTGGCAGGGTGGTCAATAGTGCTGACCAGATGGCGCCGAGCAAACCGAAACCACCAGGGAGGTCGGTTCTTGTTTTTTCGGGAACGCATCAAGAAGTTTTGAGGTTTCGCACCGTGTCTGGCTTGGTAACGTGCGGCTACGATATCTGACTGGTCCTCAGCCGGTATGGGATGCCCGACGATCCGGGGTAGGCAGACCACCGGTTTGAGCGGACTTAGGTCGCACGGCCAGTCTGCCGGAAGACTCAGTGGAAGCGAATGTTGGATCAAGTAACTTGCTGCAGTTCGGCTGACAGAGTAAGCCACGGTTCCAGCACTGTTGTGTACCAACCGCTCGGCGCTTAGCGCGTCAGACAAGCGTGAACGTCCGATCCCGTGGCGCCATATTCTCGCTTTGCCGTAGTAAAGTTGGATAAAGTGATGATGACGATAGAGGTTGCGCGTTATGAATTGTTCGAATCGATCTCCGATCTGCGCATCGTCCTCAAGAATGATCGCGCCGGGTAGATCTCTATCAATAATTTCACGATAGCAAGCCTGATGGCTGAGAGCACAGGCAATTTCCGGGTCTGTTAACGCTCGGCCGAGACGACACTGCGCTTCAGCCCGATCGACCATCAATTCGTAGCGTGGGTCCAGACCTTTGCGACCATCAATGGCGACGCTCAGACGCCACTCTATACCACGTGCATCAAGCGCCTGCACCAGCGATGCGCGTCGCCCCGTAGTCCCATTAAGCCCGATAACGTATAGCGGCCAGTTCATTGCCAAGTGATTTTTGTTAAGAACATCCGAAATTCTAGCGTAAGCACCGGCGCCCCAAGCCTCCGAGAGTACGCGCAGTCAAAAATGCGCCTCCTCCGATCGGCCCACGGCTGTCGCCGATTGCTTGACGCAATGAAGAAACGGCAACGTTGACCGCGTAGTCGCTGGCCGCTTCGAGATGCCCCCAGACCGCTTCGATCAGGGTGTCGCGCGAAATGACCGAATCAGGATGCTCGGCAAGGTAGCGCAACAGGGTCAGAAGGCGCGGAGCCAGGGTGGAGATCATTTACACACTTCAAGTTTTCACTTGCACAAAAAAATTGACCAGAAAACCGTCTTTATAGTGTTGATTATTAACGCTTTTAGAAAATTTTCGAGTTTCAACAGGACTCTTCGCCACAATCAAGCCACGGTAGGGTGCATGGCTTCGGGCGAATCCGCCTCTGGCCTGCGGCTCGGGATACAGCGACATCAGACTCTCCGCTTCAACCGCGCCGTACATTCATGTTCAAAAGACCGGCTAGGCCGGGGGAGAAATAAGATGAACAGCACTCGAGACTGTAACAAAATCCATCTGATGCGCGGGCTGGCAAGCGCCGCGCTTGCGGCGGGCCTGGTCCTGCCGGCATCCAGCGCGCTGGCCGAACAGGTCAGCATCCAGTTTTCACAGACCTATCCGGGGGGTGGCACCGTCACCGGCCTTCTGGTCGGAGAGGATCTCAATGACGACGGCCGTCTCTACACCGTGGCGCCGCCACTGGCCGATGCGCTCGGCCTCGAAGGCGGCGGCTCCGAGGTGACCTACGCCAGCGTCCGCATCGAAGGCGTCCTGGGGCAGACCGTCACCAACGTCTTCGACGCCTCGGTGGCCGACATCAACGATCCGGCGAATTTCTTCTGGGGCTTTGCCTACAACATCGACGGCGGTGCGCTCGGTGACGAGGCCGACGAAGGCGTGTCTTTTGCACCCCTGGCGCCGAGCACATCTTATGTTGGCGGTCCGCTGTTCGCACCAGCCTTCACGCCGAGCGTCATTCCGGACACGATCGATATCTGCGGTAACGCCAGCGAAGACGCCTGTTCGGCGCTCGTGACCCTGAACCCGGTCGATCCCTTCCCGAACTTCGAGCTTCTGTTTTCGACCACGTCGGCTGCGCCGATTGTTACGCATGAACTGCTGCGCTACACCTTCGAGCAGGACGGCTTCGACGGCGGCGCCTCGGTCACCGGGACGATCAGCGGACGCGACCTCGACGGCGACGGCCAGATCTATTCTTCCGGTGCCGGATTCAGGGATATTCTCGGCCTTCCGGAGGGCGATGAAGTCGTCCACGCCAGCGTCACTATCCTCGGCGTGGAGCCGGAACCTATCGTCAATGTCGTAGATCTGATCGCGACCGACGTCCTGGATCTGCCGAATTTCTTCTGGGCCGCCCGCGTCAACGTCGCCGGTGATCAGCTCGGGGATGAAGAAGGCGAGGGCATCTCCCTTGCACCCTTCTCACCGAGCACGTCCTATCTGGTCGGGGCCGCGTTCTCGCCGGCATTTGCGCCCTCGGTCATCGAACAGGGTGTGGCCAACTGCGGCAACGAGGCCGAGGAGCCCTGCGGGACTCTGGTCAGCCTGACGCCCAACCCCGAAGTAGCTACGGGCGTTGATCTTAAGGCCCTCCAGTACAGCGCTGAACCGGTTGCGCTGACGCCCGAGCCTCTGATCGTGGATGCCAGCTTCAGCGGTCACTACTACAACCCAGTACCCAGTGGCGAAGGTGTCATCGTTCAAATCATCGAAAACGGTACGGTGTTGGTTTACTGGTTTACTTATGACGACGACGGCAGCCAGCGTTGGTTGCTGGGTATCGGTGAGCGCCAGGGGCTGACCGTCGACATTGATGAACTTTACGAGACCGACAACGGCATGATGGCTACGATGGATCCGGTTCTTGTTGATCTGGACGTTGTCGGAAGTGCTGTTATCAACTTTAGCGGCTGCGATGATGCCGAAGTGCTTGCGGTTGTTGATGGGGTTCCAAGAACGATGGATGTTGATCGCCTGACCGGGCTGAAATCTATCGAGTGCGTCCGTTAGTTAGCGATCCGCGCTCAATTGTTCTGGAATGTGATGCCGGCCTCGCGCCGGCATCATTTTTTTACGCTGGGATTCGGTACTCAAGTCTTCAGGATTGAATTTGATTGATGACTTACCTCGCGCCCGAACATAGTTATTCAGAGGCTCCCTAGCATTTCCCACCCTCTCAAATTTTTCTATGGCGACTGAAGACGCTTTTTATCTCGAAAGGATTCAGAAATCTGTAACGCTTTGTCGACAGCCTGTTGCACGCAATATTTGTCCAACGCCTTTTTGTTTGTTGTGCTGACGGTCAAGGCTGCTGAGCCTGACCAGCAGTATAAGCAATGGAGTAGTTATCGTTCGCATGATCCCTAGTCTGGCGACCTGGGATTAGTTGATGTTCTGTGTTTGCTATGTTTGTTGAGCGACCTCATGGGGATATTCCGCTGCTCGTTTCTGAAACGACAAGATGGCGGGGTTTTCGATGACGCCGTCGCGAATTTCGATTGCGCGAGTGATGGTCAGGCTCTTGGCCCATCGATTCGGCCCGCCCATGACAATAGGAAGGATCGGCGTCAGTGCGGTGGAAATTTCCCAGGAGGCGCTGTCCCAGAACAAAGAGGGTGAGTGATCAACGGCGTAGTACCAGGCGGGACCGGCGCGGAAGATCGGATCGCTGAACGACGTCGGTCGGGCGAACGGAAAGCCCATGCCTTCATCGCAGCTCACATCGACAATCAACGAGCCGCTTTTCAGGTTGTCCACTTCGCTTTTGCCCAGGTACATCAGCGGATTGTCGGTATCCTGAAGAACCGCGTTGACGACGATATCTGCATCGGCAATTTCCTCAATAAAAGGACGACGATGATGGTCGGGTTGGACTACGACCAGGCCCTGTTCCGAGCGCTCGAATTGGCAATATTCGGCGCCGGGCATTTGATCTACGACCAGCGGGCTGTTGCGCTGGGTGAACACCTTGACGTCCGTGACTCCGAGCTGACGCAAGGCGAGTGCCGCACCCCGACCGACGGAGCCAAAACCCAACACCAGCGCCCGCCGGCGCGGGCCGTAGTTTCCGTCAACGCCGCGCAATGCCATTGCGTGCATGACACTTGCGTAGCCGGCCAGCTCATTGTTGCGATTGAAGATATGCATGTCGAAGTGACCGTCGCTGTTCCACTTGTGCATCGCTTCCCAGGCAATCAGCGTCAAGCGCCGGTCGATTGCTGCCTGCGTCAAGGCCTGCTGCTGCACACAATGCGGCCAGCCCCAGAGAATGCTGCCCTCGCGCATGGCCTCCAGGTCTTCGAGCAGAGGCTTGGCTAAGAGAATCACGTCCGACTCGGCGAACAGATCCTCTCGGCTGGCGACGCCACCGGTGCGCTCGGCAATTGAAGCATCCGAGGTATCGAAAGCCTCGCCATAACTTCGCTCAAAGCGCAGCCCCGCACGGACCTCCTCCGGCAGACAGTCCAACTGACCGGGATGAATGGGCACACGGCGCTCATTTTCTTTACGGGATCGGCCGATAACGCCAATGGACAGCATAGTTCTCTCCTTATCGGTTAATTCAGTTGGACAGACAATTTAGTGACCCGAACTCTCAGAACAACATCCTACCTTAGGTTCGGAAGGATGATTCCGTCCTGGAAACATCAATTCTGAACTCTTTCATGACGGCCAGCAATCGGCTTGAAGATCAGTTCGTGATCGCGAACGGAAGGAGGAGTTGGCGCTTGATTGCGTCCGCATTCCTGAACGCCTCCTCAATGAGAAATAATATAAAGCATTGATTAATATGTATTAATTAGTTTTGGCACATAGTTTGCTTAATGTCATCAACCGTCCTAATTCTTATCGGAGAGAGTACTGATGATGACCGACCCAACGATTGCCACCAATCCGGCTTTTTCAAAGTGGATTTCCGCCTTGATCATCGCTTTTTCGGTGACGCTGGCTGCTTTGCTGCCGCGCGTCACATCGGCGCAAGACATCGTCGTCAATACCAATTCCGGCGCTCCTTTCCTGACAGGAAGCAACGACGGGTTGTGCTCGCTTGCAGAGGCGATCAATAACGCTAACGCCGCTGCGAGTACGGCCATGTCAACGCTATCCCCGGATTGTCCAGATGTCGGCAGCCCACCGTTAACGGAGGCGATCGAGGTTGAAATTGCGGACGGTCTCGGCGTTATTGATCTTGACGGTGTTGTGCTGATTAGATCACCGATCAAGTTGGTCGGGCCGTCGCCCACGAACAAGGGGAGGATCACGACCAGCGGCAATCAGGGTATTTTTGCCGTGAGAGCTGCTTCAATCGCCGCGATCAATGCGCAAATCTTTGAATTCAGAAACCTGGAATTGTTTGGTTCGACAAAGACCAGCGCTCCACCAAACCTAGCGCGATGTGAACACTCCGGTGGCGCCATTTGCATATCGTTATCACGGCCTGATGCTCGCGTCACCATCATCGATAGCGAATTCCGCTTGAATGAAATCAATCCCTCTTCATTTAACTCATTCTTGGGCGGGGGAGCGCTCTCTGTCGGTGCCTCCTCTACCGACGTTGGACAACGTTTGCTGATCGAAAATACGACGTTTGACCGGAATATCACTCGAGGGTCTGGCGGGGCGGTTTTGGCTGGTTGGGTCGCCACCACAATCCTTGATTCAAGATTCGAGAGCAATGAGGCCTCTTCTGGCGGTGCTGTCAAGGCGCAGGGGTCTGCTTCGCTTAGCATCAACCGCTCGACGTTTATCGGCAACACGGCGACGCCAACGGACGCAGCCGCGCTGGAAGCATTGGGGATCCAAACCGTCGTCATCACACATTCACGATTTGAGCTCAACTCAGTCTATGTTTTCGACGGACAGCAAATCACCAGCGACAACTTGGGCCATGCGGTGACCGTCAACGGGTTTGGCGTATCTTCAAGCAACCTGCTGATGCTTAACACCGAGTTTGATCGTAATAACACTGGCGCAATCAAGTTATCCAGTGGTATCAATGCCACGATAGGCTCGACGTTAGTGCATGTAAACCGGGCAAGCGCAAGCTCCAAAGGTGTTGTCAGCGTGAGAGACTCGACGCTGGATATGTTCAATTCCAGCGTTGTCGGTAATATCGGGTTACCAGAATTTCCTCATACACCGATGGCTGGCATCAGAGCAGAGAGCAGCACGCTTAATCTGGAACACGTCACCATCAGCGATAACTGGGCCAATGGGTCATCCGCTGTTGGCGGGCTCCATCTGGTCGACAGTTCCACCGCCAACCTTAGCGGCACCTTGCTGGCCGGTAATGAGGGCGTGAGCGGTGGTAATGCCCTGGTTGAGGGCGGCTCCGTTCTCAATATGCATTCATCGCAGTTCGGCGACAGCGCCGCTGAAATCAACGGCAGCAGCACCGCAAATGTCTTTAATGACAATGCGGGGCTGGATGCGATTCAAGACATGGGCTGCACGGTGCCCGCCGGTGACTCGATGAATTCACGTTGCATACCGCTCGCGCCATTGGCTGCCGGTGCCGTTGCGCTGGATCGATCCGATCCGGCAACCACCCTGCTCAGCGATCAGCGCGGGCTGGACTTTACCCGCAAATCAGGCGGCGGTAACGTACCAGACATTGGTGCCCATGAAACCCAACCGCCGCTGATCAGTATCGACCCAGACACCAATACCGCCTTCAACGAGGGCAGTAGCGGCACTACGCCATTTCCCTTTACGCTCAGGCGTAATGGCGACAAGCGGGCAAACACCTTCGCCAACTGGAATATCTTCGGTGATGGCCCGACGCCTGCCAACGTAGATGATTTTCAGGCCGCGAGCTGGGTCGGCGGCAGTGCCTTTTTCGATGTCGGCGCCGAAAGCGCCCAGGTCAACATTAACGTTATCGGCGATACGTTTACTGAGCCTAACGAGGGGTTCCGCTTGGTCCTTGCGGGGATCACGAACGGCCAACAGGGCGATGTCGCGCAACGCAGCGCCACCATCATCAACGACGACGCGCTACTGCCCGCAGCCTTTGTGTCGATTGCGCCGGTCGTGATCAACAGTATCGAGGGTGATTTCTTCATCGGCTCGCGACAAACCTTCCGCATCACGCGCAGCCAGTTGTTGTCAGGGATCTGCAGTTTCCAGGTTGAGCTCTCGGCCATCGGCCCGGCCGGCGTCAGCAACGATGACTTTCTCAACTGGAATTTGGGCACCAGCACTTACATCTTGCAGCCTGGCGAGGAATCGTTTGAGATCACGCTGGATGTGGTTGGTGACGGCATGTATGAAGGCGATGAGGCGTTCCGGGTAGGACTGATCAATCCGTCAGGTTGTTTCATCGACAGCACCGCAGCTTCCGTTGATTCACTGATTGTCGACGACGATAGCTTGATCAACATCGCTGCAGGCGCACCCAGTCAAGACGAAGGCACTGGCGCCAATTTTTTCTACGTATTCCAGGTCAACCGCGTCGGCTACATCGATGATGTCGATAGCGTGAGCTGGGCAGTCACGGGCAGCGGTTCAAACCCGGCGAGCGCCAACGATTTTGTCGGCGGGGTGCTGCCGTCTGGAAGTGTCGGGTTCCCGCCGGGTAATAACGGTGTATTCGTTGAGTTCGAGGTGGCTGGTGATGCGGTCGAGGAATCGGATGAAACGTTCACCGTCACCTTGTCCTCACCGATCGGTGGCGAAATCGGAACAGCAACCATGAGCGCAACTATCATAAATGACGATACAAACAGCGACCAGATTTTTTCCGATCGCTTTCAATAGACGAAGGCTCGGCCCATGGCGCGGAAAGAAGCGTGCCGTGGGCCGAGCGCTGCGATATCGGAAACGCATAAAAACGAGTGGCTACACGATTACCGACATTGCCGATGTGGTGGCATGCACCGTTCAATGACAAGCTGAATCGCTCGTCGATTAAGAGGCCTCTATAACTTTGCTGACCACCGGATGCACGTTACACAACCTGACTCCGAATTTGCGTTCCCGTCTCTCTCAATTTTTCTCCTGCAAACTTACAGCTATATCCTGATTTCTCAGTCTGCGGGTTGAAATCTGAAAGGTTGAGCCGCTTCGAAAGTCGACGAACTTTCGCCAGAAAGTACGCGTTCAATGTCTACACCCAGATCCAGCTTCATAACGCTAGCGCCCTCTGAAAGATCGAGATTATCAAGGTCGACCCAGAATATGCTGGGGGAAATAATTGACTCTACGTAATAGCGCCGGGCTTTATGGTCGGCTACAACACGCCATCGTGTTGTCGACAGATTGGGCTGGTCCGAAATACTGATGCCCCAAGGTACTGACGTTTGACGAATCACACTGAAGACCGCGGCGGCAGCGCGTCGCGGATCGGCAGTCTGCTCGACCGCATTGATGTAAAAATTTGCGCGCATGAAGCGATCTGAGGCTCTGACCGTGCCGGGCATAAATTCGCGTGGATTAACGCCGTCCCAGTATTCCCGGACTGCAAGTTGCTTGTCGTAGGTCGGCTCGTTTGTCATGACCTGATAGCTGCGGTTGTGCCAGATCGTCATTTCACCGTCCACGAACTCAATGATGGCACTGTCTCCGGTAGCGTCCGAAATTGATAGATGAACGGTCGCGGCGCGGCCAGGCGGACCCACCGGCACTTCGCCGCCGGCAACTTGTATCGGATTTTCGCCAAGATCGCCGATCGCTTCTGCCACGGTGGCGTATTGATCGAGGATATATTGCGGGAATATCGAAAGAGAGATTCGCGGCGTGACGCCGTCGTCTTCAGGATAGGTCGCCTCGACCTCCCAGTGAAGATTCACGACCAACCCAGCCTCGTTCATTCCGTCGGCTGTGGCGATATCATAACCGGTCAGAACCAGGCTGCCGTAGCGTGAGACCCACACGGCGGAACGTTCGCCCGCTGCACCATCACGATCCATGCCGCGCGGAAACGCCCAAAGATTGCTGGTCATGGGCAATTTCCAGTCCATACTTCGTCCGGTCAGGATGCGGTCCTCCGGTCCGAGATAAACGGCTCGAGTACAAGCCTCTAGGTTAGGTGCTGAAAAAAGCGTCAGGATTGTGACAAGTACTGTCAGGGATGGGCTGAATCGGTTCATGCTCGAACTCCTTTAATAGTTACAAGTCTGACGGATCTGAAATAGACAAATTTAGCGGTCAACTTTTTGGTCAATTTTAAAGTGATACGCCAAACACATGCCCGATCGGGCGTCCTTGAGACCTCAATCCTGGTCGCTGCTCTCGCTGGGATCATTCGATTGAAGTACAGAACGGTTATTGTCAGGAAGCGAACGGATGTAAATGTCTTGTTGTGGAAAAGGAATTTCCATATCTTCTTCGTCGAGGCGCTGCTTGAATCGCTTGGTCAATGAACGTAGCCTTGCCCAGTACTCATTTGTGCGAACCCAGGCATGCGTCATCATCACGATCTCGGATGTGCCTAGGTGTGCAGTCTCAGCAGGTTGTCCCC
>JGI12109J20283_10064413_pt1 | contig 13828 bp, 10 predicted proteins | sample ElkSlonscriptome_12_FD_20283 | JGI IMG/M metagenome (IMG submission 20283) | reverse complement strand
GATGGACCTCAAGCGCGGCATGGACAAAGCCACCAAGGCGGCCGTTGCCGAGCTGCAGAAGCTTTCCACACCCTGCACCGACGATAAGGCGATTGCCCAGGTCGGTACGATCTCGGCCAACTCAGATGATGAAATCGGCAAGATCATCGCCGATGCGATGGACAAGGTCGGCAAGGAAGGCGTCATCACCGTCGAAGAAGGCCAGTCGCTCGAAAACGAACTGGACGTTGTCGAAGGCATGCAGTTCGATCGCGGCTACCTTTCGCCTTACTTCGTGACCGACCAGCAGACCATGCAGGTCGAGCTGGAAAACCCATACATCCTCCTGCACGACAAAAAGATCTCCAACGTGCGTGATCTGTTGCCGGTGCTGGAAGGCGTCGCCAAGCAGGGGCGCAGCCTGTTGATCGTCTCCGAAGATATCGAAGGCGAAGCGCTGGCAACCCTGGTTGTCAACAACCTTCGCGGCATCGTCAAAGTCGCTGCAGTCAAGGCACCGGGCTTCGGTGATCGTCGCAAGGCAATGCTCGAAGATATGGCGGTTCTGACCGGCGGTCAGGTGATCAGCGAAGACGTTGGCTTGAGTCTCGAGAAGACCGACATCGAGTCGCTGGGATCTGCCAAGAAAGTTCAGATCACCAAGGAGAACACGACAGTCATCGACGGTGCCGGCGATGCATCTGCAATCGAAGGTCGGGTTGGACAGATCCGCGCCCAGATCGAAGACGCTACCTCTGACTACGATCGCGAGAAGCTGCAGGAACGCGTAGCCAAGCTCGCTGGCGGTGTGGCCGTGATCAAGGTCGGGGCTGCCACCGAAGTCGAGATGAAAGAGAAGAAGGCTCGCGTTGAAGACGCGCTGCACGCAACCCGTGCCGCNGTCGAAGAAGGCGTCGTCCCGGGCGGCGGAACAGCGCTGGTCCGCGCACTGATTGCCATTCGTGAGCTCAAGGGCGACAACGAAGAGCAGAACGTCGGCATTAATATCGCCCTGCGCGCAATGGAAGAGCCGCTGCGCAAAATCGTATCCAACGCCGGTGGCGAGCCGTCCGTTGTCCTGGCCAAGGTGGCCGAGGGCACGGGCAACTTCGGCTACAACGCCGCAACCGGCGAATACGTGGACATGATCGAAGCCGGGATTCTCGATCCGACCAAGGTGACCCGCTCTGCCCTGCAGAATGCGTCATCGGTCGCCGGTTTGATGATCACCACCGAAGCCGCAATCGCCGAGATTCCGCAGAAGGATGAAGGTGGTGGCGCCCCTGATATGGGCGGCATGGGCGGTATGGGTGGCATGGGCGGCATGATGTAAGCCAGCTCGTCTCCTACGGCCCGATGCGGCTCAAAGCATGACGAAAAACCCCGGCCTCTGGTCGGGGTTTTTTTGTCCCTCAGATTGGACGAATAGCGCTGAACGAACGAAACCTCTAGCCTGACAGAAAAGAATCCTGTTGACGCAGACAAGAAAAAATTAAATAATCTTCAAAAGGGCTAAAATTCGAGCCAAGAATTTAATGATCAGATCAACGACAACCATCGTCGCCAGGCGTCTGCGGGCTCAGCGTTGTGCTTCAGCACTTGCCTTCGTCTTGCTTGCATTTTTGCAGGCTCCAGTTTTTTCTGCATCAATCAACTCCGGTCATTCGGCGATGTGGTTTGATCCAAATCGATCGGGCGAAGGCTGGGTGCTAGAGATCCTGCCGGAGGATCGAGCATTGCTTTACTGGTTTACCTATGACGATATCGGCCAGCAGCGCTGGATCCAAGGCATCGGCGAGATCATCCGAGGGGGCGACACGGGAGACTCAATTTTTTTCGCCGAAATCTACCAGACGCGAGGACCGTCGTTCGCACGCGCTGGTCCAGAGTCTGACGTTGAAATCGAAGTGGTTGGATCGGCGTCCATAGCATTCCTCGATTGCAACCGCGGGGTTTTCACTTTCGACGCCCTCGGGCAAAGCGGGTCAACCGATATCCGTCGTCTCTCTGAAACCATGGCGGTTGGATGTCAGCCAAGGCATGGCCGTATCGGCAAGCCAGTTCAAGGCTATGCTGGGCAAAGCGGTAGCTGGTTCGATCCGACGATTCCGGGTCAGGGATTGTCCTTGCAATGGATGTCTCGTAATCAGGCCATCGTCACTTGGTATACCTACGATTCGGAAGGATCGCCCTACTGGCTGGTAGGTAACGGCGCTTATTCCGACGGCACGATTGTTTTTGAGTCACTCAACGCGACCCGCGGAGCCCGATTCGGCCAGGCATTCGATCCCAACGACGTCGAATTGATCAACTGGGGTTCTTTGGAGCTGACGCTCGGATGCAATGAGGGGACGGCTCGTTTTTCCTCTCTTCTCCCCGAGTTCGGCGAGGGCGAAATGAACCTGATTCGTCTCACGGCCATCGACCGCCTGGCCTGCCCTTGGCAGGCAAAGCCGCTGCAGGAGCTCTACGACATCCAGTTGACCGAAGTTCCCTTGAGGAGCCCGGGCACGTCCCCAGAGACATTCGCCTGGACCATGGCTGACGACGGCAGCGTCGCCGCCTGGGATATGAGCAACGGCTCAATTTGGTTGTGGCAACCCGATGCCGCTGAGATGGTCGAGCTCACGCATGCCCAGCGATTGACTGGGCCCGTTCTCAACGCGCGTGGCAACGCTGTCTTTGCGAACGGAAGGGATCCCGCCAGCGGGTCTCAGATCCCCATGCGGTGGACGCCGAGTCAGGGATGGCAACCCTTGAGCGGTCTCGACTACAGTCGAGCGCTGATCACCGGAGTTTCGAAAAACGGCAAGCAGGTCGTGGGAAGAGCGTCGAGCAGTGGCAGGAACGAAATCTGGAGATGGTCAGAAGACGGCTCCGTATCGACCTACGCTTCTGAGCTGGACGGAGCAGCACTGACTCCCACTGCCGTTTCGAACGATGGACTCACTCTCTATGGCTTCGTCAATTTACCCCCGGGAAATTTAGGAGAATTCGAGCCTGTGGGTGCCGTTCGTTGGCGCGAAGGCGATTCCCCAGAACTTCTTGTCGATAAGGAGGATGCTCCCATCATTGGTGTTTTTCCGGCTTGCGACGAGAGCTGCCGCGTGGTTGCTGGCGTGGGCCTTCCTGGTGACCAGTCCGGCGCTGAGGATCAAATTGGAGTCTGGCTTTCGTTCGACGGAGGAGCGGCGTCCTACCTGCCACGACCCGGCAATGAGCTGGAACCCTTCGTTGTGCCATCCGTTGAAACTGTCTCATCGGACGGCACCATGCTAGGCGGAATGTATTCTCAGATGCCGCTACCCTCGTCGATGGGGACAGCCTTTTTATGGACTCAGAACACAGGCTATGTCTCCGTTGCAGACTTGATCGAACCCTTTAACCTCCCCAGCGGCGACAACATGTTTCTCGAGGTAAAGGCGATTTCAGGGTCGGCAGATAGGCTACTTCTTAGTCTCGGATACAAACGCTCGCCGTCGACGCGTGAGGTGCGCGGATACATTCTTTCGCTCAACCCTCCAAGAAACTGAGCGCCTATTCCAACTCGTTCCATTTCCAGTTCGAGCAACAGAAGGCGGCCGATCGACTTGGCAGATTCGAGCTTTTGGGCACTTCGAAAGCGATAGTCCTCAGGTCATTAGCAACCCGGCTGCTGATCTGTTCCGCTAAGCTTGACGCATGAAACGCCCGATTACGATCGATCCGTCCGCTCTGGGACAGGTCAGCCGCTACGCCGATGAGGTTTGGCGGCGCTGGCCGGACGCACCTTCGCCCGAGCACAAACCCCCTGCACCGGACCTCGAAGCGCTCAGAGCCGAACCCGAATCTGCGATCCGTCGCTACCGTCAGCTGGCTTCGATCCATATCCTCTGGCAGGACCTGACGGGTGAGGCCAGTGCGGAGGAGACCGGTCAGGCGCTGTCTGCTTTGGCGCGTGAATGTATCGATCTCGCCCTACAGGCCGCCACCGTAAATCTGGAAGCCGATTACGGTGTCCTGCGCGACCCGGAGGGGCAGCGTATCGAGCTTGCCGTCATCGGTCTAGGCAAGTTGGGCGGGGACGAGTTGAACTTCAATTCAGACATCGATCTGGTCTTCGTCCACCGCTGCGGCGGCAATAGCGATGGTCACCGCTCTCTGGATGCCCCGGCGTATCTCAAGCGCCTAACACTGGAGCTGATTCGCCTGCTCGACGCCGTGACCGCCCACGGGCGAGCCTGGGTGGTCGACACGCGCCTGCGGCCTTTCGGTTCCGCGGGGGCGCTGGTTTGGTCGCTAGGCGCAATCGAGCAGTATTTCCTCAATGAAGGCCGCGCTTGGGAACGCTACGCCTGGATGAAAGCCAGTCCGGCCGCTGGTGACGTGGAAACCGCGAGAGCCTTGCTAAAGACCATCCGGCCATTCATTTTCCGCCGCTATCTGGACTACGGAATTTTCCAGAGCCTACGCGAGCTGCACGATCAAATCGAAATCAAGAGCCGTCAGGATTCCCGACGTGACGACATCAAGCGCGGCCAGGGCGGCATTCGCGAGCTGGAATTCCTGATTCAGAGCCAGCAGATTCTGCGCGGCGGTCGCGACCCGGATCTTCAGCCGCCTGGATTCCTGCCCGCCCTGCGCGCGCTCAGCTCGGCGCAAGTCTTCGATCAAGACAGTCAGACTGATCTAAAGGCGGCCTACGAATTTCTTCGGATTCTTGAGAACCGCCTACAGGCCATCAACGGACAGGGTGCCCATCACCTACCTGATCAGACGGAAGAACGAGATGCACTGGTACGTATCATGGGCGCCTCAGACTGGGCCTCCCTTAGGGAAGAAATCGAGAAGCATCAATCGCGCGTCCAGAGCCAGTTCAGTGCCCGCTTTGGAGATCATTGCGTAGTCGATGCGCGGGCCAGCTCGCTCTGGCCGCCGCAGGACGATGTGGAGATTCACCTGAGAAAAGCCGGCTTCGAAGACCCAGAATCGGCCGCCGATGAGTTGCGGGGTCTGGCTCAACGCCTTGGAAATCGGGCCATAAGCGCCGAGGGTCGCGCCCGGCTGGAACGCCTGATGCCGAGCCTGCTGTCCGAAGTAACCGAGCATGATTCTCCCGATACGGGCCTGGTCGATCTGCTACATCTGGTCGAGCAGATCAGCCAACGCTCAGCCTATCTCGCGCTTCTCTACGAACGACCGGCCACGCTGAAGCGTCTGGTGCAGACCTTTCGATTCAGCGGACGCCTCGCCGAGTGGATCGTCGCCTCGCCGCAGTTGCTCGACGACCTGCTCGACCCGGTTCGTGGTCTGGAACTACCCGCGCCACCGGGAATGGATCCTGACGATCCAGAGGCCAGCCTGTTCGAGCTCGGCCGCTGGCGACAGACCGGATTTCTTCGGACCGCGCTGGCTGAAATGGATGGGGTGCTGGACGCGATCGAGGCGGCCGATCAGCTCTCCGAGGTGGCTTCAATCTGCATCGATCGGATTCTCGAGCTGACCGACCCCGAGCACCCTCCGCTGGCCGTGGTGGCCTACGGCAATCTGGGCGCGGCCCTGCTGCATTTTGACTCTGACCTCGATCTGGTCTTTCTGCACGAGGCCGATGACCCTCCCCGGCGAATCGCTCAGCGCTTCATCAGCCTAATGCAGCTGCCCCTGCCCGGGGGTCGATTGTTTGAAATCGATACGCGGCTGCGGCCCAACGGCAATGCTGGAACGCTGGTTTCCAGTACGCAACATTTCAATACTTACCAGGCCGATCAGGCCGACACCTGGGAGCATCAAGCGCTGATTCGCGCGCGCTGGGTCGCTGGGAGCCCCGAATTGCAGAAAGGCTTTTCCCGAATTCGGGCTAAGGTCCTGCAGACAAACCGGGATCCGGACGAGGTGAGAGAAGGCCTGGCGAGCATGCGCCATCGCCAGAAGCAGGAGCGCAAAGAGTCAGCTGTCAAGTCACTTTTGACCGACCTGCAGTTCATCGCTGAATGCGGCGTCCTCTGCCTTGCACAGCAACATGCCGAGCTGCTGGACATCCGGCGTCCCGGTGAACTGCTGCCGAAATTGGCGGACCTCGGTTGGCTTGATCCGTCCCTTGCCGAGACGCTGGCATCGGCCTGGAAGGCGCTCTTATCAACTCGCCACATGCAGTGGCTGAGCCGTTCTGACGACAGCCCCGACCTGGAATCCTTGAGCGAAGACATCGACGAGGCCTGGTCCCACGTCTTTGATCGCTCCGGCTGATCCGCTATCATCCCTAGTCGGACAGAACGAAGCGCAGGAGCTCGGCCATGCGAGCAGTCGACGGCTGGTTGAATGAATACGGCGAAAGCCATCAGAATCCCACTAACAAACAGATACACTGGATCTGCGTCCCGGCGATCGTCTGGAGCGTTGTTGCCCTGATATGGTCGATCCCCTCCCCGCTCGAGGGGGTGAACTGGGCGGTTTTGACCGCGGGCGCGGCACAGCTCTACTACATCAGACTCTCACCCCGGCTCTCGGTCGGCATCGGACTGTTTCTACTGCTCTGCCTGGGTCTATGTCTGCTGATCGACCAGCAGGTCGCGCTGCCGCTTTGGCAGGTCGCCCTCGCGGTCTTCGTCGTCGCCTGGATTGGCCAGTTCATCGGTCACAGGATTGAAGGCAAGAAGCCCTCTTTTTTCCAGGATATTGTGTTTCTGATGATTGGCCCGGCCTGGCTCATGGCCTTTGTTTACCGACGCCTCGGACTGGGTTACTAGAACGACCAACCAGGACGGTCTTAAATGCCTGTGGCCAAAGGAGTCGTGGCCCGGCTGGTGGCTGAACAACGCCGACTGGCCGAAAAAGTCAGCTCGAAAGAGCTGGATGCCCGTCCTGTTGAATGGATCGCTGGCGTCGACGCGGCATTTCCCGATCAAGGCAAAGTGACGCGCGGGGCTGCGGTTTTGATGCGACTGGCAGATTTGAAGACCATTGATCAAGTCACCGTCGAGCTGCCTACCGAGCTGCCCTATATCCCGGGATTGCTGTCTTTCAGGGAATTGCCGGCGGTCGAGGCCGCGCTCAGTGCATTGCGCAGGCGACCAGATGCTGTCCTCTGCGACGGTCAGGGTTTGGCGCACCCCAGGCGCTTTGGAATCGCTTGCCACCTTGGAGTTAAAACGGGACTGCGCACGATAGGCGTCGCTAAGTCACGTCTGTGCGGAAACCACGAGATGCCGGGTGAGAGGCGCGGTGACCAGACAGTGCTTGTCGATCAGGATGAATGCATCGGAACTGTTCTGAGAACCCGGGTCGGGGTCAAACCGGTCTTCGTTTCCATTGGCCATGGCCTGACGCTTGGGCGGGCGGTCGCGATCGCGTTGGATTGCGCACCACGCTTTCGCCTACCCGAACCCATTCGAGCCGCTGATCGACTGGCCGGCCAGCGAAGCCGGTAGAGATCAATCTTCGATGTGTTCCTCGTAACTCGCATGATCCATTAGACTCTCAAGTTCGTCGGGATCTTCTAGCCGGACAGAAAACAACCAGCCATCGCTGTAGGGTTCGGTGTTAACCATTTCGGGTGAATCGATCAGCACTTCGTTGACTTCAACCACTTCGCCGGAAATGGGTGAATAGATGTCCGACGCGGCCTTGACCGATTCGACCACGGCGCAAGCGTCGCCCTGGCCGACCGTGCTGCCGACCTCGGGCAGTTCAACGAACACCAAATCGCCCAACTGGGCCTGAGCGTGATCGGTAATCCCGACGCGGACCAGCCCTTCGTCCTCTTCGCTGACCCATTCGTGGCTTTCGCTGTAGCGCAGTTCAGACGGTATTTCGCTCATGCTTGTTCCCTGTTCAAGTTCTGTAGACTGAGGCGGCAATGACCGCAATCGTTGGCGATTCTAGCAATAATCCAGCACGCTCGGGTCATCGGCCCCGCTGGAGGGTGGCAAGTGATCAGATTCTGATTCGGCCACGCAGAATATCGGCGAACATGACCCAGTCGCCGATCAGGCTATAGATTGGATGCTTGAAGGTCGCCGGCCGATTCTTTTCAAAGGCGAAGTGCCCGATCCAAGCAAAGCCGTAGCCGAACAGGGGCATGGCCAGCAGCCACCAGGGGGAGACGAACACACCCAGAACGAACGCGACGAGAACGAGAAACGTGCCGACAAAGTGCAGCAGACGGCAGCGGCGATCGCTGTGCTCGCTCAGATAATAGGGATAGAAATCACGAAAGCTTGAAAAGGAGTTGGACATGGTGACCGAGCAGCCTGTTGACCCGCTGCTTATGCTACACGGCGGCTCGGCGCGGTGCGAGCGCTTGCGAGGCGGCGCGGATCGACGGAATTACCGCTGGGAAAGAAGGAATTCGCGGCGACGTCGAAGGTTGATCCAGTGACCAGAGATGAGAAGCAGGCCGCCGAAGGAGGTCAGCACAGCGCTGCCTAGGTCACCACCGAAGTCATGGCCGAAGACAGCAGCGAAGGCGACGATCACCAAACCGGCCGCTCCGGGCAACAGCATGCCGCGGTTTCGGTGAGTGCGGTAGCCGAGAAGGAAAGCGCCGGCGCTGACCGGTACGACCACGAACAACAGAAGCAGGTGGAACGCCTCATGCCCCAAGAGCCCGAGGGAGGTCAGGGGCGAGACCAACACCAGCAGCGGTAGCGCCAGGCACTGAATCAGGCAAAATGCCGAAACGGCAATACCGAAGCGGTCCAGCGTCGAGCCGGCCCGAGCCTTTTGCGGGGTTGTTCTAATAACAGCGGCCATAGGAAAATCCGAAACTTTGAAACCGTATGATATATCATTTTTCCGTTCCCGACTGTCGCGAGCCCTACACGCCCGAGTCCACCGCCGTGACACGGAACCCGACCCGATGCCTCGGCGGCCCGTTCCGTGAATAGAACTGCTGACCCGATTCGGTGCGCCGAGGTAGAATTCCAACCTGGCGGCTTGCGCTCGCCTGCCTTCGGCGATCGCTATTTCATGCCGGGCCGAGGACTGGCCGAAAGCCGGGCCGTATTCATCGAGGGCAACAATCTGCCAACGCGATTCCAGGCTCTTCGCGAAGGCCAGTGTTTCGTCATCGGCGAACTGGGGTTCGGTACCGGTCTAAACGCCCTCCTGGCCGCCGACTGCTTCCACCGCCACGCCCACCCGGAGAGTCGGTTACGGATTTTCTCGGCGGAAAAATTTCCCTTGGCCCATGACGATCTCGAACGCGCTCTCGGCAGCTACCCGGAGCTGGCACGCTGGCGTGAAGCGGTCCTGGACCAATACCCGCCGCCCGCGCCAGGTTTCCATCGCCTGATCCTGAGCGAGCGCATCGATCTGGTGCTGATGCTTGGCGATGCCGAGTCCACGTGGCGTCAGCTCGGCGGTCAGCTCAATAGCCAGATCGACGGCTGGTTCCTGGATGGTTTTGCCCCCGCCTGCAATCCAGATATGTGGACCGATCGGCTCTTCCAAGCCCTGGCCCGAAGCTCTCGACCCGGAGCCACCCTGAGCACCTTCACCGCCGCCGGCAACGTCCGGCGCGGTCTTCAGGCCGCAGGTTTTTCCGTGCGCAAGGTGCCGGGCTTCGCGGCCAAGCGCGAGCGCCTTGCAGGCCAATGGCCCGGGGAGAATGAGCCGATCGTGCTGCGGCGAGGCCGGGCTCTGGTGGCCGGCGCCGGGCTGGCCGGGGCGACCACGGCACGCGCCCTTGCAGAACGCGGCTGGGAGGTTCAGGTCATTGATCGCCGGGGTCCGGCCAGCGGCGCCTCGGGCAATTCCGCCGGCGTGCTCTACACCACGCCAAGCGCCCATCTCACGCCACAGAATCGTTTCTACCAGACCGCTTTTATCCGCGCACAGAGCTGGCTGCGGCGCCACCGATTCCCTGATGATCCAACGGATGGTCGACTCAACGATGTCCTTCAGTATCCGACCTCGACAAAACACCGCAACAAGCTCGAGCAGGCGCTCGAGAGCGGGGCCTGGCCGCGCGAGCTCCTGAGCCGACACGACGATGACGCCTACGTGCTGCACGGGGGCGGTTATCTCAGTCCACCGCGCTGGGTCGAGCAGCTGCTCGACCATCCGGCGATCGACATAGTACGCGGCGAGATTCGCTCCCTCGATCAGCAGGGGGCCCTGGTGCTCGGAGACGGACGCGCGCTGCGCGCGGACGCTACGGTGATCTGCCTGGCCCACCACAGCGCGAAGATCGATCCACTGAACTGGCTGTTTATCAAGCGAATCCGAGGCCAGGTCAGCGAATGCGCGCCCACAGCAGCCAGCGCGCGCTGGCGACAAGCGGTCTGTCACGGCGGCTACCTGACGCCCGCCCTCGACGGTCACCACTGCGTCGGGGCGAGCTATGACCTCAAGCGCCCCGAGCACGGGCTCGACCCGGCCGACGATGAGACCAACCTGGCCCAGCTGCGCGACTTCCTGCCCGAACGCTGGGCCGAGCTCGGCGCCGAGGACATCGACATCTTCGCTTCGCGTGTCGGCGTTCGCTGCCAGAGCCCGGACTTCCTGCCCCAGGCCGGGCCACTGCCCGAGCCGAGGGCGCGGCCGCATGGGTTCGTCAGGGGGGCCTGGCTGAACATCGCCCACGGCTCGCGCGGCCTGACTCATACGCCGCTGACGGCTGACCTGTTGGCCGATCAGCTGTGCGCGCTTCCACCCAGCCTCGAACCCGAGCTGATCGATGCCCTCGCACCGGAGCGATTCGTTCTGCGGGCTCGGCGTCGTCAGCCCGACTGGGGCCCGAACGACCCGCCGGAATGACCCGCGCCCGTACTGCCGGTGAGGGCCGGCGCGATATACTGACGGCACTCTACAATAAGGATCCTATGCAGTGAGCTTTCCTCGCCAGCGTCCACGCCGACGCCGGGCCCACGATTTCTCCCGTCGACTCGTGCGAGAACATCGTCTGAGCGCCGACGATCTCATCTATCCGGTTTTCATTCTTGAGCAGGCAGAGGGCCGCGAGGCAGTCCCGTCCATGCCGGGTATCGACCGGCTGGGCCAGTCCGAGTTATTCCAGATCGCTGAGACCTGTCTCGAACTGAGCATCCCCGCGCTGGCGCTGTTTCCGGTCGTCCCAGACGATCGCAAAGACGAGGAGGCAAGCGAGGCCTGGCATCACGACGCGCTGGTTCAGACTCGCGTGCGCGAACTGAAAGAGCGCTTTCCCAAGATCGGCATCATCACCGACGTCGCCCTGGACCCTTTCACTAGCCACGGCATGGATGGACTCATCAACCAGGACGGCTACGTGCTCAACGACGAAACCGTCGATGCCCTGGTCCGCCAGGCCCTGAGCCACGCCAAGGCTGGCGCAGACATCGTCGCTCCCTCGGACATGATGGATGGTCGGGTCAGAGCAATCCGCCGCGCCCTGGAAGAGGAGAACCACGTCAACACTCAGATCCTCAGCTACGCCGCGAAATATGCTTCAGCTTTCTACGGTCCCTTCCGAGACGCCGTGGGATCCGCAGCCGCCCTGGGGGCCTCAAGCAAAGAGACCTTCCAGATGGATCCGGCCAACAGTAACGAAGCCCTGCTGGAAGTCGGCCTGGATCTCGAAGAGGGTGCAGACGTGGTGATGGTCAAACCCGCCATGCCGTATCTGGACATCATTCGTCGGGTCAAAGACCAGTTCGGCGCACCCACCTTTGCCTATCAGGTCTCGGGGGAATACGCGATGCTCAAAGCCGCAGCAGCCAACGGCTGGCTCGACGGCGACGCGGTGATGTTGGAATCACTGCTAGCCATCAAACGTGCCGGCGCCGACGCCATCCTGACCTATGCGGCGATCGATGTCGCGCGACAACTTCGCAGCGCAGGCTGATCCATGGCCAAGCCCTTGCTGCTGGCCGTCCTGGGTGACCCAGTCGAACACAGCCTTTCCCCGAAAATCCATTCAGCCTTCGGCGAGGCGCTCGGACTGAACGTGGACTACCGCCGGATCCAGACCTCGCCAGATGAACTGCCCGATCGCCTCAGGCAGCTGAGCGATGCCGGGGCCGTGGGCGTCAATCTGACCGTGCCCCTGAAGGCTGCCGGGATCCGCCTGTGCCAGAGCATCGACGGGGCAGCCCGCCGCGCCCGCGCCGTCAACACCCTGCACTGGCAGGACGGCGGCTGGTCGGGACACAACACCGACGGCGCCGGTCTGATGGTCGACCTCGAACGTCGGCAGCTCCGGATCACCGGGCGCCGCCTGCTGATCCTCGGCGCGGGAGGCGCCACCGCCGGCATCCTCGACCCGCTGCTGGCCGCCGAACCCGCCGAAGTGCTGCTCCTCAATCGCACGCCGCAACGGGCGGTCGAGCTGGCCGAACGCTTCGCCCACCGTGGCCCGATCGAGGGGGCCGGGCTCGAGGAGTCAGGCGACTCGATCCAGGACTTCGATGTCCTCATCCAGGCCACGAGTGCCGGCCACGGCGGCCAGCTCCCGCCCCTGCGGCGCGCCTGGCTTGGCCGGGAGGCGCAGCTCTACGATCTCAACTACGGACCCGCGCACGCCGGGCTAAAACGCTGGGCCGAGGCCTTCGACCTGCCCTGCCACGACGGCCTGGGCATGCTCGTCGGTCAGGCGGCCCTGGCCTTCAAGATCTGGACCGGCCGACGGCCGCCCATGGAGCCGGTCCTTGAGCAATAAGCCGAGAATACAGCGAGCTGGTCTTCTTGAGGCAATCGGTCAGCTATTCATAAGGCTGGACGCGAGGCGTGAGCTTGAGGATGGCGGCGAAAGTGTTGTTGACCGCCGAGCCGGTGCCGTTGTTTCGACGCATGGATACCAGCCACAGGAGACCGTCTGAGCTGACGTCTACGATGCCAGTGTTCTCCCAAGCCGAATCATCAACGCCAATCTCATTAAGAATGGTCGTCAATGGCTGAAGCCCGGTGGAGCGGGTCCAAACCATCCCACGCGTACCTATGCCGATGCTGCTGCCTGTGAACTCGATCGGGTAATCACCCACCAACAGGTTGCCATCCGCGCTGGCGTTGAGAAAGGCATCGTAAACCGACAGGTCGGTCGCATCCGGCAAACGTCCTACGTACTCCGCACCAAAGGCATCAGTACGCAACCAAGCCTGGCGGAAGGTCGAGAGCTCGGGTAGATCAGCATCAAGATTATGTCCGCCGCCAAAGATTACTTCGCAACTGGCCATGCAACCAAAAGGCATCAACAACGAGTTCTCTGAAGCATCTTTGAGAAAGTCTGGCAGACCATCAATCCAACGAACCGCCCGATCGCGGCGCGGGGACGAGGGCGGGCCCGAAAAGTCTGTCGCAACACCAACAATCACCCGCCCATCATCGGATACTCCGCCGCTTGTAGAGAAGCTATAGTCCAAACCATCCCGCACTACAATTTCTTGCTGACCTAGTTCCGCGCCCCATGTCCAGACAGACAACTGAACCTCCTCGCTGCGCCTACCAAGCCCAACGAGATAGTTGGACTGTGCAGAGACACCATCCAATCGTGTCGTGGTCGTGAAGGTATCCGGCACGCGGTTCCAGCCGCCAGAGATAGTCCAGGAGTAGAGCCGGCTCAATGGACCAAAAGGACCTTCTTCTTCTTCAAGTAATGCCGCATAAATCGTGGACCCATCTGGTGTCAACACAGCGGCATCACCGCGTCCTTGCCGCGGCAAGACGTCCAGCCCCCCGTCGCCCATCTCCCAGCGCCACAGGCTGCGAAACCCGTTGGGCGAAAAGGCACCCAGAACAACGCTGCCATCATCGGACATGGCTGAGACCCGATTGTTGATAGGAAAACCCGGTGAATCGACCGGAATCTCAGCCACCAGCTCGGCATCGTAGAGGTCCAGTAAGGTCGGTGTATGGCGCACGCAGCCAAGCTTTTCCAGGCGGGTCAAGCGGCTCA
>JGI12109J20283_10456154_pt1 | contig 13830 bp, 7 predicted proteins | sample ElkSlonscriptome_12_FD_20283 | JGI IMG/M metagenome (IMG submission 20283) | reverse complement strand
CGGTACCGTCAGCGCGGGTGACGACCAGGCTCTGAATACGGGAAGCCTCGGTCAGGCTGACCTGATCGCTGATGCCTTCCATCGTGGCGTCATACTCGATGACCATACCGGCGATCTGCGGGAAGCGGCCATCGGTAGCCGGGACGCGGCTCACGGCGTTTTCCATCGCGGCCAGCAGTTGGTCACCGGTCAGGTCAATGGCGACCATCTCGTTATTGAAGGCCAGGGCTGCGCCGATGGTCAGGCGGGTGATGTTCGGGCCGAGGATGGTGGCGCGGATACCGCCGCCGTTCTTCAGGGCAACATCAACGTCTTCGGAGATGTTCAGGCGTGCCCACCACAGGGTGCTGTCGGCGGACAGGCGACCCAGGTTGGTTTCCATACTACGGACGTTGGCGCGTGCGCCGTCCAGTTCGCTGGTGGTGGTACCCACAACTTCAAACTGGCTCTGGATCAGCTCGGTGCCGACCAGTTCATCGTAGGTGGTCTGAATTTCTTCAGAAACGGTCAGTTCGGTGCCGAGGACTTCTTCCAGGGCAGCGATACCGGCTTCGTTGGTGGCAACCGGGCCACTACGCGGGTCAACGCGGAGCACGTTACCGTTGGCGTCGAAGCTGATGATGAGGTTACCGACGTAGGTGTAGAGCTGGTCGCTGTTCACCACGGCCACGAAGTTACCTTCGCTATCCAGGCGCAGGGTTGGGTAGGCGGCTTCTGGGCTGTCGCCATCACGCAGCAGGTTGAACGGACCATCAGCTTCTGGGCGGGCCATGAAGCCCGTGGAACCAGCGGCGACGATCACGTCAATGCCGCGCAGGGTGGATGCGGAGAGCGGGTCGCCGGTGAAGTCCTGGGCGTGGTCCAGCAGGATGATCTTGTTAATGCCCTGGGCTTCCAGCACTTCGACTTGCTCCAGCACCATATCGAGTGCGCTTTCCAGCGGCTGGTTGTCCTCGGCGTTACGCCCACCGACGAAATCCAGGCCGGGCAGGTTGGTATCCGGGTCTTCGATGACGTTGAAGAAATCTGCTGGGGCGCGACCAATCAGGCCGATGCGCTCACCGCCGACTTCGACATAGGCACTCTTGGCGATCTGGCCGCCGATGTCAGCGACGTTCTGACCATCTTCAGCGATGGTGATGGCTGGCACACCCTCACTGACGGTGGCGTTGCTGAAATCCAGGTTAACGGCCAGGAAGGGGTAGTTGGCGTTGCTGAGCATGGTCGCGAAGTTATCCAGGCCAGCGTCGAATTCATGGTTACCCATCCCGTTGGCGACCAGGCCCATCGCGTTGTAGAAGGCGATGTCACCCAGGCCAGGGGCACCGAGGCTCTCAACGGCACCAGCCGCTTCGAAGAATGGGCCGGGCAGGGTGTGGTCACCGGCGGTGACGTGGATGGTGTTCTCAACCAGTTGGTCCAGGCCACCCAGGACTGCGGCGTAGTTCAGCAGCTTGGGTTCCAGGGTGTTGGGGTCCTGAAATGCACTTTCATTATCTGAACTGTGCAAAATTTGCAGGGTATAGGTCCCGTCGTCGTCTTCCTGCGCACCTGCGCCGAAGGTTGCGACGATAAAAAGTAGCATTACGAAAAGCAAAGCACTCTTACGCATGTTGCCTCCTGATGATTTAAATAGATATATAGCCTTTGTGGGCCAGCGGGATTATGCCTGTGGTTTTTGGCGTTCGGGTTAGCCTAATGTTAAGTGAATGTGAAGCGTATGTAATATTTTCTTAATATGATCTTGATCAAAGTAAAACCACCGTCATGATTGCCATGACGGTGGGCGGAAATCGCATTAAACCTGGGATAAGGTTCAGGCGGGGGTGGGTTCGTGTTCATCCAGTGGATGCAGTGTTGATAAGATCGTCGGCAAGAATTCGCCAACTGTGGGGTGGACCGGCAATGCATTCTGCATCACCTTATAGGATGCACCTGTGTACATGAAATTGCTGATAATCTGTACCAGGTCATCACCGTGCTTGCCGAGGAAGGTCGCGCCGATAATCTCTTCTGTATCCGCGTTGACCAGAATTTTGATCATGCCTTCGGTTTCGCTGTCTAGCTGGGCACGGCTGACATCTGCCATGTTGTAGGTGGCGATCAGCGTATTGATGTCCTTTTCGCGGGCTTCATATTCGTGCAGGCCCACATGCCCCAATGGTGGATCAGTGAACATGGCGTAGGTGCTAAACCGTTCATTCGCGCTGCGATCTTCACCGCGCATATCAGCCAGTAAGATCTCGTAATCCTGATAGGAGGTGTGCGTAAACGCGCCGCGTCCGTTGACATCCCCTAATGCCCAGATGCCTGTGATATTGGTCTTGTATGTGGGTGTGGTGGTGATATAGCCGTGTTCGTCGGTTTGCACGCCAACAGCTTCCAGGTTGAGTTTATCACTGTTGGGTGTGCGCCCGGCGGCAATGAGCAGGTGGCTACCGATCACGGTTTGCTCTGCTTTGGTGGTTTTATCAGTGACTGTTACCGTGATTGTGCCGTCATCGGCCTGGGTTGCAGCCGTCGCATAGCTGTTGGTGATGAGGGTGATGGCCTCGGCTTGCAGAAATTCTGTGATAGACGCGGCGACATCGGCATCTTCGCGGGCGGCGATGTGCTGGCCTGCCTCGATGATGGTCACTTTGCTGCCAAAACGCCGGAACATCTGGCCGAATTCCAGGCCGATATAGCTACCACCAACGATAATCAGATGCTCCGGTAGTTGCTCCAGGGCAAGCAGTTCGATGTTGGTCAGATACTCGACATCGTTAATGCCGTCAATGGGTGGGATCGTCGCCCTGGCACCAGTATTGATGTACACGCGTTCTGCGGCCAGGGTCTGGTCACCTGCCTGGATGCGAAACAGCCCATCTTCTGACGGCACAAAGTACCCATATTCATAGTAGATGTCTACATTTTCCAGCCCGTGGAAGTAGTCGTCGGTGCCTTCTTGCATCCCGCCGATGATACGGTCTTTGCGGGCCATCACAGCGGCAAAATCGACCTCAATTGGCCCGACGTTGATACCGTATTCAGCGGCGCGGCGGGCCATATGAGCGGTGCGGGCACTCATGCGCAGGGTTTTTGTGGGACGGCAGCCGTAATTCAAGCAGGTCCCGCCCAGGCGATCTGCTTCGATGATGGCGACTTTCTGGCCTTCGGCGGCAAAATGTGCGGCAACACCCGGCCCCGCTTGCCCTGCACCGATGATAATGGCATCGTATTGCATACTGATTCTCCGTTTATAAGTCGGTCTCTATGCACTATAGACGGCCACTTTCAGGAGAAACTTACAATATCTGGACGGACTTTTGCCGTGCAGTCACAGCAGTTTTGCCGAAGATAGGTCGTTACTCAAGGTCTTCGTGCGGGTTGACAATCAGGTGATAGAAGGCTTTGTCGTCTTCTTTCTCATAACCGTGCAATTTGCCGCCGCGTGGATGCACGATTTGGTACACGGGTGGCGACATCCGCTCATTGGCGATTGTGAAGAATACCCCGCCCAGGCTGCGGCGTCGGCTGCCATCCTTGGTCATCATGCCTTCACCCGCGTCGATTTCCTGGGCTTCCTTGACCAGTTGCAGCACAAAGCTGTGCCCGCATAACAGAATCATAGTATGGATGCGGCGAACAGGTTTGCGGTATTTTTCGCCTAATGTCTTGACAACGTCTTCGGCGGTTTTGCGCTGTTTTTTGGATAGTCCGCGTTCAACCGCGTCCTCGTCAATATTCGGGTAGCTGATGGACAGATAATTGCCGTCTAATTGGTAGCCATTGAGATTGTGTAGGCTTTTGGTGGCGGCCTTTTCGCTATTCATGGTGATGATGGCGTAAGGCACATCAAAGCGTTCGTTGATGCCAAATTCGATCTGCTCTATCTCACCATATTTACTAAAGATGTCTTGCAGGGTGGTCTCGTCGGTTTCCTGCGGAATGTTGGCTACATAAAGTGTTTGCATTGCCATGAGGTGTGTGCTCCCCGTCGTTGTTTACCTACATTCTAAAGTTGCCATAACGCGGTGTGCCCGCGCTGGCCCAATCTCGATTGTAACTGATAGACAAGCCGAGTGTCAGGGCCATACGTGTATCTCTGGGGTCAATCATGCCATCATCCCAGATGCGAGCGGTGGCAAAATAGGGGTCACTTTCTTGCTCAAACTTATATTTGACCATCGCCTTCATGCTTTCGACCTGTTCCATATCGGGTTCAATCCCGCGCCGCCGCATAGAGGCTTCCTGCACAATGCCCAGCACCCCGGCGGCCTGTTCTGCACCCATCACCGCGATGCGGCTGGTGGGCCAGGCAAAGAGTAGAGTGGGGTCATAGGCGCGGCCACACATGGCGTAATTGCCCGCGCCGTAACTGCCACCAATCAGCACGGTGAACTGCGGGACGCTGCTATTGGCTACCGCGTTGATCATCTGGCTGCCATGTTTGATGATGCCGCCTTCTTCGTACTGCTGGCCGACCATAAAACCGGTGATATTTTGCAGGTAAATCAGCGGGGTGCGGCTGTGATTGCACAATTGGATGAACTGGGCCGCTTTGTTCGCACTTTCGCTAAATAAGATGCCGTTATTGGCGATAATGCCGACTGGAAAGCCGTTGATATGAGCATGCCCGGTGATCAATGTGGGGCCGTAATCCGGTTTGAAGGCCAGAAATTCTGAGCCATCCACCAGGCGAGCGATGACCGCGTGCATATCCAATGGTTGGCGGATGGTATCCACCGGCACGATGCCGAGTAACTCATCGGCGTCATACAACGGCGGACAGGCAGGTCGCAGCCTGGCGTGGATGGTTTTCTGCCAGTTGAGCCGGGCGACGATCTCGCGCCCGATGCGGATGGCGTCAGCATCATCTTCCGCGACGTAATCGGCTAATCCGCTGACCCGTGCGTGCATATCTGTGCCGCCCAGGGTCTCGTCATCCACCTCTTCACCCGTCGCCATCTTGACCAGTGGCGGCCCACCCAGGAAGGCCAGAGCCTTACCCCGTACAAACACGGTGTAATCACTCATGCCGGGGATGTACGCGCCGCCCGCTGTGCTGTTACCAAATACCAGCGAGATCTGTGGGATGCCTGCTGCACTCAAGCGGGCCTGATTTGCAAATCCGCGCCCGCCCCGCACGAAAATATCCGCTTGATGGGGTAAATTGGCCCCGCCGGACTCCACCAGATTGATCATGGGTAGGTGGTTGGTCAGGGCGATTTCCTGCGCCCGTAAGCTCTTATCCAGGGAGATCGGATATGATGTGCCGCCTTTCACCGTCGCCTCGTTGCAGGTGATCACACATTCCACGCCGCTGACGGTGCCGATACCTGTGATAATGCCGGCACCGGGGGTCTCATTGTCGTACATATCCCAGGCGGCCAACGGGCTGAGTTCAAAAAATGGGGTGCCGGGGTCTAGCAGTAGCTCAACGCGGTCACGCGGCAGGATTTTGCCTCGGTCCAGGTGGCGTTTGCGGGCGCGTTCGCTGCCGCCTTGCCGCACCTGCGCCTGACGGTCTTCAAGTTGTTCGACAAGTGTACGGTTATGAGCGTAATTCGCCTGAAAATCAGTGTTGTTGCGATTGATTTGGGATTGGATGACGGGCATAATCGGGTCCATTTGTAGGCAATAATTTGCTCATGATCATACCCGTCATCGAAATTCGCTGCAAACCTTATGGAACACGCCAGATCATGATACTGCCATCACCATCACCACTGACAAGTAAGCTGCCATCGCTGTTGAAATCCAGTGATCGTACATTGTGCTGCCGTTGAGTCTCCGCGATGAGGTTGAGTGTCCGCACATCCCATAAGCGGATGCGTCCGCTACTCTCAGAGGTTGCCAGCACCGTACCATTGTGATTGAAGGTGACTTCAGCGGTGCTGTCGGCTTCGGGGTCACCGAAGAAACGGCTTTCGCGGGTCTCCCGGTCATACACCTGAACCCCGGCAGCGACGAACCGACCATCCGGTGAAATGGCAACTTCCTGGCAATCAAAAGGACTTTCAACGGTGAAGGTATCAACGATGCGCTCCTCGATTTGATCGCGCACATTCACCACATCATTGATGCAAAATGCCAGCATTGTGCCGTCTTCACTGAAATCCAGCGACCTGATAAATGTCTGCGGTCCCTGGAAGTCATCAGTGAGGGTTAAATCACTATCCCACAGTTCGACCTTGCCCAGTGCGGTACCCGTCGCGTAGACATCACGGGCCGCGTTGTACGTGGCTGAATGCACGCTGTTGTCCACATTGGTGATGATCGCGTCGCCGTCCCAGATGGTGAGGTCGGTGCCAGCGGTGAACAGGTTACCATCTGCGGTGAAGGCTACGGCGGACATATCCGAAAATACACCGTCAAAGGTTAATAGCTGTTGTTGGTTGCCCGTTTCCACATCCCATACACGGACGCTGTCATCCCAGGAGGCGGTTGCAAGGCGGGTATTATCCATGCTGAAGGTGAGGTCTGCGATTAGATCACTATGGCCGCTGTTGCTACGCACGATTTCACCTGTTTGCGCATCAAGCACGTATATACCGGTATCATCGGCGACGGCCAGCAATGCCCCATCCGGGCTGAAGCGGATTTCATTGGGGCGTTCATCACTGACTATAAATGTATCGCGGATGGTGCTGGTGCCCAGGTCTAGCAGTTGGATGCCGCGTTCGGTACGGGTGACGAAGGCCAGTGTCTCCCCGTTGAGATCCCCGGTTACCAGGCCATTACCCGCACCGGGTACAAATTCAGTGAGCAGCGTGCGCGTGGTCGTATNATAGACGGCGATGCTGACATCAAATGAGCCGGGTGTATCCTGGAAGGCGTCAGTCAAACTGTTGATATAAAGCTGTTGCCCGTTATCGCTGAAGGCCAGCAGGGTGATTTCCGTATCCACTTCACCGCTGAGTACCTCACGGCCTGTGTCAGTCTCGTACATGTAGAAAGCACCTCTGACACAATCGCCCATTGAAATCTGAATACAACCTGCATAGGCGATTAAACTCCCGCCAGGGCTGAAGGTCATGAGATTGGGGGATAGGCTGTCATTACGTCCGTAGGCGGTGAGTTGCTGGCCTTCGCCTGCCGGCCATAAAAACAGCGAGAACTGGTCAGCAACAGCGATGCGGTTGTCTGGTCCCAGGGCGACTGCGCTGATGTCGGGATCCGTGAGTAAGCGGCGGTTATTGAACCCATCGAACAGACGCACCTCGCTTTCATCATTCATGTAGATGATGCGCTCATTATCCGGGCTAACATCCATGCGGCGGCTATTCTGTAACAACCGATAGAAGGCCGTTGGTTGTCTCAGGTTATCCACAGCATTGACGTATAACCCGCCGGGCCGCGCCGTAATAAGCTGTGAGCGATCCGCAGACCAGCGTATCGCATTTACTGCGCCGGGGCTGATGATCTGCGCTAATTCTAGCTCAGGAACGGGGTTACCCTGGGCATTGATGGTGCCCGTTAACACTGCAAGCAGCAGAAATAGGATGATGAGTCGTTTGGCGTGCATGATGTGGTTGTCCTTGGTGTTCAGTTGATTAGAACACGCCACATCCAGCTATATGGATATGGCGTGCGGATTATACCGAATTGTAGCGTCAAGTTGTGGGGATTTTAACTGACAGTAAATCCTACATCGACATGATAAGGGCATTTTGTCATTTGTGTACACCACGCATGGCAAGCGGTGGCTAGTCGTTGGCGGGTAGGGTGACGAAGAATGTTGACCCCTTACCCAGTTGGCTTTCCAGGCGGATTTTCCCCCGGTGCGCTTCAATCAGCGATTTGACGATGGCAAGGCCCAGGCCGGTGCCGTCAATGTCGTCATTTTCCGGGCTGCGCACACGGTAGAAGCGGTCAAAGATGTGGGGTTGGTCCTCCGGGCTGATGCCCAGGCCGTTATCTTCTATGGAAACGCGCACCGTGACGCCGCGTGGCTCTACGTTTACCTTAATATCGCCGCCAGCCTGGGTGTATTTGATGGCATTGCCGACCAGATTGTTAAACACCTGCGATAGGCGCGGAAGATCACCGGCGACTGTGGGGACATCGTCGGGCATCTCCAGGGTGAGTGTCTGGTGTTTTTGAATGGCACCGGGGCGGTTGGACGCGATACAATCCTCGATTAATTCTGATAGTGGAATTTCCTCGAAATCCAGGTCCACACCGCTTTCGATGCGGGCCAGGTCCAGCAGATCATCAATCAGTTGGCGCATGTTGTTAATGGCATTGTCGATCATCCGCACAAAGTTCTTGGATGGGTCATCGAAGGTGTTTTTCATCTGGAGCAAATCGAGATACCCGCGCATCACACCCAGGGGTTGTTTGAGGTCGTGTGATACCGTGGCGATCAATTCGCTCTTGACCTGATCCATCTCCTTGAACAGGGTGATGTCCTGCATCACGATGATCCAGCCGATGCCCTGCTTGGGGGTGGCCCGCACATAATAGGTTCGTTCGTTGGGGAGATGCAGTTCCTCGTCCCCGCTTTCTGCTGAAGTTGCCGCACGCCGATATACATCAACCAGTGGCTTAAAATCAATGACTTCGGTGAACAGCTTACCGTGGAAGTGGGCGTCTGAGCGCAATTGCAATGCGGACATCGCCGATTGGCTGATCAAGACGATTTTGCCTTCTGTATTGATGATGATGACCACGTCGCCGATGGTACTGAGGATATAACTCAGGCGTTCGCGTTCGCGCACGGTCTCGTCGTAGAGGCGGGCGTTATCCACGGCGACGGCGGCACGATTGGCGAGTTGTTGCACAAAACTGATGTGATCATCCGTGAAGGCGTTGATCTTATAGCTTTCCAGCGCGATGACGGCGATAACCCGGTCCTCACGCATGACGGGCACGGCCATCTGAGAGCGCACTTGCCGGTCAATCCAGGCATAATCTTGATCCAACAGCACATCCGGTAGCACCTCAATGCGCCCGGAGCGGGCGACCCGGTGCGTGAGGGTGTTCCCGTATTGGCTGCGCAGGTGTTCAATCTCGTCATCACTGATGGTGTAGCCATAATTGCGGGCGGTGCGCAGGCTATCGGTGATCTCGTCATAGAGGGCCATCGTTGCGGTGTTGGCATTGGTGAAGCGCAAGGCCCAATCCAGGGCCATTTCAAAGACGGTTGGCAGTTCGATGCGCTCGTTGAGTTCGCGGTCAAGCTGTTGCAACATACTCATCTCGCGCATTTTATCCGCCAGTTTGCCGACGGTATCTGTATGCAGGCGAGTGGTATGTAAGATGACGCCGCTGCTTTCCGCAAATTGCTGCATGATGGCTTTGTCCGCATCTGCGTAATTTTCGGCTATCTCCCCGATGAGGATGGCTGAGGGTTGGTCCTCGCCGGTGTAGATGGGTGCCATGCAGATTTGATCGGTCATACCGGCGAGTGTGACCAATTCGGTGATGGGTGAGTCCGCGTTATCATTCAGGTTGTGGAGGTGCAGGGCGCGTTGCTGCCATGATTCCACATAAGGGTCGTGATGCAGCGGGGTCAGGTTGATATAGGCTTTCTGCAACCGCTTGCGTTGATCGTTGTCGTCTGGTTCCGGGTAAACTGCGCCGACTGTCATCTCATCATCTACAGGGTTGACCAGTAGCAGCAACGCACGAGGGCAACCAAAAATTGCCGACATGCGGTTGACCATCGTTTCCATGAGCGAGTCCATCTCATCAATACGGGTCATCTCGACTGTTGCTTGATGGATTTGTTGCAGCCGTTGGTACTGCTTTGGGGTTACGGCTGCTGGTTCGGTACTGTTTTCCACGGGCGTGTGCTGGTCGGCCATGTTGTACTTTCTGAGAGATGTGATTTTGGGTCAAACAGTCAGTTTACTCATCCATAAAAGGTTGTGATGGCTGTTTATGATACTGTAGAGCCAGTTTCACAAAACTAAACAATTATGGATTAGTAGGTCACTATCGTCATATTATAATGCTTTGGGCTGGATGTAAAAATTTAGTTTTGGTTTGTTCTGCTTGTGGGTGGTTTGCCGATAACCCATAACACCCCTATAATGAGATCAAGCAGTCTGCTGCGGATATGGAAGGAAACGGTTATGAGTTTTGACGATTTCGCCGCGAAGATGAAGGCGCGTAAGAAAAATGATGATGCGGAACAAGATAAGCCCTATGATTTTGGGGAGTCGTATCGCATCCGCGCGAAGATGTTGGGTGTATTAATGCGGGATGCCCGCCTTAATGCCGCCCGTACTGTTGAGGATTGCGCCCGGTTGCTGCGCGTGTCTCCACAGCAGATCGAAGCGTGGGAATTTGGCGATGATGTGCCTTCCTTGCCACAGCTTGAGCTACTGGCCTATTACCTGGATGTGCCGGTCAGCCATTTCTGGGGGCTGGAAACCCTGAAAAACTCCCGTGCGGAAAAAGAACATAATCAGCCGGAATATATTCGCTTGCGTAACAGGATGATCGGGGCATTGTTACGGCAGGCCCGTGAGGAAGCCGAGCTATCCATAGAGGATCTGAGTGCGGCTAGTGGCATCGCAGCAGCGAGCATCAACGCCTATGAGATGGGTGAGGCCGAACCGCCCGTTCACGAACTATCTGTGCTGGCTAGTGGTGTGAAGAAAAATCTGGATTACTTCCAGGAGAGCACCAGCCAGATTGGGGAACTACTGGCGATGCGGCTGGCGTGGCAGCACTTCAGTGAATTACCAGAAGATGTGCGTGAATTTGCTGCAAACCCGGTGAATATCGGCTTTATTCACATTGCGGTGATGCTGAGTAAGATGCCGTCGGATCGATTGCGGCAAGTCGGTGCTAGTATTCTGGATATTACGATGTAGGCATTTTTGCCCTGATGTTAAATTTAATAAACCAAATCTTATGGCAATATAACCGGGGTATTGCGCATACAATGGATTCATATCAGTTGGTTGAGGAGGAATTCCATTGAGTACTGCTAAAGAGCTACAGGATCGTGGTGTTAAGTTATACGAGCAGAAAGACTATGAAGCCGCTGCGCGGATCTTCCAGCAGGCGATGGAAGCCTACGAAGCGGAAGACAAGCGCGATATGAGTGCGGAGATGCGTACCAATATCGGCCTGGTCCATCGCGCTCTGGGTGAAAATCAGCAGGCGTTAGAGGCCATGCAAGCTGCTTTGCGTGTGTTCCAGGAAGAGGGCGACCAATTACGGTCCGCTCAGGTGATGGGCAACCTTGGTGGTGTTTACATCGAACTGGGCGACAAAGAGCAGGCGTATAACTGCTACCGTCAAGCCGCAGATGCCTTCCAGGACCTGGGTGAGCAGGAGATGTACGGCCAAACGCTGATTGCGATGGCGAAAATGCAAGTGCGTGATGGCAAAATCTGGCAGGGTGCAGCCACCTATGAGGTGGGCCTTGAAAATATCGGCAAGCTCTCTATGAGTCAGAAAATGCTCAAAAGCCTGATTGGTGTACGCAACCGCTTGACCGGTGCCCCCGGAGAAACTAAAATAGCCGCCGGAGATGCTGAAAACAAATCGACTTAACTATCGGGGAAGCGTGTGCAAGGTCAAGATCGATTTCCACAACCTTTGAAAAACGAGCGTCGCCACTACCTGATTATGGCGACGCTATTTTTTTTGCTATCCAGTGTATATCTCATGACCTACAATGCACGGCAAGTCGTCAATGATGAGTTGCAAGCACTGGACGCAGTCACAAGTTTGGGCCACTTCGGTGATAACCGCTACGATGAGTCGGTGTGGTATGTGTGGGATACTTACGGTCCACTAGGGCAGGATGAATCACTGTATCCACTGCCGCGCTCACCGTTTGAGCAGGGGATAGTGTGGGTGGCACAGCCGTTGTATGCACTGGCACAGATGCTGCCACAGCTTGGCACCGTTCACACCCTGATGTTACTGAACGTCTTTGTTTCCGCGCTGGCTGGTGTGCTGATGTTCCAGTATGTGCGCTTGCTGGGGTATACACAGCAGGTAGCGATCACAGCCGCGTTGCTGTTGGGTTTAGCTACCGTGTTGTGGCCGTACTCACGCACCTTTCTGCGTGAGCCGTTGACGCTAACCCTGCTGCTACTGACCGCTTTTCTGCTTGAAATGAGCCGACACAATCGTCGTTGGGTATATCTCATCGGGGCGATACTCGCGTTGATAGCTGCCTATATGGTCAAGGATACGGCCTTATTCGCGCTGGTCGGTTTGCCGGTCATTCTGCTAAGAGAATCACATCTGCGGCGGCGGTGGTTGGATGGTGTGCTGGTGCTAGGCGTGATTATCGCGGTGTTGCTGGCATTCACCGATGTGTTCAGCCGAATCGTGACCGATAATGTCGCCCTGGTCGGTAATTTTCGCCTGCAACCTGCTTTTTTTCAGGAAGCCTTTCATAGCTATATATTCAGCATTGGCGGTAGCATCTGGGGGGTATCGCCGGTGTTGCTGCTGGCCGTGCCGGGGACGTGGTTGCTGCTGCGTGCCGGGCAGCGGCGGTACATCTGGCTGATGCTGTTGTGTGTGTTGGGGTATGCCTTCGCCCATGCCGCGCTGACGGGCGTGCATTGGTTCGGTGGGTCGGTGTGGCCGTCGCGCTTTCTCATCCCGATGCTGCCGTTTATGTTAATCCCGGCGTTGCCTGCCATTGAGGCTGTGCTAAAGGGGCGTGTAGGTCGCATTGGACTGGCTGCGTTTGGCTTGCTCATAATATATAGTGTGTGGTGGCAGGTCACCGGGGCGAGTGTGTGGTGGTATGAATATGGCCCGGCTTTACCTGCGGCGTCCGGTGGGCTTAGTGAGTGGGGGCCGGGGCTAAACCAATTCCGGTACATCCGCCCGGTGCTGCTGACGCCAGTTCTGCTTGAGGGTACGGTTGAGTTTGCATGGCTGCGCAACGATATAAGCTGGTGGCCGCTGTTATTTGGTGGTGTGATTTTCGCGGCGGTGGTGATGCTGTGGCGCATTACATCGCTGAATTGGGTCCAGCAATTTGCCGGGCTGGTGTTGATCGCCGTTGTGTTTGCTGGGGGTGTATTTCAGGGGTTGCGGTCCATCTATGCGGACCCGCAGTATCTCGGTGATCGTGAGTCATTGCATCAGATCGTTGCGTACCTTGATGAACATGAGCAACCCGGCGACATCTTGTTGCTCAATACGCCGGTTTACACTGACTTCTTCCTGAATTATGGCACGTTTGATCATCTGCGAGTGGTGAGCTTGCCAGTACAACCCGGCGCGATCAGTACACCTGGTCAGGCGAGCAGTACCGCATTGAACCAGTTGTCGAGCTTGCTTGAGCCGGAAACGCCCCGCTTTGTGAATGCCTTATCCGCAGAGCGTGAGCGGTTGTGGTTGCTGATGGATAGCGGCCCGCTCATTCCAGGCAGTTTGCGCCCAGTTGAGATGCTCATGCAAGTGTCACGTTACTGGTTGCGGCAGGTGCGCTACACCCCGGCGGATGCCCAGGCACGGCTGCTGGAATTTGGCACGGTGCGTGCGCCTACCCCTGTTGAACAACCAGAGACTTCCACTGATTTGCAGTTTGATACGTTTACCCAACTTGATGGTGTAACCTTACCACCGGGTACGACCTACCAGGCTGGTGACATATTGCCGGTGACGTTGCATCTGCGGGCGTTGCGCCCTAACTTTACGGTGTATCGTGTGGCTATTTTCCTGGCTGATGAGGGGAATAATGTGGTCGCTCAGGGTGATGACAGCCGTATGATGGGTGGGTTTCTGCCAGAGGATACCTGGTTGGCCGGAGAACCGATTGTCGATAATCGGGCGATGCGTTTACCCGATGATCTGGCACCGGGTACCTATCGCATTTGGCTGCGACTTTATGACTTTGATGAAGCCGGGCAG
>JGI12109J20283_10415507_pt1 | contig 13837 bp, 14 predicted proteins | sample ElkSlonscriptome_12_FD_20283 | JGI IMG/M metagenome (IMG submission 20283) | reverse complement strand
ATCATCGCCAACACCTCCAACATGCCGGTGGCCGCGCGCGAGGCCAGCATCTACACCGGCGTGACCGTCGCCGAGTATTTCCGCGACATGGGGTTCGACGTGGCGATGCTCGCCGATTCGACCAGCCGCTGGGCGGAGGCCTTGCGCGAAATTTCCGGACGCCTGGGCGAGCTGCCCGCCGAAGCCGGATATCCGGCCTATCTCGGCAGCCGCAAGGCCGAGTTCTACGAGCGCGCCGGTCGTGTCGAAAGCCTGGCGGGGAAGACCGGTTCGGCGACGCTGATCGGGGCGGTCAGTCCGCCGGGCGGTGATTTCTCCGAGCCGGTCACGCTCTACACGCAGCGCAACGTTCGATGCTTCTGGCCACTCGATCGAGAGCGCGCCCGGGCGCGGTTCTACCCGGCCATCCATCCGCTGCAGGCGTATTCCGAAGACGCCGACGAACTGGGCGGCTGGTGGCGCGCCCAGGGCTATCCCGAATGGGACCGTCATCGCCGCCGTTTGCTGGAACTGCTCGGCGAGCAGGTGCAGCTGGAGCGAATGGCACGAATCGTCGGCAAGGATACGCTTCCGGCTCGTCAGCAGCTGGCGCTGCTCAACGCCGAGCTGGCCGGCGATGCGTTCCTGCGCCAGTCGGCGATGTCGGCCGTGGATGCCTACTGCACGCCGGCACGCCAGATCGCGATGCTGCGCACGCTGATGCGATTCATCGATCGATCGCACGCGGCGCTGGAAGCCGGCATGGAGGTCTCCGAGATCGCCGCGCTGCCGTTGCTCCGGCGGCTGCGCCGCATGGGCGAGGAAATCGGCAACGACGAGGTCGAACGTTTCGAACGGCTACAGGCCGATATCGATGCCGCGCTCCCGAGCCATGCACCGGTCCGGCATGAGCAGGAGGAAGCCTGATGAGCATTCTCGCCAGTGACACGACCGCCGCCGAAATCCTTCTCGAGGGTGCTGCGCGAAGCCTCGACGGGCCGCTGCTGGTGCTCGAGCGCGAGATCGATTGCGGGCTGATGGATGCGGTCGAGGTGCTCGACGCCGATGGCCGGGCACGCCTTGGACGCGTGGTCGCGCTGAGACCCGATTCGATCGTGGTCGATATCCATGCTTCGGGGCGCGATCTGCCCCTGACCGGGTTGCGCGGCCGGTTCCACGGCAAGCCGCTGACGTTCGGAGTCGGACCGGGGCTGATGGGGCGGATTCTCGACGGAACCGGTACGCCCATCGACGGCGGGCCACCGCTGACCGTGCGCGCCGAGCATCCGGTCGGCGGCGCACCGATCAACCCGGTCGGCCGCGATTTGCCGGTGGACTTCATCGAGACCGGGATCACCGCCATCGATCTGCTCAACGCGCTGGTGCGCGGACAGAAGCTGCCGCTTTTCTCGGGCGGCGGCATGCCGCACGATCGGCTGGCGATTCGCATCGCCCAGCACGCGCGCCTGCTCGGTGAGCGCGACGAGGCGTTCGCGCTGGTATTCGCCGGGATCGGCGTATCGCACACCACGGCGCAGCTGTTCCGCAGCGCGATCGAAGAGAGCGGCGCGCTATCGCGTACAGTGATGTTCCTGAACCTCGCCGATGAATCCAGCGCCCAGCGGCTGCTTGCACCGCGCTACGCGCTGACGGCCGCGGAGTACCTGGCGTTTACCGAAGGGCTGCACGTGCTGGTCGTGATGACCGACATGACGAGCTATTGCGAGGCGCTGCGCGAGGTCTCGGCGGGCCACGGCGAGATTCCGGCACGGAAGGGCTATCCCGGATACATGTACTCGGATCTCGCATCGCTGTTCGAGCGCGCCGGCCGCGTGCGCGGTTGCCCTGGCTCGCTGACGCAGCTGCCGATCCTGACGATGCCCGGCGACGACATCACGCACCCGATTCCCGACCTGACCGGCTACATCACCGAGGGCCAGATCGTGCTGGACCGCGGCCTCTATCGAAAAGGCATCGATCCGCCGGTGGCCGTGCTGCCCAGCCTCTCGCGCCTGTTAGACCAGGGCATCGGCGAAGGCTTCACCGACGTCGATCATCCGGCGCTGGCCGCCCAGCTGTACGCGGCCTACGCGCGAACGCGCCAGGTCCGGCTGCTGGCCAGCGTCGTCGGCGAAGAGGGGCTTTCCGATTCCGATCGCGCCTACCTGGCGTTCGGTGACGCATTCGAGCAGCGGCTGATCGCGCAGGATTCGGCGCGGTCTCTGGGCGAGAGTCTGGCGTTGGGGTGGGACGTGCTGCGCGGGCTGCCGGCCGCCGACCTGACCCGTCTGTCCGACGAACAGATCGACCGCCACCTGAGCGAAGACAACGATGGCTGAAGCCGCACGCGGCTCGGCCTCGCGCGCCGAGTTGCTTGAACTCAAGCGCGAGCACGAGGTCGTCGATGAAGGGCACCGGCTGCTCGATGAGCGGCGCGTGCTGCTGGCTCGCGAACTGCTTGCCCGGTTGAACGCTTTCGATCAGCGCAGGGCTGCGTTCGGAGATCTCGAAGGCGCGGCGCACGCCGCGTTATCCGGAGCGACCGACGCCATGGGGCTGGAACAGATCCAGGTCTATCCGCCGCTGGACGGGAGCCAGCTGAAAAGCGAGCGCTTCAAGAGAAAGTTCATCGGCGTTGCCACCGAGCGGGCGCGCATTACGGCAGTGCCCGGCCGCGAACCGGTACGCCCTCCGGTCTTCGAACACCCCGAGGCAAGGGCTGCGGCCGAAGCCTTTGCCGGCCTGTATCCGGAGGCGCTGGAGCTGGCTTCCGACCTGGCCGAGCTGTATGCGCTCGAGGCCGAATACCGTCGTACCCAGCGGCGGGTGCGCGCGCTGGAGAAGATTCTGCTGCCGGAGCTCGAGCAGCAGGAACGCGTGCTCGAAGCTGCGCTGGAGGAGCTGGAAATCGAAGAAGCGGTGCGGGTCCGGCTGGCGGCGAAAGGGGGTTGAGAGAAACAGTTTTCAGTTTTCAGATGGAAGTTTTCAGCAGACCGACCCGCAGGCACTGCTGCTTGGACGCAAGGTAACCGCCTTTGCTCGAGTGCGTGAGCCACCCTGCGCCGACGCTGGCTAAATCGCATTGAGCGGGGAAAACCGCCGTTTGCTGAAAACTTCCATCTGAAAACTCTCTCGCCGGAACTCCTTCCTACCGTTCTTCCAGCAGCCTTGCTGCGGGACGGACTTCTTCCAGACCGCTGGCGCGCTGCACGAAAACGTCTCGGGCCGGGCGCAGCCGGCGCATCGCGCTGAAGCCCGTTCCCAGTGCGAGTCGGCCGAGCTCGCCGAAAGCCCGAATCTCGTTGATCGCGTGAATGCCGCCGGCGACCAGCGTCGAATCGGAATAGCGGCGACGAGCGTATCGTGCAAGCTCCGCGCTGGGATCATCGCCGATCGCACGGCGACCGACGGCATCGACCAACGCGGCGACATCGGCCAGGCCCAGGTTCAGACCCTGGCCGGCCAGCGGGTGGACGCTGCGTGCGGCGTCTCCAACCAGCGCGATCCGCCCGGCTGCCAGCGGCTTCGACTGCCGGCGGATCAGCGGCAGCGCGTGGCGATCACCGACGGATTCGAAGTTGCCGAACGGCGTTTCTCTGGCATGCTCGGTTAGCTCGGCGAGAAAACCGTCGGCGTCGGCATTCAGCAGCCCCTCTGCGGTGTTGTCCGCCACTGACCAGACCAGCGACGAGCGGCCCTCGGGCAGCGGCAGCAAAGCCATGGGACCGAAGTCGGTAAATCGCTGCCAGGCGGTCCCTGGATTCTTGCGTGACGTGCTTAGGTGCGTTACGACGGCGCGCTGGTTGTAGTGGTGGGCGGTGGCGCGAATGCCCGCGGCCTCTCGCACCCGGCTGCGTGCTCCATCGGCACCGATCAGCATCCGGCCGGCCAGCGTTCGCCCGTCGGCCAGCGCGACGCATACGCCGTCCGGGCTCGGTTCGATGTGCTCGACTTCGGCCGGCGTGATCGCCTGGACCCGGCGCCGCCCGTCCAGTTCCAGCCACAGCGCGCGGTCCAGCTCGGCGATTTCAACGATCCAGCCCAGCGCCGTCATTCCGTGTTCAGTGGCTCGGAACCGCACGTCGCCGCCGCCGGCGGCCACCAGCATTTCCGTGTATGCCGCGACGCGTTCGCGGCGCACCCGGCTCCAGGCGCCGAGCGCATCGAGCAGGCGCCGTGAACCCGGACTGAGCGCAACCACGCGGAGATCCAGCGCTGCGTCGTCGCCTTTTGTCTTCGGGCGCGCCCGATCGATCAGGGCAATGTCCATTCCCCGGGTCGCCAGCGCGGCCGCTGCGGCCGCGCCGACGGTGCCCCCGCCGATGACGATTGCGTCGTAGTTCTCGGAGCGGTTCATCGCACCTCTCTGGCCAGCCGCGACACCGGCTCCCTGAAGCCCATCGCAGAGGTCACCAGCTGGCGGCGAAGCCCGGGCAGGAACGAATGCGCCGCCAGGCCGATACCGGCGCCGAGCCGGAATAGCGGGCTGGGATTGGTAAACGTCCGCGCCAGGGTGTCCGTGTAGCGGACCGTCTCGGCGTGATCGGAGCGACGCCGCTGGGCGTAGCGCGCCATCCACGCCGGTGCGCCGGGGTCGTGGGCCGTCTCGAGCACGTCGATGAGCGTGGCCACGTCGCGCAGGCCGAGGTTGAAACCTTGGGCCGACACCGGGTGAACGGTGGTTGCCGCATTGCCGACTACAACGGTGCGTTCCCCGATCGGCACGCGCGTGCGCAGGAGCCGAAGCGGGTAGCGCGCCCGAGTGCCGGGTTCCGAAAACTCGCTGAACGCCGAGCCGGCCCGGTCGAGAAGTGCCTCGAGCAGCGCTCCATCGTCCATCTTCATAGCCTGCTCGATCTGTGAACTGGCGTCGATCCAGACTACGCCGTATCGTCCCGCCGGCTGCGGCAGGAACGCCAACGGTCCGACCGGCGTGAAGCGCTCGTGGGCGACGTCGCTCGACGGCGGCCGGGCGGTGACGTTGAAGATCATCGCCGTTTGGCGGTAGTCGTGCAGAGTCGAGGCGATCCCGGCGGCCTGCCGGATCGCCGAGCCGGTGCCGTCGGCGCCGACCAGCAGCCGCGCCGAGATCGTGGTGCCGGAGGCGAGTCGGATTCGCACGCGGTCGCCGGAAACCCGAAACGTCTCCAGCCGCTCGGGGCAGTACTGAGTGATGCCGTTGGTCTGCTCGAGACAGCCGAGCAGGCGGTTGCCCAATTCTCGCGCAACGATCACGGCACCGAAGTGGTCGAGGTCGTGATCACGCGCGTTCAGCCGCACCTGGCCGAAGCCCCCGGCTCGCGTGACCTCGATACGTCGAATCGGGCATCGCGACAGCTCATCGTCGAGGATGCCGAGGTTTTGAAGGATATTGAGCGAGGCGAGGTTGACGACCAGCGTGCGGTCGTCGTAGCTCGGTTGATGATCGGCGTCGCGGGCCACGGCCTCGATCACGCCGACGTCGAAACCGGCGCGAGCCAGCCCGACGGCAAGGGAGGCGCCTGCCATGCCGCCGCCGGCGATCACCACGTCGTGCGCTGCCGCTGCGTTCACGACTGCATCAGCTCCTCGATCGCATCGGCCGAAGCCGGGACGGCGTCGGTCAGGATTTCCGGGCCGGCGTCGGTCACACGCACGTCGTCCTCGATGCGCACGCCGATGTTGCGGAACTCCGACGGAATATCGTCCTCATCGCCGATGTATAGCGCCGGCTCCACGGTGGTGACCATGTTCTTTTCCAGAAGTCGCGACTGGCCGTCGATGCGGTAGTCGCCGACGTCGTGCACGTCCAGACCCAACCAGTGTCCGGTCTTGTGCATGTAGAAACGTTTGTAGGTCTGCTGCTCGAGATTGTTTTCCAGCGAGCCGTCCAGCAGTCCCAGCTCGATCAGGCCCTCGGTCAGGACCCGACAGGCCGTATCGTGAATATCGTCGAACACGTTACCCGGACGGGCCGCATCGATTGCCGCCCGCTGCGCGGCGAACACCAGGTCGTGAACCCGGCGCTGCGCCGGGCTGAAGCGGCCGGCAACCGGGAAGGTGCGCGAGATATCGGCAGCATAGCCGTCGACCTCGCAGCCTGCATCGATGAGCACCAGACCGTTATCCGGGAGCGCCTGGTCGTTGGCGACGTAGTGGAGGACCAGCGCATTGCGGCCGCCGGCAACGATCGGCATGTAGGCAGGCGGGCAGCCGTTTCGCGTGAATTCATGCAGCAGCTCGGCGGTCAGGTCGGCCTCACCGAGGCCGGGCTCGCACAGCCGCATGGCGCGTACGTGCGCGGCGGCGGAGATCCGAGCCGCCTTGCGCATCTTGTTGCGCTCGTCTGCCGACTTGAACAGCCGCAGTTCGTGCAGGATGTGATCGAGCGAAATGAATTCCTCGGGTGATCTTGCCGTGCGCTTCTGTCGACGCAGCTGGTTGCGCCAGCCGATCACCTGGCTGTCGAACGCGGGATCCCGCCCGACCGAGTAATAGATGTGGTCCCGGTCCTCCATCAGGCCGGGCAGAATTTCGTCCAGGTCACTGATCGGAAATGCATCATCGATGCCGATCTGTTCGCATGCGCCTTCGAGCCCGAGGCGGGGCCCGTCCCATCGCTCGCGTTCCGGATCGCGCTCGCGGCAGAACAGCATCTGTTCGGCCTTGCTGCGCCCGGGTGCCAGAACCAGCACGGCGTCGGGCTCATCGAAGCCGGTCAGATAGAGGAAGTCGCTGTCCTGGCGAAACGGGAACATGCTATCGCCGTTCCGAAGGATTTCTCGCGCCGACGGCACGATCAGGATGCTGTCGGGTTCAGCCAGTTCCATCAGGTGGCGCCGGCGGCGAGCCAGCGCAGACTGCGGTCTATTCATGGGCGGTTCGCTTCCAAGTTGACTCTCGGATCGATTGTCGTCTGGGTTCAGATATCGCTCGTCGGGCCCGACCTCCGGCCCTGCGTCGAGCCGGGTTTCAAGCGGATTGTCGCAACCCTTCTTCGCGCAGCAGCAGCGCGGCGACTCGCACGAATTCGCTGAGCTCCACGAACGCCGATTCCTGCTCTTCGTCGTCGGCGTCCGGATCCGTACCGGCTCGAGCGATCTGTTCCAGCAGCCGCAACGCTTCGTTCGAATCGGCGCTTTCCACCTTGATCGACCCGGCACCGAATCCGGCGAGAAAGCCGCTGACCCACGATGCCAGGCACCGAGTGCGCTCGCTCAAAGGTCGATCGTCGGTCGGCAGCAGCGGCCGAAAATCCATGTCCGGCGAGGCCAGTTCACTGCGCAGGGTGCTGATTGCCGGGCCGAGGTTTTCCTGGATTCGCTGGGAATCCCAGTCCCCGACCTGGAGTCCGGCGAGGTGGTCGGCGAGCTGACGATCCGACTGGCGCGGCGCTCCGGCGAGCAGCCCGATGACAACGCCGTGCGTCTCGGCGATTCGAGCCGGTTCCTTGTCGGCGGCCAGTGCAAGCAGCCAAGCGAGTTTCGATTCGTTGTCGTCCATGAAATGGCATCGGTGGAACTTAGAATTCATGTTAGCACTCGCTTGTGTGGGGGCGACGGAGCCGCGACGCCGGACAGACTTGTGAATGCGGGTCAAAAAGTCCTATCATTAGGCTGAATTACAAGGGATCTTCCCCGCATGGGCACACAACAACTCAGCCAGGCACTGGACCGAATCGAGTCCGGGATGCGGACGCTCGAGGCGCGCGTCGCGGAGCTCGAGCGCGAGAAGCGATCCTTGATCGATCGTCAGGAGGCACTGGTCGCTGAACGGGCGGGGCTTGTGCAGCGCAATGAGGAGGCGCGAACGCGCGTCGAAGCGATGATTGAACGACTCAAGGCGCTTGAAGGGGCGGGGGGATGAGCCAAGCCGAACTGGTTACCGTGCGCATTCTGGATCGGGAATACCAGGTGATGTGCTCACCCGCCGAGCGTCGCGGCTTGATGGACGCGGCGCTGTATCTCGACCGGCAGATGCGCGAAATCCGGGACTCGGGAAAACTCAGCTCGAACGAAAAGATCGCGGTGATGTGCGCGCTGAACCTGTCCGATGAGTTGCTCAAACTCCGCAGCGAGCTGGATCAGCGCAACGAGCACGTCGACCAGCGAATTTTCGATCTTTCTCGAAGATTGGGCGGGCAGCGTGCGCCCGACACGGACTCCTGAAAGGCGTTTCGTCAAGGCGTCAAGGCAGCCAAATCCGCCATGGTGTATAGTCCGCCTCATGGTGCTCTCTGCGGTGTTTGCCAGCGGAATCGCATTATGCCTTGTCCCTACTTTTTGACCTAGGGACAGCGACTTTCGAGCCGGTGCGCACATTCGTTCCGCGAATAGCCTGAAGGTTCGAAGAGCTCTCCCACCTGAACCTCTGGTTCAAGGTCACCGATTTCGCAGCGGCATTCGTGGAGAGCACCATCCTCTGGCCCTGTCACGTTCTCCTCGAGCGCCAAAGATGAACCAGCGCAAGGCCGAATTACGATCCCGGCTCCTTGAATATCGCGGTTCGCTGCATCCCCATCAACGAGCGCAGGCTGACCGCCGAATCTGCGCCCACCTGCTCCGACTTCTGGAACAGCGCGATTACGTCGATATCGCGGCGTTCATCGCTTTCCGCGGAGAGCCCGATCTGCACGCTGCGCTGGCCGCGATCGCCGAGGCGGGGCGCCGGATCTGGCTGCCCTGCATCGACGGTGACTCGATGCGTTTCTGCCGCTGGCGGCCCGGCGCGCCAATGACCGCCAACCGGTTCGGTATACCGGAGCCCTCGACATCATCCGAGTGCGAGGCCCAGCGACTCGAACTGGTGCTCACGCCGCTGGTCGCGTTCGACGTCAACGGCACGCGTCTCGGCATGGGCGCCGGATTCTACGATCGGGCCTTCCAGTGCCTGCGCGACGACCCGGATGCGGGACCCTGGCTTGTCGGCGTCGCTTACGCGATGCAACAGGTCGACAGCTTGCCGTCCGACCCATGGGACGTGCCGATCGGTGCCGTCATCACGGAGCGAGGGACCCGGATCTTCCGCGAGTGATCCGGCCGTTTGGTAATCGCCTGTCGATCACGGTTGGGGATCGGTCGTTTGCCGTGGTGGCAGCGACCCCATGACGCTGCCGGAAAACCGCCGAGCCGACGGCGCGATTCCGATACCATGGCGCTCAAACCGTACAAGCGCCTAAGCGAGCTGCAAATGAACTATTGGCTGATGAAGTCCGAACCTGACGCGTTCGGAATCGAAGATCTGAAAAAATGCAAGAACAAGACCGAGCCGTGGGATGGTATCCGCAATTATCAGGCGCGAAATTTCATGCGCGACGATATGAAAGTCGGCGACCAGGCGTTCTTTTATCACTCCAACTGCAAGCAGCCGGGCATCGTCGGCGTCATGGAAGTTGCCAGCGAACCGTACCCGGATCCCACGCAGTTCGACCCCGATTCCGGCTACTACGACCCGAAGGCGTACTTCGATGCTCCGCGCTGGATTCTTGTCGACGTCAAATACGTTCGCGATCTCGAACGTATCGTCACGCTGAAGGAAATGAAGGCCGACGCCGAGTCATTCGGCGACTTTCCATTGTTGAAGAAGGGCAATCGGCTGTCGATCATGCCGGTCACCAGGAAGCAGTGGAATCGGGTCCTCAAACTTGAAGCGAAACAGCCGGCATGAGCCGTCAGCGACTGAAGATCGACGTCGCTCAAGCAGCGCTTGATCGAGTCGAGGGAGGCATGGTGCTCGGGGTCGGAACCGGTTCGACGGTCAACTGCTTCATCGATGCGCTCGGCAGTTCCGGGCTCCGTCTCAAGGGCGCGGTGTCTTCGTCCGACGAAACGACCCGTCGGCTGGCCGCCATCGGTGTCGACGTGCTGGAACTGAACCACACCGGAGACCTCGATCTGTATATCGACGGTGCCGATGAAGTCGATCCGCACCGGCGTCTGATCAAGGGCGGAGGCGGGGCGCTGACGCGAGAGAAGGTCGTCGCGGGCGCCAGCCGGAAGTTTATCTGCATCGTCGATGAATCGAAACGCGTCGAGATGCTCGGGGAGTTCCCGCTGGCCGTCGAAGTGATCCCGATGGCGCGCTCATTCGTTGCTCGTCAACTGCGCAAGCTGGGTGGTGCTCCCGAGCTGCGCGCAGACTTCACGACCGACAATGAGAACCTCATCCTCGATGTGCGCAACCTCGAGCTGGTCGATCCGGCACGGTTGGAGACCGCGATCAACGATATCCCCGGAGTCGTGACCTGCGGCCTGTTTGCCCACCGCCCCGCCGATGAAGTCCTGGTGGCCTCCGAGTCAGGGATCTCGACGCTCTGATGCGCTTCGCGCGACCGGCGCTTGTTGCTGCTCGCACTGAGCCCTGCGCTGATCGGCATCCGGTCGATTGGCGGCCTCTCGCTCGCACTGGTACTGAACCATCGCCTGCCGGGCGGTCGAGCAGCCCGCAGTGATACCCACCACGAAAATCAGAAATAGCGTTCTCAGAACCATCGCAGCACGCTCGGGGGAATCACATATCAATCGCCAGTCTAAATCGGCAAGGCGTGCCTCGTGAAGGTGCTGGTCACGGGAGGAGGCGGTTTCCTGGGCAGCGCGATCGTCAAGCGTCTGCTTGGAGAAGGGCACGCGGTGTCGATATTGAACCGCACTGACTATCCCGCCATGGCCGCGCTCGGCATAGTCTGCCACCAGGGCGACCTCGCCGATGCTTCGGCCGTCGAACGGGCCTGCGAGGGATCCGACGCGGTGATTCACGTCGGCGCACGCGCCGGCCCGGGCCTGCGGCGAGCGGATTTCCGACGTCCGAACGTCGACGGCACGCAGCACGTTATCGATGCCTGCCGAAGCCACGCGATCGGTTACCTGGTCCATACCTCCTCGCCCAGCGTTGTTCATGCCGGAGCCGACCTGGAGGGCGCCGACGAGTCGCTTCCGTACCCTGCGCATCACGCCGCTCCGTATCCGCAGACCAAGGCCGAAGCCGAGCGACGCATCCTGGCGGCTAACGGTCCGGGGCTGCGCACCGTCGCGCTGCGTCCACACCTGATCTGGGGGCCGGGCGACAATCATCTGCTGCCTCGCCTGATCGAACGCAATCGCGCCGGGCGCCTGCGTCTGCCGGCGCCTGAAAAGAAAATCGACACCGTTTATATCGATAACGCGGCCGATGCTCACCTACTGGCGTTGGAGGACCTCGTCGGCGAGGGCCGGTCGGCCGGAAAGGCCTATTTCATCAGCAACGGCGAGCCGCGCCCGGTTATCGAAATCATGCAGTTGCTGCTGCTGGCAGCCGGCGAACGGCCGAAGATCGGTCGCGTGTCGCCGCGCGTGGCGCGCACTGCGGCGATCACGGTGGAGGCGATCTGGCGGACGTTCCGTCTGCGCGCCGACCCGCCTATCTCGCGCTTCATCGTCGAGCACCTCGAGACCGCACACTGGTTCGATCTGAGCGCCGCCGAACGCGATCTGGGCTATCGCCCGGGAGTGAGTGTCGAAGAGGGGTTGAAACGACTGGCCGCGGACTGGCGCGCCGGGCGCTGATTACAGCGCTTTGCGCATCCGGATAAGCGCGATATTCATCGCCGAAGCCGGCTCAGCATTCGCTCCAGAATCGACCTTTGGAGCAAAGGCTCATCGGTTGCGGACATTCCCTCATATCCCCCGTATTTCAGCTTGATCCATGCGTTGAGATCGGTTCGTCGCATGAACTCGAAAAGCCGCCGGTTGAGCGGGTGAAAACCTTCACGCCGAATCACGGCGGCCCCGAAGTCCAGCAGCACCGGCGCGCCGTTCGAGTCGACCAGCAGGTTGGATTTACGTTTCAGGTCGCCGTGGGCCACCCCTCGATCGTGCATGCCCCGGATCGTGATCAACAGTCTGTCGAAGAAGCCCGCTTCGACCCGAGTGTCGCGGAACGGGCGCGCCTCGACGTAATCGAGCACCAGGAACAGGTCGCGCGTCAAGCCGTGGCAGAAGGGTACCCCGTCGAGCCCCTGCAGCCGGCGATAAGCGGCGTATTCGCGCCGAACAGCCAGCCGGTGAGCCCATCCGGTCGCCAACGACGCTTTCGGCGTCTTGACCGCAAGTTCCCGGTCCGCTGTCGAGACGCGGTACACCACGCCCTGGTTGCTTGCGGCAATGACCGCCGAGCGCGCCAGGTCCTCACGCGTTAGATTCGCCAGCGTTGATTCGGAAGGGCTGTGCATGGGATGTTTTTACCGCGGGTCGTCGCTTGCAGCGCGACGCGGTGAGTAGAATAGCAGTCGCGGGACTCGAAAATCGTCGCGTTCACCCCCATCTGCAGCTCAACTCGGCGACAGGAAAACAAGCCATGCCAATTTATGAATATCGCTGTACGGCGTGCGACCGCCGCTTGGAGAAACTGCAGAAGATCAGCGATCCGCCGCTCGTCGATTGTCCGGAATGCGGAAAGCCGGCGTTGACCAAGCTGATTTCGGCGGCCGGGTTCCGACTCAAGGGCGGCGGCTGGTATGAGACCGATTTCAAGGAAAAGGGCAAGCGCAACCTGGCCGGCGACTCGGGTTCGAAGCCGGAAAGCAAGGCCGGTGACTCCTCGGGCGCGTCCGAAAAGTCCGACAGCGGCGCGTCCAAGGAAAAAGGCGCGTCCAAAGAAAAAAAGGACAGCTCCGGCGGCAAGGGCAAACCTCCGGCTTCATCGTCGGCCGCCTGATCGACGGGAGACGGGGTGCCGGCTACTTGTCGCGGAATGAGTCCGTAGGACGGCCCGCCCAACGTTTTCACTACAACGAACTGAATCCAGCCGCGAGTGCGGCCAACAATTTTGGGAGATGGATCCATGCGCAGCCACCTGTGCGGCAACGTCAATGAATCGCTGGACGGTCAGCGCGTCGAATTGTGTGGCTGGGTCGCGCGACGGCGCGACCTCGGCGGCCTGATCTTCGTCGGTCTGCGCGATCATGTCGGCACCGTGCAGGTGGTGGCCGAGCCGGACTCCCCCGAGGTCTTCGGCGTTGCCGAAACGCTTCGCAACGAATTCTGCGTGCGCGTCGTCGGCCAGGTCCGGATGCGGCCTGAGAGCCAGTGGAACCCGGATATGGCAACCGGCAAGATCGAAGTGGTTGCCGCATCGATCGAGGTGCTGAACGCCGCTGCGCCCTTGCCGCTGTTGATGAACGATGAGGACGGCGAGGAAGTTCGGCTCAAGTACCGCTACCTGGATCTGAGGCGCGACCGGATGCAGCGCAATCTCCGCCTGCGGGCCGGATTGACCTCGGCCATCCGTCGACACCTGGAGCCGGGCGGTTTCATCGACGTGGAGACGCCGATTCTTACCCGCGCGACGCCGGAGGGTGCCCGGGATTACCTGGTGCCGAGCCGGGTCAATGCCGGTCGCTTCTACGCGCTGCCGCAGTCGCCGCAGATCTTCAAGCAATTGCTGATGATGAGCGGCGTCGATCGTTATTACCAGATTGCCCGGTGTTTCCGTGACGAGGACCTTCGCGCGGATCGCCAGCCGGAGTTCACTCAGCTGGACCTGGAAATGTCCTTTGTCGACGAATCGGAGGTTCAGCGGACCGCCGAGTCGCTGATCCGTTCGGTGTTCTCCGAGGTGCTCGACGTGACGCTGGACGACCCGTTCCCGCGCATGAGCTATTCCGAGGCCATGCAGCGCTACGGTTCCGACAAACCGGACTTGCGTATCGGCCTGGAGCTGGTCGACGTCGACGACCTGGTCGCCGATTCGGAATTCAAAGTCTTCGCCGGACCTGCAGCCGATCCGCAGGGACGCGTTGCCGCGCTGCGCGTGCCGGGTGGGGCGGAACTGTCGCGCAAGCAGATCGACGATTACGCGGCTTTTGCTGGAAAGTACGGTGCAAAGGGGCTGGCCTGGATCAAGG
>JGI12109J20283_10010235_pt1 | contig 13841 bp, 10 predicted proteins | sample ElkSlonscriptome_12_FD_20283 | JGI IMG/M metagenome (IMG submission 20283) | reverse complement strand
CGCACCGCCTTGCGGCCGTCGCGGCCATCCGGTGCGTCGTCGGCGGCTTCTCCGCCTCCAGACGCACCCTACGACGGCTGCGAACAGGATCATGACTCGTCATGGCGAACCCTCGACGCAAGACGAGGGTGAAACAATCCAGACCGTACAACACCAATACTTGCCCTGGATTGCTTCGTCGCGACGCTCCTCGCAATGACGGGATGAAGAGTCGCTCTTCAGCCCTGTGAGGCGAACCAATCACCCCGCTCCCGGATCACGGCGCGTGCCCGCATCCGAACATCGCACCCGGATACGCGCTCAACCCGACGCCGGAATCACGTCGAACGGGGACCGCGTGCGATAGGTCAGTTGCACCACCCCGCCGGCATACTGCTGGCTGCGGACCAGGGTGGGCAACAGGCGCGGCGCCACCTCCGGGAACAGCGGCAGGCCCTGGCCCAGCCAGGTCGGCACGACGAACATGTCGATCTGGTCCACCCGACCATGCGTCAGGAACAGGGCGATCGTGCGCGCGCCGCCCACGACCCAGGTGTCGCCGTCGTCGTGCTCGCGCGCGCGTCTCATGAGGCCCGGGATGTCCCCCTGCCAGCGCGCGACGCCGTTTGGGATGTCTCCGTCCAGCGGCCGGCTGGTCAGAACCCAGCACGGCTTGTCTGTATAGGGCCACGGTCCGAAAGACAGGGTCTGTTCATACGTCGCCCGCCCCATCACCAGCAGGCCCACGCGGGCGTAGAAGTCCGCGTAGCCGAGGTCCTGGTCGTCGAACGGCGCCAGCCATTCAACGCCGCCCTCCGGGGTGGCGATGAAGCCGTCGAGACTGACGGCACTGTACAGGCGGACCATGGCACCCATGACGACCCCGGCGTTACAATCCCGTGAACGGATCGTACCCCATCGAACGACACGGCGTCGCCGCTGACGTGCGGTCGCGCGCGGCACCCTCAATGGGTGCCCCATTGGCACCCTTTCTGGGTGGCACGTCAAGTGGCGGGACCGAAGGGGCCAGGGCAATCGGGTGAAGGAGGATCCCAACGCCGAGACGGAAACCTTGGCCAGAGGCCCGCACAAAAACCGTCATCGCGAGCCGGCGTCTTTAGACGCCGGCGAAGCAATCCAGGGCTTGTTCATGATGTATTCGCCCTGGATTGCTTCGTCGCTTCGCTCCTCGCAATGACGCCTTGCGTGTCCTGATCGCCAATAAGCTTCTCATGCGGGTTTTCGCGCATCCTTTCGTCGTTCACCCGATTGCCCTGCCGATGGAGCAGGGCACTCCGGACGAGAGACGCACGGCCTACATACAATCCTGACATATGATGCCTCTCTTGAACGTCTCCCGATTGTCAATTACACAGGTCCGACGTGACAATTCTAGGGGACTCGCCGGAGGCGTGTGGACTGGGAGGCGATCAAGTGGAGACGGTTGACCAAGTGCGAGGCGTGCGCGGACGCCGCAACGTCGGTATGGAACGCGACATCGGAGCGCGGCTGCGCTATTATCGGGAACGAGCCGGGCTTTCCCCCGACGAGATGGCGGCTCGGCTGGAGATCAGCGCCACCAAGGTCCGCAATCTCGAAACCGCCACGAACGTCATTCCCATCGCCCTGCTGACCCGCGCCGCGCGCGTCCTGGGCGTGACCGTGGGCGATCTGTACGGCCCGCACGACCCCGTGGTGGGGGCGGACGCCGAGCGGACACGGGCCGCGCACGCCGTGCTCTCTCATCCCGAGACGCGGGCGCTGATCGAGGCCTACTACGCCGCCCCCGAGAGCGTGCGGGAAACCTTCTCCGGGTTGTTGAAGTCGCTGGCCGGGCGCTGACCGGACTCCCTCCCTCCCCGTTTACGGCTGACGTCTTCACACTTCTTGCCCGCCAAGCCGGGGAGCCCCGCTACGGCGGCAACGAGACTCGTCATTGCGAACCCTCGTCGCAAGACGATGGTGAAGCAATAGAGAGTGTAAAGCGCAGACATCGGCCCTGGATTTCTTCGTCTCTTCCCTGGTCGCAATGACGAGAAAGAGTATTGATATGTGAATTGGATGGCCGTTTACGAGGAGGGTTGGGGTGGGGTCGTGCGCCGCCCCGTCGGCTCGCGCGAACGCTGGCGGAGACGTGTGAATACGATAGGCCCCTGTCGGGGCGTTCGGGACAACATTTTATCATATGAAACAACCGCATCTGTCATCCCGAGGGCGCGTCAGCGACGGCGGGATCTCGAGCGGTGGCGTGACGACAGGCCGGTCGGAACGGTCGATCCTTGCGTCTACCAGTATTATGCAAGGACTTCTATAATTAGACGAATTCTTCCGCGCCGAAGACCTCGTCTTCGCCCATGCCGCTCCCGGTCTCGGCATAGCCCGCGTTGGAGAAATCGGGCGGTGGATCCGCGTTGGCGTCGCCGCCGCCTTCAACGGTGTCGGTCCACCCCCCGTCGCCGCCGACCTCTGCGTCGCTTTCATCGTCGGTCCAGGCGCCGCCGCCGTCGTCGGTGTCCTCCGGTTCCTCCAGGTCGAACAGGACCGTGCTTTCCAGCGTGGCGTCCGAGGCGCTGAGTTCGATGCCATCGTTCTCGTTGTCCGCTTCGGGCTCCTTGGTCGGTGCGTCGGCCTTGGTCCCGCCTTCGGTCTGGCCGTCGCCGCCCTCAGCCTCACTGTCGCCATACCCGTCCCCTTGACCGTCACCCTTGTCCGGCCCCTGAGTGTCGTCCGCGCCGGCCTCGGCAAGCGCGTCAGGGGGTGCCATGGCTGCGGTCAGCCCGGCGGCCTCGGGCGCCAGCCCCTCCGCCTTCTCCGCCGGCGCTTCGGCCCCCATGGCCTCGGCCCCTGGGTCCTCCGTGGCCGGATCGAGGATGATGTCCGACGGATTGGGCTCGTCGGTCACGCGCACGGTGGCCCGCGCGGTGGTGCTCGCCTGGCCGTCATCCACGGTGAAGTCGATGAAGCGGTCGCCCAGGTCCGGCTCGGTGCCGCTGTTCTGCAGCTTCACGCGGCTGAGCAGGTCGGTGTAGGTGGCCTGATCGGCCTCGCCCGAGAAGCGGATGGCGTAGCCGGTGTCGTCCTGCACCACCTCCATCTTCACGCCTGTGTCGCCGATGGTGCCGTCCTCGTTGACCGTCACGCCGTTGAGGTGCAGTTCGTCGCCCACACACATGCCCTCGCTCAGACGAGCCTCGGCGCCGGCCATCATCGGGCTGTCCGCGTCCTCGATCTGGATACCGGGGGCGGCGGCCGTGGGCACCAGCTGCCGGGCGTTCTCAGCGCCGACGTTGACCTTGAACACCAGGTCGTTGAAGTCGTGGTCCCCCAGGTTCTTCAGATCCTCGAAGCCGACCATCAGGCTGTCGCCGTCGTCGGTCACGCCGCTGATCGCGTGTTGCAGGTCGTCCGGGTTCAGGCCGGTGGTGTCGTTGGCGGCCGTCGAATGATAGATGCCGCCCTGAGACTTGACCTCGTTCACGCTGCCGTCGTCACCCACGAACACCAGCTTCGGGTTCGACGTATCCACCGTGGCGGGGGCGCCGCTGTCGTCAACGAAGGCCAGCTTTCCACCCTCGTTCTTCGAGGCATCGTCCCAGAAATCGGCCTTCTTGTTCTTGTTGTGGCCGTTCCCGACCAGGAAAAAGCCGAGGGTCTTGCCGGCGAAGCCGTCCTCCGGCGGCGTCAGGGTGACCGTTTCCGTGCCCGCCTTTTCGATCACCTTGTCGGTGGCGTCGCCGTAGACAAACTGCGGATTGTTCAGCGTGCCGTCTTCCTCGACCGTGTACCAGCCGAGAGAGTTGTGATAGCCGGCGCCCTCGCTGACGAACGTGACGCTGACATCGTGGTCGTGTTTGAGCGTCAGGTTGTCCGGGTCGACGCCGTTGACCTTTTCCGGGTCCAGGCGGTTTTTTTCCGCCAGGTCCGGGAACGCGGCCTGGCTGTCAAAGCTGTGCTTGTAGACTAGGTCGCTGACATTGGTGACGCGGATGATGTTCTCCAGGCCGCTGATCACCGGACCGTCGTTGACGGCGGCGACCTCGACCGACAAGGATTCGGTGGCCGAGGCGGAATGGCCGCTCAGTTCCGTGCCGGTGGCGGTGACGTCCAGGGCCAGCGTGCCGTTCCAGTTCTCCGCCGTGGACACCGACAGGCCGTCGAGATCGTCGGCGGTCAGCGTCCAACTGCCGTCCTCGTTGCGCGTGCCGGCGGACAGGTGGGCGTCCTCGGGCACACCGGAGACGGTCACCGACAGTGTTTCGGAGCCGTCCTGGTCCGCCAGCATCGCCTTGATATCAAGGGCGACGGCGGTGTCCTCGGCGCCGACGGCGTCCTTGGTGGTGAGGGTCACGCCGTCCGCGTCCAGGTCGACGGCGTTGCCCTGGCTGTCCACGATGGCCGTGCCTTCCCAGTCGGAGACGGTCAGGCCAAGGCTGTCGACGGCGGTTTCGCCACCGTCGCCGGCGTTGATCGCCTCGCGCATCTCGCGCAGGTCGGACAGCATGTCCCCGTTGGTCAGGTTGGCGTCGTCCACCTCGACCCGCAGGGTATCGGTACCCTCGCCGCCGTCGTAGCGGGTCTCGCCACCGTCAGAGGTCCGATCCGCGGTGCGCACGATGCCGAGATCGTCGCCAGCGCCCCCGTGCACCGTGTCGGCGCCGCGACCCCCGTCCAGCACGTCGTCGCCGCTGCCGCCGTCCAGCATGTCGTCGCCGACACCGCTGGTCAGGGTATCGTTGCCGGCGCCGCCCGTCAGATCGGCGGACTTGGTCGCGCCGTCCACGGTGATGGCGTCGTTGCCGTCGCCCAGGTCGGCCACCACCTGGGTGTGGCCCTTGTGGCCTGTGACGGTCACGGCGTCGTCGCCCGCGCCGGTCTCGACCCGGAAGGTATTGTCCCATCCCGCGTTGTTGGTCCGGGCGTCGATGTCGACGACGTCTTTGCCGTCGCCGGTCTCGACCGCGCCGCGCTTGGCGTCGATGATGGTCACGGTGCTGTCGCCGCCGTCGCCCAGGCGCACGTCGGCGTGGACGAAGTTGTCGACGGTGACGTCACTGCCGCCGTCGCCCTCGGCCATCACGCTCTTGGCCTTGTTCCACCTGTCGACCTCAATGGAGGTCTTGCCGTCGCCGCTGGCGTCGGTGTCGGCGGTGACCTCGGCGCCCCACGGCGTGGTGGTGCCGCTCTCGGTGATCTGGACGGTGTCGTCACCCTCGAAGTCCGGGGTCCAGGTCTGGGAATTGTCGAGGGTGAAGCGGACGTCCGGCTCACTGGGCGCCGGTGCCCCGTCGCCGGTCTCTTCGCCCGTATCGCCGCCGTCGGACTGGGCCGGAGCCTCCCCTTCGCCGCCATCGTCGCTGCCGGCCTCGGCCGGTGGCGTTTCATCGCCGCCCCCGTCTTCGCCCCCGTCTTCGCCGCCCTCGTCGGAGGCAGGCTGTTCCGGCGCCGTATCTTCGGGGTCGGTGCCGCCGGTATCACCGGACTCCTCCGGGGCGCCCGTTTCACCGGGACCAGGCTCGTCGGTCGCCGTCTCGTCGGTCTCGGGCTCGTTGGTCTCGGTCGTTTCAGGAGGCTCGGTGGTCGCGGGAGGATCGGTGGCCTCGGTCGTATCGGGGCCGCCGGCCGTGGTCCCGGTCGGGCTACCCGTGTCATCACCCCCATCCGGGCCGCCGGCCTCGGCCTCGGGGGCGCCGGGTGTCGCCGGGGTGTCGTCGGTTACATCCAAGCCCGCGACGTCGGGCTGTATCGCAGGGTCGGGCGCGCCCTCGGCCCCGGCCGGTCCGCGCACCAGGGTCTCCACGCCATCCGCAAGGCCCGGCACGATCCCGGGCGGCAGGGTGGCCTCGTCCGTCGGCGCGGCGGGCAACGGATCGACCGCGCCGTCCCCGGTCGCGCGGGCCTGGGGCGCGGCCGGCGCCGACGGCGCGTCTGCGCCGTCACCGGCCAGCCCCCTGTTCACACTGTCCATCAGGCGATCGATCGATGACGCCAGTACGTCCGGCGTGCCGGGCGAGCCCGCGCCGGCGGGCTCGTACCCCGCGTTGGCCAGCCGAGCACCGCCGTTCGGCATGTCCTGCCCGGTGCCCCATTCCACCTGCTCGGCACCCTGGTGGATGTTCTCATGCGCCCGGGCGTCGTCGCCCGGCATCATGTTGCCGATGGCTTGCTGAAGCTCGGCGTCGTCGGGTCTTGGCGTTCCTGCCTCCGCCATGGACGTCGTGTCTTCAAGAATCTGCCGATCGGAAACCCGGGTGGTGTCGGTCTCGGTGGCCATGATGCCCTCGTCTGTGCGGTTCTCGCGTCGATACGGCCAGGATGGAGCGCGTGTCGCTGTAACAAAAACGCCGTCTGGATCCAGTCATGTGCCTACCGATGGTCAGCGGCAGGCCCACCGACTATATGGCGTCAACAACACGCGACAAAAGTCCCAAAAACAAAGACTTCCGTTTGGTCATAGGGTTTCGCGGGATCAATACTACGTAGGTCATACCAAAACCGCGTCTCCACGGCGATCACCCTGGCGCCGTCCCGAATCAGTCGCTCTCATCGCCCTTCATGACGCGGTCGAAATGAGCCCCCGAGTCGGCGGAGCGGTCCGGCTTGGGCGCCAAGTCCGGGGCCACCACCGCCGTCCAGTCGCCGTGCCCTTCCGTGGCGCTGCCCAGATCGAGCACGGACGGGTCGGTGCGCGGGTCGCGCCGCCGGTCCCGCTCCGGCGTCACCACGTGGCGCGGGTCGTCGTCGGCCTTGGGATCGGGTGCGGCGGGCGTTCGGGCCATGGCGCGGTTCCTTTGCGGTCCGGATCGGCCGGCTAGCGTTCCTGGAACGCCTGGCTGAGCGAGACGTAGATGGGGCGCAACAGATACGCGAGAATCGTCTTTTCGCCGGTGATGATGCTGGCGTCGACGGTCATGCCCGGCAGGATCGGATTGCGCCCCGGCACATCGCCCACATAGTTCCGCGTCAGTTCGATGAACCCCTTGTAGTAGGCTTGGCCGGTCTGCTCATCGAGGAACGTGGTGGGCGAGACGTCCGTCAGCACGCCCTCGGCCGACCCGTACCGGGCGAAGTCGTAGGCCGACAGCTTGACCGTGACCTCCTGCCCAACCCGCACATGGCCGACGTCGCGCGGCTGGATGCGGGAGTCCACGATCAGCACGTCGTCGATGGGCACCAGCGTCATGAGCGCGTCGCCCGGCTGCAACACCGCGCCCGGCGTGCGGATCTTCAGGTCCTGCACCAGCCCGTCGACGGGGGCCGTGATTTCCAGGCGGTTCAAGCGGTCGGTCTCGGCCGTCAGGCTCTGGATGACCTCGTTGATCTCGGCGTTCACCTCGCCCATTTGGTCCAGCGCCTCACGCCGGCGGGTGGCATCCAGTTGCGCCAGACGGCTGCTCAGTTCCTTGCGGCTTTGGTCGTTCAGGGCGAGTTGGTTGGTCAGTTCGTTGATCTCGCCGTTGATGCGCTCGACCTCGCGCTCGACCTCCAGGAAGGTGACGCGCGAGCCCAGGCCCTCGACCATCAGTTCGCGGCGCATTTCCCGCTGCTGGATCACCAGGTCCACCTGCCGTTCGAGCGAGGCGATCTTGTTCTCGACCAGCGTCGTCTCGCCATCCAGGGTGGCGATCTGATCGCGCAGGACCTGGCGGGCGGCGGCGTGCTCCTCTTGTTGCAGCGAAAGGATGTAGCGCTGATCCGCGACCAGATTGGCGTAAGCCGCGCCGGCGAACGAGAAGTCCGGCGCCCGATCCTCGGCGAACGCCCGCAACCGTTCGGCCTTGAGGCGCAGGCTGATCAGGCGGGTGCGCAGGGTTTCAAGGTCCGAGCGGGCCTCGACCGGATCGAGGCGGGCCAGCACCTGGCCGGCCTCCACCGTCTGGCCCTTCTGCACCAGCACGTCGCGCAGAATGCCGCCCTCCTTGTGCTGCACGACCTGAAGGCTCGACGAGGGCACCACGCTGCCGGGGGCGTGCGCCACCTCCTTGACCGTGGTCAGGCCGGCCCACACGACCAGGGCGCCGACCAGCGCGCAGACCATCACCAGGGCCAGCCGGATCAGGGCGGACGGCCCGGATTCCTCCAGCACGATCGACTGCGCCATGTGGCGCGCCTGGCGGCTGGCCTGCGACGGCGTCGGACGGTCCAGGGTGGTGGCCTTGGGCATGGGCGGGCGCCCCTCCTTGTGGGCGATCAGATCAGATCCGGTCCAGGTTCAGGCGCGGCCGCACCTCGGCGACCGGCCCGGACAGGCGCAGGTATCCTCCCTCCAGCACCAGCATCTTGTCGGCGAGGTCGTAGTGGCTGGGCCGGTGGGTGATGATGAACACGGTGGCGTGGCCGCGCATCCGCCGCACGGTGTCCATGAACGCATGGTCGCTTTCGAAGTCGAGGCCGTTGACGGGTTCGTCGAACAGGTAGATCGGCGCGCGCTTCAGGTAGGCGCGGGCCAGATTGAGCCGCTGGCACAGCGAGGCCGTAAGCTGTTCGGCGCGGCCATCGCCGATGCGCGTGGCCAAGCCGTCCGGCAGCGCCAGCACCTCGTCCAGCGCGCCGGCCTCGGCCAGCGCCCAGTGGATATCGTCGTCCGAGGCGGTCGGCTCCACCAGCCGCAGGTTCTGGGCGATGGTGCCGTAGAAGAACGTGGCCTGCTGCGGGACATAGGCGATGGCGTGCCGCAGTTCGACGGGATCAAGCTGGCGGATGTCCTTGTCGTCGATGCGCACCGATCCGGCCTGGACCTTGTACAGTCCGGCGATCAGCTTGAGAATCGACGACTTGCCCGACCCGTTCGCGCCGGTGATGACCACCACCTCGCCCGGCTCGGCGACGAAGCTGACGCCCACCAACGCCGGGTCGGCCCCCGACACGTAGCGCAACGAGACACGCGAGAACACCACCCGCCCCTTCAGCCGGCGCAGGGGGTGGGCCATGACGTTCGGCTCGCGCTCCAGGGCGATGGTCATCAGGGCGTTGATCTGGCGGATGGACGAGCGGATCTGCTCGAACCGCGACAGCGACATGAACAGGGTCTGCATCGGCGACAGCACCCGCCACACCAGGATCATCGACGCGATCAGCGCGCCCGCCGTCATGCCGCCGCCCAGCACCCCGGACACGCCCAGCGTCATGGCCGCCACGCCCGAGATCACGACCAGCATGTGCGACGCGGTTTGCAGCAGGTTCTGGGTCTGCGCGGTGCGGAAGCTGGCGGTGGCCGCGCGCGCCGAGACGGCCCGGAAGCGGTCGAGCCACACGTCCTCGGCGCCGGCCTGCTTCAGCGCCCGCATCTTGGTCGTCGTCTCGACCAGGAACTCCTGGCGGCGGGAGCCGACCCGCGCCGCCTCGGTCACATTGCGCCGCACGATGGGCACCGTCACCAGGCCCAGCAGCACGAAGGCCACCAGCGCCACCAGGGGCACCACGGCGATCCAGCCGCCGAGCACGGCCAGCACCAGGACCGACACCAGGATGAAGGGCATCTCCAGCATCGTGTTGGCCAGCGGTCCGGTGAAGAACTCGCGCACCGATTCGAAGTCCTTGATGCGCGCGACCTGGGCGCCGATGGTGGCGCGCTCGGTATACGACGTCGGCAGGTGAAGAATCCGCTGGAACACCGCGTTGCCGACGATGGCGTCGAGGCGCCCGCCGATGTAGGCGAGCATTCGCGCCCGCAAACCCCTCAACAGCGTGTCGAAGACGATGGCCACGCCGACGCCCAGGGCGAACCATCCCAGGGTGTCGAGCGCCCGCGCCCCCACCACCTTGTCATAGACCCCCATGACGAACAGCGGCGTGGCCAGGGCCAACAGGTTGAGCACGAAGGTGATGCCCAGCATCCGCCAGACCAGGCCCTGGAACCGTCGCACCACCCCGGCGAACCAGCCGGCGCGTTGCTGCGCCGCCGTGCGCGGTTCGTCCGGTTCCAGCGGCGTGAAGAAATAGGCGGTGCCGGGCTGTCCCGGCCGGCTGACCGGCCCTTCGGCGCGCGCCCCGCCGTCGAACGCGGTCACCGTGCGGCCGTCGATCGCGGTCACCACCAGGGCGGCGCCCCGGTCGGGCACGAACAGGCACGGCAGCAGGCGCGGATCGATCCGGTTCAGGCGGACCCGCTCCGGACGGCTGGAGTAGTTCAGGTTGGCCATGGTGTTGCGCAGGCCGGTGATGTCCAGATCATCGGCGAAGTGCGGCAACGCCTCGGCCACGTGGCGCGGGTTGCCCAGCCAGTTCAGGGCGCGCAGCAGCGGCACCAGGCACGAGGCCAGATCGCTGGCGGCGGTGAAGCCGCCCAGGGCCTCCGGCGTCAGGCGTGTCAGGGTGGCGTGGTCGGGCCGGCGCGCCCAGCCGCTCGCCCAGCCGGTCGCCTGGCCGTCGTCGCCGGGCGCCGCCGCGCCGGTGTCATGGGGCTCATCCGGCAGGGGCCGGGGTTGCGCGGCGGTGGGGGTCATGCCGCGCCTCCTACCCTTGGGGTCGCGGCCTTCTGTTGGAAGGCTGGGGGAGAGACCGCCTGTTGGATGGCCGGGGGCGAAACCGCGACCGGCCCGCCGCTCGTGTCCTGACGCGGGGTCAGGGTGCGGTCGCGCAGGTCGTAGACGCGATCCGCCATGCGCAGCATCGACGGCCGATGGGTCACCAGGATGAGCGTGCAGGTGCCCTTGAGGGTGTCCAGCACCGCCTTGAGGTCGGCGTCGCCGGCGCTGTCCATGCCGGTGTTGGCCTCGTCGAACAGCACGACCTTGGGTTCGGGCAGCAAGGCACGGGCCACGGCGATGCGCTGGCGAATGCCGCGCGGCAGCGTCTCGTTGGCGCTGTCGCCCACCAGGGTGTCGTAGCCCATGGGCAGGCTGGCGATGATCGGCCCCAGCCCCAGGGCCTCGGCCTGGGCGATGGCGGCCTCGCTGCGGCGCGGATCGAACATGGTGATGTTGTCGAGGATGGTCCCCCGGAACAGCTCGCCCAGCTGCGGCAGGTAGGCGATGTGACGCTTCAGGCGGCACGGGTCGTAGTGGTCGAGCGGCACGCCGTCCAGCAGCACGTCGCCACAGTCCGGCTTGAGCGCCCCGCTCATCAGGCCAAGCAGGGTCGTCTTGCCCGAGCCGTTGTCGCCGGCGATGCCGACGCACTCGCCCGGGCGCACCGCGATGTTCAGATCGCGCAGGATCGGCGGCGCCTCCGCGTCGAACGAGAACGCGGCGCCGCGCAGCGCCAGGGCGCCCTGGACGTCGCGGGGCTCGGGCAGGCCCGGCTCGCTTTCCGGCTCCATGTCGAAGACGGCGTGCAGGCGGCGGCGGGCCAGGCGGATGCTCTGGAATCGGGTCCAGACCCCCAGCGCCCGTTGAATCGGTTGCAGCGAGCGGCCGGCCAGCAGGGTGCAGGCGGCCAGGGCGCCGACCGTCATGGTTTCGGCGACGACGAGGGTGCTGCCGGCGCCGACGGTGGCCGCCATGGTGGCCTGGGAGAACACCGCGCCCAGGCTCAGGGCCGAGGCGCTGGCCAGCGTCACGTCCCGGTTGGCGGCGCCGCATTTCTCTTGCAGGCGTTCATAGCGGCGCATCATCTGCGCCTCCATGGCCATGGACTTCAGGGTGTGGCCGCCCTTGAGGGCCTCGATGATGAAGTTGAACCGGCGGTCGTCAAAGGTCATCCGCTGATCAATGGCCCCGCGCAACCGGCCGCCCAGGCCCACCGCCATGATCCCGAAGATCAGCAACAAGCCCAGCGGCACCAGGACCAGCCAGCCGCCCAGCAGCCAGATAATGCCCAGGTAGAGCACCGCGAACGGCAGGTCGAGCAGCGACAGCAACGCCTGCCCGGCGTAGAAGTCCTTGACCGTGTTCAGGGCGCCCAGGCGTTCCAGGTGCACGCCGCTGCCGACGCGCTCGAACGCCTGCACGGGCGCGTCGAGCAGGCGGCGCATGGCGGCGACGCCGGTGTTGTGCTCGAAGCGCGCGCCGACCCAGCCGGTCAGATAGGACCGGCCCAGCTTGAGAAGGCTTTCTAGGATCAGGGCACCGCCGATGCCGAGCACCAGCAGGGCCAGCGTGCTGATGGCCTCGTTGGGCAGAATGCGGTCATAGACCTGCAACAGGACCAGGGGCAGCATCAGGGTCAGCAGGTTGATGAACAGGCTGATGAGCACCAGTTCCGGCAAAACCCCGCGCAACGTCGAATAGCGCGCCGGCGTTTCGCGGCGGCGGCGCCGGCCACGCGCGTCCGGCCGCCGCCCGGAACCGGCGCGGCGGGGTCGTGCCCCGCTCAAACCTTTCATCAACTGATCCGGCATGGGTCCCTTCAACCACGCGTGTCGACCGCAAAAGCGCGCTCTTGCATTGTTCGGCGTGTCGTGTCGTTCGGATCGCGGTCGGTCGGCGGATTGCCCGAACGCCGACACCTGACGGACATACCCTGATGCGATGAAGATAAGAAACCCTTAAGACACGACAAACCGGGCCAGAAGTCGTACATAGTTTGTCGAGAACCCGAGCGCCCGTTCTGGTGGCGTCGGCAAGCGCCTTTTGATGTATACAGTCAATCGATTGCAGAAAAATTGCGTGGCTCTACTTTCAACCAGTATTGGGCGGGTGGCGCGCACGATTTGCGCCCCGGGTTGGGGGCTGGGCCAGGCTCCACGCCCTGCGGCTCAAGAACCGCCATGAAAAAAGCCCCGCTGCTGTCGCAGCGGGGCTAAGGCCCAGCATGAGGAGATGCCTGATCGACCACGGAAATCCGAAATCCGATGTCTCGACAAGACCCACCAGTCATCGCGCGAATGGCGCCCCAATGCAAGCCGGCCATCGGTCATACCGCCACCGGTTCGGTTGGCGTTCGGCCGGCGGGCGCGAATGCGGCAAGGATTCCAGCGCATTGCCGCGCGCGCCTGTGTCGGGCCGGACGGCCAGCGATCGGCGCGACGAGGCGCGGGTTCGATCCGCCCGCGTTCCGAGTCTTGCCGTTTCCGGCCCGACTCCGGGGCGCGTCGGCCCCGCCCGCCTGCTTACCAGGTGCCGGTGTTCTCCATCGATGCCCAGGGCTCGCGCGGCTCCTGGGCCTGGCCGGCCTGCAAGAGTTCGATCGAGATGCCGTCCGGCGAGCGGATGAAGGCCATGCGACCGTCGCGCGGCGGCCGGTTGATGGTGACCCCCTTGTCCATGGCGTGCTGGCAGGCGGCGTAGATGTCCTCGACCCGGAACGCCAAATGGCCGAAGCTGCGACCGGCCGTCAGGTCCTCCGGGTCCCAGTTCCAGGTCAGTTCGACTTCCGCCTCGGGGTTTTCATCGGCGGCCAGATAAACCAGGGTGAAGCGGCCCGNTTCTGACTCCTTGCGCCGGGTCTCCCGCAGGCCGAGAACATCGCGGTAGAAGGCCAGGGAGGCGTCCAGGTCGCTGACCCGGACCATGGTGTGCAGAAATTTCATGAAACGGTGAACTCCCGGTCATATGGGGCTTGGCCAAAGGGGGGGCGGACCCCTACCCTAAGGGATCGGCGGCGGCAGCGGTGCTCTCCGGGCGGAGTCTGGGCATGGAAACGCGCGAGCGACCCCTGGTGGATGTGTTCGTGGCCGACAAGAGCCCGCTTGTCCGCATGGCCATGAAGACGCTGATGGGCGCCGATCCCCGGTTCAATCTGTTGGGAACGGCCGAGGACGGCGAATTGTTCCTGCGCGCCGTGGAGCGCCTGACGTTCCAGGTGGGCGTCATCGGCTGGACGATGCCCTACATGGACGGCGCCGCCGTGCTTGAGGCGTTGCGCCACCGGCCACAGGCCCCGCGCATCCTGGTCTACACCGGCGACCCGGACCCCGCCATTCCGCGCCGCGTCATGGACCTGGGGGGCGCGGGCTTCTGCTGCAAGTCCGAAAGCCCGGAGCG
>JGI12109J20283_10539942_pt1 | contig 13844 bp, 13 predicted proteins | sample ElkSlonscriptome_12_FD_20283 | JGI IMG/M metagenome (IMG submission 20283) | reverse complement strand
TAAACCCGCACTTCCTGTCATGGGAATTGTCCATCTCGCAACTTGTCCCCAACCCGTCCAACTTTCTGCGGGAGTCGCGAGAATAAACAGTAAACCGAACTGTAATATCCCTAAAACTTGTTGAACTCGCTTTAGTAGTAAAGCCAAAGAACCCATCATAAAAGCCAACCCATAAGCACTCATTAAAACGGTTATTAAAGGTAAAATTAAAATGGGTGGAAAGGTCAAACGCGATCCGGTTAAGCCCATAATAATTGCGAGAATTACNCCAATAATTAAAAGCTGTCGCGTTAAACTCGCGATCGCCCTCACAAAGAAAACCAAAACTGCACCATAAGGGGAAAGAAAGATTTGCTCTAATGTTCCCGTTTGGGCTTCGTATTGTAACCCTGTCGCTACTTCAGTCATAATGAATAAAATCAGCGTCCAGAGGACATAACCAATGACAATGGCATCAAAGCGATCGCCCAGTTGAAAGGCAGTTCCAGTCACATATTTGGCGCTGAGAAACAAGCCATAAAAAATCGAAGTGGTGATAAAAATACCGCCAATCGCTTCAAAGGGATAGCGGATAAATTGTGTCCAACTACGGCGAAATTCAGCGAGAAAGAGTTTGAGCATTTTTGTTGTTTGTTGTTTGTTGTTTGTTATTGGTTATTGTACTTGATTTTGATTTGAATATTTCATTTTAAAATTGAGGTAGAGCCTCATGATTACGTCCCTGGGTAGAACCCAGGAATGAGACTAAATTACCATCAATTCTCTTACCAACACGATCTTGAGATACAAATGACCAAGAACAAATGACAAATGACCAAAATTTATACTTCATTACGAACCAGTTTTAAGAAGATTTCGGTCAAACTACTTTGGTCTCGTTTGACGCGAACTAAAGGTAGAGGTTTGAGAATACCCAAAGCTTGATATAAAGCTTCTGTGCCACGAATAGAGACAACGCGATCGCTCTCAATGGTTGCTTCAATAGCAGCTAAAGTTTCCCGTTGTTCAAAAGTTAATTCTCCTTCAATTTCGATAACATAATGAGTCCCAGAAAACTGACGAATTAACTCTTGAGTGGGGGCTTGTGCGACAATTTCGCCCTTTTGGATAATGGCAACGCGATCGGATAGTTCTTCTGCAATATCGAGTTGATGGGTGGTTAATAAAATGGCTCGTCCTTCTTGGGCAATTTCACGAATTAGGGCCTTAACCGTTTGGGTAGCTTCTACGTCTAAACCGAGGGTAGGTTCGTCGAGTAATAAAAGCAGAGGATCGTGAATAATAGCCGTCGCGATCGCGAGTTTTTGTTGCATCCCCCGCGATAAATTCTGTACCGCCGTTTTACGCTTTTCGGTCAATTCAAACCGTTCGAGGAGGGTTGCAGCCCGTCGCTTGGCTTGTGAGCGAGTCAAGCCTTTTAATACGCCAAAATAAGCCAAATTTTCTTCGGGAGTCAGTCGCCAATATAAATTACGATTTCCCTCTAAAACTGCGCCAACTTTGCGTAAAGCTTGAGGATGACGATGGGGATTAATCCCGGCAATTCCCACTTGTCCGGTATGGGGTTCAATTAACCCGGCAATCATTTTAATAGTGGTGGTTTTCCCCGCACCATTGGGGCCTAAAAAAGCTAATACCTCCCCCTCACGAACGGTTAAACTCACCGATCGCACCGCTTCAATTCGCGTACCCCCTTGGCGATAATGTTTGCTAATATTTTCAACTTCGAGAACGTTCATCGTATTGATTCGAGAATGTGCTAGGGTACTGGTGTTTGATAAGTTGTGCAAAAACAATGGTCGCGATCGCCCTGGTCATCGCTGTCAATTTACTCATTACCTGCATTAACTGTTATATCGCTTGGCGAGTATGGCAATGGCGGCATAAATTTAGGAAAACGGCGCGAGTCTTAACCAAAGTAGAACGTCGTTGCTATGGCGTATTCTCTCCTGCCCCTAAGATTATTATGACCGGACAACAGGGAACTCAGGCCCTCAAGCAATTGTATGGTCAACTCAACCGCCAACTGCAACAACTGCAAAAACTATTAACCGTGTTAGGTTGGATGCCATTGCTGTGGCGCAGTTTACGCCGAAGAAAGCGCTTTTGAAACGAAAAGAAACGGCGTAAGACTTGTATGATGGGCAATAAGCGACAAGAAACTCCAGATCGACCCTTTCTCCAAATGGGTTTATGGTGTACAACAGCGAGGGGTAAGCTTAGGGATTTAAACTATGGCAAAATCAAGGAATGGTTCGTTTTTGGGTGGAATGCTGATCGGAACGGCGGTGGGAACCGTGGTTGGATTGTTAGTGGCCCCCCGTTCGGGTCGAGAAACCCGCCAAATTGTCAAAAAATCGGCTGCCGCATTACCGGAGTTGGCCGAAGACTTGTCTACTAGCTTACAACTCCAAGCCGATCGCCTTTCTGAATCCGCCTTACACAACTGGGATGATACTTTAGACCGTTTGCAAGACGCGATCGCCGCCGGCATTGATGCCAGTCAGATGAAAGCCCAAGAATTGCAAAAAACCCGCGAATTAGCCGATTCCTCGGCTTCGGTGAACCATCATTCGTAGGCATAGAGACAATAGTGAGCGATCCTTTGTTTTGGCTTGGTTTTTCCCTGCTGTTAGTCGCTGTAAGTTTAACAGCCGTCTTAGTGGCATTAATCCCCGCCGTAACTGAGTTAGCGCGGGCAGCCCGCAGTGCAGAAAAACTATTCGATACCCTACAGCGAGAATTTCCGCCGACTTTAGAAGCGATTCGTTTAACCGGGTTAGAAATTAGCGAATTAACCGACGATCTTCACGACGGGGTAAATAGTGCTTCGGGGATTGTCAAACAAGTCGATCGCAGCCTCGAAGAAGCCCGGACTTCAACCCATCGGGCTACAGTCCAAACCCGCAGCGCGATCGCAGGAGTCAAAGCCGCTTGGCAAAAATGGCAACGTTATCCCCAAAAAAGAAGGCGATCGCGCGAACGTTTACCTGCCCCGAAGTCGCCCCCTTTTGAAATTCGCAATCCGCCCCCAGACTCCAATCCTTGAGCTTCAACATCTATTCAGGGCTTGCTGAAGAAAGCAACTTCATCACATTCCCGGCAAATCAATGGGATTGCCATTAAGATCGCCCACCCGGATATCCCATTGGCCATCAATCGCCACCTCATAAGCAATGCGATCGCCCTCGGCGCTAATCGTGGGGTGACGGACTTCTGCTTGTAAACTAGAAGTCAAATTGCGGTCTATTTCCGTTTCGCGGTCGTAGAGATGGATATTCGAGCGTCCTTGACGGGTGCGAGTATAAACAATGTAGCGGCCATCTTCAGAAATAGCCGGGTCAGACGCGATCGCATCAAGGGAATTTAACCCCGGAACCTCGATTAAACGGCGATTTTCCGCATCAAAAACATAAATATCCTGGGAACGGTTGCGATCGGATACAAACACAATGTAGCGTGACGCAATATCCGGCGCGACCTCTGAAGCCCCACTGTTAAAATTACGCCCGCTACGGTCAAAGGGAAAATTCAGTAACCGAGGATAACCCCCACATCCCCCTAAAACCCCCGCCAGCGCGATCGCCATACCCAGACGCATCACCATCGAGTTATGGGTCATTGGTCTTTTTTGATCGTCATTAGCACTCACCCTTTCATGCCCCTCTCTTTCCGGTATAAACAGATCGGCAGCGAATTACTATATTTGTTGTTCCTTAACCATTCCAACTTTCTCAAAACTTTTTAGTGAATCTTTGCAAAATTCTGGGGGCCAGGGTTCTAAGAAATTGCTATACATAAAGCATAAAACTCAAAACCGGGAGGGACAGCCCGATTGGTCCCTCATTTCTAAAAATTTCAAGCGACCCCAATTCATTTTTTAACCTTATTTCAAAAATTAGCATAATGTATGAACCGTCTCAGCCTTCCTCGGATCGCAATTTTCCGACCTCATCGGGATTTTACAGTGCATTTAACCGCTTGCCCGATCTCGCCCCCATTGATGTCGCACCTCCTTATCTTGCTACGACCCAACCGCCGATGCAAGTGGTAGACACCACCGATACCACCATTAGTCCCGAAGTTCCCATTGACCCCCTCAACAGTGCTTATCCCATTCCCTGGAATTGGGTATTAGCGACTTATGCCGAGTTTGGCGGCCCGGCAGGGCAATCTGCCGATAGCCCGCGTCGCACTCGTTTTTATCGCAGTCCGTCCTTGATGTCTCCTGACGGTCAATACGCCGCTTACAGTCGTATCCAGATGCAAGCCGACTCCCACTTATACGGCTGCCGCGTTACCAGTGTGATGTTTCTCGAAGATACCAAAACCGGCGATCTCCGCACCATCACCGCCGCTTCCCCCTTATCCGATAATCCCTTCAACGACAGTGAAGCTGCCGGAAATCCGGGGGCGATTTCCATTTTAATTCCTGTCTCTTGGTCAGAGAAGGGCGATCGCCTCTTAGCGCGTCAATTTGAAGGGCTGTTTAATAGTTCTCAGGCTTCTGATTATGCGGTTGTTTGGCAACGAAAAGATCGTCAAACCTTTACCCTCGTTCCCAATACCACCCAGTATAGTAATGCGGTTTTGCTCGGTTGGAGTGAAGCCGATCGCGATCGCGTCCTTTTTAAAGCCGGTAATTTAGGGGAAGAACATTGGCAAATTTGGGCCGTTAATTTCAAAGGTGAAACCATCCTCGCCCGTCAAGACCGTCCCATTGTCTACGGCCAAGTATTAAACCAAGTCTGGACAGGCCCCCAAGGCATGAGAAAAGATGGTGTCTGAGAAAGACAAAGCAGCAACCAGGGCGCAAAACTGCGGGCAATCTCTTAACTGTCCGCAGGGGGAATTTCCTCAATGGTAATCAAAGCTTCCATCACCGACTTGACAATCGGCGCGGCCACCACCGAACCAAAAGCATTATTCCCCTTCGGTTCATCCACCACCGCCATGACCACATAGCTGCGATCGCCATCGGCCAGCAAACTCACAAAGCTACTAATGCGTAAATCGCTGTAATAGCCCCCCGTGGGACTGGCTTTTTGAGCCGTTCCCGACTTCCCGGCGACGCGATACCCCTCAATCCGGGCATTCTCGCCACTACTAGAATTCACAGTATTAACCATCATGTCAAACACCGCTTGAGCGTGTTCTGGGGCAAAAACTTGACGCGGGGAGTCTAATTCCGGTTGCCATTGATAATTACCCTCAGCATCGATCAAACCCTTGACAATATGGGGTGTTACTAATTTACCGCCGTTGGCAATCGTGGCCTGAAGTTGAGCCAACTTTAAAGGCGTAAGGGCAAACCCTTGACCAAAAGCCGTGGTTGCGACTTCGACAAAAGAAGATGTGAATTGTTCTTCGCTTTTGAGTTGTCCGGCGGCTTCTCCGGGCAAACCAATCCCCATGCGTTGATTAATGTTTAACTCTTGCAGCGCCTTGTAATAGCGATCGCGAGGAATGCGGCGAATAATATCCACCATGCCCACATTACTCGAATATTGTAAAACTTCATCGAGGCTGAGTTGACCCCTAGCCCCACGGGAGTCAAAGTCGTGGTTTTTGATTTCCCACTGCTCGATTTTAATCATCCCCGTGTCTTCGATGGTGGTATCCGGTTGAATCGCGCCTGCTTCGAGGGCTAAAGCAATATTCACCGGCTTAAAGGTTGACCCCGGTTCGTAACTATCCGCGATCGCCCAATTGCGAAACAAACCAATCTCATACTTATAATATTGATTCGGGTTATAAGTCGGCTCGCAAGCCAAAGCCAAAATCGCACCGTCATCCGCATCCATGACAATCACAACCCCCCGTTTGGCTTCAAATTCTTCGAGCTTTTGTTTCAGCACAAAACGGGTAGCTCGCTGCAAGCGCAAATCCAGAGACGTTTGCAAACGATAATCATCAAAATTCAGAAATCCCTCCGGCATATGATCCGGCATTAGCGCCCCATTGCCCGCCCGATTCAGCCGGAGCGTCACCACATTACGCTCTAAGCGCTGTTGCTGGCTATATTCGAGTCCCGCTTGGCCGTGATGTTCTAAATCCGTATAACCCACCGTATCCGCCACCAACTCCTGTTGAGGATACAAACGCGAATATTGCCGAATCAACTCCAAACCATCCGCCGACAACGCCACAATTTTATCCGCCACTTCTTCCCGTAGCGCATAAGCCACCGGAATCCCCGTCGAGCGCTGATTTAACTTTTTCAAGATCGCTTCTGGACTTTGACGCTCTAAAATTTGGCTGAGTTTTTGCGCCATTTCTGCCTTTGATTCTTTAAACAGCTTGGGATGGGCATACAGGGTATAAACCAAGCGGTCAGTTGCTAAGACATTACCAGTGCGGTCTACAATCGGGCGACGGGGAACAAAGGGGCGCATATAAACCATTTGTTGCTGTCGCGCTTTTTGCACCAAATCCGGCGAGTCTACGATTTGCAGGTGATACAAATTCCACCCCAACCCCAAGGCACTCCCGGTTAAGAGCGCCCACACCAACAATAATCGGCCCCATTGCCAAGTCGAGGACTGTTCAAATTTTCCCAGAGCCTTCAAAATCTTTGCTTTCGGTTTTTCCGGCTGAGGCCGCGGACGGCGGCGGCGTTTTCGAGCAGGGGTAGGACGCAGAACTTTAACTTTAGAGTCTGTCATAAAGCTTCAAAACGGGTGGCTCTCTATTGAAACGTTAATTTTACTTTTTCGGTCTGTAATGCCCATACAGCAACCGTGTTCAGTCTTTTTTTTATCTTCCCTATAAACCAAAGTTTAAATCCCCTCTTTGAAACCCATAACCCGTTCGCTATCGAAAAAACGCGATCCGTTAGATACTAATAGCCAATCGGCAGGTTACTGGCAGATGCTTTTTTAGGAGTCGGTTTGGGGGGAGGATTGGCGGTTTTTTGAGGGGAAGAGGGAGATAAGTAAATATTATTATCAGGACTCGGCATCACTAAGCCCGTGTCCGGTTGTTCGGCTTGTTGAGCCAGGTTATCTTTAAAAATCGCATCGGCGGCGGTGAGGTTTCGCACTTCTCGTTGGAGGCTTTCGAGTTTGCGGTATTCTTCACTCCATTGTTGTTGGATGTACACGGTCGAAGCGTAAGCCAGTAAAACGGCTCCGACCAAAGCAAAGGCGATCGCCGAAGAACTGTGTTGTAAAAATAAAATAAAGCGCAGTAATAAAGGATTCCTTGCCGAAGCCAGATTTCCCCGTCGCGCAGTCGGACGCGGCTGGGTTTGAGGTGAGCGCTGTTGTAAAGGAATCACCTTGGTTGGCGCGGGTTGGGAGCGACGGAGCGATCGCCGTCCCGTCCCAGTCCCCCCAGGACGTTTTGAACGGTCACGTCTAGGCGGATTCAAAAATCGCGGGGAAGCAGCCATAGTTTTTTACTCGTTGTGAATCAATCTAGACCGCATCAATATTAGCATTCTATTTTTCCTCTCTCTGGGTTAAAACAAGTCGCGATCGCCGAGGGGTGCAACCCAAGATGATCTTTCTGACTTGATTATTGCGCGGTCTCTATTTTTTTGTGTTATCGTTGCGTAGTTGTAAATCAACTTAACAATTACTTTTAACACGAACCCGTAAAAGGAGGAAGTATGAACAAGAAACTTTGGAGCCTACTTTGCTTATTGGCTTTATTAATGCCTTTAACAGCTTGTAACGGCGGTGGCGAAGAACCAATCGAAGAAGAAATGGAAGAAATGGAAGAAGCCCCCGAAGAATAAGCTCAATTGTCTTTAAAAGCCATAAACTGTCAGGTCAGGTCGTTTTAGCGCTTTTAAACCCCAAAAACCGGGTCATGGCTAATTTTTTTAAAACTAGCGCTGTTTTGAAAGAATAAGGCTCGACCCGGTTAATTAGTTTGATCCAGACGATTACCGTTCAGCATTCGCGAATTTTATGAAAGCTCGCCAACTCATATCAAGTTTAAGTTTAGGGTTGATCGGGTTGTTGGGTATGAGTCCGAGAGCGATCGCCCTACCGCCTCCCGAAGATATCCCCGAAGAAGTCCTGCAAATGGAAATTATTACCGAAGCTGTTTCACCCTTAAACGGCGAACCCCTCACCGCCGCCGAATTTGCTGAACTCGAAGCCCAACTGACCCAAGGTCGTTATGCGCCCCCAGTTTCAGAAGAACTGCAACAACTGATCTTTTTGCTGCGTTTACGTCGTTTAATCAATACCTTTAGTCCCATTCCCTTGTTGTGAAGTACCCAACGCCAACGTTCCTTATGGCGCGGGTCTTCTCGCGACCTTGTTATAAACCGCCTGCCGGCCTCGCCTCGCTCCCCTGAGAGAATTTGTGGTAAAATCAGACAAATCTTCGTAAAAATTGTGAAAAACCAGGGTTTGCGCTAACCTACTCAGCAGTTAGCCCGGCGCGATCGCCATCATTTTTATTAGACTTTTCTGGGGCAAAATCACCTGATCCCAGGCGGACAACCATATACTAAACTCTAGCGGCAACAGCAAACTCTCATAATATAAATGTCTACAAAAATTGCGCCCGAACAAATAAATCTGATCGTTAATAACCAACATCACGATCCCTTTCAAGTTCTCGGCCCCCATCCCCTCGAACAAAACGGCAAAATCAAAAGTTGGGTCGTGCGGGCTTATCTTCCCCAAGCCGAAGCCGCTTGGACAATTTGCCCCGAACAACGGCAAGAATACCCGATGCAGTCGTCACAACATCCCCACTTTTTTGAATGCGTTATTGAAACCGAAGAACTCAGCAACTATCAACTGCGAGTCAAAGAGGGCGATCGCGAAAGAGTCATCTACGACCCCTACGCCTTTCGTTCCCCCAAACTCACAGAATTCGATCTACATTTATTCGCCGAAGGCAACCATCACCGCATTTACGAAAAACTCGGCGCACACCCGACCCAAGTCGATAGTGTAAACGGCGTTTACTTTGCCGTATGGGCCCCCAACGCCCGCAACGTCTCCATTATTGGTAACTTCAACCAATGGGACGGACGACTCCACCAAATGCGGAAAAAAGGCAACGGCACTTGGGAACTCTTTGTCCCCGAAATCACCGCAGGCGAACATTACAAATACGAAATCAAAAACTGGGAAGGACACATTTACGAAAAATCCGACCCCTACGGCTTCCAACAAGAAGTCCGACCCAAAACCGCCTCCATCGTCGCCGATCTCGAATCCTATCAATGGCATGACCAAGACTGGATGGAAAAACGACGGACAACCGACCCCCTAACCCTTCCGATCTCTGTATATGAACTTCATGCCGGGTCTTGGTTACACGCTTCGATGGCCGAACCCGTCCAATCCCTCAACGGTAACGCCGAACCCGTTGCGGTTTCAGAGAAACCCGGCGCACGTTTTTTGAGTTATTACGAACTCGCCGAAAAGCTGATTCCCTACATCAAAGACCTAGGCTACACCCACATCGAACTCTTACCCATCGCCGAACACCCCTTCGATGGGTCTTGGGGATATCAAGTCACGGGTTATTATGCCCCGACTTCCCGCTTCGGAACCCCCGAAGACTTTATGTACTTCGTCGATCAATGTCATCACAACAACATTGGCGTATTAGTAGACTGGGTTCCGGGTCACTTCCCCAAAGATGGCCACGGCTTGGCCTTTTTTGACGGAACGCACCTCTACGAACACGGCGACCCCCGCAAAGGCGAACACAAGGAATGGGGAACCCTGGTTTTTAACTATTCCCGCAACGAAGTTCGTAACTTCTTGGTGTCTAATGCCTTGTTTTGGTTCGACAAATATCACATCGACGGCATTCGCGTGGATGCAGTGGCTTCGATGCTATATCTCGATTACTTCCGCGACGAAGGGCAATGGGTCACGAATGAATACGGGGGTCGCGAGAATATAGAAGCGGCGGACTTCCTCAGACAAGTTAACTCGGTGGCGTTTAGTTATTACCCCGGCTTACTCTCCATTGCCGAAGAATCCACTGATTGGCCGATGGTATCTTGGCCCACTTATACCGGGGGTTTGGGCTTCAACCTCAAGTGGAATATGGGCTGGATGCACGATATGTTGGATTATTTCCACATGGACCCCTGGTTCCGTCAGTTCCACCAAAACAACATCACGTTTAGTATGTGGTATCACCACAGCGAAAACTATATGCTGGCGTTGTCTCACGATGAGGTGGTTCACGGCAAAAGCAGCATCATTGGTAAAATGCCGGGGGATGAGTGGCAAAAGTTCGCCAATGTACGCTGTTTGTTTAGCTATATGTTCGCTCATCCGGGCAAGAAAACCATGTTTATGAGCATGGAGTTGGGTCAGTGGAGTGAGTGGAATGTTTGGGGAGATTTGGAGTGGCAGTTGCTTGAATATGAACCCCATCGTCAACTCAAGCAGTTTTTCGCTGACCTCAATGGGTTGTATAAGCGCGAACCGGCTTTATATACTCAAGATTACGAAGAAGCAGGCTTTGAGTGGATTGATTGCAGCGACAATCGCCATAGTGTAGCGTCGTTTATCCGCCGGGATAAAGAGAGTGATGAGTTTATTGTGGCGGTGTGCAACTATACGCCGCAACCCCACAGTCACTATCGTATTGGTGTCCCGGAAATGGGTTTCTACACGGAAATCTTTAACAGTGATGCGCGGCAATACGGCGGCAGCAATATGGGGAATTTAGGGGGCAAATGGACCGATGAATGGTCTTGCCATAATCAACCCTATTCTTTGGATTTGTGTTTACCGCCGTTGGCTGTGGTGATGTTTAAGTTGGATAAGGAAAAGACCCAGGCGGCACTTGCACCATCCGAATAAAGTTTTGTTGGGTTCATTTTCGGGATGTGGCTGCGGCCATGTCCTTTTTTTGTTCTTTGTCTTTGGTCATTTGTCCTTTGTCCTTGGTCTCGATCGCAGTATTCACCAACAACCAACAACCAAAGATACTGTTAAAAAATCTATCGCAGGGCTGAGGTTTATCTAAATTTGCGGCTAAACTTGAGGTGCGATCGCGCGATCGCCCCAACGAAACCATAACAGCAATTGCGTAATGATTTATAGTCTGGCTAATTTGCCCTACTGGATTTTACTCGGTTTGGGTGTTGTCTTGTTTTTATTTGCCATTTCCGCCGGGGGTGGGGATGATGATTTCGATCTCGATGGGGATGCCGGGGATGGTTTGCTCGAAGTCGATGCGGATACTGATGTCGATCCCGATGCTGAGGGCGATTTTGGCTTTTTGCTGTTTTTGGGTTGGTTGGGAGTGGGCAAAGTCCCTTTAATCTTGCTGATTGCCACAGATTTTAGCCTCTGGGGGGCTTTGGGCTGGCTTTTGAATATTTTGGCAGGCCGCGCCCTTGGTCGCATTCCTACCACGTTTTGGGGCTGGGGTGGGATGATTTTTGCCGTCTCGCTGATCCTGAGTTTGTATCTGGGGAGTTTGATTTCACGACCAATTGGCAAGTTATTTGCCCCTTTTGGTCAAGATGCGAGTGGCGATCGCATTCTTGGCTGTGTTGGGACGGTGGTTTCTAAACAATTGCCGTTTTTACCCGAAAACAAAGTCGGTCAAGTTGATGTTTATGATGCTGACCAAAATTTAGTTTCAATCAGTGCTGTATTACCGAGTTGGGCTAAAGTTGTTCCTTGTCGTCAGCAATCTGTTTTACTGATCGATCGTTGTTCTGTGGGGTATCTCGCGATCGCCAAAGATTCTTCCGATGAGGATAAATGGCTGGCAAATACCGAACGAAAAATTACTGATTCTAGGAATAAATAATCATGCGTTTTTGGTTAGTTCTCTTATTAACTGTTCCTACCGTTACGACGCTCAACGAGGGCGCGATCGCCCAAGCAAATCCTCCCGATCCCGCAAACGAACCCATCTTAACCGTCCAAGCCGAACCCGCGCAGATTCCCATAGAACCCGAAGCGGAGTTGATGAGTGAATTACTCGCCCCCGTTGGCACAATTGTATCGATTTTTGTGTTATTGGTTCTCGGTTTGTGGTCGTACAAACTGGTGTATAAAATCACCCCTAATAACGAAGCCTTTGTCCGAACAGGGGGCTTATTTGTCAAAAAACAATCGGTCATTCTCCACGGCGGTTGTGTCGTTTTACCGGGGTTTCACGAACTCACTCGCGTTCCCTTACGAGAAATATCAATCGATGTCGAACGCACCGATAATTTAGCCGTTCGTACCCAAGATTACCTGCGGGCCAATATGCGCGTTACCTTTTATGTGTGTATTACTGCTGATAAAGAAGATGTGAAAAATGCCGCAGCCCGCTTATCCCAAAAAGGCAATATTTCTGAAGTTGATATCAAAGAAGCCATCGAAAAACGAGCCGATGATGCTATTCGTGCCGCCGCGAAAAAGAAAAGTTTAGCCGAAATTGATTCGGATAAATTGGGCTTTGCAGATGAAGTTTATAACCTCATTCAACAGGACTTAAAAAAAGTCGGCTTAACCCTCAACAATATCGCCATTTCCGAAATTGAAGAAAGCGATACTTACGACGAAAATAACTTTTTTGATGCTCAAGGGGTACGCCTCCGCACCGAAACTATTCAGCGCTCCATTCAACAAAAACGGGAAGTCGAACTCACTACCAAAGTCAAGATCGAAGAACAAGAATTGGCCGCCGAACGTCAAACTCTCCGAATTAGCGAAGAAAAAGAAGAAGCCAAACTGAATCAAGAGCGCGGCGTTGAATCTTTACGACTGACGCAACAACAAGAAATCGAACAACTCAAAGCTCAACGAGCGCGAGAAATTCAAGAAGCCAAAGACAAAGAAGCGGCGAAAACAGCCCGAAACAAAATCTTACAAGACCAATCCATTGAAGAAGAAAACATCAACCAAAAACTCGCCGTTCAACAAAGTCAAATCAACGCCAACATCTCCTTAGAAGAACAAAATAAAAAGTTCAAAGTTGCCCAAACCCAGCAACAACGAGAAGCAGAAGTCGCCGAAATTACCCGCAAACAAACCGTCGATGCGTCGCGACTGCGGGCCCAAATTGAAGTCGCAGAAGCCGAACGAGAATCGCGCATTGCTCAACAAACCGCCGCTATTGAGATTGCTAATAAAGAGCGCGATCGCTTCTCCGCCGACGCAGAACGGGCTGAAGCCGAGTCCGCCGTCGAAACTGCTACAGAAGTCGAACGCGCCGAACGAGAAAGCCGTCTAGCCACCATCGAAGCCGAAAAAGAAGCCCAAAAACGCCGGATTTCCGAGCAGAACGTCGTCGAAATCGATGTCTTCCGCCGTCGTCGTCAAGCCGAAATCGCCCGTCAAGCCGCCGAACTCGAAGCCGAATCCATCCGCACCCTAGCCGATGCCAACAAATACAAAATGCTGGCCGAAGCCGAAGGTCAACAGGCACTCATCGCCGCCGAAAATACCCTCAACACCGCCAATCGCACCGCCGACCTTATCAAAACCATTCTGCCGGAAATCTCCGACCAACTGCCTGATATTGTGCGGCATCTCGCCCCGCAACCCGGAGTCCTCGGCGATGCTCGTATTTACTCCTTCCCTGGCGCGAATGGCAACGGCAGCAACGGCAATGGTAAGAGCGCAGGAACGGGAGACATTAACAAGTTACTCCTGTCTACCAGCGGCCTCTCCCTGATTAACGCCATCCTCGACGAAGGCAAACTGGGGAAAGTGATCGCAGAAGTCAAAGACTTGCTCAACACCAACAACACTCCCACTCCTCCCCAAACCGAAACCCCCACACCTCCATCCTCACCAAAGCCCACCACGGCTTTAGCCAAACCGATCAACTCGGTTGCTCCTCCTCCTCCTACCTCTGACAACGAGGACGAAAACTAACGCTAGATTACTGCCGTGACA
>JGI12109J20283_10353280_pt1 | contig 13864 bp, 12 predicted proteins | sample ElkSlonscriptome_12_FD_20283 | JGI IMG/M metagenome (IMG submission 20283) | reverse complement strand
CCGGCGACCTGGCCCTGACAGCGGCCCGCGCCGGCAAGGGCCGGACCTTCATCAGCGCCGACTTCTGCCCCGAGATGCTGGCCGGTTCGCGCGGCAAACAGGACGCCGAGAAGCTGGTCCTCAGCGCCGCCGACGCCATGAACCTGCCCTTCCGCGACTTCTGCGTGGATGCGATCACCGTGGGATTCGGCGTGCGCAACTTTGCCGATGTCAGACGGGGACTCGAGGAGATCAAGCGTGTGCTGCGCCCCGGCGGCCAGCTGCTGGTCCTGGAGTTCTTCCGCGATGATCCGGCGGCCGCAGGCGAGGCCCACGGCGTGCCCGGAATCATCCGCTTCGGCCTGAAAACCGTCATTCCCCTGCTGGGCAAGCTGGTGGGGCGCGACGGCAAGGCCTACAGCTACCTGCCCAGCAGCATGGGCGAGTTCCTCACCCCCGCCGAGTTCCAGGAACTGCTGCGGGAATACGGTTTCACCGGGACGTTCATCGAACGCCAGACATTCGGCATTGCCCACATCGTGGGCGGGAGGTTGCCCTGATGAGCCGGTCGCCCATTTCCGTCGCCTGGACCGGAGCCAGCGGCCTCGTCTACGGCGTGCGCCTGGTGGATGTGCTGCTGCAAGCGGGCCGGGACGTGGACCTGGTCTACAGCAGCGCCGTGGAGCAGACCGCGCCGGTGGAGATGGGCCACAGCGCCGCGGGTATCATCGAGCGGCTGCGCACCCTGGGTCCCGGCGTGCTGGAGACCTACGGCCGCACCGAATTCACGTCGCCCATGGCCAGTGGGTCCTCGCGGGAGCGGGCCATGGTCATCGTGCCCTGCAGCATGGGCACGGTGGGGCGCCTGGTGGCCGGCACCAGCGAGACGCTGCTGCTGCGCGCGGCGGACGTCTGCCTCAAGGAGCGGCGCAAGCTGATCGTGGTGCCGCGGGAAACACCCCTGGCCACGCACCACCTGGAGCATTTGGCCAAGCTGAGCAGCCTGGGCGCCGTGGTCATGCCGGCGGCTCCGGGATTCTACAACCGGCCCCAGACGCCGGGGGATCTGGTGGACTTCATGGTGCAGCGCATCTGCGATCACCTGGGTGTGGAGGTGGACCTGGCCCCGCGCTGGGGCGAGGGTAAACCGGAAGGCGAATCCGTCTGATGTCCCTGATCGGCCGCTACCTGGCGCTCATCAAGTTCGAGCACACCATCTTCGCCCTGCCTTTTGCGCTGATCAGCCTGCTGGTGGCCAGCGGAGGGCGGCCCGCGCCGCCGACCCTGCTGTGGGTGCTGGTGGCCATGGTGGGGGCCCGCAGCGCGGCCATGGCTTTCAACCGGCTGGCGGACTGGAAGATCGATCGCGACAACCCGCGCACCGCCGACCGGCACATCCCCGCGGGCGCGGTCTCGCGGGTGGGGGCGGCCTTCTTCATCCTCCTTTCGGCGGCGCTGCTGGTCCTGGCCGCCTACATGCTGAACCCCCTCTGTTTCAAGCTGAGCCCGGTGGCCCTGATCGTGGTGCTGGGCTACTCCACCATGAAGCGCTTCTCGCCGCTGGCGCACCTGGTGCTGGGGCTGGGGCTGGGCATCGCGCCGGTGGGGGCGTGGCTGGCGGTGACGGGGCAGTTCGCGGCTTTCCCGCTGTGGCTGAGCGCGGCGGTCATGTTCTGGGTGGCGGGTTTCGACACCATCTACGGCTGCCAGGATGTGGATTATGACCGGAAGGTGGGGCTGCACAGCCTGGCCTCGCGCCTGGGCGTGGGGCGGGCGCTGATGCTGTCGCGGGTCTTCCACGTGTTGAGCGTGGTTTTCATGGCCGGCGCGTTCCGGCGCACGGATCAGCTGGGCATCGTTGCGCTGCTGGGCGTGGTGGTCATGGCCGGGCTGCTGGCCTGGGAGCAGGCCCTGGTGCGCGGGGGCGACCTGAAGCACATCGACAAGGCCTTCTTCGATATCAACAGCTGGATCGGGATGATGCTGCTGGGTGTTGTGCTACTGGACCTGTATCTGATTTGACCCCGTCTTTGCAACAACTTCCGTGGTTTCGGCCAACCACAGTAGCGCTTTCATGAATAATCCGGGCTAGAGGCGTTCGTTTCCCCGCTTGTAGTTCCCGGTGGCGCGGGCCATGAGGTGCTGGGCCTGGCACGCGTCGGCGGTCTCGAGGCGGATGATGAACTGGCGCGCCTCCTTGCCCGCAAGGGTGGTGACGACCCGGCCCCGGTGGGAAATCCGCACGCGCCCGTCCTTGGTAATCTGATGGCTGAACGGCCTGTCGGCCAGCGGGTCGGGTTTCGTCACGGGACACCTACCTCGGGATCCGGCAGAGCACGATCTCCAGCGGTTCCGCGTCGCCCAGGTCCTCTTCATCCTCGCCGCCGCCCACGCCGAAGGAGGAGATCATGTTCCTCTGGGCGGACTCGATATTCCGCATCCACAGAAAGTATTCCCCGTCCAGGAACTGCAGCCGGTCCAGGTCGCGGTTGAAGCCGGGCACCGCCAGGCTCAGCTCCTCGACCAGTTTGCCGTCCGGACTGATGACGTCGTAGCGCCGCACCACGTCGCCTTCCTGCTGCTCCTGCACCTGGTAGCAGTTCTCCACGAAGAGGGTCCCGTCCGGCGTCACCTGCAGGCTGCTGATGGCCGGGGCGGTGTCCAGGACCTTGCTCTCGATCTCCTGCCGCTGGTCGTTGACCACGATGAGCATGCCGCTGGTGATCTCTTCCTTTTCCTCGTCGGTGCGCCGGCGCGTCTCGAAGGGGCGCAGGTAGCGGTCCTGCAGGAAGCCGTCCATGGCCTTGATGTTGATGAGGTATTCGTCGCGCACGGGGCAGGTGAAGACGTTCTGCGGCCCCAGGCCCCAGGTATTGAGCTCGGAGAAATTGGCCTCCTCGTCGAAGGTCTGGCGGGCCAGATCGCGTTCCTGGGTGTGTTCGGCGAAGCGGGCCAGTTCGTTGCCCTCCGGGTCCAGGGTGATGAGGACCTGGGTGGATTTCATCTTGCCGGAGGCCTGGTCGAAGGCGCCGCTGCCGTGGCTGAGGACCAGATGGTCGCCCATCTTGCGGACCTCGCCCGCGAAGGCGAAGCCGCCGGTGGCCGGGTCCTGGCCCAGGGGGATGGAGCCGCCCGGGGTGCCGTCCATGTTCAGCAGGATGATCTTGCCCGGGAAAGCCTGGGTCACGCCCACCTGGTCGGGGCTGTTGAGGAAGAAGTCGGCGGGGCGGGCCATCTCGCCGGGGCCCTCGCCTTCGCGGCCCAGGATGGTGATCAATTCGCCGGCGGGGTCCAGGACGAGGACCTGGCTGAGCTGGTTGTCCAGCAGGAAGATCCGGCCCTGGGCGTCGCGTCGGCCCCGGCCGACCATGCCCAGCAGCACGTCCTCCTCGTCCTCGCCGCCCAGGCGCCAGACTTCTTCCAGGACGGCCTGGCGGTGGGCGGGGGCCTCGGCGGGCAGGTTGATGTCGGCCGCCCGGGCGGGCACGGTGATCGTGATCAGAAAAAGGCACAGGAGCAGGGATCTCATGGTTTCAACATCTCCAGGGTCGAAGCGAGGGCGAAGGGATCGGGTTACATACGCCGGGCGGGGGGTGTGGGTTCCAGGGGGAGGGCCGGCCAGTAAAAAGCCCCCGGCGTGAACCGGGGGCCCGTGGCGAATGGCTAGAACTGGAAGGCGGCGCTGATGCCGAAGTAGAAGGCGTCGGCCTCGCCGTCCATGGCATCCACGTTGTCCTTCGCATCGCCCAGCAGGGTGCTGTAGGCCAGGCTGGGGGTGACGGTGAACATGGGCGCGGGGTGGATGGGCACGCCGGCGCTCAGCCGGAAATTGTTGGCGCCGGTGGCGTCGGCCCCGAAGTAGCCCGTATTGTAGTCGCTGTCACCCAGGCCCAGGCTGGCACCCAGTTCCAGGTTCAGGCTGGGGTTCAGGGGCACGCCGTGGCTGACGGAGGCGTTCACGTAGGTGCCGTCGATCTCCTTGAAATCGTAGTAGATTTCCAGGGTCGGGCTGAGGAGCACGTGCGCCGAACCGCTGACATAGAACTCGGCGGTGCCGTCAGCCTCCGTATTGGGGAAGTCGTAGTAGATGAGGCCGAAGTTCAGGTCCAGCAGGGGCATGGGCAGGCCATAGTTCAGGGTCCAGTCCACCTCGTTGACCTCGGTCTCGGTGCCGTTGTAGTCCGTCAGGTCCATGTTGGCCCATAAACCCACACCGAAGCCCATGATGTCGGCCGAGAAGTTGGGCTGCAGCACGGGGTCATCGGTGACGACGATGCCGCGCCAGACGTACTTGGAGTAGAGGGGAAGCTCCGCGGTGACATCCACGGGACCGAGGGCCAGGGCGGGCGCCGCGGCGGCCACCAGGACAAGCACGGCCGAAAGACGCAGGATCAAGGTTCGCATTTTCCATCTCCTTATGGTTGAGCGGGACAATCCGGGTTCAAGGATTTGATTGTCGGATATGTCCGGTGGGGGTCAAGCAATTTCGGATCAAGTTTCACGGCGGCCGGCCGAACGGGATAATAACAACCGGCTTCCCCTATCCCCTGAAAGGACTTCGTCGTGAGCAAGGATCTCGCCCTTCCCGGCCCCGAAATGCCCGTCATCGATGAAAACAGACTGCTGGACGAGTTTGGTGGCGACCAGGAAATCCTCGATGAATTGAAAGCTCTTTTCCTGGAGCACGTGCCCCCCCTGTACGAGGGTATCGAGAATGCCGTGGCGCAGGCCGATGCCGAGGTCCTGGCCAGCAATGTCCACAGCCTGAAGGGCGCCTGCGCCACCTACGGGGCGCCGCGTCTGGCGGAGGTCTGTAAGCAGATCGAGATGCTGGCACGAACCGGCGATCTGGATGCGGTGCAGGCCAACATGGATGTTCTGGCGGAGGAATACGGGAAGGTCTTCGAGACCATCCAGGCAACCGTCGACGCCTGATCAATCTTCCTCTATACCCTCGAATTTGGGGGCCCCCATCCTGCGCAGGATCTTGCGGCACAGGATGTGGTAGATGTGCGTCTCCCAGTTGACGATTCCCGCCCGCATGTGCAACTGCCGCAGGTAGGTCATGAACTTGAGCTTCTCCTCGGGGGTGTAACCCACCTCGTCCATGACCGCCGCGATGTGGCCGTACATGTTGTTCAATTCCCGCTGGGTGGGCAGGCGCGTGCCGCGATGGGGGTGGCGCACGCGCATCTCCGGCCGCCGCACATTGCTGCCGGCCGGCGCCTCCGCGGGGGCATCTTCCTTCCCGGATTCCAGGGCATCCAGCCACGCCTTGCGCACTTCCCAGCCGTACAGCATCACCGCCTGGGCCAGGTTCAGGGAGCCGTGCTCCTCGCTCGTGGGCACGGACGTCAGATAGCGGCAGAGATCCACCTCGTCGTTGGTCAGGCCGCTGCGCTCGGTCCCGAAGAGGATGCCCACCTTGCCGCCCCGGCTGTGATCGACGATGTGCTCGGCGGCCTCGGACGGCCGGAGGTGGCTGTGCTTGCGCAGTTGCCGCACCCGCGCGGTGGTGCCCACCAGCACGTGGCAGTCGCTGACGGCGTCCATCAGGTCGTCCACCACCAGGGCGCCGTCCAGGATGTCCTCGGACCCGTGGGCCAGAGCGCGGGCGGTGCGTCCCCGGGGATTGAGCGGGGCGATGAGCCGCAGATGCTTCAGACCCATGGTTTTCATGGCGCGGCAGGCGGCCCCGATGTTCATGGGCTCGGTCGTGTGGCTGAGGATGACGACGACGTTGTCCAGGTCGGGGGCGCCCTGCTGCTCGGCGATGGTCTTGTCGGACACGGTGCTCTCCGGAATGGGGATCAGTCCTGGCGTTCCAGGAACATGAGGCTTTCGATGTGCGCCGTCTGCGGGAACATGTCCAGCACCTCCAGGCGCAGGATGCGATAACCGGCCTCCACCAGCGCGGCCACGTCGCGGGCCATGGTGGCCGGGTCACAGCTCATGTAGGCCAGGTGGCGCGGGGACATTCCCGTCAACGTCTTGAGGCCGTCCTTGCCCAGCCCGGTGCGCGGGGGGTCGATGACGCAGAAGCTGTCCCGCCACGCGTCGGCCCGCCCTTCCTGCAGCTGGGCCAGCACCTTGTCCAGGCGGCCCTTGTGCACGCGGGCCCGGTCCTTGACCGCGGCATCGCGCCGGATGTTGTTCTCGGCGTCGCGGCAACCGTAGGGATCGCTGTCGATGGCCTCGACGCGCTCGAAATTCTCCCCCAGGGTCAGGGTGAACAGGCCGACGCCGCAGAAGAGATCGCTCATCAGCGGGCCCAGTGTGCCGGCGGCCTTCAGTTCCCCGATCCATTCCCGGATGGTGGCGACGGCCTGCGCGGTGACGGCCAGGTTGCCCTGAAAGAAGCTCTGGGCGCCCACGCGGAACTTGTGGCCCGCCACTTCCAGCACCAGATGGTCGCGGCCCCAGATGGGGCGGTTGTTGAACAGCAGGCCCTGGCAGCCGGGACCGGGGGCCTCGTCGGCCGAAAGCTGGGCCATGATCTTCTTGAGCACACGCATGCGCTGCGGGGGGCCGAAGAGGGAGGCCAGCCAGCCGCCCTGCCCGTCCAGCCGCACCACGACCTGCTCCACCGGAGGCTGCATGCGCAACCAGGTAAGCAGTTCCGCGTTGAAGAGGTCGGGCATCAGGGGGCACTGCTCCAGGGCCACCACGTCGTGGGAGCCCTTGCGCATCAGACCGTAGTGCCCGGCGGGATTGGCGAAAACGCGGATCCGGTTGCGGTAGCCGAACTCCTCGCCCACGGGCTCAGGGCTCTGCAGGAATTCCGAGACGTCCAGCTTGCCCAGGCGCTGGAAGCAGTCCAGCACGATGTCGGCCTTGGCCTGCCGCTGATGGCCTATTTCCAGGTGCTGCAGGTTGCAGCCGCCGCAGTCGCCGTAGTAGGGGCAGGGGGCTTCCCGGCGCCCGGGCCCCTCTTCCAGGATCTCCTCGAGCGTGGTCTGGACAAAACCCCGGCCTTGCTTGATTATTCGGGCACGGACCAGATCGCCCGGGGCGGTCAACGGGACAAAAACAGCCTGGCCGTCCATGCGGCCCAGGCCGTCGCCCTGGTTCAGCAGTTTCTCGATACGCACTTCGACCGTCTGCACGGGAGTGCCGGGCTTCCCTTGGGGAATGTTTTCGCTCATGGTGGCCAAAAACTAGCACTTTCGGGCAAGGAGGGCCAGTTCCAACATGCACGGGGATGGACGGCGACTGATCGGGGCCCGCGCTTCGGCGGCGGGGATTCTGTTGCTCCTTCTGGTGTTGGTGCTCGGCGGTTGCACGCCCAAGAGGGTGCAGCGCGGTTCGGCGGGTCCGGTGCCGCCCAGGACGACCCCGTCTCCCGGCGCGCCCACCACGCCGCCCGGATCGCCCCTGCCCAACCCCGAGGCCCACGGCAAGGTCGCCTTGCCGCCGTCCCGGACCGGCGATCCCGTGCAGCAACTGCGGCTGGGCCTGAAGGCCGCCACCCTGGTCCAGGAGCAACTCAACAAACCCTACCAGTGGGGTGCGGCGGGGCCGGAGAAGTTCGACTGTTCCGGACTGGTCTATTTCGTGTTCGGCTCCCTGGGGGTGAATCTGCCCCGGGTTTCCGGGGATCAGGCCCGGGTGGGGGACAAGGTGCCCCTCAGCGCCCTGCAGCCCGGTGATCTGGTCTTCTTCATCACCGGGGGTGCCCGTATCAACCACGTGGGCATCTACATCGGCGATGCCCGCTTCGTGCACGCCCCGAGCCGCCACAACCCGGTGCGCTCGGACAGTCTGAACAACGCCTACTGGCGGCGCCGCTTCCAGTATGGCCGGAGGATTTCCGGATGAGATGGTGGGGATGGCTCTGGCTGCTACTGGCGGGCGTCGCGACGGCCGCCGATCAGCCTGTTCCCCCGACCGCGGCCCCGGACTCCCTGCGCACCTCCCGCACCAGTTACTGGGGGCCCATCCCCGCGCGGACCGATTCCACCACCGCCCGCCTGGACAACCCGCCCACCCGCACCTGGGAGCACGTGGTCAACGCGCCGTACGATCTGGTGGGCATCCCCTTCCGGCTGGGCAATGTGGTGATCCGCGAGACGGTCGAGAAGATGGATTCCTGGGGCCTGTTCGATCTGCCCCCGGTGCCGGAACCGGGCCTGCCCCTTCCCGGCGGTTTCCTGCTCCTGCCCGATGGCGGTTATTCCAGCCTGATGGGTTGGGAAGTCGGGGCGAATATCCGTCACCCCGCTTTCCTGGCCGAAGGCAACAAGGCCTACCTGAATCTGGCCACCTCCACGCGGCACGCGGACAAGATCGGCGGCGGCTTCCACTTCAAGCTGGACCAGGACTGGGCCCTGGAACTGGGTGGGGGCGGGGCCGATATCCCCCTGGCCCGCTATTTCGGCCGTGGTTACGATTCCCGCGAGCACGAGGAATCCTACTACAACCGCATCGCCCGCTGGGCGGGGCTGGACCTGACCCGCCAGCTGGGAAGCGTCACCCACACACGGCTGCGGGTCTTCTACTCCCATCTGGATGTGCGGGACTCGGGATACAATACCGAGGCCGCCCTGCGCCTGGTGCACACGGGGGACCTGCCCGCCGGATTCCCCGGCAAGAGCAGCGGCGTGACCACCCAGGTGGACTGGTTCCTGGATTCCAGCCGGGTGGACGGCCGGCCCACCCACGGCACCTTCAAGCGCCTGGCGGTGGCCTACTTCCAGGCCACGGATGGGTCGGAGCTTGACTTCCTGCAGTACACCTTCGATGTGCAGCGTTTCCTGCCCCTGTGGCACACCAAGCGGGTGCTGGCCTTGCGGGCCTACGGCTCGCGCATCCTGCCCGCAGGCGGCGCTCCGGTGCCGCTTTCCCGTCTGGTCAGCACCTACCGGCCCTACAGTCTGCGCGGGGTGGAGAGCCATCGGTACTACGGGCTGGGCAACCTGGGGCTGAGTGCCGAGTACCGCTGGCCCATCTGGGTGGCCAAGGGCCGCAGCCAGACGGGGCTGGACGCCTACCTGTTCACCGATACGGGCCAGGTCTACGATCACGGGGGGGAGATATCTCTGGAGCACTTCGTCTGGACCCACGGGTTCGGTTTGCGCCTGATGGGCAGCGAGGACAACTTCGCGGCCAACGTGGAGCTGGGTTTCGGCGACGAGGGCTCGCAGCTCCAGTTGGGCTTCAGCCAGGCCTTCCAGTTCTCGGGAAAGGGGATGATGTATGGCAAAGATCCGACGCACCGTCCCTGACGGGCTGCGCGGCCTGCTGCTGTTCCTCCTGCTGCTGCTGGCGGGCTCCGCCCACGGCGAGGAACCCCTGCGCGATGCCCCCGTGATCTGGTACGCCGACGATGCACGGCCCATCCCCGTGCCCGCCTTCAGGGAGCCGGGCATCGTGCCTTTCGCCAGCCAGGCTTTCGTGGCCGGGCCCGTGAGCCGCTTTTTCCGGCCCAGCCGCCTGGTTCGCAAGCTGGACGACGGCTACGCCGGCCGTCCCGCCGGGGACGTGAACAGCCTGGGCGAGGTCATCAATTCCACCTGGTTCACCAACCGCATCGGCCTGTATCCGCTGGATCAGACCGCGGTGACCCTGGGCCCCGGCCAGCCCGAAGGACCGGACCGCAGCCGGCCGTGGGAGATCATCGGCGCCAAGGTGGGCGGCGTGACGCCCGGTTTCCGTATCCGGGACGGCCGGGGCGATGTGTGGCTCCTGAAGTTCGATCCACCCGCCTACCCGGGCATGTCCACGCGCAGCGGCGTCGTCAGCAACCTGCTCTTTCACGCCATGGGCTACAATACCCCGGTGGATCGGGTGGTCTTCTTCCAGCTGGATGATCTGCAGGTGGGCGAGGGCGCCACCATGCGCCTGCCGCGCACCGGCAAGGTGCCCCTGACGGCGGCCAACCTGGACTCGGTGCTGCAGAACAGCAATAGCCGGGAAGGCGACCACTACGTGGCCCTGGCCAGCAAGTTCCTGGCGGGCAAGCCCCTGGGCCCCTTCAAGAGCCAGGGCCTGCGCGAGGACGACCCCAACGACAACGTGCGGCACGAGAACCGCCGCACCCTGCGCGCCCTGAAGGTCTTCGCGGCCTGGGTGAACCACTTCGACACCAAGATGCACAACAGCCTGGACGTCTACGTGGGCGAGCCCGGCGCAGGGTACGTGGAGCACAACCTGATCGACTTCGCCAGCACCCTGGGCACCTTCGGGGCCACACCGGTCAAGCGCTTCGGGTACGAGTTCGGCATCGATCTGGGCAGCATCATCGGGCGCCTGCTGACCCTGGGCCTGATGGAGGACGACTGGGTCCAGCTGGAGCGTCCCGAAGGTCTGGACGAGGTGGGCTACTTCGATGTGGAGACCTTCGATCCCACCGGCTGGGAGCCGGATATCCCCCACAGCGCCATGGCCAACCTGACGCGCGAGGACGGCTACTGGGCGGCCAAGGTGTTGTCCCACTTCACCGAGGCGCAGATCCGCGCCGCGGTGGAGCAGGGCCGCTACCGGAACCCGAGGGCGGTGGATTACCTGGTGCGCACGCTGCGGGGGCGGCAGGGAAAGATCGTGCGCCACTGGTTCGCCGAGGTGCCGCCGCTGGATTTCTTCCGCCTGGCCGACGGCGCATTGGTCTTCGAGGACCTGCTGGTGGCCCGGGGCTACCACGACGGCCAGGGCGTGCGCTACCGAAGCCGCCTGGCCTCGGTGAATGCCGGGCGCGAGGGCGCCACGTGGACCGCCTGGCAGACCATGGCCGTTCCCCGGGTGGATCTGCGCGCCGCGCCGGCCACCGGAGCGGAGCGCCCCTTCCTGGTGGTGGAATGCCAGGTGGATCGCGGCGCCGGCTGGAGCGGCGGCGTCAAGGCTTACATCGCGCGCCCATCGGGACGGCTGGTGGCCGTGCAACGCTGAGAACCGGAAGGAACGCATGACCATGGAGACCCGACGCTCACCCTGGGAACGATTCCTCTCGGTCTTCGCGCCGGTGCAGGCAGGGGAGGGGGGCAGTGTCCTGCTGCTGACGCTGAATGTCTTCCTGCTGCTGACGGCCTACTACATCATCAAGCCCGTGCGCGAGGCCCTGATCCTCTCGGAGTGGGGGGCTGAAGCCAAGATCTACACATCGGCGGGGCAGGCGGCCCTGCTGCTGCTGGTGGTGCCCCTGTACAGCCGCCTGGCCGGTGCCGTGGATCGCCGCCGGCTGATCAGCTACGTGCTCTTCTTCTTCATGGGGTGCCTGGGTGTCTTCTATCTGCTGGCGCAGCTGGGCGTTCCGCTGGGCATCCCCTTCTACCTGTGGGTGGGCATCTTCAACGTGATGGTGATCGCGCAGTTCTGGTCCTTTGCCAACGACATCTACACCAGCGAGCAGGGCAAGCGGCTGTTCGCCATCGTGGGGTTCGGGGCCAGCAGCGGCGCGGTGCTGGGCGGCCTGGTGACGGTCTGGCTCATCGAACCGGTGGGGGTGTTCCAGCTGCTGCTGCTTTCGGCGGGGCTGCTGGGCGGGTCCCTGCTGCTGACCTGGGTGGTGGACAAGGCCGCGGAGGACAAGGCCGCGCAGGATGCGGCCGCCGAGGATACCTCCGCCCAGGAGAAAACGGAAAAGGCCCGGCCGGAACCGAAACCCTCGGGACGCAGCGGTTTCAGCCTGGTCTTTGCCAACCGCTATCTGCTGCTGATCGCGGTGATGATGGTCCTGGCCAACCTGGTCAACACGACGGGCGAGTACATCCTCGGGTCCCGCGTCAAGGCGGCGGCCGAAGCCTCGGTGCCCCCCATCGAGGCGGGCTTGCATGGTGAGGCGGCCGCTTCCGCGGAGGCGGCGCGGCTGGCCCTGGTCCGGGTTGAGACCGGCAAGTTCTATTCTTCGTTCTTCAACGTGGTCAACGTGGTGGGCCTGCTCATGCAGCTCTTCCTGGTCTCGCGCATCGTTCGCTGGGTGGGGGTGCGGTGGGCCATTCTCGTCCTGCCGGTGGTGGCCTTCGGCGGCTATATCCTGATGGGGCTGTTCCCGTTGCTGGCGGTGACGCGCTGGGTCAAGACGGCGGAAAACAGCACCGACTACAGCCTGCAAAACACCGTGCGCAACATGCTCTTCCTGCCCACCACCCGGGAGGAGAAGTACCAGGCCAAGCAGGCTATCGACAGCTTCTTCTGGCGCGCCGGCGACATGCTGGCGGGCCTGCTTGTGCTGGTGGGCACCACCACCCTGCAGCTCTCGACCCGGGGTTTCGCCTCGGTGAATGTGGTCCTCGCGGCGGTGTGGATCGTGGTGGCCGTGGCCATCGGACGTCGATTCCGGACCCTCACTTCCTGATTTTTCCTGCCAGACGAACCTCCTCCTGACGGGACCGGCCTGGCCGCCGGTCCTGGCATATTGTTTGCCCTTCCTTCCTCACCGGTAGGTCTAAAAAGCCTAAAGGGAGCGCTTAGTTGTGCGAAAAGAAGACCGGTAGACGAGGTGGGAAATCCCGTTCGATCATCAGCAATTCTTTAAATGGCAGGTAGTTGCTTGGTCGGGTGTTCGGACCGGTTCCTGTGGGGATCGAGAAGTTGGGCTCCTCATCTCCCTTCGATCACCCGCTGGACCGGGGACCGATTGCCCAGAAACCGACCGCAGGTGCCCAGAGACAGGTTCTTCTGGGCCAAGAAAAGGACATATGGATGGATACGACCGATGTTCTGAAAATGGTTGATGAGATTTCCCATATTCTGGTCCTGACGGACCCCGATGCTGCGGAATCCTTCGCCGAACTGCCCGAGAAATTCGGAGATCTGGGAGCCGTCCTGACGGAGATGGACCAGGAGCTGGCCGCGGAGGCCGCCCGCAAGGCCATCAACATCGCGGTGCGGACCCTGGGCGGTGAGGTGGACTGGCAGGCCGGGTTGGAGACCCTGGCCGACACCTGCGAGGCCATTCAATCCTGCCTGAGCGAAGAATGCGCCCCCGAGGAGGCCGACTGGCCCACGGGGTTGGGCGGCGGTATTCCCGAACCCGAGACCGCCCCATCCCCCGAACCCCCAGCGAAACCCGTCCCTGCGGTTTCCGTGGAGTCCTCGGGTGGGAACACCTCCCTGGTGGACGACGCCATCGTGGCCGAGTTCCTGGGTCGCCAGGCGGACATCCTGGACGACATGGAGGAGATCCTGCTGAATGCCGACAAGGGCATCAGCGAGGATCAGATGTCCTGGCTGCTGCGCTTCCTGCACACCCTGAAGGGCGAATCGGCCCTGCTGGGCATGAACGATGTGGCCGAGATCTGCCACGCCAGCGAGGACATGCTGCAAAGCAACGAGATCAAAGTCTGCGCCGACCGCCTCCTGGAGGTGAAGGACTGGTTCGTCCAGTTCTTCCGCAACTACGGCAACGACGTTTCCGGCCTGGCGGCGCCCCGGGAAATCCTGGCCATTGTCCAGGCCCCCTTGGAGGCCGCACCCGCGCCGGCCGCTCCCCCCGCCGACCCGGCGCCAGCCGCCCCGACGGACCCACCCGCCTCCGAAGCCCCTGCGGAAGTTGCTGCCGCGTCACCGCCGCCGCCCCACCCGACCGTGGAGGCGGGCCCCGCGAGCTACGATGTCGTTCCCTACGCCGGCAAGAACATCCTGGAAGGGGATGTGGATCTGCTGCAGGACTTCGTCGAGGAGGCCGTCGAGCACCTGGACGCGTCCGAAAACCACCTGCTGGCCATCGAGGCCGATCCCCAGGAGACCGAGGCCCTCAACGCCGTCTTCCGGGGCTTCCACACCATCAAGGGACTGGCCGGTTTCATCGAACTGGACCACGTCAAGGATCTGGCCCACAAGGCGGAGAACCTGCTGGACATGGCCCGCCGCGGCGAGCTGAAGCTGGTGGGCACCAACATGGATCTGGTCTTCGAGTCCGTGGACATGATGAAGCACCTGGTGGGCGATG
>JGI12109J20283_10248272_pt1 | contig 13871 bp, 10 predicted proteins | sample ElkSlonscriptome_12_FD_20283 | JGI IMG/M metagenome (IMG submission 20283) | reverse complement strand
CCACGTAGAGGTCGGCCAGGGGCGCCAGGGCATTGGCCCGCTCGAACAGCTCGCCGTCCTCGTCGGGCAGCGGATAGAGCCCTTCCCAGTACTGCTCCAGCAGTTCCCGGAGCAGCGACAGGCCGTCGGCGAGCCCGGCCAGTTGCTGGGTCTCGGTGAGGGCCTGGGTGAGCACCACGGCCACCTTCAGATCCTTGGAGCGGCTCAGCAGGGCCTCGGCCTGTTGCTGGATCCTGCGCCAGTCCGGGGGTAGGCTACGCTCGGAATTCTCGGGATCGGGCTTGGGCTGGGCCTCGGCGTCCAGCAGGAGCCGTTCGCCGGCCAGTTCCTCGCCGCAGGGTTGCTCCGCCGAGACCGGTTCGAGAAGGCTGGCGACATCGACAGTACTCATGAACGCATTTCCCGCATAACAATTCCCCCGGCGCTTTAAATTATCGAACTGGCATTCAGTTTGTTTTGAATTTAGTCTATCCGGCAATCGTTGAAAAGAGTCCCGAGAAGCGCGCAAACGCTATAGAATCGGAAATTGCCCGGATGGTCTTTGTCGTCAGCAGCACCGAGGCATGCCGTGAAAGAACTCACAGTCACCATCGAGTCCCAGCATAATCAACCCCTGCCCGAGCCGCTCCGCTACACGCTGGAGGAGGACGCCTTCAGCATCGGTCGCAGCCAGCACAACGATCTCCAACTGGACGATAAGCGCCGGGGTATCTCCCGGATCCATTGCCGGATTTTTCGCCAGGACGGGGGATTCTTTGTCAGCGACGAGAGCAGCAACGGGCTGTTCATCAACGCCGAGACCACGCCCCTCGGGCGCGGTAACCGCCAGCGCCTGCGCCATAACGATCTGCTGAAACTCGGCCCCTATCAGGTGCGGGTATCCATCCACGAGGCCGCGCCACCGCCGCCACCCGTGCCCTTGCAGGAGGCCGACGAAGATCCCCTGGAGGGCACCCAGTTCATCGATCTCAGCCCCGAGGATCTGCCCGCGGTACCCCGCCACCTGAGAAAATCACCACCGACCCCATCGCGCCCGGCATCACCGCCCGCGCCGGCCCCGGTGGCCAAGCAGGCGTCCGAGGACCGCACCGATCCGTTCGCCGGCTACCCGCCACCCGCTGAACCCGGGAGTGCCCGGCGACCCGGCCAGAATGACCCACCTGGACCACCGCCGAGCGCCACCGAGTCGCGGCCCCCGGCCGCCGATGCCGGCCCTGGTGAGCCAGCGCGAGTGCCGCCGGCCCGGCCCGACGGCGGTGCCGACCTACCGGATCTGGATATTCTGCTCACAGCGGAAACCGAGGATCCCACGCCGCCGGTGGATGCCGATGCCCTCGACGCGCTGGACGCCCTGCTGTTGGGCAGGGACGCCCGCCCCACCACGCCTCCACCCCCCCCCACCGCCACCCGGCCAGCCGCGCCCGTCGAGACATGGCCGGCGCCGGAGGAGCTGCCCACCACGCGGTCCCTGCCGGTCACGCCACCAGCACCGTCCCAGGAGCCTGCGCGGCCGCCGGCGGCGCCCTCCACACCGGCCCGGGCCACCGACCAGGACACTGCCAACGAATTGCTGCGGGCCTTTCTCGACGGGGCGGGGCTGCCGCCGCTGCCGCTGGAGGCCGAGCGTCAAAAAGCTCTGTTCCGGGATCTCGGGGTGATCTTCCGGATGACCGTGGAGAACCTGATCCAGATGCTGGCGGCCCGGGGCTCCAACAAGGAGGAGATGGACCTGGATATGACCACCATGCAGTCCCAGGGCAATAATCCGCTGAAGTTTCCCCGTAGCGAGATCGAGAGCACCCTGGCATTGTTGTTGGTTCCCAGTGGTCGGGGCTATATGCCCACGGTGCAGGCCTTCCAGGAAACCTTCGAGGATATCAACCGCCACTATTCCGGCAGCCTCGGGGGATTCAACGCGGCCCTGAAGGCGCTGCTGGCGCGCTTCGAACCCGATGCGCTGGAGGAGCGCCTGAACGAGCACTCCCGGCTCAGCGATCTGTTTCGCGGCTCCCGGGGGGGGCGCTACTGGGAAGCCTACCGGGAGCTTTACCAGGAAATCGCCGACCAGGCCCACGAGAATTTCCTGGCCCTGATCAGGGACGACTTTTGCGAGGTCTATATCAGTCAACAACGCCCCGGTGACGATGAACCCTAACCCCACCGACAGCGGCAGGGCCGATCATGAAAAGCAGCATCCAGAGGATTTCCCCCATCCATGACATGGTATAGCAAGGTAGTGTGGGGCGAGGGCATGGCCGTGCGCCCACAGCATTTTCAACAGCAGGATCGCTATTTCGAGGCGCTGCTACGGGGCCGTTGCGAGGCCCTGCGACCCCACGCCTGGGGTGTGGTCCGGCTCGGTCTCAACCAGGGCGCCCTGAAGCGCGGTACCGTGGAGGTGGAACGGGCCAGCGGCGTGTTGCCGGACGGCACCCCGTTCAGCATCCCCGATCGCGACGAGGCGCCGCCGCCCCTGGAGATCGATCCCCAGTGGCGCAACAGCCGAGTGTTCCTGGCCCTGCCGCTGAGCGGTCCGGAGACCCTGGAGGTGCGGCGTAACGGCCACGAGGGTCCGGTGCGCTTCCAGGCCGAGGATTACCACGTGCGCGACAGCGTGGAAAAGCCCGGCAGCCGCGATCCGGAGCTCATCGAGGTGGGACGCCGCCGCTTCCGGTTGCTGCCGGAGCGCATGGAGCGCGGCGACTACGCCGCCATCGGCATCGCCCGGGTACAGGAGCGCCGCGCCGATGGGCTGGTGCTGCTGGACGAGGGCTATATTCCGCCCTGCATGGACAGTGGCCTCGACCCGGTGCTGCGGGGTTTCATCGACGAAATCGAGGGACTGCTGCGCCAGCGCGGCGTGGAACTGGCGGCGCGCAGCCCTCGCACCAACGCGCAGGTGGCCCAGACCCAGGATTTTCTCCGCCTGCTGCTGCTGAACCGGGCCGGGCCGCTGTTCTCGCATCTGGCCAAGCTCCAGTCCCTGCACCCCGAGACCCTGTTCCGGGATTGCTTGCAACTGGCCGGGGAACTGGCCACCTTCAGCCGTCGGGAACGCCGCCCGCCCGGCTTTCCCGACTACCAGCACGAGGATCTACAGGCCAGCTTCCAGCCCCTCATGGCGGAACTGCGCCTGACCCTGAGCCCCGATGCGGTGAGCGCCATCCAGCTACCGCTGGTGGAGCGGGTCACCAACTACTTCGTCTCCCCCATCAAGGACCCGGAACTTCTCCAGAAGGCCCGCTTCGTGCTGGTGGTACAGGCCGATATGGTGCCAGATCAGGTCCGCAACCAGTTTCCGGGCCTCCTGAAAATCAGCGCGGTGGAGAAGATCCGCGATCTGGTGGGCGCCTTCGCCCCCGGGGTACCGGTGACGGCGCTGGGGGTGGCGCCCCAGCAACTGCCCTTCCACGAGAAGGGGGTGTATTTCGAGCTGGATCGACGCAACGAATTCTGGGAGCAACTGCACCGCTCCCAGGCGTTTGCCCTGCACATCGGTGAGCGCTTCCCGGGCCTGGAGATGTCCTTCTGGGCGATCCCCGAACGCACCGAAGAGACCATCTGATGGCCACCCGCAAGGCCGCGGCCCGGCGCAACCCCCCCCGCCAGCAAGCCCCCCGCCGTCAGCCCCCGCGCCGGCCCCCGCCGGTGGAGGCGGAGAGCTACCGCAATCCCCTGGAGCAGGCCGGCGAACGGATGCTGGCCCTGGTCACCGAGATACGCATGTCCAACGACCCCCTGGACATCGATAACCTCAAAGCCCTGGCGGAGAAGGAGATCAACGACTTCCAGTCCCGGGCGCTGGGCCTCCAGGTGCCGGACAACGTGGTGAACGAGGCTCACTACGTGCTCTGCGCCACCCTGGACGAGGCGGTGCTGAACACCCCCTGGGGCTTCGAGAGCGGCTGGCGGATGCGTGGGCTCCAGGCCCAGTTCTGGGCCAACGACGTGGGCGGTAAGCGTTTCTTCGACAACCTGGAGCGCTATCTGCGCGATCCCGCCAACCACCTGGATATCCTGGAGTTGATGTACCTCAGCCTGAGCCTGGGCTTCATGGGCCAGTTCCGGGCGCTGGACAACGGCAAGACCACCGTGGAGGCACTGCGCGAGCGGGTCTACACCGCCATCCGCCAGCAGCGCGGCGAGTTCGAGCGGGAACTCTCGCCCCAGTGGGAGGGCGAGGACACCCAGCGCAAGATCCCCCGCAGCCTGGCCCTGTGGCTGGTGGGCTCGGCGGTGGCGCTGCTGCTGCTGGGGGTATTCCTGGCCGTCAAGATCAGCCTGGAGTCGCGCTCCAGCAACCTGGCCGCGCAGATCCAGACCCTGGAGTTCCGGCCGGTGAACTACGCCATGCCCGCCACCCCCGCGCCCCGCGACGAGCGGGTCTGCTTCTCCCTGGACCACCCCATGATCGAGGTAGCCTACGGTCCCGACCGGGCCACTATCCGGCTGCTGGCGGGTCTGTTCGGCTCCGGCAGCGACCGGCCCAACGACCCGGCGCTGGTGGCCACTGTGGCCGCCCTGATCCGGGAGCAGACCGATCGCAACACCGTGGTGGTGGAGGGCCACACCGATAACGTGGGGGCGGATATGTACAACTTCCGCCTGTCCCAGCGCAGGGCTACCAGTGTGGCCGCCCTGCTGGATCGCCACTGGCGCGGGGATCGGCGCCTGGAACAGGCCGGTTTCGGTGAGACCCAACCGCGCTGCTCCAACGATACCCCGCAAGGCCGGGCCTGTAACCGGCGGGTGGAGATCACCGTGATGGGCGTCACCGAGGGCTGTAACTGATGCATATCATGAACATGCTGTTGCAGATCCCGGGCCTGGGCTCGCTGGCCGGGATCGGCGTGCTGATCTCGCTGATCTGGTACATCGGCCCGCTGCTGTCGCTGGCCGGCCACAGCCCGCTGGCCAATCAGCGCAACCAGTGGCTGCTCACCGGGGTGCTGGTTCTCGGCTGGCTGCTGTATCTGCTGATCAACTGGCTGTGGCGGTGGCGCAAGAACGCCCGGATGGCCCGGGCGATGGCCGGCAGCGCCCCGGAGGACACCCGCGAGACCCGCTCCGACGCCGAACTGAAGAGCGTGCGCAAGACCTTCGAGGCGGCCATGGCGGATCTGCGCAAGACCCGCCTGGGCAAACGCGGCCAGTACCTGTATCAGCTACCCTGGTACCTGATCATCGGTCCTCCCGGCTCCGGTAAAACCACTGCCTTGCTCAACTCCGGACTGAATTTTCCGCTGGCCAAGAAGCGCGGCGTGAAGAAACTCCGGGGCGTGGGTGGCACCCGCAACTGCGACTGGTTCATCAGCGACGAGGCGGTGATCATCGACACCGCCGGGCGCTTCGTCTCCCAGGACAGCGACCCGGAGGTGGATCGCCAGGTGTGGCAGGGCTTCCTGGGGCTGTTGCAGAAGTTTCGCCGCCGCGGCCCGGTCAACGGCGCGCTGGTGGCGCTGAGCCTGCAAGACCTGATGAACCAGGACGAGGCCGAGCGCACCGGCACCGCCGAGACCATCAAGCAACGCCTCCAGGAACTCCACGAGACCCTGGGGATCCGCTTCCCGGTGTATGTACTGTTCACCAAGTCGGATCTGGTGGCGGGTTTCGTGGAATTCTTCGACGATCAGGGCAAGGAGGACCGGAATCAGGTCTGGGGCGTGACCTTCCCGCTGGCCGACAGCGAATCCGACGAGCCGCCCTGGGAGCAGTTCGGCGAGGCCTTCGATGCCCTGGAGGAGCGCCTGCATCAGCGGGTGATCGAGCGGCTCCAGGCGGAGCGGGCATTGACCGCCCGGGACCGGATCTATACCTATCCCCAGCAGTTGCGCTCCCTCAAGAGCATCGCCGAGGAATTTCTGGGGCAGGTGTTCCAGCCCGATCCCCATGAACAGCCGGTCATGCTACGGGGCGTGTACTTCACCAGCGGGACCCAGGAGGGCAATCCCATCGACCGCATGGTGAACCGCTTTGCCCGAACCCTGGGCGTGCAATCCCGCCCCCTGCCCCGCTTCTCCGGCCAGGGTCGGAGTTTCTTTCTCACCCGGTTGCTACAGGAGGTGATCATTCCCGAGGCCGGCCTGGCCGGTACCAACCGCCGGGTGGAGCGCCGCCAGCGCCTGCTGCGGATCGGCGCCTATACCGCCATGGGCCTGGTGGGAATACTGCTGCTGGGGGCCTGGTGGGGCAGCTACGACGGCAACGACGCGTTGATCCTGACGGTGGGCGAGCAGGCCCGGGCCGCCGAGCAGGGCAGCCTCACCGTGGGTCCCGGTGATCTGTCCCTCGGTGCGGTGGTGCCGGCCCTGAACCACGCCCGCAGCCTTCCGGGCGCCGCCGACGATGCCTACCGAAGCCCAGGGCTCGGGCTGCGCTATGGCCTCTACCAGGGCGACAAGCTCGGTGAGGCGGGTTATGTGGGCTACCAGCGACTGCTCAAGAGTGGGCTGTTGCCACGGCTGATGATCTACCTCCGGGAACGTCTGGGCAGCGCCCTGCGGCAGAACCGCGAACCGCTGGATGCCTACATCCCCTACCGGATGCTGGAACAACCCGGCTGTCTGGACCGGGATCTGATGCTGGAGCGCCTGCAAGCCCTGTTCAACGCCGACCCGGGCCTTGGCGAGGCCGAGCGGACCGCGCTGCTGACCCACATCCATGCACTGCTTTCCCGCCCCCTGCCGGAGCCCCTGGACCCGGTGGTGCAGATCGACACCGGACTCCTGCAACAGGCCCGCAACCGTCTGGGCGATGATCTGCGGGTGCGCAATCCCATCCTGGAAACCCTGGAGAACGGCGTGCAGTGCCGCAACCCCACGGTGAGTTCGCTACTGGGTCCGGGGGGCGCCACCCTGTTCACCCGGCCCAGTGGCCGCAGCATGGACGAGCCCCTGCATTGCGCCTACACCCAGGAGGGCTATGCCCAGGTGATCGCCGAGGGCATCCCGGCGGCGGTGACCCGCGGTGAGCGGCTGGCCTGCCTGCTGGACGACCCGACCCTGGCAGTGGACGCGGCCGGCGTGCGCCGGGTCTACCTGGAGCGCTACGGGGACGAGTGGAACCGCATCGTCGAGGATCTACAACTGATCTGCGCCCAGGACAGCGACGTCATCACCGATATGGGCCAGCGCCTCTCCGGCAGCGGTTCCCCGGTGCAGGTGCTATTCCAGGCGGTGGCCGACAACACTGGGGTAGACCCGGCCCTGGCCGGTGGCTTCGGCGATATCCTGGCCCTGCTGGAGGGCGAGCAACCACTCCTGGACGGGTTACTGGACGAACTGCGCAATCGACTGGTGCTGCCCGCCGCCGACACTCCCCGCCAGGCCTGGATGGACCGCGGCCAGGCGCTGGTGTCCTACGGCAACACCCTACCCCAGGCGCAACTGCGGGGCTGGGTGGTGGCACTGGGCCGGGAACAGCAGGCCATCGCCGGGGCGCTGAGTTCCTGGGATCAACTGGCCGACACCTGGCGGGCTGGCCCCCTGTCGGCGTGTCTGAGCGCCACCGATGGTCGACCCTTCGTACCCGTTGCCGCCGATACCGTATCCATGGAGGACTTCCGCCGGGCCTTCGGCCCGAACGGCGAGATCACCCGGCTATTCCAGCGTTTCCATCTGGGCGCCTTCTGCAAACAGGGGGTGAGTCCCCCCATCCGCCCGGACGCCCTGGACCAGTTCTGCCGGGCCGATGCCATCCACCAGGCGTTTTTCCCCGGCGGGCGTTCCCAACCGGCCCATAGTCTCCAGCAGCCGCCCGAGCCCCTGCGCGGGGAACTCCAGCGGTTTCGCTGCCCACGCTGCCTGTGAACCATGGCCACCTGCGGCTTCTTCGGCAAGCTCCCCAGCCGCGGCGATTTTCTGGACCGGCTGTTACCCCACCGGCTGGTGAGCCGCCTGGATGACTGGCTCCAGGACAGCCTGCTGCTCTGCGAGGAGGCCGAGGCAGACTGGAAACCGGCGTTCCGGGCCAGCCCCTGCTGGCATTTCGCCACCGGTCTGGTGGGCGATCCTGCCGGACTGGCCGGGGTACTGATACCCAGCCGCGATCGGGTGGGGCGGGATTTTCCGCTGCTGCTGGCTCATCCTCTGTCCGCCGCGCCGGGGCTGGCCTTTCCCACCGACTGGGCCGAGGCTTACCGGCGCCTGGCGGCACTGGCCCGGGAGGCGGTGGATACGCCCCTGCAACCCGACGATCTGGCCGCCCGGCTGGATGGCATTCCATCCCCGCCGGCCCCCCGGGGCGGCGCCATCCCGGCCATGCAACCGGGTCTACGGCTGAATCTCCGGGGTCGCAACCTCACCCGTACCCTGACCGCCTTTCCACAACGCTCCGGGCTCCACACCGGCGGGCTCTGGTGGCACCACGGCAGTACCGGACAGGCGCCCTGCGTGCTGGTGAGCGCGGGCCTGCCCCCGCCCCAGGCGGCGCGGTTTTTCTGGAGCGGCGACTGGCAGGAAACCCCCTGGCGGCCCATCGGTAACTGATCGCTGAAGAGTGCATTGAGCTCCGTAACGTCTCATCCCGTCGAGCGTCCCCTGCGCTGGAGTCTGAATCTCGCCCTGCTGCTGGTGCTCGGCGCCGTCGTCGCTCTGCTGGCGAGCGGCGGCTATGTGCTGGATCTGGGATTCTGGCGCATCACTTCCCATCGCCTGGGGCCGCTGTTACGGCTGCTGCTACCGCTGCTGTTGCTGCGCCTGTGGCTGGCGGTGGGCTGGCGCAATCTGCTGCTCCTGCTGGCCTCCAGCGCGCTGGGGCTGGGGCTGGCGGAGTTGGCGGTGCGGGCGCTGGCGCCACCACTGGCCGAACCGAATATGGTGCAGATCCACCGCCCCTCTGCCGAGTTCGACTGGGAACTGGTGCCGGGCAGCGGCGGGGTGGGGGTGCTGGGCGAGACCATCCGCATCAACGCCGCCGGCTTTCGCGATGTGGATCGCCCGTTGGCCAAGCCCCCCGGAACGTTTCGCATCGCGGTGATCGGCGATTCCTTCACCTTCGGCATGGGCGTGGAGCTGTCCGAGACCTTCCACCAGGCGCTGGCGGCGCGACTGGCGGCGGAGTACCCGCAGGTGGAGGTGCTGGGCTTCGGGGTGGCGGGCTACCAGCTCTGGCAGCACCTGGAACTGCTGCGCCGTCGGGTGCTGGACTATGACCCGGACGTGGTGGTGCTGGCGCTGTTTCTGGACGATATCGAGAAGACCCGGGCGCCCCACGGGGATCCGGCCTGGCAACCCCACAATCCCTTCGCGGAGCTGCTGCCGGCGGTGCAGAGCCCGTCCCGACTGTGGACCCTGCTCGGCAACCTGTACCGCTTGCTGGAGGTGCGTTACCGCTACCGGCGGGGCGTGGATTACCTCCAGGGTATCGAGGAGCGCAAACGCTCGGTGGACGGTTTTTATCGGCAGGTGCAGGCCGGCACCCTGCCGGCGCCGGTCTATCGGGACTATGCCCGAACCCTCGGCGAATTCGTCGCCGCGGTACGCGGGCACGGCGCCCGTTGTCTGCTGGCCTATATCCCCGACGCCTCCCAGCTCCACGAGCCGGAACGCCAGCATATCAACGCTTTTATCGGGCAGTTGGCCGCCGAGTTCCGGGTGAACCTGGTGGATTTCACCCCGCTGTTCGAGGCGGTGGACGACCCCCGGAATCTATACCTGTTCCCGCTGGACGCCCACACCAGCACCGCCGGCCATGCCCTGATGGCCCGGGCGCTGGCCCGGGCGCTGGAGACGGCGGGGCTACTGCCCACACCCTGAGGCCGGCGGTTTCGCTACCACTCGCCGGTGTTGGGCATGGAGGCCCAGGGCTCGGCGGGAGACAGAGCCTCGCCGGCCTGCAACAACTCCACGGAGATATTGTCCGGCGAGCGGACAAACGCCATGCGCCCGTCCCGGGGCGGGCGGTTGATGGTCACGCCGTGCTCCTGGAGGCGCTGGCAGGCGGCGTAGATGTTCTCCACCCGGTAGGCCAGATGGCCGAAGTTACGCCCACCGCTGTACTGCTCGGGATCCCAGTTGTAGGTGAGTTCCACCTGGGCGTCCTCGTCGCCGGGGGCGGCCAGGAACACCAGGGTGAAGCGACCCTTCTCGTTCTCGGTGCGGCGCACCTCCTTGAGCCCGAGGGCGTCGCAGTAGAACTTCAGGGATTCGTCGATATCGGTGACGCGCACCATGGTGTGCAGATACTTCATGGATTCTCCTCGTGGTTGTGAAACGACCGCAGTCTAGGACAGCGTGGGCGGGTCGGTGTCCCGACAAAAACCGGCGGCCCGGGTGCCGGCGATTCTCCCCAGCACCACCGCGCTCAGTAACCCGTTGCCGGAAAGATAGCCCGCCACGCCGCTGCCCGAAACCCCACAGGCGGCACCGCCCCCGGCGTAGAGGCCCGGGATGGGGGAGCCGTCGGGGCGCAGCACCCGGGCCTCTTGGTCGATGACCAGTCCACCCTGGGTGTGGTGGCTGGATCTGCTCTATCACAAGTATAGAGCCTGGCGGGCTTGCGGTATCCTGTGGGCAGGATCTGGAATTCACGGAGGTACGACCCATGCAGCCCCTGACCGGCATCCGCGTGGTGGACTTCTCCACCCTGTTACCCGGCCCGCTGGCCACCCTGCTGCTGGCCGAGGCCGGCGCCGAGGTGATCAAGATCGAGCCCCCCGGGGGTGAGGCCATGCGTGGCTACCCGCCCTTCGCCGGTCCCGAGAGCCTGATCTTCGCGCTGCTGAACCGGGGCAAGCAGAGCCGCACGGTGGATCTCAAGGCTCCCGGTGCGGTGGAGACGCTGCACGCCCTGATCCGCGAGGCCGATGTGGTGGTGGAACAGTTCCGCCCCGGGGTGATGGGCCGGCTGGGCCTGGACCCGGAGACCCTGCGGGCTCTGAACCCACGGCTCATCGTCTGCGCCATCACCGGCTATGGCCAGCAGGGTCCGGCGGCCATGGAGGCCGGCCACGATATCAACTTCCAGGCCCGCGCCGGACTGCTGGGCCTCGGCGCCGACAGCGCCGGCGCCCCGCCCCTGTCGGCGGCGCTGGTGGCGGATATCGCCGGTGGCGCCTACCCGGCGGTGATGAATATCCTGCTGGCGCTGCGCGAGCGGGATCGCAGTGGTCAGGGCTGTTATCTGGACATCGGCATGGCGGACAATGTGTTGCCGTTTCTGCTGACGGCCTACGCCCAGGCCACCCAGGGCCAGCGGCCCACCCCGGGCGGGGAACTGCTCACCGGCGGCTCGCCCCGCTACCGGCTCTACCGCACCCGGGATGGGCGCTATCTGGCCTGCGGGGCGCTGGAGCAGAAGTTCTGGGAGAATTTCTGCCGGCTCATCGAACTGGCGCCGGAGTACCGGGACGACAGCCGCGACCCGGCCGCCACCACGGCGGCGGTGGCGGCCATCGTCGCCACCCTGAAAGCCGCCGACTGGGAGACCATCCTGGCCGGCCAGGATACCTGCTGCACGGTGGTGGCGACACCGGAGGAGGCCCTCAACGATGCCCAGTTCCGCAGCCGGGGGCTGTTCGACTGGCAGGTGGCGCTGCACGCCCACAGCCCGGTGCCCGCCCTGCCGCTGCCGCTGGCGCCGGGGTTTCGTCGGGCGCCGGGGGCGGAGGGCTACCCGGCGGCGGACAGCCCGGAAGAACCGGATCGGCACGCGGACGGCTGAGGCACGTCGCCACCTCCCGCCACCGGTTCCGACCACGCTACAGGGTCTTCAGATACTCCAGTACCGCCCGGCGGTCCTGGTCGCTCAGGTGATCGCCGAAGGTGTGTCCCTGGTTGCCGTAGCCCGGCAGGGTGGTGTCGTAGACCAGCTTGCGAAGCTCGGCATCACGCTGGGCATCCTTGCCGCCCTCCAGCACCTCCACCGGCCAGCCCAGGGTCTCGGGGTCGTAGTCGGTGGAGTCCCAGTTGCGCCGCTTCCAGTAGGTGGGCCGGGTAGCGCTGTCCAGCAGTGCCTTGATGCTCGGCACCGAGCCGTTGTGCAGATAGGGCGCGGTGGCCCACACCCCGTCCAGCGGCGGGGCGATGTAGCCCAGCGCCGGGGTGGCCTCGGCCAGTTCACCGAAGAAGGACTGGTTGTACCAGCGGATATAGTCGTCGGACTCCTGCGCCGCGTGGCGGGCCAGCAGGGGATCGGTGCCGATCTCGTCCAGCCCCACCACCCGGTTGGGGTAGCTCCAGTCCTCGCCATAGGTGCCGTGGCACATGCTACAGGTCTGCTCGAATACCTGCTGTCCCTGCCCGGCCAGCGCCCGGTCGACCTGCCAGGGATACTCGGGCGGCTCCAATGAGGCGATATAGGCCCGCAGATGGGGACCGAAGCGATCCAGCTCCCGGGCCTCCTCCACCGTGTCGGTGCAGAAGGTGGCAATGGTCATCATCAGCCGGGCATGGTCACCGCGGCCCATGGCGCTGTAGAACATGGCGTGTTTTTTCTGCATCCGCCACCACGGTGGCACGCTCACCGGCGCCGGCGTCTCGGGCGGCAGTGCCAGCAGCGGCTCCGGCGACCAGGCCAGGGTCTCGGGATCGCGGTGGGCGATGAGCGCCAGCGTGAGACTGTCCGCCGGGTTCACCCCCACCGTGTCGGTGGTCATGTAGGGGGCGATGGCGCTGATCCGGTCGGCCCACCGGCGCCAGTGGGCGGCCGCCGCCTCGTCGTCGATATAGGCGCCCACCGCCTCGGCGGCGGCCACCGGATCGCGGGTGTAATCGCCGGTCTCGTCGCCCAGCCCCATCACCAACTCGCCGTTGAATTCGGCGGCATGGCAGCCCAGGCAGTTGGCGGTGACCAGGGTCACCCCGTCGTCGGTGACGGTGCTGTTGAAGGCATAGGGCAGTTCGGCGTTGAGCCCCTCGCGCCCGGGCAGACGGTGGCCGGCATCGGCATCGCCCTGAATCTCGCGGAAGGCTTCCAGCGGGATCCCGCAACTCACATAGCCCTCGTTCACCAGAATCCGGTAACCCTCCGCGGGGTCGCCGGGACGCTGTGGGCTCGCCGCCACCGGCCCCACCTCGGCGATGCTGACGGGTGCCGGTGGCTCATCGCAGCCAGCGAGCAGGGCAGCGCCCAGCAACGCGGCGCCGGAAACTACGCAGAAACGACTTTGCATGGTCAAGGCGTGGATTGTCCTGAATAAGCTTTTAGAACCCGTTTAGGCAGATCCCCGGCCACTCCGGTTCCCGGCCTCACAGGGACTCACCGGTATCGCCGTAACCGGTGAGTTCCAGATAGCCCACCCCGCTGAGTGCCTGCCCCTCGGCCTCGCCGGAGACCCGCAGGGAACCCGCCCAGTAACGTAGCGTCATAAACAGTTCCTGATCCTCGCGCAAGGGCGCCAGATCCAGGCGCAGATCCTCGGCGGGCAGGTGCAGACGCCAGGCCACCGGATAGCGGGCGCCGTCCCGCAGGCTCTCCCAGAAACCCGTGGGCTCCAGACTCAGCTCGCGGCGACCGTACTCCCGCAGGCTACCGTCGCGGCCGATGAGCAGCGCGGTGGGAATCGGGGTGCCGCCACCACCGCGCCGGTGCAGGCGAAAAATCGCCAGTTCCCGGCCGTCGTCCAGTTGGATCAGGAACCGATCCAGGGCCTGCTGGCCCCGGGATACCGGCACCGCTCCCCAGGCCCGGTCCAGCCATGCCAGACCCGTCACCCGATGGCTTTGCCCCTGGATGCGCAGCGTGCCGCTGGCCGCCAGGCGCGACAGGGCATAGGCGTGGAAAGCGGCCTCGCCGCGACCCTGGGCTGGACGCAGCACCGGGGCTTTGCGTGGCAGCAGGCGCAGGTCCAGGTGCAGCTCGTCGCTGGCCGCCTGCAGCCCGAGCCCGTCGGGGTCGGCCAGCAGCTGCCAGTTCTCCAGCCACACCCGGGG
>JGI12109J20283_10598881_pt1 | contig 13877 bp, 10 predicted proteins | sample ElkSlonscriptome_12_FD_20283 | JGI IMG/M metagenome (IMG submission 20283) | reverse complement strand
TGGATCGTTTTGGGCAGTGGCAGCCCGGCGATCGAGGAGCAACTACGACAGCTGTCGATGCAGCACCCGCGTCAATTGGCCGTTCACCTCGGATTCAGCGACACGTTGGCTCATCGCATCGAGGCGGCATCCGATCTGTTCGTCATGCCGAGTCATTACGAGCCGTGTGGTTTGAATCAGCTGTACAGCTTGCGATACGGAACCGTTTGCGTGGTCACGCCCACCGGCGGATTAGCCGATACCATTATCGATGCCGATGAGATCAACATCGCGGCGGATACCGCCAACGGATTCGTCATGAAAGGCTTTTCGGCGGACGCATTGGACGAAGCGATCGGCCGAGCGTTGCGTTTGCGATACCACGAACCGGAAACCTGGAAAAAACTTGTCCGACGGGGAATGGTTAGCGAATGGACGTGGCGGAAGAGTGCCGCCCAGTACGCTCAACTTTATGCCCGATCGATTTCCCTAAAACGCCGGCGAGAAATCGGCCCCGAAACTCGACCGGTCATTTGATCACAAAGTTGAGCGATTGGCCGATGCGAATGTCGAGGAATCTTGTACAGTGGGGGAGGCGTTGAAGCGGCTGTCAGCGACCGACTCGGTCCATCCGAGCGGGGCTAATTTCCGACGAAGTCGAAACGAATCAGATGCCTGGATCGCCGGCTGGTGAAGCGGCGGGTGATCTGCAGAAGGTTCTGAGAAGATTTCTGTAAAGGTTTCGGCGGAGAGGAAGCTTGCTGCGGTCGCCGGATTCAACGACGCGGTCCGATTGATGTGTGGTGCGGTCTGGTACTTGACTTCCGTGCATCGCGAGGCGGGACCCGTTTTGATGCATCACGCCGCCAGTCCGACGTTCCTTCCTGCCCCTTGTGAAGCCCATGGCGACGCCCTCGGCCAACACGCCTTCGGCAAAGAAACCGCCGTCCACCACCGCGAGGATGCCCTCCGAGAAGACGGATCGGCTTTCCGATCGAGAGTCTTTGAGCGGTTCGGATGAATCGCCGGCTGGACGCCCGCCGGCTCATCCGGGCACGGACTGTCGCTCTGCTTCGCAAGCTTTAAGACATCCAGAAAACGAGGCCGCGTCGGCCTCATTGCACCAGTCAGCATCACCAGATGAAATTGACACGCAGGAACATGCGGGCGCGGATACACAGCGGATGAGGGTGTCGGAGAGCTTACTGGACACCCAAGTCGCCGAGTCAGCGACGCGTTGGACGGTCCACCGAACTGCTGAGCCGCCGGCTCGACCTGCCGTCGCCGCACCGCTGCAAACGAGCGAAACCCGAACAGACCCGATCAGTGGCGAGTGGACCCTTTTCGCCGCCGGCCGGGCTGCTCGCCCCGACCAGTTCGGGATGCCGAGCGAACCTAGCATTCCGCCAGAATCGTGTCCGTTTTGTCACGGCAACGAGGACGAAACGCCGCCACCGGTTTGGACCGCGAAGGTCGAGCCGGAAGACGCACCTGCCGACGAGCCATGGTCGGTACGCGTCGTCCCGAACTTGTATCCTGCGGTCAACGCCTTCGCCGAATCGCCTTATCCGGCGGACGACGGGTTGGCGGCCGGCGAAGGGTCACGCGGCCATACGGATGGTCGCGGCCCGGAATCGCCGTTTGACAGCCGATCCGTTTCGCGCGTTTCGACTTCGGAGCAAACGCGTGGCGGTTCGCGGCCAGAGCTATTTCTTTCCGAACCGGCCAGGGGTGGTCACGAGGTGATTATCGAATCATCGCGGCACACCCGGTCGTTCTCTGAATTGAATCCGGCAGAAATGGCCGTCGTGTTCCAAGCCTATGCGAATCGATTGAACTATTGGCGGAACGTGGCTGGTGTTCGCCACATCAGCATTTTTAAGAACGTGGGACGAGACGCCGGTGCCTCGTTGCAACACAGCCATAGCCAACTGATCGCGACCAGCAGGGTGCCGGCCAGCGTCGATCGAATTACGCGACGCATGCAGGCCCATCACGCTCGCTATGGATCTTGCGTGCAGTGTGATGTGTTGCGATCTGAAATCCAAGTAAAAGAGCGTCTGGTCTGCCAAACACAGTCGCTGGTCGCTTACACGCCCTACGCCAGCCGATTTCCTTGGCAAGTCCGCATCACCTCTCGCGAACACCAGCCTTATTTCGAATCGCTCGAAAAGGACATGTTGGAGGAAGTCTCGCAGTTGACCTTGCGGGTCGTTCGATGGCTCGAAGCGATGCGGCCCGGGTCGCCATACAACATGTTGCTCTTCACATCGCTGCCCGCTTTTGACGGTGACTTGAGCTCCCAGCACTGGGGCCTGGAGATCTTTCCGAGGGTTAGCCGAATTGCCGGGTACGAATTGTCGTCCAACTGCATGATCAATCCGGTTTATCCGGAGGCGGCTGCGGCGGCTTATCGCCAACAAGCGAGACTGAGCGACCCGCGACATGCGTTGCGTTAACCGCGACAATTCGTACCGCGGATCGATTTGGACTCCAAACGACGGACGTTTCACCCCCGGCAACGCCTCTCCGAATCACCTTCGGGCGGATTGAAGGCCGGCCTGACCTCGCTAAATCGACGGTACTGTGTTTCGCCAGCGTTCTGCGATGGGTCAAATTTCAGCCGCCGTCCTTTGTTTCCTCCAATGCACTGTCGCACAAGTGCCGGCCGCCACTTATCCTAAGGGCGATACCGAAGGGGCGGGCGGTTCAGCGGTGAGTCGCGGCAGGGCCGGCGACCGGCATAGCTAGTCGGTCGGTCCGAACCACAGCCCTCCCACAGGCATGGTCCGGATGGAGCGCTGGCCCACCGTTCCCGCTAGGATCGCCCCGAGACCTTGTGAGACCGCATGGATTTTCTGCTTTACCTTGCCCTGGTTCCGGCCCTCGGGGTGACGGCACAGTGGTTGGCATGGCGGACCCGATTGCCCGGCATCTTGCTGCTGCTGCTGTTCGGCATCGGCTTGGGTCAGTTCGTCCAGCCGGATGCGTTTCTGTCGCAGCTAACCGGCGGCGATGCGCTGGCGGGGCCGAACCTACTTTTCCCATTGGTCTCGTTATCGGTCGCCATCATCATGTTCGAGGGCGGCTTGAGCTTGAAGCTGGGCGAGCTCCGCGAGTCGGGAACGGCATCCCTTCGACTGGTCACGATCGGTGCGGTCGTGGCATTGCTGGGCAATTCGATCGCCGCGCACTTCGTCCTGGGGTTTCAGTGGCGGCTCAGTTTTCTGCTGGGCGCGATCTTGATCGTCACCGGTCCGACCGTCATCGGTCCCTTGTTGCGTCAGGTACGTCCCAGCCGCCGCGTCGCTTCGACGCTGAAATGGGAAGGGATTGTCACCGATCCGATCGGTGCGGTGCTGGCGGTGTTGGTCTATGAGGAAGTGTTGGTTCACGAATCCGCACCAAACTTCCCCAGTGCGATGTTAGCGCTCGGCGAGACTGCAGCGGTCGGGATTCTATTGGGTTGCGGAGCTGGGGCCTTACTGACACAAGCTTTTCGGCGGTACTGGATTCCCGATAACCTGCACGGCGTCGCCGCCTTAGCGTTGGCGCTGCTTAGTTTTGCCATCAGTAATTTGTTGGCACACGAGTCGGGGCTGATCACGGTTACGGTACTGGGCATTTGGCTGACGAACCAGAAACGGATCGATGTACTGCATATTATTGAATTGAAGGAAAATCTGCGGACGCTTCTGATCGGTTGTCTCTTCGTCATTTTGGGGTCACGCGTCAACCTTTCGGATATTGCCGCGGTCGGATTGCCGGGCATCGGACTGGTTGTGGTATTGGTGCTCGTCGTCCGGCCGCTATCGGTGTATATCTCGTTACTGGGCAGCCCACTGAGTTTGCGGGAGCAAACCTTCATCGCCGGTCTCGCCCCGCGCGGAATCGTAGCGGCCGCGGTCAGTAGCGTGTTCGCGTTGAGCATGGAAAGTCAGCCTGACTTGGTTCTTCCAGGTTCCGAGCAACTGGCGACGGTGACGTTCCTGGTCATCATCGGTACGGTCGCCGTGTACGGGCTGGCCGCCGAGCCACTTGCCAAGATCCTTCATTTGGCCGAACAGGCCGATAACGGGGTGATGATTGCTGGTGCCGACGACTGGGTCCGCGATTTCGCCGCCGAGCTGAAAGCAGAGAACATCCCTGTGATGTTGGTGGACACCAACTACAACAAGATCAGCAAAGCAAAGATGGATGGTCTCCGTGCCGATTGTGCCAACATTTTGAACGAGCACGCTCGAGAGGATTTGGACTTAACCGGTTTGGGACGTTTTCTGGCGATGACTCCCAACGACGAAGTGAACTCGCTTGCACTTCGCGAGTATCGTCAATGGTTCGATTCGTCCCGATTGTATCAGTTGACCTACAAATCGAAGAACGCCGCCGGACGACGTGGGATGTCGCGTAACCTGATTGGACGAGAGTTGTTCGGTGAAGGTTTGACGTTTTCGGAGTTTGCCGAACGCTACGCAGCCGGTGCTCAGTTTAAGGCAACCAAACTCTCGGAGACTTTTACGTTTGACGACTTCATTGCCACATACGGCGAAGAGACGATCGTGCTATGCGCCATCAAGGAAGATCGGTCGGTCCGGATCAACACGATCGATGACCCATTGGTGCCGGTTTCTGGTCAAACACTGTTAGCGATGGTCTCTACAACACCCATCCCGTCGAACCATGCGGCGGCTCGTCCGGAGCGACAGCGTTCCGTCAGGTCGCGGCAGGCTCAGCCCCAATCGACCGATAAGGATCCGCGGACGACGTCGGAGTCGCCGGCGCACGATCCACTGGAAGAATCCGTCATTCCCGAAGGGTCCGCGGGGCACAATCGAAAGGACGAAGTCGCGTTGCCCGGCCAGGCCGCGACGCAGGGGGACGGTGAAGGTCCTGAGTCGCCTCTTTCCGGGACGTCGCCATCATGATGCCGGACCCCTTTTCCGTCTTAGCGGCATCGTTGCCGCTGATCAGTTATTGTCTCGTTTTGGCACTGGTTCGGATCAGCGGACGCGTATTGGTAACAACCGGGGGTCGTGATTTGGCCGCCGTTCTGGTAGCGGTCGCCGGTTTCGTCATGGTCGGGCCGGCCGAATTGTTCTTTCCGCATGCTACGGCCACGTTGCTGGGTGGTTGGGTTTGGTTCCCGCTGACGCTTCTCTACTTACTCGTGGGAACCTTAGCAGTCTTGACCAGTCGCCCGCGGCTAGTCGTATATGGCCGCACGGCCAAGGAACTCTACCCGGCTGTTTTGCGGGCGGCCAGATCGATCGACGAGCATGCCGTCGGCGATACCGAGCAATGTCAGATCCATCTACCGGCAAGGAAAGTCGACCTACGAATCGACGGGCCTCCGGGACACGACTGTTTAACCATTGACAGCTTCCAGACATCTTTATCGCCGGCATTTTGGGATCAGCTGCTGGCGGCATTACGGACTGAATCACGGGCAACGCTACCGCCGAGACGTCGCCGGGGTTGGTGGATGCTTGCCGGTACAGTTATGGTACTCGTCGTGGTTGCGCAGTACGCAGTGGGTGACCCGGACAGACTGGTGGAAGGATTCCGCCAGTGGTTAGTCCGCTAGGCGATGGGATACGCTAGGCGATGGAATTGGACGTTGGTGGAACCGATGTCTCCTTGGCGGTTTCCTGGCGAAGTGTGGCAAAGCGTTGCAGGAACGGTGACGTGGAAGTCAAAGCGGAAAGCCTGATCGCTGATTCTACGCTACCACCCTGTGCAGAAGATGTGTTTGCCTACCTGGCTGGAAAATGCAAAGGTGCTCGCCGGAGTGCGATATTTTCACGGCTTGGTACCAGCACCGACGGTTGCTGATGTTTTAGATAAGTTACTAGGCTCTCTCGACTGGTTTCTATTTTTTCCTCTGATCTTCGAACGATCTGTTGTATACCGAATCGATTGGCAGTCGTAAGACACTGGGCGATGTCGACGTGCTCTATCACGACGGCTTGTACCACTTATTTCATCTGGTGTTACCCAACCACGACTTCATTGCTCACGCAGTCAGTGAAGACGGCCTCAGCTGGTACCGGGTCGCCAATGCATTGTTCATCGGGCATCCCGGGTGCTGGGATGATTCGATGCTATGGACAATGCACGTCAGCCCGGATCCGCATCGGCCGGGATGCTGGCGAATGTTCTACACCGGACTGTCACGTGGCGATCGTGGTTTGAAACAACGGATCGGAATGGCGGTCAGTGACGACCTTTATCACTGGACCAAGACCCCGGTCTCTTGGAAGGATCGCCGGCAAGCCCCGCAAAGTTTACAGGCGAAGCATCACGGTTGTCGGGCCAGCTATGATCCGGACAGCTCGTTTCCGCTGCAACCAGAACCGCCCCACTACGAGTATTCTTTGGACACGCCTCGTCATTGGGTCAGCTGGCGAGATCCGTTTTACTACCACGAAGGTGGTCGGGGCTGGCTGTTGTGTGCCGGTCGCATCAACGAAGGACCGCTGGTCCGACGCGGATGTGTGGCACTGATGGAAGAAACGGCGCCGAATCATTTCCAGCAGCAACCGCCGCTGTTTCACCCTGGACTCTATGACGACATCGAGGTTCCCAATCTGTTCCGATTGGACGGTGAGTATTATTTGGTCGGTAGTCTGCGAGAGGATGCCAAGGTCCGGTACTGGCACACCGATCGGCTTGGTGCACCAGGTGAACAGGCTGGTCCTTGGCGAAGTTATTACGACAACGTCCTGTTGGCACGTGGCAATTATGCGGGACGTATCTGCCAGGACCCACACGGCATTTTGATCTGGAACTTTTTTACGCCCGACATCAATGTCCGCACCAGCTTCAACCTGATGCCGCCACCGAAGCGGTTGTTGCGGACGGACGGAGGATTACTTCGAGCGAAATCGTTTGAAGGGTTTTCTCGACGCGTGGTACGTTCCGACCGCCCCGATCGGCTGCATTCGCTTCAGTGCAGCGTGTCGTCATCGCCTCATGCCTGTGAATTGAATCGAACCGAGGGGCATTTCGAGGTCGGTAGCGAGTCCGGGTTTGAAGCGTATGTTTTTCCGGAGGATGTCCGCAGCTTTCGACTGCGGGCAAAACTAAGCCTGCGAGGTTTGGGGAAATGCGGCATGGTGTTTCGGATTGATCCTGAGACCCGAGACGGCTACTACGTTTCGCTCGATCTGACCAAAGGCGTGGCCCAGATTCGGGCTTGGGGAACGGGATCGGAAAAATTGGGCGAAGAGATGATGCAGTTCCAATCGTTGCAGGCTGCCTATTGGCAACTCGAACAGCGGGGCGTCGCCCATGTCGAATGCTTGGCGTTCGGAAGTTACCTGGAACTGTCGGTCGAGGATCGCGTCATCTTATCGTTAGCCGATCAGACCTATGACCACGGTCAGCTGGGTTTTTACGTCGAAAGCGCCAAGATGATTGTTTCCGATGTGACTCTGGAGCATTTGCGTCCGCCGTCGCAGTCCGACGAGCACTTGCCCGCAGGCGACGGCGATCCGGAGTAGGGCGTTCCAAGAGCCAATCCGAAACATCGGAGGTGACTGCCGATGCGGACGCCGAACGGCGACGATGCTGCTCTCGGGCGAGCAAGGCTACGTTTTTTAGATAGGCAGCTGCGACAGAGGGCTGCTTTGCTCAGGCCCTTTGTGCTGCGGAAGATGGTTCTCTGGCGCGGTACTTGCTGTCCTTGGGCAGGTTGAATCGACGTCAGTTGAAGAAGTCGACGGGTGACGAAGCCTTGCGAACCGCCCGTCGGGTCATCTCCAACCCCGACAAGGGTACTGCGATGCGAATGTGCGTATGAAAGATCCCGAGTGTTCGGCAGCTGACGTGAATTGCTTTTTGCCTACCATACCGAAGAGACGGCGACATGACGACGCAAACCACTCCTTTTCCCCGTACGATCCTCGAAGACCGCGATAACGATCAGACCGCCCACCTGTTGCAGGAATCTTTGGCGGACATGGTCGACATGTCTTTGTTGCTCAAGCAAGCCCACTGGAATGTGGTCGGAAAAAATTTCCGATCCGTTCACCTGCAGTTGGACGAGGTTCTGGAATCGACACGATCCGCCAGTGACGAGCTAGCGGAACGAATGGCGGCTCTAGGCGTCTCGCCCGACGGTCGCGCCGGTACCGTGAATGAGCAGTCGTCGCTGCGTGATTACCCGACGGGCTTCCAGAGCGTCGACGATACGATCTCGCTGGTCGCTGATGCGTTGAAATCGACCATTGATCGGCTGCGACATGCGATCGAACAGCTCGGTAGCCTTGATCCGATTACCGAAGACTTGTGCATCGGAATTTCGGGTGAGCTAGAGAAGCACCTCTGGATGGTGCAGTCGCAAGAGGTTTAATCAATTCCCGCAGGCCGCCAACGCTGCCTCCAAAAGGTTGCGTTCATCGCTCATCCGATAGGGGGTTCGTTCGCCCTGGGGGATATGGCGATGACATTGGCTGCCGATTGATTTTCTCCGTGGGTGCTTCTTGTCGACTAACTTTTTCGTCGGCGATTAGCTGAGACGTCCCAAGTTCGGCTTGGAAGAAGCTGCCAATCACACTGATAAAGTTCGCTTGTTCATTTACAACACGAAGGAACGAACGAACACAACTGACGGCTTTCATCGTCCTGTCTCGACATCTCTCCCGGCTCTGCCCGCTGCGCGGGGGCGGAAGACAAATATCAGAAGGACTGTTATTGATCGCTCGTTCCTAACCCGGCGCGTCATCGAGAAGCTCTTCCTAACTCCTTTCCGCACTGACACGACGGGTTTGGGTTCGTGATGAACCTGACGCTACCCAATTAGCAACGACTCAATTTTTGGAAGTTTGAAATACCCATGGTCTTACGAATCACCTCATGACAGATCTTGCGGCAAGGCCCCAGTCGAAACGTTGTGTGCTACTGGTCGTGGATGCTTTATCGATCGAAGTCCTCCGGCGACACATCGGCGACGGGCGTCTTCCGAATCTGACAAGGTTTGTGGAAGAGCACGGGCAAATGCACCCGTGCTTTTCGATCTTCCCGTCGATCACACCAGCTGCAACCTGCTCCATCGCGACGGGTCATTACCCTGCCCGCCACGGAATCGAAGGGGCATGCTGGTTCGATCGTGAAACAAGCGAAGTTGCGTATTTCGGAGACGATTACCAGCTACTTGGTGAAAAGGGTTTTCATGACTACCTGGTCGACTTTGGAGTCAGGTTGAACGGGGAGCGGTTACACGCTCCCACGATCTATCAACTAGCCGAAGAACAGCATTTTGAGTCGGCATGCATCAATTTCATGTGGTTTGCCGGCTCTCATGAACATAGCCGGAAGACGCCATGGTTACTCCGGCTGATCGGCGGAAAGCTGCCTGAAAGTGTTCAAGGGCCCAAGTACTTGAAACTGGGTGACTTTGCGGAAGCTTTGCCTGACGGCGTTCCGTCACATTCTGGACGAGGCCTGACTGGTCGTTATGGGTTCAGCGACGAATTGACGGCAAATTGTCTGCTGCGAATGTCACAGGCGGGCCAAATACCGCCGCTGACAGTCGGCTATTTCCCGGAAAACGATGACGCCAGTCACCATGTCGGGCCGGAGCAGGCAGCCAAAAGTGTGTTGGTACGTTTCGATGTCTTCCTGGGTGAATTCATCGAGGCGTCAGGCGGATGGTCTCAACTCGGTCGCGAATTTGAGATCTTGATCGTAGGCGACCACGGCCAAACCGAGTACCCAGAGGCTGGGCCGAAACGGGTCGATGTCGATCAGGTTTTAGAGCCGTTTCAGGTGGCTGACGTCGGGAAAGGTTGGTGCGAAGGCGACCAGCTGTTCATCTGCCCAAATATGCGGGCCGCGGCAATTTATTTGTGCGATCCAGACGATGTATCGTTGCACACGCGGGTGGTCGATCAACTACTTCGCGAAGCGGGAATCGATCAAGTAATTTACGAAGCCGATGACGGGACACGTTGTGTCTCAACGCGTCATCGGGGGCACGTCCGCTTCCGCCGGGCGGCGAAGGATGAAGCTTTCGACGGCGAAGACACTTACGGTAACTATTGGAAAATCGAGGGAAATCTCGAGTGCCTTGATTGCCGACTCGAGCACCAACGGATCATCGAAGGTGGCAACTATCCTAATCCGCTAGAGCGGATCGACGGTTCGTTCGTCAGCGGATCGCGACCGATTTGGGCGACGGCGGTCGACGGCGTTGAATTCGGTGTGCAAGAGACGCGACATCATCTCGGCGGGAGTCACGCCTCGCTGAACTATTCCGACTCGGCGTCGGCGTTACTGACCAGTTCAGGTGTCGATTTATCGATACTGGATAATCCCCAGCAGCCTCGGATTATCGACGTGACGCCTCTTTGTTTGAGCGTGCTAGGATCTGCCGTCGCAACGCCGGAGCGTTTGGGTGCATCTGGTTCCTGAACAAACGATCCATCTGATGAACCGATTCTACTGATTTGGAATCCCATTTTTCCAAGACAGTCATCGATTCATTCCTGATCTGGGACGGGGCTCACGATGTCGTGCCATGTGCCACCGATTCGCCTCTGTTGCGGCAGAAACTTTGCCTTGTAATTGAGGTGTGCATTCGAGGCAACGTATAGCCCCAGGTAGACCCACCGCCGGTGATAATTTCTGGCCCAGGAAATTTGCTGGAGCACGGCCAGCGTCCCGGGACTATAGCGAGCGGCGGCAGGATCAAAATGCGTATAAACAGCGCTGACGCTTTGACGTCCGACATCCATGATCGAAATGCCGATCAGCTGGCCGTCCTTCTTTATTTCCAGCTCGAGTGTGTGGAAGCAGGAATCGGTCAGAAAGGCACGATAATCGGCTGCATCAATCGGGTAATCCTCATTGCCAAGGCCTCGCTGGCTGCGATGCCGGTTGTATAGGGCGACCCGGTCGGGATCGACACGCGGCGTCTGCCAGGTTAAAGCCAGGTCGCGTTCGGCTCTTCGTAGAACACGCCGCATCGACCGAGTCGGCTGAAACGACTGAACGTCCACTCGAGTCGGCTCACATGCCTGGCAAGCGTGACAGCGGGTGTAGTAGACGACCGCTCCGCTACGGCGCAAACCGCCGGCCAGAAGCAAGTCGGTGTCTTCCAATGTCAGTGTTGTCAGCGGTAAATAGAGCGGCAAACGAGCTGAGAGGCCGGCGACATACGGGCAGGGTGTAGGGCCGTCATGGACGACCATAAGTCGTTCCTCAAGCTCCGATGCCTCCTTGGGAAATCTTTCGTCGCGGCTTTCTTTCACAGCCTTCGCCTCGTGGTCGATCGCGGCGTCTCTCTTTGACACCGATGTGGACCTTTTTCGCTGATCGTCGTTTCTCTCGAAGCCTGCTTCTCTGATTCAATGAGTGTCACCTTTCGCGCTACAGAAGTAGCGTGCGATCGACACTTCTGCAGTCCAAAAGATGACACATTCATTGATGCGTTCATTGTTGATTGGTCGTTCCCCAACGGCGAAAATACCACGCTCTAGCGAGCGTAGTTACCGTTTTCAGGCAGCCACTCAGCCGGCATTGGATTCTTTTGTCTTTCCTGCCAAGACTGCCAGCGCGGCGTTGTGTAGCCGTCCGTTGGTACCGACCCCGTCTCCGCCCCGCACGGTCGATTGCCCTTCCCAGTCGCTAAACCGGCCGCCCGCTTCGGTCAAGATCGGTAGGATGGCGGCGACATCCCATGCGTTACAAATGGGGTCCACCATCACATCAGCCCGTCCGGTGGCGACCATCAGATACCCATAACCGTCACCCCAAGTTCTCGTCAACCAACACCTCGCTTGCAACCGTTCAAAGGCAGACGGGTCGCCACGGTCGGCAAACGATTTCACTTCACTGGTGACGAACACCGCCGCAGACAAGTCTTGTCGGTCGGAAACCTTGGTCGGCTGCCAGCCCTGCAGGTCCTTGGTGTAGTAACATCCCCCACCGGTCGCTGCCACGACCGCTTCCTCCAGGGCCGGCAGAACAATAGCACCGCCGAGCGGCTCGTCACGGTATTCGAGCGCCAGCAATGTGGAATAAAGCGGCACGCCACAGACGAACGATTTGGTGCCGTCGATCGGGTCGATCGTCCAACGATATTCGCTGGTGCCGGGGACGTCGTCGAACTCCTCCCCCGCGACAGAATCGTTCGGGAAACGGGCTGCGATCCGTCGACGGGCTTGCTGTTCCGCCTCACGATCAGCGATCGTGACGGGAGATTCGTCCGACTTCAGATCGACCGCCAGCTTCTCTTGGCGAAAGTGAACCAGGGTGTGTCGGCCGGCTTTGATGGCAATTTCAACCATCGCATCAAGGCGGCCTTCGTGCAAGTCGCTCCAGAGAGCGGGAAAGGGGGACACAGCCAAAGCGTTCATCCTAACGAAAGAAAACGGTCCGATCACCAACTTGATCTTGTGTATCATGCGTGACTCTCGCCCGATTTCCCACCCCATTCCTCCCCACTTTTTTGATTGACGATGTCCTTCTCGCCGAACGTTTTGGTCTCCTGTCTGACTGCCGTCATTTTCTGTCCGCTGGTTGCAGCAGCGGATGTTTCGCCGATGCCCTCCCAGCCGAATGTGGTGGTGATCTTCGTCGACGATCTAGGTTATGGCGACATCGAACCGTTCGGTGCGACGAAGCAACAGACGCCGTCGCTGAACCGAATGAGACGCGAGGGCATGCGGCTGACCTCGTTTTATGCGGCACCAGTCTGCTCCGTCTCGCGGGCCCAATTACTGACCGGATGCTACGGGCCGCGGATTTCCGTTCCGGGCGTTTACTTTCCCGCCAGTGCCAAGGGACTCAACCCGGCGGAACAGACGATTGCGGAGCACCTGAAAGCATTGGGGTACGCCACGTCGTGTATCGGAAAGTGGCATGTCGGTGACCAACCGGAATTCTTGCCGACCAATCAGGGTTTCGATCATTACTTCGGGATTCCCTATTCCAACGACATGCAAAAACGATCCGCGGAGACGGGCGAATCGGTCGTCCCGCTGGTTCGCGACGATCAAGTCGCTGAATTGCTGAGCGATCCGCAGCAGGGTCGGATTGTCGAGCGGTATACCGACGAGGCGATCTCGTTCATCCGGACGAATCGGCAGCGTCCGTTCTTTCTGTATTACGCCCATACCGCCGTCCACACGCCGATCTGGCCAGGGGAGGCGTTTCGCGGTCGGTCCGACAACGGTCGTTACGGCGACTGGGTGGAAGAGGTTGACTGGAGTGTCGGCCAAATACTAGACACGCTGTGTAAAGAGAATCTGGAGGAAAACACGTTGGTCATCTTCACAAGTGACAACGGGCCGTGGCTCATTAAAGGAGCTGACGGCGGTAGTTCCGGGCCGCTGCGTGGCGGCAAAGGTAGCACTTGGGAGGGTGGCGTCCGCGTGCCGACGGTAGCCTGGTGGCCGGGAACTATTCCGGCCGGTTCCGAATCCGATGCAGTCGTCGGCACCATCGACTTGCTTCCCACCGCAGTCGCTTTGGCGGGCGGTGCAGTACCCGAGACGCCGAAGATCGACGGACGAGACATCTCGGCTGTACTGAAAGGGGACACCAACACGTCGCCTCGTCAGGCTCATTACTATTTTTTGAACTATCAACTCCAAGCAGTCCGCCAAGGACCGTGGAAACTGGCGATCGCTCCCCAGCGTGAGACGATGGGACGCGGTGTCTTGCCAGACGCCAAAGGAAACGCCCCGCGTCTGTATCACCTAGGTCGCGATCTCGGCGAACAGCAAAACGTGGCGGCCGATTACCCCGATGTCGTTGCCAAGCTGTCCGCTCTTGCCGAATCGATGAACCATGAAATCGGAGGTTCAAACCCCGTTGCCCGGAGACCGGTTGGGCGGGTGACAGACCCCAAGCCGCTTTACGAGATCCAGCAAGAGAATTGACCAGCCCTCCCA
>JGI12109J20283_12039057_pt1 | contig 13878 bp, 13 predicted proteins | sample ElkSlonscriptome_12_FD_20283 | JGI IMG/M metagenome (IMG submission 20283) | reverse complement strand
CCGCCTCGTTTGGGCTCGCTTATTTGGAATAACCAAACCGCGCTCGCCCAAGCCAAGCCGGAGCCTCCCGCAAAGGCCTGTCTCGCCCGAGCATAATTATTCAGAGTTTCCCTAGGTAATCGGATCTTCCCTCGCGGATAACACGCGTTCCAGGCCGGGTTCATCCTAAAAAACACCGCTCGATTTCAGCCGCCGATACTGACTCACCAGTGCGCCGGCAAGCTCTCCCGGTTGGAGATCGAGGTGAATGATGCCCCGCTGCTGAAGCCGGCGAGTCGCCGCCCGGCGCTGGCTGCGATAGAGGGACTGGCCAGCCAGCAGGAGCGCGTCGTCCATGCTTCGAGGCGGGTGGGCGGCGATCGTCTGCGCCTCGGATTCGCCGAGGCTCTCGCGAAGATCGGCCAAGACCACGAGGTGACGCTGGCGAAGCAGGGAAAGAGCCGGGTCGAGCTCGCCATGGTCCTCATCGCGCAGATTGGTCAGCAGCACGACGAGGCTGCGTCGTCGCTGTCCTCGCATCAGGTCGGTACAGGCGCGCAGGTAATCGGGGTGGCCGAGGCCCGCATCGAGGTCGTAGACCGCTTCAAGCAGCGCTCCAAATTGGCGCTGGCCGCGGCCCGGCGGCAGCAGTCGCTCGTGCCCGTCCCCTGACGCCAGGGTCTGGAGCGCGACCTCGTCACCCTGTTTCAGCGCGACGTGGGCCAGCAGGAGCAGGGCGTTGAGGCATTGATCGAAATGACTGAGCTCGCCGGCCATCGCCCGCATGCGTCGCGAGCAGTCCAGCAGGAAGACGACTCGTTGATCGCGCTCTTCCTGGTAATCCTTAGCGATCAGCTTGCGAACTCGCGCCGTGGCGTGCCAGTCGATCTGGCGCAGGCTATCGCCCTCGCGATAGTCCCGCAGCTGATGAAAGTCCGAGCCCGGCCCGCGCTGAGGCTGAAGGTGGATGCCCATCGCCTCCAGGTGCCGGTCGCCGGACAGCTGGCCATATTGGATGACGAGATTGAAGTTGGGGTAGACCCGAACAGCGTCTTCTCGGGCCAGCGTCACACGACGCCACCATAACCGCCAGGGGCTCTGCCACGCTAGATGCGTGCCGGCAAGCGTCATGGGGCCGCGGCGAAGCGCCCGGGCCTGCCAGTGCATCTCGAGGCGCTGTCCCGGCGCCAGGCGCCGGCTCAGCGGGAGGCCCATGCCTTGGATCGCCTTGGGCAGTAGATCATGGATCTCGACGTCGAGCGCGCGATCGCCCATGCACACCGCATCGGTGCGGACGTTGACCGGGGCATTCACGGGCCAGCGACGAGGCAGGTGCCGCGTCAGCTGAAGGCCGGGATCCTCGCGCCAGACTCGCAGCGCGTCGATAAGCAGCCCTGTCAGCAGGACGACGCCGACGGCCAGCCACGCTGCCTGTCCTGGCTGCAGCGCGTCAAACAGCCACAGGGGCGCGCCCAAAGCCAGCCAGACCGCGCCGATCAGGAGCAGGGTCTGGCTGGGTTTCACGACCCCCTGAAAAGCCTTGAACGCATCGGCCGGGCCGGACACAGAGGACGAATCGCTCACTGCCGAGGCGCGTCCTGCTCGTCGACGAGTCGAGTCAGCACCTCGTCATGACTCTGGCCCTCCATCTGAAATTCCGCGCTCAGGGAGATCCGGTGGCGCAGGCAGGGCAGGGCGAAGCGCTTGACGTCGTCGGGAATAACGAAATCGCGGCCGTCCAGGACCGCGCTCGCCTGGGCGATGCGCAGCAGCGCGATACTGGCTCGCGGCCCGGCGCCGATGGCGATGCCGGGCCACTGACGCGTCGAGCGCACGATTGCCACCGCGTATTGGGCGATCGCTTCATCGATGCGGACCCGGCGAGTCAATGCCCGAAGATCGCGTGTCGCTGCCGGGTCGAGAACCGCTTCGAGCCTCTCGGCCAGGCTATTCAAGTCGTCCCTGATGCCGGCCAGATTCAGCGCGATGCGTCCCTCGACCTCGGCCTCGGGATAATCGATGAGGATCTTGATAACGAAGCGGTCGAGCTGGGCTTCGGGCAGCAGGTAGGTGCCCTCATGCTCGATCGGGTTCTGCGTGGCGAGCACCATGAAGGGTTCGGGTACTTGAAGCGATTTGCCCTCGATCGTCACGCGCTGCTCCTGCATGACTTCCAGCAGCGCAGCCTGTGTCTTCGCCGGCGCTCGGTTGATCTCGTCAGCCAGCAGGACGTTGCAGAATACCGGGCCTCGCCGTAGGCGAAAGGATTCGCTTTTCATGTCGTACATGGCGTGGCCAGTGATGTCCGAAGGCATCAGGTCCGGCGTGAACTGGATTCGCGAGAACTTCCCACCGACGGTCCTGGCCAGGCACTGGGCGAGGAGAGTTTTCGCCAGGCCGGGAACACCCTCGATCAGCACGTGGCCGCCGGCAAGGAGGGCGGCTAGGATCTGTTCGACGACCTCCTGCTGGCCTAGAACGACGGAGTTCAGCGCATCCGTGAGCGCCTCGAGCCTTGCCGATGCCGCGTGAATTTCGGGTGCCGCTGCGGGCGTGGCGTCGGGGGGACTGGGATCGGTCATCACTGGGTTCCTTTTCTGAGGTCGGTCGAGTCTTTCTCGGCTCGTGTGTTCGTCTCGATGTCTTTAATCTCGCACAGCGCGGGCATCTTCAGGCTCTTCCAGGGACGGCCAGGACGCTCACAGCGCCCGGAGAAGTCGGCGCTGGAGTGCCAGGTCCTCAATCAGTCGATCGGCCGGATCGATGCGCTCCTTTTCGAGCAGCGCGCGGATCGAAGCGATGCCCGCTTCCGGGCAGAGTCGGGCCAGCCTTGCAGCGCGCTCGTCCACCGAGAGCTGGTGCCAATCGGGATAGCGTGTCCGCGCCCGATCGGCGAGTTCATCGCGCATCGCTTCGAGGAGAATGCGGCCGTCATTGTGTTTCGCATCGAAACGGGCCGTCGCCCGTAGCCGGTCGCTGAGCTGGTTGGGCGGCGGCTCGGGGTCGGCAGCGATCGCCCCGAGACGCGGCATTCGAGACCAGACCCCCAGAGCGAGGAGAATCAGGCAGGCGATCCAGAACGGCGGGGCCTGCCTCCACAGCCAGGGCAGCAGGCCGCCCGGGATGCTGTAGTGCTGAAGAAACACCGTGCCGTCGCGATCGGCCACGAGCGCCTTCAGAAGGCGGACGTGATCGGGCTCGATCATCTGGGCATTGTCCAGCCACTGGTTGGCGGGAAGCAGGGTGACCTGGCCATCGCCGAGCGCGTAGCGCGCCAGCATGGTCGCACCCTGACTCGATTCCCAGGTGGTCACCGCCCCCGACGGCCTATCGACGGCCAGGGCCAGGCTGCTCCAGAGTCGAAGCGGCCGGTCGCCGAGTCCTTCGATGCTGACCCGGGCCGCGTCGCCGGCTTTATCCTCCATCGGCGCTTCCGACGCGTTCGAGGTCTGGGCATGCGAGAGGCAGTCAAGGCAGTGGCCGATGCCGAAGGGATTGAGGTTGTGGGGGCGCTCCGCGGGCGGGGGATCCATCGGGGCGCGCGCGATCAGATGGCCGCCGCGAAGCACCCAGTCGTGGAGCTGGGAGGCCTCGAGAAGAGATAGATCACTGGGCGCACTCAGGATGACCAGATGCTGGCCGGCGGCGGGCACCGCATCGAGAAACTGCAGAGTCTCCAGCGCTACAACCGAACGGGATTGCTGTTTCAGCCAGCGCTCGGCGATGTGCAGGCGCTCGAGGACGAGCTGGCGATTGGCGGGATCATAGATCTGCACCACTTTGCGCTCGCCGCGGTTCCACCAGCCATAGACCGCCAGTCCTGCGGCCAGGAAGGCGACGAGAACGATGATCAGGATGGGCGATGTCCGGCCACGTTCGCGATGGGTCATTTGAAGCCGCCCCGCGCGCGGCTGAAATGGCGCCCCCAGCGCGCATGGATGGCATGGAAATCGTCGTCAGCGGGCAGACGATGGGCCCAGGCTGACTGCTGCCAGAGTCGCGTCAGGACCTGCATGGTGGCCAGCACCTCGTCGGAGATTTGACGCTGCCGGAGCAGCTTCAGCACTTCGCGCTCGGTTCGCGCCCGGCTGTCGGCCCCATCGGGCAGAAGCGTCGCAAGCGCGCCCCGATAGAGCAGGCTAAGGGCGGCTCGGCGCTCGCCGGCCTGCCAGGCTGCCTCGGCGCGCTCGGAAACGCGGTCGAGCGGCTTGTCTGTCGGCTCGACGAGCGCTCGCGCGCGATCGGCGGGCAGGGGTTTGTTCGGCCCTTTTCGGCGGCGCTCCAGCCAGCGCCCCGGCTGGAGACGGCGCAGAAGCCAGATGAGCGCCGCGGCGAGCAGGGCGATGGCAAGCCACTGAAGCACGGCGGCAAGGCTATCCAGATCGAGCAATTCCGCCAGCGACTGCGACGCGTCATTTGGCTGAATTTCTGCGGGCACCGAGCGCTCGCTACAGAACCTCAGCTCGGGCCGCTGGAGGAGTTCGCCGAGCTCGCGTTCCAGCGGGTCGTCGGACCCGGCCAGCGCCCGTGCCCGGGTCGCCCAGGCCTCGCATTGGAAGGGCGTAAGGCGGGCCTGCTCATCGGGTTGCTGTGCCGGAAGATCGGAGCAGGCAAGCAGCGCAGAGCCGGCCAGCATCAGCGCCAAAGCGTGGCATCGAAAGCGGAGCGCGCTCCACGGCGAAGCGCTCATTCCGGCCCCTGCGCTCGGCCGTGACGCTCGGCGATGGCGTGAAGGCGCGGCTCCAGATCCCAGCCCTCGAGACGGATGCGCTGATTGAGGTAGAGCCCGAAGCCGCCGCCGACGTAAAAAGGTTCGACGAGTGCGATCACGGGCAGATAGGCCAGGCCGACGAGAAGCCAGATCGAGTCGATCTGCGCCGTGACGCTCAGCCAGTCCATGAAATACAGGCCCTCGGTCCATTGCTCGGGAACCAGCGTGGCGATCAGGGCAGCAAGGGAGAGAAGAAAGCTCAGCTCGATCACGGCGGCGACGAGGGACAGGCTAGCGCCGGCTCCGCGATTATCGTGGGCGAGCACTCGGATGCGACGACGACGCGCCGCCCCGCTCAGACGCTCCAGCTGCCAGACCGGCAAGACCAGGCTGCGCGCCGGACTGAAGCGGTGCCAGAGCAGGGAGGCCGTATGGCCGCCGTACCACCAGTCGCGCCAGTCTCGCAACGCTGCGCTGAGCCCGCGGTCGCGACCCAGCAGATCCTGGCTCAGCTGATGAAGCAGGACGCGATCGACGGTGGGTTTGAACCAGATCAGCGTCAGGAGCAGGCCCGGAGCGAACCACTGGCTCAGGGCCAGGCCGAGGAGTGCGATCGGCGCCAGGGCAATCGACACCAGGCCCACCTGGGGAAGCCAGTTGGCGCGCGTCAGGTGGAGGCCAAGCTCGATCGCCTCGCCGGGACGTCGCGGCCGCAGCACGATGCGTTCAGTCTGCACCCGCGCCTCCCCGCTGCCGACCCACCCCGGCGAAATAACCCAGCACGAAAAGCCATAGGAAGGCGCCGACAAGGTACTTGCTTTGCACCGAGGCCGCGCTGGCCGACCAAAAACCCTCGAGAGCGGCGGCAATGATCAGCATGGCAATCACGCCGTAGAGCAGCCTGATCGCCCGTCGGGCGCTCCGCCGCAGCGCGGCGCGACGGCTCAGGCCGCCAGGGAACAGCAGGCTCAGACCCATGCGGGCCCCGGCGGCACCCGCCAGGGCAATGGCGGGGAGTTCGAAGGCACCGTGGCCGACGACGAAGCTGACGAAATTTTCCTGGTAGCCGGCGAAGCTCAAGTGGGCTGCAACCGCCCCGATCTGGACGCCGTTAATCAGCAGAATCAGGGCGGAGCCGACGCCGAAGACGAGGCCCGAGCCAAAGGTCCGAAGCGCCACGCCGATGTTATTCATGATGTAGAAGGAAAACATCATCAGGTTGTCCTCGGCGCTGCGCGTCATGCCGCCCTTGCCCTCATACATCTGCTGATACTGCGTGACCTGATCGGCGCTGAGTACCCGGTAAACGAACTCGGGCGACTGTCCAATGTGCCAGAACAGCCAGACCATGGGTCCGAAGAGCAGCAGCCCCGCCAGGGCGCAGAGCCGCCACTCGGCGCGGACCAGGACCGGGAAATCGTGCCCGAAGAAGCGGCCCATAGCGAGGCCCAGATGCTGCCGAGGCTGGTAGAGATAGGCGTGTCCAAGTCGGGCCTGATGCTGAAGCTCATCGACCAGCGTCAGGCTATAGCCCCGGGTTCGCGCCAGGGCGAGGTCATTGCAAAGCGAGCGGTACAGGGCAGGAAAGGTGGCCAGCTCCTCGTCGCTGCCGCGCCGGCGTCGAAGTCGCTTGAGCTGACGCCGATAGCTTTCCCAGCGCCCGGCTCGCTGGGCAATGAAGTGCGCTTGCTTCAAGGCACTACGCCTCTGAGCGCCCGAGCCCAGGATTGAACGCGAGAAACGGCGGCGGCACCGTCTTTTTCCGTCAGCGGCGCCAGTATCCCACTCAGCTCGGCCGCTCGATCCGGGTTCAGACGAGGGCTCCGCTCGGCCAGGGCAAGGATCGTTCGCTGCTCCTCGGCGGTCAGGGTGACGGTGAGGGCTGCAGCGGGTCCATCAGGCAGGTCAGCATGGGCGAGGGCATCGCGATGGGCTCGGACGACCAGGGTTCCGGCCGCCAGGTCGCCGAGCCGCTGGAATCGATCGTTGCAGAACATGGCAATGAGGCCGGTGCTGTAGAACAGGGGAAGGAAGTCGACCTGGCGCACCAGGTTGCGCACGATCGAGGCACTCCAGTTGATCGGCCTGCCGTCCTCCATCAGCACCTTGATCCGCGCTGCGCGCTTGCCGGGCGTCGCGCCGTGGGCCAGAACTTCGAAGAATACCGGGTACCACCAGTTGATCAGGAACCAGCCGATCAAAAGGATGGCCATGCCGATGGCCTGCAGCCAGTTCAAAAGCCAGGCCAGGGCAATAAGAAGCCCGCCGCGGATCAGGAGGTCCAACAACCAGGCGCCTCCACGAGGCACCGGTCCGGCGGGACTCAGGCTGAGCTCGATGCCATCGGGCGTCTCGATCCGATGAGAGGTATCGAGCTTCAATGGACCAGGCGCCTGAAGGTGCTCCGTTCCGGAGCGAGCCGGCGATCTGCCTGAGCCGATGCTTTCAGGTGGCGTCCCCGATGAAGATCTCGCGATAGGCCGCATAGTTGGCGCAGGCGAGCCAGGGCGCAACGAAGAGCAGGCCGACCACCAGGGCCAGTAGTCCGCCGATCAGGAGCGCGAAGGCCACCAGGCTGAAGACCAGAAAGGGAAGAATGTTTTTCAGGCAGCCATAGAAGCTCATCTTCATTGCATCGAGGGGTGCCACCTTGTGCAGCACGATGAGCGTTGGAGCGAAATAGATCAGCATGATCACCGGCAGGGTGAGCGCGAGAAAGATCAGGGCCCCGAGCAGGGAGCCGACCAGAACGCCGCCCTCGATGAGCGCCTGCGATCCACCCCCCATCCCGATCGCGGCCACCCCTCCGACGAGGACGAAGGTGATACCCATGGCCACGATCATCACGACCATGTTGGCTGCAAAATAGAGCAGGGAGGCGATGGCGAGTGGGGCAAAGTTGTCCCCGAAGCCGCCGAACAGGTCCTCGAAGCGCACCTCGCCCTGCGTGCGCATGCGCTCGCAGCCGATGGCCCAGCCCGCCATGATGAATGGCGTGAGAAAGGCGGCCACGATACCGACGAGGGGAATCAGATTGAGCGCGAAAAAGATCAGCATCGCCACCAGCGACATACCGATCCAGGTGCCCATGGCTCCAGAAAAAAGGGTCCAACCTTCGCCGATCCAGCCGGCGCCTCGCCCGGCTTCAGCAGTCTTCGGCGAGTCGCGGAGATGGCCCGGGCCGCCGCCGGTTTCCGGCGGCTGGATATCGACCTCAGGCGGCTGGTAGGGATTGGTGGATTCGTTCACTTGAACTCCCGTCAGTTGGATTGAGCGACATGGCCAACGTTATCACAGGGGGTCGGGCTCAGAGCTCGACGGGGATCGCGTCGCGCACCGCACGCGCGGCGTCTCGAGCTCGCGCGATGTCCTGTCCGAGCGCCAGTGCGACGCCCATCCGCCGGCGCCCGTGGACCTCGGGTTTACCGAAAAGGCGAAGGTCCGTGTCTGCCGCAGCCAGGGCCTGGTCCAGTTCCCCGAAGACGACGCGGTCCGATTCACCGGCGACCAACAGGGCGGCTGAGGCTGAGGGACCCCGCTGGCGGATGGCAGGAATAGGTAGCCCGAGAATGGCGCGGGCATGCAGCTCGAACTGAGAGAGATTCTGCGAGATGAGCGTAACCAGGCCCGTGTCGTGCGGGCGCGGAGAGACCTCGCTGAACCAGGCCTGGTCACCCTTGATAAAGAGCTCGACGCCGAAGACCCCGGAACCGCCCAGGGCTTCAGTGATGGTCATGGCAATCCGCTTCGCCTCGGTCAGAGCAGCGTCGCTCATCGGCTGCGGCTGCCAGGACTCGCGATAGTCGCCGTCTTCCTGAATATGGCCGATCGGGTCGCAGAAAGCGGTCCCGTCGCGGTGGCGAACGGTCAGCAGGGTGATCTCGTAGTCGAAGTCGACAAAGCCCTCGACGATGACCCGGCCCTGGCCGGCGCGCCCGCCCTCCTGGGCCTTGCTCCAGGCGGTAGGAACATCCGACTCGGACCGGATCAGGCTCTGGCCTTTCCCCGACGAGGACATGATGGGTTTGACAAGGCAGGGCAGGCCGATTTCGTCCACCGCCGCTTCGAAGCCCTCGCGATCGCCGGCAAAGCGATAGTTTGAGGTGGGTAGCCCCAGCTCCTCGGCCGCCAGCCGCCGAATACCCTCACGATTCATCGTCAGATGGGCGGCGCGAGCCGTCGGAATCACCTGATGGCCCTCATGTTCGAGTTCGAGGAGCGTGTCGGTGGCAATTGCTTCGATCTCGGGAACGATCAGATGGGGTTGATCGAGAGCGACGACGGATCGCAGAAGATTGCCGTCGAGCATATCGATCACGTGGCTGCGGTGGGCAACCTGCATCGCCGGAGCGTTCGGGTAGCGGTCGACGGCGATGACTTCACAGCCGAGGCGCTGCAGGGCAATGGCGACCTCCTTGCCGAGCTCGCCGCTGCCGAGCAGCATGACGCGGGTCGCGGTGGTCGAGAGGGGGGTTCCGAGTTGAGTCATGGTTTTCGGCCTGGATGTTCGGGAAAGGCGGCGGCCACGGGGCCGCATCAGGGCCTGCAAAACGCCTGCACCAATCCTTGCCTTGACCGCCATGCTGCCGGGTCGAGGGGCATTCAGGGGCAGGCGTCCGCTGCGCTGCGATGCCAACTGCTTGCCGTCAGTTTAGTAGAACGGCTCGACAAGCGCTCGGCTGCGGCATCGCCTGCAGATCCCGCGGACGGGCCTGCGTTATCATTCGATAAATTGCTTTACTCGGACCTCGATGTGACTGACAGCAAGCGAATTCAAATCACCGTCAAAAGCGGCCAGAAGGTGGTCAAGCCCCAGGGTTTTACGGCTATCCGCGATGGCGTCAAACGTCGGCCGAACGTCCAGGTCGAGCCCATCGGCCGCAAGCCGAAGTGGCTGCGGGCGCGCCTGCCCTCCGGCGGCAAGTACGAACAGGTCAAGCGCAACGTCAAGGAAAATCGCCTGGCGACGGTCTGCGAGGAGTCGAAATGCCCCAACATCGGCGAGTGCTGGACGAACGGCGTGGCCACCATCATGCTGATGGGCGATGTCTGCACCCGGGCCTGTAATTTCTGCTCCGTTGACACGGGCAACCCGCGCGGCTGGCTCGACCCGGAAGAGCCGGCGAATTCAGCCGAGTCGGTGCGCCTGATGGATCTGAAGTATGTCGTGCTCACCTCCGTTGACCGCGACGACCTCGACGACGGCGGGGCCGGACACTACGCGGACTGCGTGCGCGAAATCAAACGAGTCAATCCACAGACCGCCGTCGAGGCGCTGACGCCGGACTTTCAGGGGCGATTGGGCGATGTGGAAACCGTGGTCGATTCGGGCCTCGAGGTCTTCGCCCAGAACGTCGAGACGGTGCGACGTCTGACCCACCCGGTGCGCGATCCCCGCGCGGGCTACGAGCAGACCCTCGATGTACTGGCCCACGCCAAGCGGCACCGACCCAAGGTATTGACCAAGACCAGTCTGATGCTGGGCCTGGGTGAAACGCTCGATGAAGTGGTCGAGACCCTCCGTGATCTGCGCGGAATCGGCGTCGATATCGTCACCTTCGGCCAATACTTGCGGCCGACTGCCAATCATCTCCCGGTCGATCGCTTCGTGACGCCGGACGAGTTTCGAGAAATCAGAGAAATCGGCTTAAGGATGGGCTTCCTTGAAGTAGTTTCCGGGCCGCTGGTGCGCTCCAGCTACCGGGCGGATCGGGTGTTTGAGAAAAACAACTGCGGTCTCGACGAATCAGCGGCCTGAGCGCCCCCTTCCGCGGCCCATGTCGAAACGCCTCGATCAGGCGACGCAGGCCCGTTTATTGGCATCGCTGGAATCGCTTCTTGAGCGGCTCCGCAGTCAGCGCCGGACCTTGACCTACCTCGAGGTCGCTGATCACCTGGCCGTGCCCGGCCCCCATCGAATCCACAAGACCACTCGGCTGCTGGAGCAGCTCCTCGAGCAAGACATCGCCGAGGGCAGGGTGCCGCGTTCGGCTCTGGTTGTCAGTCGTCGGGGGCACGGCCTTCCGGCGCCCGGATTTTTCGATCGCGCGAGGCGATTGGGGGTCTTCGACGGCCGCGGACCGGAAGATTTCCACGATTTCCACGAACGCCTCCTTCGGCAGCTGTTCGATCTGCCGAAGTGACAGCTGACGAAAAGCGCTGGCGCGGTGTACTATCGCCCGCTGTTTTCAAGTTCTACGAGAGTGCTCATGTCCTTCAAGGTCCGATCGATCCAGGCGCCGCGTGTTGCCGTTCCGGCCTTCGCTCTGCTCCTGGTCCTCAGTCTGGCTGCCTGCGGAGATCCCGCTTCTGAATCGGAGTCCGAATCAATGAATGTATCAGGTCCCGAATCCGCTGGCACCGCGACCGGTGCGGCCGAAATCGAGGCGCCGGTCGCCGAACAGCGCCCGTATGAAGTCAGCGCGCCGGCGGGCGATCGACAAGACCCCTGGTACTGGCTGCGCGACGATGAACGCCAGGACCCGGACGTGCTGGCCTACCTGACCGCCGAAAACGAGTACACGGATGCGCGCATGGCGCATCTGAGTGACCTGAAAAGCGATCTGGTCGACGAGCTGCGAGGCCGGATTGCCGAGGACGATTCGAGCGTGCCCGTGTTCGATAACGGCTACTGGTACTACCGGCGCTACGAGAGTGGCAAGGAGTATCCGGTCTATGCCCGCCGCGAGGGCTCGATGGACGCCGAGGAAGAGATCCTTCTCGACGTCAACGCACTCGCCGAGGGTCAGGATTTCTACCGCGTCGGTGACTGGGATGTTTCCCTCGACAATCGAACCCTTGCCTTCCTCGAGGATACGAATGGGCGCCGCCAGTATCGCCTGAAGCTGCGCGACCTTGAGACCGATGAATTCGTCGATACGGGCATCACGGGGGTTTCAAGCCTGGCCTGGTCCGGCGACCATCGGCATCTGTTCTATGTCGCCAACGAGCCGGAAACGCTCCGCTCCTGGCAGGTTCGCCGCTTCGATACGCAGGCCGACGCGCTGGAGGAAGGTGAGCTGGTTTATCAAGAAGACGACGAGGCCTTCTACACCGGCGTCGGCAGGACCGACTCAGGGGAGTACAACCTGATCTATCTGGCCTCGACCGTGTCCTCCGAAGTGCACGTACTGGAGGCCGATCAGCCGCTGGATGATTTCCGCGTCTTCTATCCGCGTCAACGCGACCACGAATACACCATCGATCACCTTGGTGATGAGTGGCTGGTCCGGACGAACCTCGACGCACCCAATTTCAAGATCGCGAAGGTCGGGCTGGATCAGCATGCGGACTTGAGCCAGTGGGAGGATGTGATCGAGCACTCCGCGGAGGTATTCATCCATGACTTCACGGCGCTGGAAAGCGCTCTGGCCGTCAGCGAGCGTTCCGACGGCCTGCGTCGCATACGCCTGCACGACTGGGCGTCGGGCGAATCGTCGATCATCGATTTCGATGAGCCTGCGTACACAGCCTATCTGGGATCGAATCCGGATCAGAGCAGCGATCGGCTGCGCTTCCACTACACATCACTGACCACGCCGACCCAGACCCTGGACTTCAACGTGGTCACGGGCGAGCGCGAGCTGCTCAAGCAGGATGAAGTCCCCGGTGGCTTTGATCGAAACGATTACGTGACCGAGCGGCTGGATGTTCCCGCTCGTGATGGCGAGCTGGTTCCCGTTTCCATCATGCGGCACAGGGATACGGCGATGGACGGCGAGGCGCCGCTCTATCAATACGCCTACGGATCCTATGGGTCGAGCTCGGAGCCGACCTTTTCAAGCCATCGCCTCAGCCTCGTCGATCGGGGTTTTGTCTTCGCAATCGCCCACGTTCGCGGCGGCCAGGAACTCGGGCGCCGCTGGTATGACGACGGTCGAATGCTGAACAAAATGAACACCTTCAATGACTTTATCGACGTAACGTCTCATCTGGCCGATGAGGGCCTCGTCGATTCGGGTCGAGTCTTCGCCATGGGCGGAAGCGCCGGCGGTCTCCTCATGGGAGCGGTCGCCAACCAAGCCCCGGAGCACTATGCGGGGATCATCGCCCACGTGCCCTTTGTCGATGTCGTCACGACCATGCTCGACGAGACCATCCCGCTGACGACAAACGAGTTCGACGAGTGGGGAAACCCCATGGATCCCGAGTACTACGACTACATGCTGTCCTACTCGCCCTACGACAACATCACGGCCCAGGACTACCCGGCCATGCTGGTGACGACCGGGCTGTGGGACTCGCAGGTTCAGTACTGGGAGCCGGCGAAGTGGGTGGCCAAGCTGCGAGCGACCAAGACCGATGACGAGCCGCTGCTGCTTCACACGAACATGGACGCCGGCCACGGCGGTGCCTCGGGCCGCTTCCAGCGCCTGGACTCGACCGCGATGGAGTATGCGTTTATTCTTGACCAGGCCGGTCTCGTGGATCGGGATCGCTGAGTCGAGGAGGTCGTCAATGAGGATGAGGGGTCTTTCGGGAGTGCTTGCCGCGACGCTGCTCGCTAGCGGATGTGCAACGATGAGTGCGGAGCAGTGCATGGTCGCCGATTGGTACGCACTCGGGGAACGCGATGCCCTGGCTGGCCTCGACAGCAATCATCTTGCCAACCGCGCGAAAGCGTGTCGGGAAGCCGGCTACAGCATCGATTCGGAGGCCTGGTACGCAGGCTTCGACGCCGCGATTCCCGCCTTCTGCACCCTTGATAACGGCTTCCGCTATGGCATTGTCGGCAACAGCTACAGAAATACCTGCCCGCCCGAGTTCCAGGCGGAGTTTCTGGCAGGGTATGACGTCGGCACTCAGATCTATGCGCTCGAGCAGCAGGTCGCCTCGTCGCAGCGAAGCCTCAACAGCATCCAGGCCAACATCGAGCGAGCTCAGAACGCCGACACGCCGAACCAGGAATACATCCTCGACCTGCGCCAGGACTTGCAGGATCAAAGGGAGCTGATGCGCGAACACGAAGTGGCCCTCGCCACGGCTCGCGGCGTGGCCATCGGCCGCGGTTTCCCGGTGCCCTGACGGTGCATTCGACCTTCACTCCACGCCCCTTGACTCGCTTGACAGCTCAGGGATGCCGTTGGATAATGCGCGGCTTGCTAGTTCAACGCGCCCGTAGCTCAGCTGGATAGAGTACCTGGCTACGAACCAGGCGGTCGGAGGTTCGAATCCTTCCGGGCGCGCCA
>JGI12109J20283_10020232_pt1 | contig 13880 bp, 8 predicted proteins | sample ElkSlonscriptome_12_FD_20283 | JGI IMG/M metagenome (IMG submission 20283) | reverse complement strand
CAAGCCAATGCGGTTTGCTCGCAGAGCAAGAAGCGTTGGCTGGAAGAACGACAAGCGCGTTACGGCCGAGTGGCGCAACGCACGAGGTGCGGCTTTTCCGGCGAAACCCTACGGGACGGCTCTTTGCGGGGCCTCCGCCTCGTTTGGACTCGCTTATTTGGAATGACCAAACCGCACTCGCCCAAGCCGTGCCGGAGCCTCCCGCAAAGACCCGTCGCGCCCGAGCATAGTTACTCAGAGGCTCCCTAACGAATTACTCTGTGCCAAAAGCATATGTGGTTTCGTAGCGCTCTGTTGGTTTGATCAGCTTCGTCAGAAACGTCAGTCCATCGCTGCTTCTTGAACCCACTGAAAGGAATACCAGAAATAATCACCGCTGTTATCGCTGGCGGGTGCTGTGCAATTGATCTTGTTGCGGCCGGCGGAGCCCAGTCCGTTGACATTGATTTTAAACTGGAAGAGTTCTTTATCACCAAGTTCGATCGAAACCGACTCACCCGAAGCAGAAAAGCAGGCCAAGCGTGCACTGAGGTAGTCGCCTTCGTCGAGGGTGAGCTGCAGCGAATCGACGGGACCGCGAACGCCATCGCCTGGCGGTGTTGGCACAGCAGCTGTGACCGGCAGCGGTCTTGCATTGATTGCTAAAACAAATCGCTCTTGGCTGTCAAAGCCGCTGGCCATTGGAAAGCGCGGAATCGATAGTGGACTGGTGGTGGGTCCAACGGCCCCTGAACGTTGCGCCACGGCGAAGGCATAGTGCTCGCCGACCAGGGCTTTCAATGCCTGCGAATCTTCGCCATAGGGGTAAGCAAAAACAGTGGATACAACGCCTAATTCGTCAGCAATTCGATTTCTGGCGCGCAGGATGTCGTCATCTATCCGTGCTTGCCATGTATTCAGAGTTTCGTTGTCCAATCTCGCAATCAGATGTCCGTGACTTGCACTATGATTGCCGATGTCGACTCCATTTTTCACGAGCTCTCGAAGCTCGTCCCAGCTCATGTAAGGCGAATGGCCAGTGTCAATTGAATCGGTATTGACGAACACGGTAAAGGGCCACTCACGCTCTTGAAGCATCGGCCAAGCTTTGCTGTAAACAGAACGGTAGGCATCATCGAAAGTGATGGCGACGACATTGTCTGGCAGGTCTTCCGCACCTTGAATTGCAGCGGCAAGTACTCGATTCAGTGACCAGACTTCAAAGCCCTGCGATTCAAGATAATCGAGATGTGCTTCAAAACGATCAGGCCTCACGCTGGTCGAGGCTGGGGTTTGCTCACTGACATGATGGTAGACCAGCACCACCGCGTGACCTGCAGAAGCTGATCCCGGCAAATAGCCAATCAACACAGCGATCAGGGACAAAAACAGACCACGAATTGGCATCTGTGTTTACTCCGAAGACGACACGGAGCTGGACGAATTGATTGCGTCATTGGATAACTCATTCGACGAATCTGGCGAACTGAGAGCATCCTCAATCAATCCGCGGTTAAATCGAATCATTTGTTTGATGTCTTCAACATAAGCCTCGCGGCGTTCGGAATAAAACGACAGCTCATCGGCCAAGGCTAGCGCGCTGGGGACACGGCCAGCGTCGCGTTCGGCTCGTCGAGTCTGACGCAAGGATGCATAGGCGTCGTGCGTGTTGAGGTTATTGATATAGCGCCGTACGGACTCCCGAACCGAATCGAACGCTTCAACTTCATGTATGGCATTTTGATTCCGACGTGACGGCTCCAAGCCGCAGCCCGGCACGTAGCACCAGTGACCGAATAGATTATTACCCGCTTGGGCAAACCGTGAACGACCCCAACCGGATTCTTTGGCCGCCTGCGCCAGCGCCAGCTCGACCGGGACCACATCGACCCGCTGCTTGAGTTCGTCCAGCGTAGCTTCGGGCAGCGCCTTGGGCCACTCCAGCTCATACTCGGTCGCAAGTCGAACAATCCATTTGCGGTCAGATCGGGAAAGCGTTTTGCCATCAGTGTTGCTCGCAATGATATCGAGCAGTCGTTTGCGCTGCTCTCCTACGCGGGCGTTCTCAGACACAACGATGGGCGTCAAAAAATCAAAGAACGAGGATTTAAGGTCATCAACACGCTCTATTTGAGTGAAATCAGGCAGGGGCTGGGATGCCGGACGAAATCCCGACCACAAGATCAGCGTAAGCGCTAACGTTGCTATTGCTAAAACAAGGATAATAGTGAAGAGCGGCTTGTGCCTTGTAAATTGCATAAAGATAGGGAGATCAGAATCGATACAGGATTCCAAAGTATGCCAAATTACCTTCAACCTGGGGTAAAAGGCTCAGAACTTGCAGTAATCTGGAAGCGTGACGCGCTGAGTTGTTTCCTATTATCACCAGAAGCAATGACCGACAGTTTTGAAATTTGAGGTTTGAGCAAACAATATGAGCGAAAGCACAAGCAAGAAGATCGTGATTGTTGGCGGCGGGTCAGGTGGGCTGAAGCTTGCGACTCGACTGGGGCGGAAATATCGGCGCAAGGCGGATGTCGAGGTGACGCTGGTGGACGACACGCTGACTCATGTATGGAAGCCGTTGTTACACGAAATTGCGGCTGGCACCCTGGACCTGCATGAAGACGAGTGCAATTATCTGGCGCATGCACGCCATCACCACTTTCGTTTCGTGTGGGGTCGCATGCAGGGCCTCGACAAGCAGTCCCGCCGCATTCAACTCGCGCCGCTGGACGATGAAACCAACGCTGTCGCGCTTCCGGCGCGCGAGCTCGACTACGACGTGCTGGTGATATCGGTCGGCGGCATCAGCGATGATTTTGGGATTTCCGGCGTCGCGGACTATTGCTATCGACTCGATTCTGCACCCGAGGCCGAGCGCTTTCGCCAGCGCCTGCTTGAAGCTTACCTCCGCGCTGGCCAGTCGAAGATCACACCACGCGCTGGTGAGCTGGATGTGGCCATTGTGGGTGGGGGTGCGACCGGTGTCGAGCTGGCTGCCGAACTCGACAAGATGCGTCATGAGCTCAAGGAATATGGTGCCGTTGGAATTGACGCCGTTGCCGACACCAAGCTGACCGTTATTGAACGCGCTTCACGACTATTGCCCGGGCTGCCGGAAGAATTGGCGGTGAGCACTGAAAAAGAGTTGCGCGAGCGCGGTATTGCCGTGCGCACCAGCGAATCGGTTTCAGAAGTTACCCATGAGGGCGTGCACACCGCCAGCGGCGACATGATTCCAGCCCGGTTCGCGGTTTGGGCTGCAGGTGTTCGTGGCCAGAGCTTCCTGGGCAAGGTTGATGGTCTGGAAACGAACTCGCGCGATCAATTGTTGGTCCGACGAACCCTCCAAACGACCCAGGATGATCACATCTTCGCCATGGGTGACTGCGCCGCCTGCCCGCTGGATGACGACGGCGACCGTTTCGTACCGCCGCGCGCCCAGGCTGCGGACCAGCAGGCCAAATTCTTAGCAAAAGCGTTGCCCAAATACCTTCATGGTCACCCGATGCCGAACTACACCTATCGTGATCGCGGTTCGCTGGTGGGTCTTGACGACACCGCTGTGGGTACCTTGATGGGCGCGTTGTTGGGTAACGTCACGTTTGAAGGTTGGACTGCCCGGCTCAGCTATCGCTGGCTGTACCGCGACCATCAGCGCGCCCTGCACGGTCCGTTCAAAGCGCTGATGCTGTGGCTGTCTGACCTGGTTTCACGCCGCACCCGGCCTCGATTGAAGTTGCATTAGAGGAATTGTTCGGCAACCGTTTAAACCCGATTCAGTTCAGACTTTCAGGCTCCATTTTGCGATAGCAGCTTGAGGTCGTCTTCGAACACGGGTCGAAGATGCTCATCGGCTGCCAGGCACTCGGTAAAAAGATCATGCGCCCGTGAGACGTGCTTGGCCTGAGTCGCTGCGTCAGTTGCCCTGATGCCGGAGTAGAGCACAATTCGTGCCCCATGGCAAAGCACCGAGGGTAAGCGTCGATCGCGCGCCAGCAGCTCGTCGAGCGTGGTGCGACCCATCTCAAGCCGCGACCGGTTGGCGGCCTGACCGGACTGGTGGCGCCAGCGCGCCTCCAACCCGATCAGCTCCAGTAGGTGAAGCTGCCGATAAGTTCGGTCGCTGCGATCAACATCGTCGTCGATACTCGACCAGGCCGCCTCGATGGCGGCGGCAACATCCCCGTCAATGAGCATGCTGTTCCGGACTTGCGAAATCCGCAGCCAGGTGGCCAGGTCGCGGGTAATGGTAATACCCTGGGCCTGGGCCTGCTCAAGTCGTACAAGGGCCGCGCGGATCGTGGCCGTGGCGGGCTGATCCCGGCTATGCAGCAGTGCAGTTTCCGAGAGCAACATCATAATCGCCTGGGTGTAGCCGTTTGGCTGACCGGGGGCCAGGGCGCGAACGCGTGCCAGCATCTCGAGCGCGCGCGATTTAAGCTGATCGCGATCAAGGTGTGTGGCCAGCTCCGGGGTAAGCGCCAGGAAGTACCATAGATCACCGAGATTCGCGCCCTGATCAAACAGCAGGTCGATATTATCTGGATCCTGATCCAGGGCACGCTGCTGCAAGGCAATGGCCTGTTCGGCACGCTCGAGTGCTGCTTCAGGATCCGCGAGGCGCAGCTCGTAGAAACGAAAGACCGCGTTCAGGGCCGCTTCGGACAGAATGGTCGGAGAATCCGGGTCGAGGTCGATGGCCTGCGCAAAGGCCGCTTCGGCCCGGGCGAACGCCTCATTGGGGTTACGGTCATGCAGCGACAGTTGACGGGCCCGATCGCGTTCGACCCTGCCGAGCAAGGTCGGGCCCAGCGGGCCGTCTGGTGCCACTGCAATCAGTCGATGAGCGGCTTCTGCGGCCTTGTCGAGTGCCTGCAGAGATGGCTCGAAGTCTTCCCTTGACAGGCCCCCCAGGCGAAAAAACAGTCGGCTGCGGAATTCAAGCAGCGTACGATCATCGGGCGCAATCGATGTGCCTTGTTCGCTGACGGCGATGCCGGCGCGTAATAACGCTCGCGCCTGCTCCTTATCGTTGACCTTGTCGAAAGCGGTCGCCAGCGTGGAGTAGGCTGCGGTGCGGGCCGCGTAGGTGCTGGCCCGGCCAGGATCGACCGCTACCAATTCCTCGCACAGGGGCTCCAGTTCACTCAAGGTCGTCGGCAGGGATTGCTTGCGATGCTGCCTAGCCCGCAGTAATTCCCGTGCGGCCTGACAGGCCATCAGTCGGGGCCGTGGATCGCTGCGCGCCACCCGGGCAACATCGTAGAGGGTCGATCGGGCATCGTTGAAGCGCTCGACGGCCAAGTCGCGTTGGGTCTGATCGAGCGCCGCGCTGGCCTGCTCGAGGCTTAAATTGGCGCGCAACAGCGCCTTTTCGTAGTCATGCGCCTGAGCGTCTGGCAAGCGATCAATCAGGGTTTCGGCCTGCTCAAAGCGGCGTTCGAGAATGGCCAGGCGCGCCAGGCTGTCAACGGGTGTCAGGCTGGATTCGCCAAGCGATGCCAGCAGTTGCTCAGCGGGTGCTAGATACTGCTGGCGAGCGTCTTCAAGCCGATCCGTGCGGCGCTCGGCGGGTAGTTCCATGATCGGAACCAGTGTTTCAGCATAGCGGGCCAGCAGTACATCGGCCTGCACGTTGCGGGTCGCGGCCGAACTTGAAAGTGCCGCCGCCCGCTCGGCGTGGGCGGCGGCGCGATCCGTGTTGCCGAGGGTTAAGTAGGCGCGCGCTAAATTGCTGTGCACCAGGTCGGACAGGCGATCATCGTCGCCGTGATTTTCAGCGATTTCGACCAGCTGCCGGCTCAAGACCTGGCGATCCTCGCCAATATCGTGGAGTGGCGCCAGTCGCGCAATCAACATGCGGTTGCTGATATCGCCGAGCGTCTCACCGAGCGTGGCCGCGACGGCTTCTCGGGCCGCGGCGGTTTGAGCCTGCCACACGCTCCAGCCTGACAGGGTCAGGATGGCGATCGCACCAATCACGGTCGCCGCCGTTGCCATCGGATGGCGTCGCATGCGTCGCTGCCAGCGATAGAGCCGGCTGTAGCGTCGTGCCTGCACGTCCTCTCCGCGCAGCCAGCGCTGCAGATCCTCGGCCAACGCTAAGGCGCTGGAATATCGTCTTGCCGGCTCGCGTTCGAGACACTGCAGCGCGATTCGATTCAGACCCTCAGGCGCGGCCCGATTGTGCTTGCGTGGATGCTGGGCATCTTCGTGGAGCAGCCGATCAAGGCCTGCACCAACGCTGGGGGCCTCGAACGGCGGCTTGCCAGTAAGCGCCTCATAGAGCATGCAGCCGAGGGCAAAGATGTCGGTCGCCGGGCCGACTCGATCTTGATCAGCCAGCGCTTGTTCGGGCGCCATGTAGGCCGGCGTGCCCAGGATTTCTCCAGTGCTGGTCATGATCGGGTCATCTTCGCTGCGGGCCAGACCAAAATCGGCGACCACTGGCTCGACAATTTTTCCGGCCTGATCGGCGCGCAGCAGGATGTTGGCGGGTTTCAGGTCACGATGCAGAATGCCGCTATCGTGGGCGACGTGGACCGCGTCAGCGACCTTGGCCAGAATACTCACGCGTTGCTTGAGCGAGAGCTTTTTCATTTGCCGGGCGAGCGTGCTGCCCGACACAAACTCCATGAACAGCTGCCAGTGGCCCTGTTCGTCCTGCTCGACACCATACACGCGGCAGATATTGGGGTGATCGAGTCGCTTCTGGGCTGCCGCCTCTCGCCGCAGCCGAGCGACGTTGGGCGCATCGGTGTGGCGCAGGCGTTTTACGGCAAGAACTTCACCGCTGTCGCGATCGCGGGTGCGATAGACACGTCCACTGCTGCCTTCGGCGATCGGGACGAGGGTAACGAGCTGGCGCAACGACAGGCTCCTTACTAAGCGCGTTGATTCAAACTAAATCCTATCATTGGTCAGCACGACGGTGCACTTTCAGGCGATCTGTCTGATTGATGCGCCGCCAAGTTCATACTGGGTCAGCTCGGCCGGCTCGATTTCGCGCTCCCATGGGGGCTTTGCGGCGGGTGTCTGGAAGGTGCCGTTTTCTTCTTCGACGAAAACCACTTCGCCTTGATCATCGGTGTCTAGTCTGAACGTTGCCATGTCACGAATCCTGCTGGGGTTTGTGTACCAACAAGCAAGATTCGCACCAATATTTTTATGTCTCTGAATTCAATGGTTTTTTTTCGTTATTTCCTGTATTTTGCAGTGATCTAGCGCTTGGCCTGTTTCAGGCTTGAATCAGCATGATTCCCGGACACGGGACAGCGCAGGTTCATGCCTTTTGATCACTCCTCTGCATTGACAGCGGCGTGTAAATCCAGCTGTTCGAGCCGTCGGTAAAGCGTGGAGCGCGAGACATCGAGCTGGCGCGCAGCGGCGCTGATATTGCCGTCCGCACGCGCCAGCGCATGTTTGATGATGGCGCGCTCGGCGACTGCGAGCTGGCCTTCGAGGGAATCGTTGTCGGCGACCCGACTGGCATCGCGAATGGCCGCACGCAGATCCTTGCCGGTCAGCAGATCATTCTGGCCGAGGAAGACCGCTACCCGATGCATTTCGCGCTGCAGTTCACGTACGTTGCCCGGCCAGTTATAGCGTCGCAGACAGTCGAGCGCTCGTTGTGAAATGCCACGAATGCGGGTCTTTCGCGCGCGGCAGGCCTCGACTAGAAAGTGGACCGCAAGGTTGGCAATATCGGCCGGGCGTTCGCGCAGCGGCGGCAAGGTGACTTCCCAGCCAGCGATCCGATGCAGTAAATCAAGTCTGAACGAACCGTCAGCCACCATCGCCTCAATATCGCGATTGGTCGCCGAGACGATTCGCGGCCGCGCAGAAACAGCCTTCGACCCGCCGACACGAACGACCTCCCCATCTTGCAGCACGCGCAAAATCTTGGCCTGGGTGTCGAGACTCATGTCGCCGATTTCGTCGAGAAACAGGGTTCCGCCGTGGGCGCGTTCAAAGCAGCCCGCCCGCGCCTCGACCCCGGTCGCCACGCCTTTCTCAATGCCGAACAACTCGGCTTCAAGCAGATCGGGTGGAAGTGCGGCACAGTTCAGGGCGATAAACGGGCGTTCCTGATCGCCATCGGCACGATGCACGAACTGAGCGAGAAGGTCTTTGCCGGTGCCGGACTCACCCTGAATCAGCACGCTGATCTCGGTGTTCGCGATTCGACCCGCGCGTCGATAGACTTCGACCACATCGGGGTCCAGCGGCGGCGGGTCAGGCCAGCCGCTTTCTGGCACCGGCACCGCATCAGGACCACTGTCCGTACGCTCAACCAGCGACAACAGTGACCTGGCCAGCGCGAGAATCCGCTCTTCGCGACCTGGCACGCAGTTCGAGGCTAACTGAAGCTCCATGTTCAGCGGCGGAATTTCAAAACACTGAGTATCGCCGGGTAGCGCTTTTCCAGCTTCAAACAGGACCGCAGTCGCGCCGTTGATATCTGAAAATTTAAGCCAGGTAAGCGGCAAGGCTGAAAAGAAGGTCTCGCCAATCAGACGCGCTGCTTCTGCGGCTTGCGGCGAGCCAGCCAGGCGTGTCAGTAGCTGCGGCAGGTGATCAAAGGCCAGGCGGTCGGTGGCCACTGGCGATAAGGTTGCCTCCACGGGCCGTGCGTCCGGGGTATCTGAGTCGGCATCAATAGCGGCGCCGATTTGGTCATCGCCATCTTCAAGTCGTTCCAGGCGGAGCCTGACTTCGCCCAAGCGAAGTTCCTGACCGGCTTCAATTGGCATCGGGCCGGAAATGCGTTGACCGTCGATGCTGGTGCCATTGCTGGAATCCAGATCTTCGACGGTCAGTCGCTCATCAGATTGCGTTAAGCGTGCGTGGCGCCGAGAAATCGTCGGATAAGGCAGGACCAGATCGCAGTGATTATCAGCACCCAGCGTGACGTCGTCGTCGCTCAGCAATAGCCGAACCGGATCGCCGTCAATTTGACCGACCAGACAATAGGCCATATCGCGTTCAGACCCTCCGAACCTTCTTACCTTCATATCATCATACTCCGACCGGCGGGCGGTTGGAGGGGTGGCATGGCCGGACAGGTTGATCGGCATTCAACTTCTACAACCCCTGTTCGAAGACGTCAGAAAATATCTGATCCAATGCGGCCGGATTGAATTCATAGGCACCGAGGTCGAACGGACCGTTTAAGTCGATGACATCGACTCGGTCGAGCCCGCGCGGTTGACCGTCCATATCCACATCCGGTGTATAAGGCGCGGTACTGCAAACATCCATGGCCACGGTATCGTCAGCCGCCAGACGAAAATCCTGGCTGCTGATGTCGACATAATCTGGTGTGCCTTCAAAGGTATCGATGACGGTAGTCTCAATACTGTCGAGCGACCGCACAAGGTTGCAGTTAATTTCGGTATCCACCGTACCGCTGGCCTGATGAATATTGCCAGGCTCGTCCAGGATATTGCCCACTGCCTTCAAACTGCTGTCGCTGGCCTGCGAGAGGATGGTGCTTTGCGCCTTGTTGCGAAAAAACGTGTTGTAGGCCAGCGTGGCGCGCGATTCTCCTCTCAGGCGAACGGCTGTTGGATTCGAGTCTTCACTGATCTGCGCATTGTCGTAGATGACATTGCCTTCAAGGTGGAGGGTCGCATCCTGGCCATCCTGTTGTGATTTGGCATAGCCGATGTAGCCATGCTCATCGCTGCTGTTGAGCCAGAACAAGGTGTTGTAGACGCTGATCTCACCGCCGAAGCGGGCCGCCAATGCACCGCCACCACCAGGGAAGGTTCCGGTGAGCCGATTACCAACGATCCTTGAGCAAAATGAACCGTAGCTGCAGCCGGCTGGATCGCGTCGGACCAGGATCTTGCCTCCAGACGACGCGAACAGTGCGCCGCCGTAACGCCCCGAGCTGTTGCCGGTGATATTGCCATTGACAATTTCCAGCTCTGCGCCGCTTCCGACCTGCGCTGCCCCGCCGACACCCGATGTCGATTGATCGAGGTTGCCCTCATTGTTGCTCAGGTCGAATGCGTGCTCCGGATTGCCCCGCAGGATGACCCGAGCCGTGCCGAACAGCGCCAGCCCCGCACCGGAGGTTTGGCTGGTGTTGCGGAAAATTTCCAGATTGCTTCCAACAACCGTGTTGGCGATCCCGGCCTCGAACTCAAGCTGGCAGGACTGCATATGAATTCCGCCCCCAGAGTCCGTCGCATGGTTATCGCGCAGTGTTGTTCCGCCGCTTAAATGAAGCTGTATGTCGACAGCGCTATTAAATTTGTCGCAACTCAGGCCGCCACCGCGCGTTGCGACATTGTCGCGGATTGCGGTATCGGTGATTACTACGTTCAGCGCGCCCTCCTTGAGGGCCAAATTGCTATCGATTGCGATTCCCCCGCCTGTCGCGCCAATGTTGTCTCGTATGTCGAGCTGATCCAGCGCGACCTGACCGGTCAGGTTCTTGATTTCCAGGCCGCCAGGCTGGTTCGCTAGCGTGCCGTCGCCGTTGCGAATCGTTAACAGTTCGATTTGAATATCGACTCCCTCGACCGAGTCCATACGCAGCACGGCCCGCTCCTGGCCGCTGCCATCCAGGACCGCGCGAGTCGTCGTCTGGTTGTCGTTGTTGGCGGCGGCGCAATCGGCATAGCCCCCTCGCAAATAGACATTCTGAGTAATGTCGATAACACCGGCGTAGTCGTTCTGATGGGTCAAACGAATTTCGGCATGCCCCGCATCCAGCGCGGTTTGCAGGGCCAGCGGGTCAGCGCTCACGTCGTAGTCGCAGCTCGTCTCCCAGCCCACGCTGACCTGGGACAGGGCTGATGCCGGAATAAGCGCAATAATGAAAGATAAACAGCAATTGGTCGCGGTAATTAAACGCATTGGATTGTCCTCGCTTGAACGATGGCCGCATTAAACAGACGGATTCAATAAACAAGAAGCTACAAGCAAGAAGCAAGCCACTGGCAGGTCTGCGATGGCGCCTTTCATCGAAACTACCGCTGGACAAGAGCTCACGGTGGCAAATCACGTCCTGCCCGCCATTGGTGCCGCCGATACAATTCGCCACAGCTGTTTCAGCTCTGCGACAGGGGGTGTATCAGATCTGCTACACGACTTGGCTGCGCAGAACTACTGCGACTAAGGGTCTTATCTGCTGAAGCCCCTGCGGCAAGGGGTCAAGGGTGATCAAGGACGAAACGGCATGAAATCTGCTTATGGATTGACGATATCAATTCAGGGAGTAAATCCGACATGTCAATTCGACCGACTCAGCAAACAACCAAGCGAATCATCAGCCACACCTTGGCCAGCCTGGCCGCCTGCCTACTTCTGACCACGCCGGCCATGGCCTGGGTTTCAGTCGGCAGCTCGCCCGGCTTCGGGACCTGCACTTACGCCACCATCTCAGAGGCCCTGGCCGACGGTGACGATGAGATTCGCATTCTCAATAATCAGACCTTTGCAGAGAACCTGCTGATTACCGGTACGCGCACTCTGCGAGGCGGATTTACATCCTGTCTGGCAGCCGGGCTGGACATTCAGATCGGCACCAATACGGAGATCGACGGTAGCGATTCGGCCATTTTGCCGACCATTGCGATCACGAGTAGCAGCGGCACCGTCACGCTGGAAAATCTCACCATCACCGGTGGCGCGGTCGGCGTGGCGACCGGGAGCCTTGCAGGTGTCCTCAACGTCCGCAACAGTTCGATTGTCGGCAATAGCGGTGGACTGGACGGTGCCGGTTTGAGCATTGGCAACCCTGGCGATACCTTACAAGTTGTGATCCGCGAATCCAGCATACGCGGCAACAGCACCAGCGGTGACGGCGGCGGCATCTGGTGCAATGACCCCGATGGATCGATCCGCCTGGAATCGGGTGCCATTTTCGAAAATAGCGCAGCAGGCAACGGCGGTGGCGTGTTTGTTGGCAGCGGCTGTCGCTTTTCCAGCTTTGCGGGCAGCCGAATCGAAGACGGCTCGGAGCTACGCGGTATCGTCTCCAATTCAGCGGGCGATTTAGGCGGCGGTGTGTACGCCGAAGGCGGCGCGCAGGTCGAAATCAATGGTCATCTCGGTCCGTTGGGATTGTGGGGTAACACCACCGATCCGGCCACCGTGGCCAACAACCTTGCCGATCTTGGAGGCGGCCTCTACGCCACGGGAACCGATACGCTCGTCGAAATGATCGATGCCGTGATTCGCGACAACGAAGCGGTCAATCGCGGTGGCGGTGCGCGGATCAGGAACGGTTCCGAACTACGGGTCGATGTCTCCGGGGCGGACTGCTGGAATGGATTTCGCTGCTCCCAATGGCGAGATAATCGAGTGTCTGGGGGAGGAATAGAGTACGGCGGTCATCTCTCGGTCCAGGATGCAAGAGCACAGATTGATCGCACTCATTTGACAGGGGGCCGGGCAGAACTGGGTACGGCTATTTATGCTCGTGGTTCCGAGACGACAATTCATCTGGAGGGCAGTTATCTATCAGGCAACGGCGCTTCTTTCCCGCCCATTTCTCCGGAAGAGTACGTCGTCAGGCTATTCGGCGGTGCCGATGCAACGCTGCTGCATGTGACCGTGGCCAATAATCTATCGACTGGAGCAGCGCTCGGTGTTTCAGGGTCGGGTAGCACGTTGAGCGCAACCAACAGCATCATCAGCAACGCCAGTATCCCGGTAGTGGAAACCGAGTCCGACGGTCAAGCAAGCTTCGATTGTGTTGTGGCCAACGAAGCCAGCTCAACCGGTAGCGGGGTGGCGGTGGCTGATCCGGAGTTTCGCAGTCCCTCGGCCGGAGATTTTCGTCTTGGCCTTGACTCACCGGCGATTGACCGCTGTGCAGATGCCGGCGCCACAGTGCCCGACGACGAGGGCCAGGCCAGAGGCATCGATGAATCCAGCGTAATCAACCTTGCTGGGACCTTCGATACCGGGGCCGATGAATACCTGATCATCGACAGCCTGTTTTCTGACCGATTTGAAGATGATTAGATTTTTGCGCGCTGGCCCTTGAGATCTCCTCCGGGGCCGGATCGCTGGGATGAGCCAATAATATTTCTTGCTCTAGCCTGTTTTCTTGCCACCGAGAGGACAGGAATCGCAGCAAAAATTGCTTTCTGGTGCCGCCAGCGCCTTACCTATAAGGTCGGCTAGAAAGTCGATGAACTGCGGGGCATCGTTCAAGCACGGCAGGCTGTAGGTTTCCGGGATCGAGCTGGCTTTGAGTGATTTCGGAAGGTTGATGGTTTCGCCGCCGTCCACCAGGTGCTCGCAGGCGTAGGCCACTACGCTGTCCACGCCTTCGGCTGCAAGCTGATTCAGACGTTCATTCAGCGTCGGGTTCGACCACTGGCCGCCGACCCCATGATTCAGATAGGCAATTTCAACTCGGTTCCATCGGCGATCTGGCATTGCCAGAAGTTCGGCTTTCAGCGCGTCGCTGTAGATCCTTTTTTCCTCGACGCCAGCATGAAAATCGGGCGGCTGACCGTTTTTATCGGCGACAATCGTGCCGTGCAGGACAAGCAGCAGGCACGATGAATGCTCGGATTTTATTGACGGGAAATGCTCGATGATGTGAGCGCAATGGATGGCAATCAGGTCTTGTGCCTCCCACAAACGCGCCATCACCGCAATTCGCGCTGAATCACGGATTGCCAATCGCATCTGAGCCTGGCAAATCAGGCCGCAAGACAGGCGTGAGTCGGTTGGAATCATGCTTAGAACAATTTGGTGGTCCACGTTGTCAGGTGGGCAGAGCTGCTCGTCCAGATAGGGCGGCGTGGAGGCAAAGATCGGTTCGACGCGATAGAGCGCACCGGAATCGTGATCCAATTGCGCTTGAAGGGCGGCCACCTGACGCCGGGTGTTCTCGTTATGGGGCGACCCTGTTCCACCAGCCA
>JGI12109J20283_10056041_pt1 | contig 13890 bp, 15 predicted proteins | sample ElkSlonscriptome_12_FD_20283 | JGI IMG/M metagenome (IMG submission 20283) | reverse complement strand
CCATCCCTGGGGACTCGACTGCAGCCGTCCAGGCTGCAGACGCCCGTGAAAGGAGCACCCCTGTCTTCCCATAGAGTGTCATACAGTTGTTAATGAAGATTGCAGGTAAAGAGCCATGGGAGCACGATGCACTCTGCATTACCTCTCGTTTTCTGGCCATTGCTTGAGATTGAAATGTATTTCCCCGCACTTTACCCAGCAATTGTTCTCCTGACCCGCATCTTTTATAAGTAACGGGTGAGGTTGTTTTTTATGACCTCATGCTCTACCATACATTCAGTCCCTCGAATAAGGGGCATGTTGCTGGCTGCAGGTGATAGGATAATTTTCTATGCATTCATCTTTTCGAAATCCAGATGCAGAGAAATTGCCCCGGCATGCCGGCTGTAACACAACCATTTAATGAAAAGGAGTAAGAAAATGGCAAATTGCTGTGACATGCAGGAAGGAGATCTGTTTGTATGCGAGGTCTGCGGGCTCGAACTCACCGTCAAAAAGGCCTGTGCCTGCAACACCGACGCACCCGAAAAGTGTACCGTTCCCTTGCAGTGCTGTAACCAGGATATGAAGAAAAAGGGGTAACGCTGCATTTTTCATGATCACCAAAAAGAGAAGAGGAGGCCTGACGGTCTCCTCTTCTCTTTTTGGTGGAGCCACCGCTACCCCTCAACGAAGAAGGGAGCGAGGACAATTGTATCCAGCGGTTATGATCTTCTGTGGTATTGGGATGATCGATTTCCTTGCCAAGTGAGACCTGTACCTCGAATACCTCATCGGCGACGACCTGGTCTTTGCATTCTATGACCTGAACGAGCTTTTCTGATTTCCAGCAGGCTGTTTGAAAAAGCTCTCCAATTGTAGACATCTCTTCTTTTTAAAGTTTGGTGGATTGTTTGAGTTTGCAATTCCTATAGTGTTCACCTTTGAGCGAAAACACAAATATCTCAGGAAAATAATGCGCAGAAAATGAGAATTACTTACAGTTTCTGCAGAAGAGTAGCAAGAACGCTCTTTCATGGTCGTTTGATGGCCGAAGTCGAAGAGACCTCTGGTCGTTGGCTGTTATGGCTTCGCAGGCGGAGATACCGGATGGGTGAGCCTCAAGCGTTAAGACCCGGTTTGGCGATAAGGACTGGGCAGGTGGACATCGCTGCGGTTTTTTCGATGATGCTTCCCCAGAACATTTCGAAAATTGAAGGACTGCCAATGGCACCGAGAATAATGAGGTTCATGTCTTTCTCTCTGGCATATTCCGCCAGTGCTTTCCCTGGCTGCTGCAGCCGCATAATCGTGAACAATTTTTCTTCAGACAGTTCTGATGATGCTCTCAACTTTTGGAGCAGAGCCCTGCTCTTACCCTCTGCCTCCTGCATCACTCCATAGCGCAGTGAACGCTCCACCGGCAGATCGATGGCGTGCAGGGCATGCACTTCTCCGCCATAGCTTGCTGCCAGTTCCTGGCTCCGCTGCCATGCCAGCTGTGCTGATTCGGAACCGTTGATCCCGACGAGGAGCTTCCTGAAACCGATATCGGCTTTTTCGGGGACCAGCATTACATCACAGTGACTGCCGAGTACTATCTCAGCCGTGGTGCGGCCAAGCAGCATTCGCTCCAGGTGATATTTCCTCGAGCAGCCCAGGACAAGAAGGGAAGCGCCGACCTCTCGGGCGGCTCGCGCTATTTCTTCACTTGGCTTGCCGTAACAGTGTATCGTTTTTATCTCAAGTCCGAGCGAGACGGCATACTCTTCCGCCCTGCGAAGGCTTTGCTGGAAAGGGGCGTTAAATTTTCCTTCGACATCGTCAATGAACAACCTGTTCATATTCCCTTCGTATTCCGGGGTTACTGCTACGACGACAACTCTGGCCTGCAGTGATGTGGCTATTACCAGGCTCTTTTTAAAGATGTTTTGTCCGGCTTCAGAATTGTCGATTGCCACGAGGAGTGTTTTCATTTCTTGCGCCTGCGATGGTGTTAACGATAATCGATCTTGCCAGCGGATTGCAGACGGAGCTGCGAACTGCCGCTGTGCACCGAAGAATCTCTGAACGTTTTTGATTTATGGTGGTTTGGCGTGAGATGCGGCAGGTGCCGTTGCAGCTTGATTGCCGCCAGCATATGCTCAACAAGGGTAGACTGTACCACCAGGAAAAGACAGGCAGTTGTCGCAGGCAGGGCAGCGTAGACGCCGCCTCTGGTCCAGTAATCCATTATCAGGTCATTTTGCCAACCGACTATTCCATAGAGAACTGCTGTAATCACACCCATGAGCAATGCCTTGAGGACATGATCTCTTCTCCCCGAGCCGCTTTGGTCTTGCCAGCACCCCCTTTCCGACTGCATTCGGCCACTGCTGCCTGTCTTCTCATTCGTCTGCGTCTCGGAAAGGGTGAAAATCGGTAATGGGGCCTCAATCATGGTCTCACTGAGGCCCGGACTTTGATTAATAACAATGAAGTCGATGCGTCGGACGATCTGACAGAGTCTGTTGACCACATCGGTTACTCTACCATTTTCGATAATAGTGTCACAGGTGACGCCGTACTCTCCCGCCATACATTTGAAGGTTGAACGACTTTCGGCCACCGCCACGGAGAGCATGCGAAAACGGACACCGCCGTCCCAGAGCTGGGGAAGGGTATTTATGTAGGCTACCAGAATTTTGCTTCCAAGTCTCGCCGCCAGGTTCACAGAATAGCTCATCACGGCAGGAGCGACACGACTTTTACGGGTCACCACAAGAATAACAGATTGTTTGGCGTGAGGCGCGCGGGGATTATCATCTGATCCGGTACGGGCTTCTTCTCGTACATCCACAGCAGTGCCATACATAGATTCGCTCATCATCGATTCGCTTTCCTTCCATCTTTGTGTGCCGTCTTGAGGCTTCACATTCACGAAGCAAATAGCGTACCATACCTGGTCTCAGGTGCTATCATGTTGAATACATAGATATTGTTGTATTTGATCGATGGGTGAGGAGTTATAGGGCGTTGCGATGTGCAACGGCGACGAGGCACAGAGGGGAATCTCTTTTGGCCGGCCAGCGTCGAGCAGTATCTGTGAAAAGAGAGTTTTTTTGTGAAAAACAAATAGAATACAAAAGCTTATATGGAAGTGCCGCAAAAAAGGTCCACGGAGAAAGGATGGTTTTGGGACACTGGGATGACACCTGCCCCTGTTGCGGAATGCAACATTTGATCATGTTGTGGTGTTTGTTTGTATATGTGTCTGAAATATCATGATTAATGTGAGTTGTTGCCGGTCTGCTGTTGCATAGTGCAACGATTGGAATGGTTGTGTTTTGTTTTTTATGTATTTGATTTTTATGGATAAAGTCGAAATATACCCGTTGGCATTGCTATTGCATTTTTACCTATGAATTGAGTGACACGAGAGGGCGCTCGGACTTTCCGGTAGGGCAAAGGATGCATGTAGTCCCGAATGCCTATGCCGTTGTAGGTAAATAGCGGTATTGCCGTCTCCGCAGGGGCTCCGATTAGTGGGAGTGTACTAAAGAGGATTCCTCTAGCCAGTGTGTAGAGGGAAAGGAATATCATCGGTAAAAAAAACTGTAATGAAACAAGGAGAGTAAAAAGACTATGAGACAGCATAATCAGACACAGTTGAGAGTTGACAGGGGCAAGCGCAGTACCACCAACAAGGCGCCGGCAATTGCTCCGGGAAAGAGCAGGGGTCTTGAGACCAGGCGGACCAAGCGAAGGCCGGTTTCGAAAATGGTTCTGTTCGGAGCCCTGTCGATGGCATCCTATTTCCTGCTTTTCTCAAACGAACAACTGGTTACCCAGACCTATACCCTGGGTGGGTGGTACGCTGCCTTTCCTGTTTTGACTGCGTTCTTATTCTCCTTTGTACACGGTGCGTTTGCCAGCAATCTGTTGAGTGTATTGGGAATAGAGGCCAAAAAAACTGTTACATCATAAAAGTGGAATAAGGAGATTCGATCGATGAAAAAGTTTGTTTTGCTACTTTTGACAATACTGCTCCTAATGCCGGTCTTGGATAAGGCACACGCCGGCGGGCCTCCTCCCAAAAATGTCCTCAAGGGCGTATTCACTTCTGTTGACCGGGAGCAGCATACGGTAATACTTCAGGTCGACGGCAGCGGTAAACTTAAAAAGCTCATCGTTGGCGAGGAGCTTGCTTTGGAAGAGGTGCCACTGGGTAAAAAGGTGCTTGTAAGCCTTGATCCCCATGCAGGCCCTGATGTCATCAAGGATGTATCCGTGATGTTTATGGATATGACCGTCATCAAGATTTTCGCCTTTCTGATGGTCGGGCTTATTGGCGGACTTCTTTCCGGTTTTATCGGGTCGGGCGGCGCTTTCGTGCTCACCCCGGCCATGATGTCGCTCGGTGCTCCCGGAGCGGTTGCTGTCGCCAGTAATATGTGCCACAAATTTCCCAAGGCCATGGTGGGAGCCTTCAAACGGTGGAAGTATGGACAGGCTGATATCAAGCTTGGTTTGGTCATGGCCGTTACCGCCATCATCGGCGTCCAGATTGGTATCAAAGTACAGAAATTTATCCTCAATCATTGGGGGAATGCCGGCTCGAACCTGTATGTTAGTGTGGTTTTCGTCTGCGTCCTGCTGCTGGTGGGTGCCTATGTTCTTTTCGATGCCTATAAGCTTGCCAAGGGCACAGGGGAGGAGAAACAGTCCAGCCTCGCGCTATCTCTACAAAAGATAAACCTCTGGCCAATGATGGAGTTCAAGGTCGCCAAGGTACGGATTTCTGCCTGGATTACCATTCCGGTGGGGCTGATGACCGGTATGCTGGCGGCAACCATTGCAGTGGGCGGTTTTATCGGCGTTCCCGGCATGATTTATGTAGTCGGCGCTTCGGCGCTTGTCGCCTCGGCTACGGAATTGATCGTTGCTTTTATTATGGGTGCCTGGGGTTCCATTCAGTGGGGGCTTTCGGGGCTGATCGACATCCGTATGACATTGCTCATCCTCGCCGGCTCCCTCATTGGTGTGCAACTCGGTGCTCTCGGTACGACCTATGTCAAAGATTACATGATTAAACTCGTCATGGCCGCGGTGATGCTGATAGTCGCAGTTTCCAGAGGTGCTAAGATTCCCGGATATCTGGCAGATCTCAATATCGGGCCAGTTTTGGGTGAGCGACTCGCTTTCGTGCTCAATACTATCAGTTTCTGGGCCTTGATAGCCGCACTGGCAGTAGCCGGTGTAATCATAACCGTTGCCATGATTCGAGGTATGATCCAGGCCAAGGTCGAAGAGAGGCAGCAAAGCGTCGAGGGTGCCCTGCCTCATTCCTAAGGAGACGATTTGATGGGTCGGGCCCGGAGGGGGTCACGGATAGGTCATTATCCGGGGGCGGCGCAGCAGTTGTCCGCTATTTGCTACACTGCTGTGAACATGATCCTTTCCGGGTTCGGCCGAGATATGGAAAGCTCTTTGAAGGTGGCTGGCGCCAGGTGCATGAAAAACTCCGCCCAGTACGATGAGGACGCAAATAGAGAAGGAAACAGTACTCAGTGGCAGTGATGATGCTGCCTAAAAAAATGAGTGAGGTTCGTTATGGAATATGGATACCTTTTTACAACACTGGTAGTGGCCATTGGAGTATGTCACATTGTCTGGCGGGCGATTGGAGTGATTAGCGAGCATCTGGGAGTCTCTGGGAATGACCAGTACTATAGGATGAGTCGTTCATCCCGCAAGCGAATTGACTGGTATGTTTTCTTCAGTCCTTCTGATTTGACCCCACCGGCTGGAAAAGCCGTAACCGCCGGCAACAATGTCACGACCGAAAAAACCGATGGGACTCAACGGGCAGGCAGAGAGGCGAAGAGGAGCAGACCGCGCTTGTATGTGGGGAAATGACGCCAAAATGAGGCCTAAGAGACAGAAAGCCCCTGGTAATGCTGGTTGGTATCCGAAGCCCTTTTCTGTGCTTGCTGGCCACCCGCCTTTTTCGGTTGTCCCTTTCCGTTGATCATTCCTCTTAAGAGACCGGCAGTGGCTGTTCAGCAGAGCCGCAGTGTGGGGGAGATATGACCATAATATCGATTTCCAGGGGAGCCTGCAGCAAGGGGGAATCCATTGCCATACGGGTGGCGGAGCGGCTGGGGTTTTGCAGTGTCTCGAGAGAGGTTATCTTCGAGGCATCTCGTGACTTCCAGATTCCTGAAAACAAGCTGGCCCGTGCATTTCATGATGCCCCTTCGCTGATGGAACGTCTCACCTATGAAAAACAGCAGTACATGGTCTATGTGACGGCGAGGATCCTGCGCTGGTTACAAGGCGATAATGTCGTCTACCACGGCCTGGCCGGACATTTTTTTGCTTCAAATATTTGCCATCACCTGAGGGTAAGGGTTTTGTCGAGAATGGAGGACCGAATCAGTGCCCTGACAGGCCAGCTGCAAATCCCACGTAAAAAGGCTCTGGTTATACTGGAAAAAGAGGACAGCATGCGAAGAGCGTGGAGCCGCGACCTTTATGGTGTTGACACTTTTGATATGCGGCTCTATGATCTGGTCATAAACCTTGATAGACTTCTGTCGGAAGATGCCGTGGATCTTATTTGCGAGACGGCATGCCGGTCCCAGTTTCAATCAACTTCCGAATCGCTCGAGGCTGTCGCTTCGCTTGCCTTCGCAGCAGAGGCCAAGGCTTTACTGGCCCGTGATTATCCAGGCTGTGATGTATATGCAGAGGGGGAGGATCTGGAGGTAACTGTCCGGCTTTCTTCGCATGCGGAAAAGGCGGTGGTGATCTCTAAAATTGAATCGATCCTTTGCACCCTTCCCGCTGTGGCCTGTGTTCAGGTCAACGTCATTCCGGCAACACTCTTTGGCTGATACCGTGATATACTCTTTATAACGCGGTGGGGTCCACGAACCTTTTCGAATGTGATATCTCTATGAACTTTTTCAAGAAAAGCGGCAAGGTTGCGGAAGCTGAACCTGAGCAGAGCAAAAACGATGCTTCCCCGCTTGACGACATTCGCAAAAAAGTCGACACAAGCAACTTGCCCCAGCATGCGATGGAAGCGGTAAAACGAGAGCTTGAAAAGCTCGAAAAAACCGACCCGGGCCTGGCCGAATATACCGTAGGGATCAACTATATCGAACTGATAACCTCGCTTCCTTGGTCGCTGTCGACCAAGGGACACCTCGAACTTGAAAGGGCAAAATCAATTCTTGACACTCGCCACAACGGGCTTCTGCAGGTAAAACAGCGTGTCCTGGAGTTTCTTGCTGCAAGGTCTCTGCGGGAGAAGGCCAGTAAGAGGATACTGCTCGTTGATGACGAGGAGATTGCCAGGGATAATATGGCCCACTTCCTTGTAAAGGAAGGCTTCCACTGCTCATGCGCCCATAACGGTGTCGTTGCCCTGGGCATACTTGAAGAAGAGGATATCGATCTGATCATCAGCGACCTGAAAATGGAGCAGATGGATGGCTTGGAACTGCTGGCCGAGGTCAACAGGATCTATCCGGATATCCCAGTGGTACTGGTAACCGGTTTCGCAACCGTGGATTCGGCAGTCAAAGCCTTGAAAAACGGGGCGGCACACTACCTCGGCAAACCTGTGAACCTCGAGGAATTGAAAAAGACCGTCGACGAGGTATTGCAGAAAAAACAGATTGCCGAAATCGGCCGGGGTCCCATTCTCTGTTTCACCGGCCCTCCTGGTACCGGCAAGACTTCGGTCGGCAAGAGCATCGCCGAAGCATTGCAGCTTGAGTTCACGAGGATATCGCTTGCCGCCCTCCATGATGAGGCCGAACTGCGGGGGCATCGCCGCACCTATGTCGGGGCTATGCCGGGTAGGATAATAAAGGAACTACAACGTCTGGGTGTCAACAATCCGGTTTTCATGCTCGATGAAATCGACAAAATCGGCCAGGACTTCCGTGGCGATCCGGCATCCGTTATGCTCGAGGTGCTCGATCCCGAGCAGAATCTCAAGTTCACCGACTATTACCTGGAAATACCTTTCGATCTTTCACGGATAATGTTCATAGCCACGGCCAACGATCTGACACAGTTGCCAGGACCGCTTCTGGACCGGATGGAGATTATCGAGTTTACAGGCTATACGGAAAAGGAAAAAAACAGCATTGCCAGGCAATTCATTATCCCTCGCCAGCTGAAATCGACCGGACTGGACCGAACCAGTGTTGGCTTCACTCCTCAGGCGGTGACAAAGATAATAAACGAGTATACCAAGGAGTCGGGACTTCGTAATCTTGAACGGCAAATAGCCAATGTCTGCAGAAAGATAGCACTGCAGCACATCACCGGTGGAGAAGAAGAGACGACTGAAGTACGAGTAGATGATGTCCGCCATCTGCTCGGGCCGCGGAAGTTCGTCAGGAGCGCCGCCGAGAGCGAGCCGAAGATCGGCCAAACCACGGGTCTTGTCTGGTCTGCTGCCGGCGGTGAGATTATCAGCGTCGAAACAGCGCTGATGAAAGGAAACGGCAGGCTCCTTCTCACTGGTTCACTGGGCGACATCCTCCAGGAGTCGGCCCAGACCTCCTTGAGCTATATTAAGAGCAGGGCCGGGACCTACGGCGTCAATGAAGAACTGTTTAGCGAAAAGGACATTCATATTCATTTTCCTGCCGGCGCCGTCTCAAAGGATGGGCCCTCCGCCGGAATCACCATCTTCGTGGCGCTTCTTTCTCTTCTCACCACGCGTCCGGCCCGCAGGGACATTGCCATGACCGGCGAGATGTCGCTGAGCGGCCGAATTTTACCGGTCAGTGGCATCAAAGAAAAACTCCTGGCCGCCCAGCGCGCGGGTATACGGAAGGTTTTTCTTCCTGAGGCGAACGCCGAGGAGGTGGAGATGCTGGCGGATGATGTCAGGGAAGGGCTTGAAATCGTGCTGGTAAGGGATGGCGATGAGGTTGTCGAATCGGTGCTGCTGGCGCCGGAAGGGTAATAACTGTTTTTGAAAGGCTTCTAGCCTGCTTCATCCAGTCCGTATCGTTTGATTTTCCGCCACAAAGACACCCGATCTATCTGCAGCATCTTCGCGGCCTTGGATTTATTACCTTCCGTCTCGTCCAGCACTTCCAGTATGTAATTTCTTTCGTGTTCTTCAAGTGTTGGCCAACTGTCGCCGCCCTTGCGTGAAAAGGAGACGGCGTCTGGCTGGAGATCTTCGGAAAGGTGCGAAAGTTGGACGGTATCGCCGCTGCAATGGAGCAGCATCCGCTGGGTGATATTTTCCAGTTCGCGGATATTGCCCGGGTATTCGTATTCCTGGAGACGTTGCAAGACTTCTGGCGAGACTTTGGGAATGGTGCTTTTCTCGGGAGTGTGCTTGGCTAAAAAGTGATTGACGAGGATGGGGATATCCTCCTTTCTCTCCGATAGGGGGGGGACGGTTATGGTGATGACGTCAAGCCGATAGAACAGATCCTGTCTGAAAGTTCCTTTTTCGGCCTCTGTTTTAAGGTTTTTATTGGTGGCGGCGAGTATGCGGATGTCCACCGAGATCTCCTCCGTGCCACCGACCCTTCTGAAGGCGCGCTCCTGTAGGACCCGCAAAAGCTTGACCTGCATAGGCAGTGAAAGCTCGCCGACCTCGTCGAAAAAAACTGTGCCCCCGGTGCCCAGCTCAAGCAGTCCCTTCTTCGTCTGGTCTGCGCTGGTAAAGGCACCTTTCTCATGGCCGAAGACTTCGCTTGAGATCAGTTCTTCGGTAAAGGCGCCGCAGTTGAAGGCAATAAAGCGTTTTGCGCTGCGAGGACTCAAGTCGTGAATGGTCCGGGCGACCAGTTCTTTGCCGGTTCCAGTCTCACCCTGTATCAGGACGTTGCAGTCGAGTTGGGCAACCTGCCTGATCCTTTCACGCAATAGATGGGTGTTGGGGCTTTGTCCGAGGAGTCTGGTGATGCCATTCCTGTTGTTTACCTGCTGGCGCAGGGCAGATACTTCTCGTTGTAAATTCCTTTTCTCGAGGGCCTTTTCGACGAGGGCGAGCATCTCTTCAACTTGCACCGGCTTGGAGAGGTAGTGGTAGGCGCCTTTGCGCATTGCTTCAACTGCAGTATCGACGCTGGCGTATCCGGTTATGACGATGACCTCACTCTCCGGATAGTGCTGCTTGGCGCTAGAGAGCACGGCCAGCCCATCCTTTCCTTTCATGCGGAGATCGGTGAGCACGAGATCGAATTCCCGGTTTTTGAGACAGTCGATGGCTGTCTGGCCGTTGTCGGCCGTGTAGGTGTCATAGCCGCCTTTCTTCAGAAGAAATTCAATATTTTCCCGAGCTATCTGTTCATCGTCAACGATGAGTATTCTTGCTGTAGCATCAGCCATTATTATCTGTGTCACTGGTCTTCAGCTGCATGGGGAGCTGTATTGAAAAGGTCGTCCCACGGTTGGGTTTACTGGCAACGGATATGGTACCATGGTGTTTCTGAATGATGCCGTAGGCGATGGACAGCCCCAGTCCCGTTCCCTGACCTTCTTCTTTCGTCGTAAAGAAGGGGTCGAAAAGGCGGTCCTGTATTTCTTTGGGAATACCGATGCCCGTGTCTTTCACCGTAATGATTGCATGTTTATTTTCCTTGTCGACTCTGGCGGAAATATCTATCGATCCCGTGGAACGAATTGCATGGGAGGCATTGATGATCATGTTGAGCAGCACTTCCTGGATACGCTGGGTATCCATCGGTAGAGTCAGATCCTCGTCAACGGATACCTTGAGTTTGACGCCTGCCGGAATCTGGCTCTTGACGAGTTTCACCGCGCGATCGACTATCACGGCTAATTTGGCAGACCTGATGGCAAACTCCCTCGCCCTTGAAAACTCAAGCAGCCCCTGAACGACATCCCGTGCCCTGGTAGTCTCCAGGTCGATATTTCTGAGCATTTTACGGATCAGTTCCGGGTCGTCGGAGTCGAATTCCTTAGTGGCGATCTGGCAGGATGTGGAAATGTTGTTGAGAGGATTGTTGAGCTGGTGAGCTATGCCTGCGGTGAGAGTGCCGATTGATGAGAGTTTTTGCGACTGGACAAGCTGATCCTGGCGGCGTTGCAGTTCCTGGACCATGGTGTTATAGGCCTCCATGACTTGCTGCATCTCGTCTTTGGTGTCGAGCACCTCGATGGTGTCAAACCTGCCCTGGGCGATATCTTCGGTGGCTTTCTTGATAATGCGCAAAGGCTTGAGTACCTTGAGAAAGACCAAAAAGGGGGTGATGACGCCAATGCCAATGGCAGCGATGGACCACAGGAAAAGTTGATTGACGAGCTGTTCGAGGATTCGACGGATCTGCTGGTGCTCAAAACTAACCAGCCCTCTGCTCAACTCAAGCATTTCCTGGCCCTGGGTGCGCAGCCGATCGGCACGTTCGTTTTTGCTCAGCTCCAGAATATTGCCCTCGGTATAGTTTTTCGAGAGCAGCTTCATATCACGCTGGTAGCTGAAAATATTCTCACGTAATTGCAGGATCATCGGGTGGCCTCTGAGTTTACGGGCCTGCTCAGAGATGGTATCTGTGGTCTCCAGTGCCAGGTGCAATTGTCTACTGTTGTCGGCAAGGTCTTCCCTGGTTCCATAGAGAAGGAAATTTTTCTCGGTACGGCGAACCTCGAGGATGATGCTGTTGAGACTATAGGCGAGCTCCACCGCCTCGAGCTTGTTTCTCGCCTTGAGCAGGTCTTTCTGGGAGACAACGGAAATCACAAGTATGCCGACTATATAGCAGACCAGAATGATCAGAATCTTATGTCTCAAGCTCAATGCCGGAGTAGGCATGATAGTAGACCTTTGCGTCTGTTTTGAGGTGTTTGACCCGGTTCTGCCTCTCTTGAGATATCCACTGCCATTATCGTTTGGTATGTATCAAAGATACAGCACGACTCGCAAAAAGAATATTTATGAGATCAAAATATCTTATTTTCGGGAGCTTAGCAACTTTTATATCACAATCAGATTCCCCTTGATGTTCAGCAATTCTTTCTAGGGATTGGGGCTCTTTTGCAGAGCAAATCAAAGACTGAAAAACTGGTTTTTCATATAATACCATGAGTGTATATTTTTTTTAATAATACCTGATTACCCCTGAAACTCAGCCTAGCAGGTTATAGGGAGACAGGAATAACGTGTTAGAAGCTACATTCCCATGCCTTTCACCTTCTCCATATATCTATTCGGTTCAATTTTCAGAGGACACCAGGAGGGTAAACCATATTGGTAGAATAACAAAAATAAAAGATAGTTCGCTCAGATGCAGGATGGTTTTGTCTACAAACAGACCGAAGTCGAAGATGATACTGCACCTCAATTCGAGATTGGCTTACTCTTTTCACGTATCAACTGCGTTCTGCAAGAGAAAGCAGTTGACAATCCTGGTATAAACTTGTAGGAAAATTGGAGAAGGTGGCTCTGCAGGATGGGGTGTGGCAGCATGTGGCCGCTTTTTTTTCTAAAAAAATATATAGAAATATCGTCGAACCGTCAACTATTGCCCTCAGGCCGATGTACAGAGCGCAGATTGCTCCGGGGCCAATCATCAAGGCAAAATCCAATGAGAACTGTCATGAACACCATACGTCTTCACCCTGTCCCAAGCCGAGTATTGCCGTTTATTGTTCTCCTCTCTTGTGTTATCAGCGGATGTTCCTTCTTTCCCTCGGAAGTACGCTATGAAGAAAAGAGCAGGCATTACTCAGTCTCCCCAAATGAAGGAGCTGAGGTGTTTTCCCAGGCCGCACACGATGGCGACAGCTACAGTGTCGGCGCCCATGCGGGGCTTACCGAGCACTATATTCTCAAAGAAGGTCCCTATGCGGTAGCCGAGGCTCCACCTGCGTCCTACGACGGCATGATGGCTGCAGATGGAGCAGCCGGAAGCCAAGACAGGGGAGATGGAGCCGGGAAGACAACCATCGTCATCGAGGCCTCTGATGTGCTTTTCGATTTCGATAAGTCTGTCATCAAGAAAATCTATTATCCGGTGCTTGATGAGTGGGTGCTGTTTTTTCGAGAAAACCCTCATGTCATCGCCCAGATCTTCGGGCATACCGACAGCATAGGCACCGATGCCTATAATCAGAAACTCAGCGAAAGACGCGCCCGAGCCGTGTTCAATTACCTGGTAGACAACGGCATTGATCAGGCCAGATTGAAAACGCACGGATTCGGCGAGAATATGCCCGTTGCCCCCAATACTACACCGGAAGGCCGGCAGAAAAACCGGCGAGTGGAAGTCAATTACTAATCGTTTTCTTCCCTTGGAATGGTGGCTGTAGTTTTTTCCGGAATCTGCGGATGAGTGTGACAGTAGTGGCAGAGCTGCAGGGAAGAGACCATGGAGCATATCGGTAAGATCATTGCGACCGTCGGTGTAGTGCTGGTTGTCGTCGGTGCACTGGTGTCAATCTACGGCAATATTTTCAGCTGGTTTGGCAACCTGCCTGGAGATATTCGTATCCATCGTGAAAATTTCCTGTTTTTCCTCCCTGTCACCAGCATGATACTCGTCAGTGGTGTCGTTTCATTTCTCCTGTGGCTTGTTGGCAAGCTGTTCTCGTCGTGAATTTCTCAAGGTGGTCCGATGCGATATGGCGCCATGAATTTCCCTGTTGTTCCCGTTCTCGACGAAATCGATAGAGTTGCCGGCCTGGGCTTCGACTATCTCGAACTGGCAATGGATCCGCCGATGGCGCATTTTTCCGTACTCCTGACACACAGGCTGGCGATCACCAAGTCTTTGCAGGATGCCGGTCTGGGACTGGTATGCCATCTGCCGACGTTTGTTTCTGCCGCCGATCTTACCGAAAGCATCAGAAAAGCATCGCAGAGGGAAATGCTCCTCTCTCTTGATCTGGCGGCCGAGCTTGGCGCGGAAAAGGTGGTGCTGC
>JGI12109J20283_10309401_pt1 | contig 13900 bp, 13 predicted proteins | sample ElkSlonscriptome_12_FD_20283 | JGI IMG/M metagenome (IMG submission 20283) | reverse complement strand
GGCGCATCCTCCAGGGCAAGCCGCCCTCGCCGCCGCGGCGGCCCAGGGTACGCGCCAAGGAGATCGTGCGGCAGCGCTACGCGAAGAAGTCCGCCGCCGGGCCGCGGGCCGAGCGACCGACGGCGCCGAAGATCGAGCCCCGCGTAGTGGACGCCACCCGCCCCAAGACTCCGCCCTCGGAGCCCGGTGAGGAGACCACCGGCCTCGACGCGCTCCTCCTCGGCGGCGCGACGGCCAACCCGGGAGCCCCGGACCAGACCTTCCGGGCCGCGCCCCCGGTCTTCGAGCCGGCGCCGGAGGGTCGCCCCCAGAGCGCCGGCCTCGACGCCCTCCTCCTCGGCGCCAACGAGGAGCGGGCCGAGCGCAGCAGTCCCGGCACCCTCGAGGCCCCGGTTCTCGACGCCACCGACACCCTCGCCGAGCCGACTCCGGCACCCCTCGACCCGAACGACACCCTCCGCGAATAGGCGCTCGCGTTGTCACGCGCCGTCGGGTGGCTATGCTCTGCGCTCGGATGGAGAAGAAGCCCTACATCGGCGGTCAGGCCGTCATCGAAGGCGTGATGATGCGAGCCCCCTGTGGGCTGAGCGTCGCCGTGCGCCGCCCGGATGGAACGCTCGCCCTGCAGGAGCAACCCTTCGAGTCCCGCTTCGACAAGGGGATCTGGAAGAAGCCCTTCTTCCGCGGGGTGGCCACGCTGGTGGAGTCGCTGCGTATCGGGTTCCGGGCCCTCAATTTCAGCGCCGAGCAGCAGATGACCGAGGAGGAGAAGGCCGAGATGGCCGCCGGCGGCGGCAAGCTGGCCATGGTCCTGGTGACCGTCTTCGCCATCGGTCTCTTCGTCGCGCTACCCCAGCTCCTCGCGAGCGGTACCGGAAAGCTCTTCGGCATCGACTTCGGCCTCACCGACGCGGACTTCCAGTTCGTGATCGGCGGCTTCAAGCTGCTGATCGTCTTCCTCTACATGGTGGGCATCAGCCTGATGCCCGACGTGCGGAGGACCTTCCAGTACCACGGCGCCGAGCACAAGACGATCCACGCCTGGGAGGCCGAGCTGCCGCTCACGGTGGCGAACGTTCGGGCCCAGAGCACCCTTCATCCGCGCTGCGGCACTACCTTCCTGATCGTGGTGGTGATGGTCTCCATCATCCTCGGTGCCTTCTTCGCGCCGCTGCTGCTCCCGGGCGCCGAAGGGGTGCTCGGCTGGATCGGCCTGCTCGTGCTCCGCATCGCGCTCCTTCCGGTGATCGCCGCGCTCAGCTTCGAGCTCCAGCGCCTCACCGCCCGCTACTGCACCACTGGTCCGCTCCGCGTCTTCCTCTGGCCGGGGTTCCTCTTCCAGAAGATCACCACCCGGGAGCCCGACGACGATCAGATCGAGGTGGCCATCGCCGCCATGCAGGCCGCTGCCTGGCGCGAGGGTCCGGGCAAGGGCGCCGAGTCCTCCGAGGAGCCGCTGCTCTTCCCCAACTTCGAGGGCTTCGTCGCCGCGCTGCCGGCCCTGCGACCGGTCGCTCGCGCCGAAGCCCGCTCCTGAGCGCCGTGCTTCCGCTGGACAAGATCGAGTCGCTCGCGGCTCGCTACGAGGAGATCGAGGCGCTCCTCTGCCTGCCGGAGGTGGTCAGCGATTCGGACAAGCTCCGGGAGCTGACCACCGAGCGCGCCGATCTCCAGGAGCTGGTGCAGACCTTCGGCCGCTTCCGGGAGGTGAAGGAGCAGCGCGCCGGCGCCGAGGAGATGCTCGCCGACCCGGAGCTCGCCGAGCTCGCCGAAGCGGAGCTCGCGGCGCTCGACACCGAGACCGAGGAGCTCGAGGCGAAGCTGAAGCTGCTCCTGCTCCCGAAGGACCCCAACGACGAGCGGGACACCATCCTCGAGATCCGCGCCGCCGCCGGCGGCGAGGAGGCGGCGCTCTTCGCGGCCGACCTCTTCCGCATGTACTGCCGCTACGCCGAGAGCCAGGGCTGGACCCTCGAGATCATGTCCATGTCCCAGGCCAGCGCCGGGGGCATCAAGGAGGTCATCGCGGCGGTGAAGGGCGACCAGGTCTACTCGCGGCTGCGCTTCGAGGGCGGCGTCCACCGGGTGCAGCGCGTGCCCGCGACCGAATCCCAGGGGCGCATCCACACCTCCACCGCGAGCGTGGCCGTGCTTCCCGAGGCGACCGAGGTCGAGGTCGCGATCGACGAGAAGGATCTCAAGATCACCAAGACGAGCGCCGGGGGGGCGGGGGGGCAGCACGTCAACCGGACCTACAGCGCCATCAACCTCACCCACATCCCGACGGGCATCCAGATCCGCTCCGAGGAGCAGCGCTCCCAGCACCAGAACCTCGCCCGGGCGATGCAGATCCTCCGGGCGAAACTCATGGACATGGCTCGCGCGGAGCAGGACCAGGCCATCGGTGACGAGCGACGCTCGATGGTCGGCACCGGCGACCGCGCCGAAAAGATCCGGACGTACAACTACCCGCAGAACCGGGTCACCGACCATCGCATCCAGCTCAACCTCCACAAGCTCGAGTCGATCATGGAGGGGGACATCGACGAGCTCGTCGGCGCGCTCCGAGCGCACCACCAGGCAGCGCTTCTCGAGGAGCAGTCCAAAGAGGCCTTCTGATGGCGTTTTCGCCTGTAGTATGAGGCTTTTCGCCTCGTTCGCGTTCCCGCCCGGTGCCTTGACTCGACCCCGGATGCCCCTAGCTTGTGAAGGCCCTGCTGATGGGGTTGGCTCCTAGCCGAAAGAAGAAGAAACACGTATGGACATACGACAAGATCGCGCCCCTCGGGTAGTTCGCTACTCCGAGTGCCGCTTGCCGACCGAGTACGGCCCTTTCCAGGTCTTCGCATACCGCGAAGAGGGCAATCCCAACGAGCACCTCGCCATCGTGCGGGGCGAAATCCGCGACGAGCACGACGTGCTCGCCCGCGTGCACAGCGAATGCCTCACCGGCGAGGTATTGCACTCGCTGAAATGCGACTGCCGAGAGCAGCTCGACTTCGGCCTGCGGCGCATCGCCGAGGCCGGTCGAGGTGTGGTGCTCTACCTCCGACAGGAGGGGCGGGGCATCGGCCTGGGTGACAAGATCAAGGCCTACCAGCTCCAGCAGCAGGGCTACGACACCGTCGACGCGAACCGAGCGCTCGGCCTCGGTGACGACCTTCGCCGCTACCACATGGTCAAGACCATGCTCGAGGACCTCGAGGTGGAGTCGGTCGCGTTGATGACCAACAACCCCTCCAAGGTCGAGGGGCTTCGCGACGAGGGCGTGACCGTGACGCGCCGCGTGCCCCATCTCATCGAGCCCCACCCGCTCAACCTCGGCTACCTCGAGACCAAGCGGACCCGTATGGGTCACGTCTACGACCTCGACAGCGCCGTGCCGGCGCCGGGTCGGACCTCGGACGTGGACTACGATCCGAGCCTCCTCCTCGACGCCGAATAGCGTCCCGCCAAGGACTCGTCCTCAGGACGGTTCCTGGCGGGCCCCGATCAAGGCCAGCAGATCCCCGACCGCGTCGGTGACCAGATCGAGCCGCTCGGCGAGATCCGCCGCCTCGAGGATCCGCTGCCGCCGCGGAGGCTCGGAGACGAAGCGGTCGGCGATGCGATCGACGATGGTCGCGATGTCGTCGTTCGCGCCGAAGCCGACCTCGAAGTCCGGGTGGCGTTCGCGCACCACCGCGGCGATGCGTGAGGTGCAGCTGAGCAGGGGTGCCAGCACCGAGCGGGGGAGCTCCGTATTCGTCGTACGCAGGAACGTCGCTTTCGCGAGCCGGTAGGGCTCGTCGCCCTTGGGCTTCTCGTCGAGGCGTACGCGGGCGAGCCCACGGAGCACGATGTCGTGGGTGCCCTCCGGGTGCTTCCGGTGGCCGATGACCCGGCCGATGCCGGCGACCGTGTGGATCGCCGGGCGGCCGTCGTACTCGGCTTCGTACCCCGGTCGCAGCAGGGCGATGGCGATCAGACCGTTGCCGTTCACCACCCGGTCCTCGGCCATCCTCCGGTAGCGTTCCTCGAAGAGGTGCAGCGGCAGCTCGGTGTCCGGGAAGAAGACCGCGCTCGGCAGCGGGAAGATGGCCACCTCCTCGAGCTCCTCGGCGCTCAGCGTCCGCTCGTCGCTCATTGGAGGGCCCTTCTCAGCGCCTCGTCCTCGGTACCGGCCACCGCCACGCTCAGGGCGCGCGCGCCGACCTGCCGGCCCCCGCGGGCGACCATGCAGGCCGGGCTCAGGTCCAGCGCGCAGCCGGCGCTCTCGGCGCCCAGGTGCTCGACGAGGTCGTCGGCCACCTGCTGCGCCACCGTCTCCTGGAGTGCCAGGCGCCGGCCGCGGCACTGGACCAGCTGGCCGAGGGCGCCGAGGCCTGCCAGCTTGCCCTGCGGGCGATAGGCGACGGTGGCGGTGCCGGTGCTCGGCAGCAGGTGATGGGGGCAGGTCACGGTGATCGCGATGCCCCGGACCACAACCAGCTCCGTGCGACCGGTGGTGGCGCAGGTCTCTTCGAGGACCTTCGCCGGGTCCATGGCGTAGCCATCGAGGAGATCGTCGGCGAAGGCCTCGGCCACGCGGGCTCCGGTGCCCGCGAGCTCGGGCTCGCTCTCGGCGTCGTGGCCCAGCGCCGCGAGGAACTCCTCGATGGCGCGGGCGGCGCGGTCCAGGTCCGGCATGGGCGAGGTATCGGCCCGCGCCTCCCTCAGGTCAAGGGCTCGGGCTCCGCCGGCGAAAAATCTCGTCGGCGCGCGCAACCGGCCGCCGCGAGGACCGAAGAGTCCCCACGACCCGCCCTCCCTCGGGCCCCATCCTCAGGAGATACCGATGACCACGATCCACCGCACCGGCCGTCAGGCCAACCTCACCCTTCGCGACACCGAGCCGCGAGTCACGCCCGAGCCGCCCTCCCGCCGCTTCGCCGAGACCCTCGGTGAGGGCGCCCACGCCCTCCTCGCCGGCGTCGAGCAGGCCGCCGGCTTCCTCCCCGGGGGCAACGCCGTCGCCGCCGCCATCCGCTCCGGCAGCAGCCAGGGCGGTGCCGGCGGCCCGGGCGCCGGCGCCGCGGCCGGGACCTCCGGTGCTCCGACCGCCGGCTCGCCGCAGGGGGGCTCGCTCCAGGGCATGCTCGACTCGTCCGCCAGCTCGGCCGAGGAGCTCCTGGCCCTGCAGCACCAGATGGCGATGGAGCAGCGCATGTTCCAGACCACCTCCAACGTGCTCAAGGCTCGGCACGACACGAGCAAGGCCGTCATCCAGAACGTCCGATGACCCCATCCCCGCCGCGTCGAGCGCGGCCGCGACCTGGTTGCGGTGCGCTCGGCGCTTTCGTTACTCTCCGCTGGAGCTCTGAATGACCTCGCCCATCAAACCGCCTGGCGGGGGACCGCCCAAGGTCCCCGGCGCCGATGCGCAGCAGCCCGACCCCTCCAAGGCCAAAGGTCCCGAGGGCTCCCGGGAGGCGTTCGAAGCCGCCCTCGACGGAGCGGACCGTGGGGCCGACGCTCGAGCGGCCGGTCCCGTGGACGCGGTGGTCGCCGACCTGCGCGCCGGCAAGATCGACGCCGCAGCCGCGGTGGAGAAGATGGTCCAGGAAGCCCTCTCCGCTCCCGGAGTGGCGCAACTGGATGCGGCGGCGCGCGCGGAGCTCGAGGCCCATATCCGCCACACCCTCGAGGACGACCCGAACCTTGCCGCATTGGTCCGAGATCTCGACCGCTGACCCCGTCCGCGCTCGCTCCCTGCCCCGCCTCGCCCGTCGGACGGCGCTGGGGCTCGTCGCCTTCGCCGTGCTCGGGGCTCACCCGGCGGCCGCCCAAGAGGCGGAGGAGACGCTTCAGCGGCAGCGCATCTACGTCGTCTCCCACGCGCTCGAACCCGAGCTCGAGGCGGTCGCGGCCCGTGCCGGTAGCGCCGCCCGGGCCGCGCTGCGCGAGGTGGAGGCGGCGGACTGGTCTGCCGCCGACCAGCGCTTCCTCGGCTACGACGACGAGGCGCTCCAGCACATCACCGAGGCCCGCCGGCTGCTCGAAGAGGGCAGCCAGGCCTACCTCGATCTTCAGCTCGACAACGCCATCGAGCTCCTCGGCCTAGCCATCGAGGAGTTCGACGCCTCCCAGGCGGCGCTCGAGGACGAGTCCGGCCTCGGTCAGGCGCTCCTCTACCTCGGCGCTTCCTACATCTTCAACGGCCGGACCCGCATCGGCCGCCGGGTCTTCGAGCGGCTCCACCGACAGATGCCCCATATCGAGCCGGATCCGAACGAGTTCCCGCCGGAGATCGTCGAGCAGTACGAGCGCTCGGCACCCCGGTCGACCGACGGTGCGATCCACATCATGAGCGACCCCACCGGGGCCATCGCCTACGTGGACTTCGTTCCCCGGGGGCTCACGCCGCTGACCGTCACGGGCGTCGTGCCCGGCGAGCACACCGTCCGGCTGACGCGACCGGGGGCCACGCCCTACATCGAGCAGGTCGACGTGCCCCGGGGCGGTCAGTCCGAGGTCCAGGCGTTCCTCATGGACGCCGAGGGCAACGAGGGTATGGCGGAGATGGTCGCCGGCATCACCGGCCACGAGCTCGAAGAGGGCGACGGGGCGATCCGCCAGGTCGGCGAGCTCCTCGAGCTGGACAAGATCGGTGTCATCCGGGTGTCCTATGGCGACTCGCGCGAGCAGGTGAAGCTCGAGATGGTCATCTTCGACGTCGCCAGCGGTCGCCGCGTCCTCCGCGGCGAGGTGCAGGCGCCGCGGGCTCTCGGCGAGCTGGAGCCGGTCGTCCAGCGAGCGGTGAAGCAGGGCGTGGAGAACGTGCTGCGCCCACGGGTCGGCGAGGACGACGAGCAGATCATCGGCGGCGGCGGCGAGGTGGTCGACGACGACGCCGACGACGAGGACGAAGCCAAGCCTCTCTGGAAGGAGTGGTGGCTCTGGGCCGCCATCGGCGGCGTGGTGGTCGTCGGGGCCGTGGTCACCGCCGTCGTGGTCGCGGGGGGCGGCTCCGATCTCGGCCAGAATCCGAACGGCCAGATCGTCATCGAGTTCGGTTCCCAGTGACCCGCGCCGCGTGCGCGGCGATCGTCTTCGGTGTCGGCCTGGGCTTCCTCGGATGCGAGAAGGCTCCGCCCGAGCCGGCGCCGGCGCGGGAGATCCCGCCGGCGCCGCCGCCGGTGCCCCCGGAGAAGGTCTACGCGCCGGTGGACTCGCGGCCTTCGGCAGCGGGGGAGCCGCCGGTGCGGATCGTGGCTGCGTTCCAGGCGGATCGGGTCTATGCGTCGGACGCCACGGTCGAGGCGCGGAGGCTCGTCTACCGCGTGCGGCTGCGGATCCCCCGGAGCCTCGGCGAGGGAAACCCGGCGGTCGCCCGTCCCGCGGCCGAGCTGCACATCGACGTCTCGAACGACCGGCTCCGGGCGCGTTTCATGGGCGCGGGCTGGCCGGTGCCGGAGGGCTCGGAGATCCGCATCCGCCGCGACGAGCTGGGCGCCTACGTCTTCGACGGCGACGGCGGTCGCCCCCTCGGACCGGGGCAGATGGCCCACTGGTTCGAGGGGGGGCGTCCGCGAGGCACACCGAGCTGGCGCATCGCCCCGCCCCCTTCCGAAGAGCAGAGCGGCCCGGGGGACCTCATCTGCCGGCTGGTGGCCGAGTGGACCGGCGAGGGCCCGACCAACGTCGCCCGGCGCTGTGGCGAGGGCGGCTCCACCCCCTCCTTTCGGGTGGGCCTCTGGCGGGCGAATCGGACCGCCGACGTGGGGATCCGGGTGCCCCGGCACGCGCTGCGGGCGGACCACGAGGCACCGCCCAGCGACATCGAGCGCCAGCATCACCGGGCGCTGCTGACCGAGAGCTCCATGAGCCAGCTCGAGCGCAACCGGGGGCCCCGCGGCGAGCCGACGGAGGACGCTCCCGAATCCGGCATCACGGTGGTCAATCGAGGCTCGACCCGGATGATCGTCACCCTGGGCGGCACGCCCATCGGCTGGCTCGACGCGGGCCGTGAAGCGCACTTCGACGGCATGGAGCGCGGCGTCTACGGTCTCGGCGCGCTCCGCCCCTTCGGCCGGCTGGCCGCCGGCAAGCGGGCCTTCGTGGTCCCGGGCAAGGCCGTCCTGCCCCGCTGGATTCCGCCGAGCGCCCGGGACGATTGACCCCTCAGTGGATGGTCTCTTCGGCGGCGGCGAGCTCGGCGACCACCTTGGCGTAGTCCTCGTGGGCGTAGCGCTTGCTGCCTTCGTCGGCCGCGACGAGGCGTCCGAGGGCCTCCATCGCCTGCTCCAGCACCTCGGAGCGCACGGCGAACGAGTAGTAATCGCTCGCTCGGGCGTTGCCGAAGAGGGACACGGCACGCTCCACCTCTTCCCGGTCCTCGGGGCGCAGCCCGAGGTGCGGGTGCCAACCGGGAGCGTCGGCCTCGGTGATGACCTCGAGGGCGATGCCGACCGGATTGAAGTAGAGGAACGCCGGCTCCAGCTCGAGGCGCCACTCGTCGAAGGCGTCCTTCGGCGCGTGCCAGTGGAAGCCCTGGAAGCGGCGGCGGAGAATCTCGCCGAAATAGGCGCCGCACATGGGCGCGGTCAGCCGGAGGATTTCGTCCTCGGAGGCGTCGAGGACGTCATGAGCGTAGTGGTCCAGCACCGGCAGGGTGTCGACGCTCAGGTCCAGCGTCATGCCCACGGTCGCCTTCACCGAGGCGACGCACGCGGTGGCCAGGTCGGCGACGTGTTGCGGCGTGTCCATCGCGGTCGGTGTAGTCCCCGGGAGCGCCGGCGCCAGGACGATCTTTCGATCGACCGGCGATCGATGGTATCTCCTCAGCGCAGTGGAGCTGCCTTACGAGGGTGAGGAGGGGCGGACCCGTTGGGAGACGGTCCACGTCCCCACGGCCGATGGCGGCACCCGAGCCATTGAGATCGTCCGCTCGGTGAACGTGCACACGGATCCGAGGCTCCGGGCGGCGGCCCTGGAGGGCACGCTCCACCAGACCGAGCTCGGGTCCCTCGCGGTGCCTTATACCTTCCACGATCCGGAGGTCCGCCGCTTCGTACGCGTGGTGCCGCCGGAGCTCGCCCACCGGCTCCTGGAGGAGCGGGCGGCGCTCCTCACCCGGCTCGCGACCGAAGCGCGCGAGCTGCCCGCCTACGTGGCCGCGGCGGACGCAGTGGTCGGTCCGGAGGGTCTGGGCGCCTATCTCGAGGGGGATCCGGACGAGGGCGCCGCGGCTCATGACGCCGAGGCCTCTCGCCTCGCCACCGAACGGGACTCGCTCGCGGCCCGCGAGCGGACTCTCGGAGAGGAGACCGACCGGGCCCGGGCGTTCCAGCGCGACCTCGAGCTCCGCGAGCGGGAGCTCGAAGACCGACTCGCCGCGCTGCAGGAGCGCGAGTCGCGAGCGCTGGTGGAGGCGGTCGAGCTCGAGGGGGAGCCGACCAACAGCACCGACGACGGCGTGGAGCTGGTCGAGTCGGTCGAGCTCGTGGACGACCCCGAGCTCCCGACGGAGAGCACGAGCGAGACCGAGGGCGCCTTCGCCGAGGAGGTGACCCTCGGCGAGGTGGAAGAGCTGGCGCCCGAGGCCACGTCGGTCCTCGACGATGGCGACGTCGAGCTCCTCGACGAGGAGGATCTACCCCAGGAGCTCTCGGATCTGAGGGTGGACGACGGGCCCTCCCACGCCGAGAAGCGCATCCCCACCCCCGCGACGCCACCGGACGGTTTCTTCGAGGACCGCTCGATCCAGATGATGGCCACCATGCCGGAAGGCCCTTGGCTCTTCGTCCGTCTCGGCGAGGGTCACGAGGAGGCCTTCCGCGACGACGTGGAGCTCCTCGCCCAGTACATCGCCATCGACGATGTGCCGGTGGTCCTCCTCGCCCTCGTAGAGTGGGACGAACCCCGTCCCTACGCTCGGCGGGCCGCCCTCGACCCGGTCGATGATGGCGACCGGGCGATCCTGGAGGCCCTGCAGGACGGCGAGCGTGCGACGGTCGCGGTCTTCGGGCCGGCCGGCCGCTTCGAACGCACCCTCGAGGTGGCGATGGGCCCGCGCTGCACGAACCTCGCCGCGGTCCTGCAGCGGGCCGACCGCGACGCGGACGAGAGCGCCGGCGGCGATCCGGCCGTGGCCATGGAGCGCGCGCTCGCGGCGCCGCCCCCGCTCACGCTCCGGGGCCACCCCTTCCACGACGCGCCGCCCGCGGCGAACGCTCGGGAGGCCCGGGACGCGCTCGAGGCGCTCGCGAAGTGGAGCAAGCCGGCCAAGCTGGACATGGCGATCCTCGCCCTCTCCATCCCCCGGGACGTGGTGGACGACGCTTTCCGGCGGATCCTGGACGACGCGATGAAGCACGGGCTGGCTTTCCACGGGCCCCTGGTCAGTCGGGCCGTCTCGCTCGGGGTCGTGCCCGAGCCCGGGGAGATGGTCGAGCGGCTGGTCGACGCGTTCCGGGGCACCTCGCGCCTCGAGGGGGCGGGGGGCCTGGACCAGCGAGCGGTGGCCGCCAACTGGGAGGCTCTGCTCGCCCTCGCCGAGGAGTACGAGGTCGCCCTGGACGTCGAGGCCCACGAGCAGGCGCACCGCAACATCGCCGAGGGGCGCCCGGGGTCCCAGGCGCCGCGAACGGTGGACGAGAGCGCGATCCCGGACCTCGCTAACGACGAGCTGATCGGCCTCGTGGAGCACCCGAAGCTGCGTCGCCCGGTCGCGCTCGAGCTGCTCTCGCGAGCCGGACCCGGCGACGCGGAGCTGGTGGCGCGGGTGGTCCGAGCGGTGCGGAAGATGCCGCGCGGCGAGGTGCTGGATGTCATGCCGAAGGTCTTCCCGCTCGGCGAAGCGGCGGCCGGAGCCCTCATCGACACCCTCTCGGCGCGGAAGACCTTCGTGCGCCAGGCGGCGGCGCTCTGCCTCGGCGAGCTGCAGATGCGGCGCGCGGTGCGCCCGCTGGTGCAGCTCCTCGTCGAGGAGCCCACTGAGGTCTGGGAGGAAGTCGCACGGGTGCTCTCGACCTTCGGCACGTCCCTCGAGCGGGGGCTCAAGCGGGTGACCGAGGTCGACGGCGCCGACGGACGCATCGCCTACCTGCTGGCCCACGTGCGCTTGAACGGGGACCAGGCTCTGGTGGACAAATTGGCGAGCAAGAAGGGTGAGCCCATCGCGGCCATCGCAGCGACGGCCGACCAGCAGGAAGAGCGCGCCCGGACCCATCGGGACCGCGTCGGGGGCAGCGTCGATCTCTCCGAGGAGGATCCGATCCGTGAGTTCTCCCGCCGCTTCCTGGCGGAGGTGGCCGGGTGACCCCAGGTCGGCGGGTACAGGCGAATGATGCTTACGACCCCCTTTACCCCCACCCTCGGAGTATCGTAGGTTCCTTCGTCTCGACACCCCACGATCGTCAAGCGAGCGTGACAAAGGCTTCGGGACCCTCTACAACGGAAGCTCTCCACCCCTCCAATGCGTCTCGGGATTTTCAGCGACGTCCACGCCAACATCGAAGCCCTCTCGGCGGTGATGCGCGGCTTCGAAGACGAGGACATCGACGAGTACTACTGCCTCGGCGACGTGGTGGGGTACGGCGCGAGTCCGAACGAGTGCTCCGACCTCGTGCGGGAGACCGCCAAGGTGACCATTCTCGGCAACCACGACGCCGCCGTCGCGGGCCGGATGGACTACTCCTACTACTACGAGGCGGCCCGGCAGGCGCTCGACCTGCACGCGAACACACTCTCAGGGGAGAACCTGGAGTGGCTCAAGGGCCTCCCCTACAAGCACGAGGTCGACGACACGGGCGTCCATCTCTGCCACGGCTCGCCCCTTCGCCTCGAGGAGTTCGAGTACATCTTCGCGCCCGAGCAGGCGCGGGAGTGTCTGCAGATGTGGGACGAGCTCGGACACATCACGCTCATCGGCCACTCACACCTCTGCAAGGTCTTCGAGCTGAGGCCGGGCAGCGTGGAGGAGCTCCCCGCGGAGCGCTTCCAGCTCGACCCGGACGCCAAGTACATCGTGAGCGTCGGCAGCGTCGGCCAGCCGCGCGACTACGACAACCGCGCCAGCTACACCACCTTCGACACCGACACGAATACCTTCGACTTCAAGCGCGTCGAATACGACATCGAGAGCGCCGCCTCGAAGATCTTCCAGAGCAAGCTCGAACGGAACTTCGGGCACCGGCTCTTCATCGGCGTCTGACCGCGCCCGGGGTGTGGAGCCCGCCAGCGGAGAGGCGCCCGCGCCGCGCGTCGTGGATAAGCCTTCGGTGAGGCCGATTCCGGAGAGAGCTCGAGGGAACCCGGTCCTCAACGCGTCTCGACGCGCCGAAAGAGCCCGTGCCACGGCGGAAGCGCCTCCGGCCAGAGATCGAAGGGCGGCGTCTGCATGGTGCCCACCAGGCAGACCCGGGGCACGAGGCCGGGCGCGTGGTCGAGAGCGACGGCGATGGGCTCCACGGGCTCGCCGGCGACCCCGACGGCCTTCAGGTGGGGCCCGAGCGGCCGCACGGCGTCTAGAAACGCGGCCTCGTCGGGCACCGAGTGCACGCTGACGTTCCGGTAGCCGGGGGGCCAGGGGAGCGGGGCGTCCTCTTCGACGGCGACGGCGTGTGTTCGGCCCTCGAAGAGCACACCGGTCGCCGCCGCTACGCCGCGCCACTGCATCTGCTGTGCGCCGACCGCCTCCGGCACGGGACCGCGCGGAAGCCTTCCCTCGAGGCGCTCGAGGGCGTGGTGCAGCCGATCGCCGAGCTCGATGGCCCGGGTCGGTGAGCCGAGCACGTAGACCCGCTGCGGCGAGAGGCAGCCGCGACCGTCGTAGGCGGCGATATCCAAGGCCAGCCGGTCGGCGGCGGCGTGCCGCTGCTCGAAGGTGAGGGCATCGGCGAAGACGAGCGCCGCCCCGACTCCGTGGCCGTGGGGAATGACCAGACTGGAGGCGGGCGCCATCGCTCGAATGGTGTGCACGGTCTCATCGGAGCCGTGCACGTGGACCACGTCCGCCCATCCGACGAGAGCGCTCATGCGCTGGTCGTTCGGCGGGAAGCTCAAGATTGCCAACGCCTCGGCGAAGGGCGGCTCGAGGGCGTCCGCCAGCGCGCGCACCAGCACGTCGTCCCGGGAGGAAGCCTTCACCACCGTGGGCACGCCGAAGAGGAGCGGCGTGAGCACTGCGCGGACCGCCGCGGTGAAGACGTTGCCGGCCAGGACGACTAGCGCGAGGTCGACGGCCCGATCGCCGACCGCACCGACGGGCGGCGCTTCGGCGAGCTCGGCCAGGACTGCGCGGCTCGCGGGCTCGCAGGTGGTGCGCAGCGCCCAATCGACCATGGGCTCGCTCAGCCCCGCCGAAGTCGCCAGCCGGGGCCGCAGGGACTCGTCGCGGGCGACGGAGTCCAGTGCGTGGTGGAGGATCTCTGCCCGCCGCGCAGGAGCCATGCGCAACGCCGGGCCCTGCCGGCGAACCATGTCGCAGACCGTCTCGAGCTGCTCCCGGGGGCTGTCGCGGTAGACGCTCATCGGCTGGCGAGGGCCTCCTCGACCGCGAGCGAGCAGCCGCGGGGCAGCGCGCCCGGGTGGCGGCCATGGAGCTCGACGAGCTCGCCGGGGTGCACGGTGGCGCTGTCGGCGGTCTGCAGGCAGGCGACCGAGTCCAGGTTTGCGGCGTCATCGATGCGGAGCAGCCCCCGCGTGCCCTCGGGGAGCGGTTCGAGGCGCTCGGGGTCGACCGCACAGACCCGCACCCAGGGCGGCGGGCAGTAGAGCCGGGGCCCGCCCGGATCGACGAGGGTGGTCTCGTAGAGCTGGGAGCTGAGCTCGGTCATGCCGTACTCGCCGACGACCCTCGCCTCGGGCACGCCGTAGCGCGCGACGAGGGCTTCCCGGAGCGCCTCCGGCGCGACCTCGCGGGAGCGCCCCTTGAAGC
>JGI12109J20283_10553610_pt1 | contig 13915 bp, 10 predicted proteins | sample ElkSlonscriptome_12_FD_20283 | JGI IMG/M metagenome (IMG submission 20283) | reverse complement strand
GGGCCGGTGGAGGTCATCGAGGGCAAGGAGGGTTTCCAGCATGTCATCCACAACGTGGAGCTGAAGCCGGAGATCCTGCTCAAGGGCCTGGGCGAGAAGTTCATGATCACCGACTGCGGCTACAAGGCCTTCCCCACCGAGGCGCTGACCCACCAGCCCATGAGCGCGGTGCAGAACATCATGAAAAAGGAAGGCCTGGCCGCCGAGGACCTGGAAAAGATCCACATCCAGACCACCGCCCGGGGCGCGGACATCCTGAGCGATCCCAGCAAGTACGATCCGCAGACCAGGGAGACGGCCGACCACAGCCTGCCCTACTGCCTGGCGGCGGTGGCGGCGGACGGTGGCGTCTACCCCAACAGCTTCAGCGACACCAAGCTGAAGGACCCGCGCATCCGCGAGCTGCTGGGCAAGATCGAGGTGGTGGCCAACGACGAGATCGACGCCATGTTCCCCGGCACCAAGCGGGCCATCGCGACCATCGACACCCTCGACGGCCGGCGTTTCGTGGAGACCGTGGATCACGCCAAGGGCAGCCCGCAGAACCCCCTGGACGATGACGAGTTGATCGCCAAGTTCCGCGCCAACAGCGAGGGCGTGATCGATACGGCGCGGCAGGATGCCATCATCGAGGCCACCTGGGGATTCGATGCCTGCGCGGATGTGGGCGACTACATGAAGCTGCTGATCGTCTGATTTTCCGGCGCCACCGGCCGTGGGAACGGGTGGCGGGTGCGATGGCATCGTTCTAGTATTAACGGCTCGGATATGAACTTCCATGAACCGCCCTTCGTGACGGGAATATGAAGACGCGAGCCCCACGCCATCGACCGCCGCCCGTTCCGCCTGCCGGGACCGTATTCTGCCGTCCTGTTTCCCTCCTGATTCGCCTGCTGACGGTGGCGGGGCTGGCCCTGCTCGCGGGGTGCGCCTCGGCGCCGGCCTCCTACGAGGTCCCCGTGCCCGTCCCCGCGGAATTCACCGGCACCGGCCAGGCCGCCCTGCCGGATCTGTGGTGGACGGCCTTCGGGGACGCCCGCCTGGATTCCCTGCAGGCCATGGCCCTGCGGGAAAACCTGGAACTCCAGACAGCCTGGGAGCGGCTGCTCGAGGCCCGCGCCACGGCCCGGATAGCGGGCGCGCCCCGTTATCCCTCCCTGGACGCGTTCGCCGATGGGGAGCTCAGCCGGCCTTCGGCCAACGAGGACGGCACCCTCGATCTGGGATTGGCGGCCTCCTTCGAGGTGGACCTGTGGGGCCGCATTGGCGCGCGTGCCTCGGCCGAACAGCTGCGCGCCCAGGCCGGGGAAGCGGAATACCGGGCCACGGCCATCACCCTTTCGGCCGAAGTGGCGGTCACCTGGTACCGCCTGCTGGAGGCGCAGTCTGCTCACGACCTGCTGTCCCGGCAAGAGAAGACAAATAGCCAGGCCCTGGATCTGCTGTCGGCCCGTTTCGGAAACGGGCTGGTGAGCCGGCCGGATATCCTACGCCAGAAACAGCTGGTGGAGACCACGCGCGAGCAGGCCCTGGCCGTTGAGGCCGAGGCCGGCCTGCTGCGGCATCGTCTGGAAATCCTGCTGGGCAAGGCGCCGGGATCCACCCCCGATATCCGGACCGGCGTCATGCCCCAGCTCCCCCCCGTTCCCCGTACCGGATTGCCCGCCGAACTGGTCCAGCGCCGCCCCGACGTGCTGGCGGCCTACCTGCGGCTGCAGGCCGCGGACCGGGACCTGGCCGCGGCCGTCAGTGACCGCTATCCGCGGCTGACGCTGAGCGCCTCGGTCAGCACCCGGGCGGACGGATCGACCGCGCTGTTCGACGACTGGCTGCGCAACCTGGCCGGCGGGTTGCTGGCTCCCGTGCTGCGGGGCGGCGAACTGGCCGCAGAAGTGGATCGCGCCGAGGCCCGGCGACGGCAGCGTCTCCTGGAATACGGCCGGACGGTCCTGGCGGCCTTCGGCGAGGTGGAGGACGCCCTGCTGCGGGAGGGGCTGCGGCTACGCCGGATCGCCAGCCTGGAGTTGCAGGTCCGGTACGCCACCGAGGCGGCCGACCGCCTGCGGTTGGAGTATCTCAACGGGGCGGCCGATTTCCTGGATGTGCTGACTGCCCGGGTGGATCAGCAGCGGCTTGAACGGGATCTGCTGGCCGTCCGGTTGGCGCGGGTCGAGGACCGCATCGCCCTGTATCGCGCCCTGGCCGGGGGTTTTGAACCGGCGCGCGCCGAGCAAGAGAACGGAGACTGAAGAAACCATGGCAAGCAACAACGGCAATCCCCGCTTATCCCGCACGTTGATCGTGTGCCTGGCCATCGTCCTGGTCGGAGCGGTGGCCATCGGCATCGTCTTTTCCACTGAACCGGTGGCCGAGCGGGTCGGCGCCAGCAAGCGCACCCCCATGCTCGTGGATGTCATCGAGGTGACGCGGGAGGACCACCGGCCCCGTATCGTGGCCATGGGCACGGTGGAGGCGGCCGAGGACGTGATCCTCCGGCCGCGGGTGAGCGGCCAGGTCGTCGAGCACGCGCCCACCTTCTCGCCCGGCGGTTATGTCGCCGCGGGGGAGATGCTGGTGCGCATCGATCCTTCCGACTACGAGACGATCCTGCAGCAGCGCCGGGCGGACCTGAGCCAGGCCATCGCCGATCTGGAACTGGAGATGGGGCGGCAGAATATCGCCCGGCTGGATTTCGAGGTGCTGGACGAGGAACTCCAGGGTGACAGCCGCGCCCTGGTGCTGCGGGAACCCCAGTTGCTGGCGGCCCGCGCCCGGGTCGACGCCGCCCGCGCCGCCGTGCGCCAGGCGGAGCTGGACCTGGACCGCACCACCGTCACCGCCCCCTTCAACGCCCACATCCTGTCGCGGGAGGTGAACACCGGCTCCCAGGTCTCCAGCGGGGAGGCCCTCGGGCGGCTGGTGGGTCTGGATACCTACTGGGTGACGGCCACGGTGAGCCGCCAGGCTCTGCGCTGGCTGGAAATTCCCCCTTCGCCGAAAGTCGCCTCGACGGTGGTGCAGATCCGGGATCGGGCGGCCTGGCCCGAGGATTCCCGGCGGGAAGGTCGGCTGCAAAGCCGCATCGGATCCCTGGAAGAAGGAACGCGCCTGGCCCGGGTGCTGGTGACGGTGGATGATCCTCTGGCGCGCCAGGACAGCACCCTGCCGCCCCTGACCCTCGGCGCCTTCGTCGAGGCGGTCATCCCCGCCCGCGAGATCCGGGACGTGGTGCGCCTGCCCCGGGAACTGGTGCGCACGGGGAACACCGTCTGGGTCATGCAGGCGGACACCCTGCAGATCCGGGATGCGGAGATCGTTTTCCAGGACGACGCGCACGCCTACGTGACCGAAGGGCTGGAGAGCGGCGATCTGGTCGTGACCACCAACCTGGCCACCGTGGTGAGCGGCGCGCCCCTGCGCCTCGAGGGTGAAGAACGATGAGCGACCGGCACCCGGATTCGCGGCAGGAATCGAAACCGGAGATGGACGCCGCAACGGCGGCCCTGGCCCGGGATGCGGAGAAGGGCGGCGGCGCGGTGGCCTGGATGGCGCGGCATCCCATCGCCGCCAACCTGCTGATGTTCATCTTCCTGGGCGGCGGTCTCTGGACGGCGGTGAACATCCAGAAGGAGGTCTTCCCCGAGTTCCAGCTGGATATCGTGGAAGTCCGGGTGGAGTATCCGGGATCCGCGCCGGCGGAAGTGGAGCAGGGAATCCTGCTGCCGGTGGAGGAGGCGGTGCGCGGGGTGCCGGGCATCCGGGAAATCAACTCGACGGCCCGCGAGGGCAGCGGGGTCGTGGAGATCGAACTGGTCAGCGGCACGGATCGCATGCAGGCCTACCAGGATATCGATCAGGCCATCAACCGCATTCGCACCTTTCCGGACGACATCGAGCAACCCGAGGTGCGGCTGCAGGCGCGCCAGCGGGATGTCCTGGAGGTGGGGCTATCCGGTGATGTGGACATCTGGACGCTGCGCCGGCTGGCGGAGCAGTTGCGGGACCAGCTGCTGACCCAGCCGCAGATCACCCAGGTGGATATGGGCAACGTGCCCGACTACATGACCCACGTTGAGATTCCCCTGGAAACCCTGCGCGAGTACGGGCTGACCCTCGGGAATGTGGCGCGGACCATCCGCGCCTCCAGCGAGGATGTGCCCGCCGGCGTCCTGGAAACGAGCGCGGGCGAGATTCTGCTGCGCCTCAAGGAACGCAAGCAGTGGGCGGAGCAGTTCGCCGGCATCGCCGTGATCACGACCGACGCAGGGGGGACGGTCCGGCTCGGGGATCTGGCCACCATCCGGGACGGTTTCACGGAAGGGAACTTCCACTCACAGTTCGACCGCCAGCCATCGGTGGAGCTGGGGATCTCCCGCGTCGGCGACCAGTCCCCGCTGGAGATCGCCGCGGCCGTGGACCGGGTGCTGGAGGATTTCGCGAGCCACCTGCCGCCGGGTGTGCGGACCCGGATCACCGGCAGCGCGGCGGACGATTTCCGCGAACGCCTCGATCTGCTCATCGAGAACGGGCTGCTGGCCGTGATCATCGTCATGGTCATCCTGACTCTCTTTCTGGAGTACCGGCTGGCCTTCTGGGTGATGCTGGGCATGGTCATCTCCTTTATCGGCGGCCTGGTCCTGGCGCCCCTGGTCGGCGTCAGCATCAACATGATCTCCATGTTCGCTTTCCTGGTGGTCCTGGGCATCGTGGTGGACGACGCCATCGTCGTGGGGGAGAACGTCTTCGAATACCGCCAGCGGGGTCTGCGCCCCCTGGCCGCGGCCATCGCGGGGGCGCGGGAGATGGCCCGGCCCGTGACCTTCACCATCCTGACGACGATCATCGCCTTCGTGCCTTTGATGTTCATTCCCGGCACCACGGGCAAGTTCTGGTGGCCGCTGCCGGTGGTCGTCATCCTGGTGCTGGTCGTCTCGCTGATCGAGGCGCTGTTCATCCTTCCGGCGCATCTGGCCCACGTGGGCGAGGGACCCGGCCGCCTCGGGCGTGGTCTGCTGCGGCGCTGGCAGGAAGCGTTCGCCGCCCGCGCCGACCGCTTCGTGGACACCCGTTACCGGGGCTTTCTGGATCTGTGTCTGAAGCATCGCTACGTAACCCTGACGGGGGCCCTCACACTGTTGCTGGTGGTGGGCAGTTTCGGCTACAGCGGGCACATGGGCATGATCATGATGCCCGAGGTGGCGGCCGACGAGATCGAGGCGGGGGTGCGCCTGCCGGCCGGCACCACGCCCGCGCAGGCGGCGCGTGTGGCCGCCATCGTCACCGACGCCACCTACCGCATGTTCGAGGAGCACGATCTGTACCGGGTCTCCGAGGGCATCAAGACCAACGTGCGGGGCGGCAACTTCATCGACGTGGAACTGGTGATGCGGCCGCCCGGGAAGCACGACATGAGCGCCGCCGAGGTCATCTCCCTGTGGCGTGACGAGATCGGGGACCTGGAGGGTGTGGACCAGATCACCTTCGAGGCCGAGAGCGGTCCCGGCGGCTGGCAGCAGGATATCAGCGTGGACCTGAGCCACACGGACATCGCCGTCCTGGAGGAGGCCAGCCGCACCTTCCGGGAGCGCATGGAAGGTTACGCCAATACTCGCGACGTCAGCGACAACTACAACAAGGGCAAGACCCAGTTCGATTTCCGGTTGCGCCCCGAGGGGCGCAACCTGGGCCTGACCTCGGCCGATGTGGGCAGCCAGGTCCGCGATGCCTTCTACGGCGCCCTGGCCCTGCGGACCCTGCGCGGCACCAACGAGGTCGAGGTGCGCGTCAAGCTGCCCCACGCCCAGCGCAAGCGGCTGCGCAACCTCGAGGACTTCGTGGTGCGCACGCCGGACGGCACCGAGGTGCCGCTGCTGGACGTGGTCGAGGTGACACGCGGGGAGGCCTTCACCTCGCTCAACCGCCGGGACGGGCGGCGCGTGGTGACCGTGAGCATGGATGTCGAGCCCAAGAGCGCCATCACCCGGGTCATTCGCGAGATCCAGCAGGGGGAATTGCCCCTCCTGCGGGCGGCCCATCCCGGTCTGACCGGGACCTTCGAGGGCAGCCAGGCGGAGATGCGGGAATCCACCCGGGCGCTCTGGGGCGGTTTCGGGCTGGCCATGTTCGTCGTGTACGCGCTGCTGGCGGTGGCCTTCAGCAGCTATCTGCAGCCCCTGATCGTGATGCTGGCCATCCCCTTCGGGATCGTGGGCGCGGTGCTGGGGCACATCCTGCTGGGGTTCGACCTGTCGTTGATCAGCCTGATGGGGGTGATCGCCCTGGCCGGCGTGGTGGTGAACGACTCGCTGATCATGGTGGACTACGCCAACCGGCGCCGGGAGGAGATGTCCTCCTTCAGGGCCATCCACCAGGCGGGCATCCGGCGTTTCCGGCCCATCATGCTGACCACCTTGACCACCTTCGGGGGCCTGACGCCCATCATCCTGGAAAACTCGCGGCAGGCGGCGTACCTGATCCCCATGGCCATCTCCCTGGGATTCGGTATCGTGTTTGCCACGGGGATCATCCTGGTGATCGTGCCCTGCCTGTACATGATCCTGGAGGATGTCCTGAAGCTGACGAACCGATCGCGGGAAGGGGAACCGGCGTCCGCCGTCCCCGGTGAATGAAAGGACGGCTCGATGGACCATCGTACGGAAACCGATTCCATGGGAGAAATCCAGGTTCCCGCCGACCGTTATTACGGCGCCCAGACGGCGCGCTCGCTGCAGAACTTCCGGATCGGGGGCGAGCGTTTTCCGCGGGAGATGATCCGCGCCCTGGGGATCCTTAAAAAAGCCGCCGCCCTGACCAACGCGGAGCTGGGTCTGCTGAGTGCCGAGCAGGCCGGGCTCATCGTCAAGGCCGCCGACGAGGTGATCGCCGGCACGCTGGACGACCACTTTCCCCTGGTGGTGTGGCAGACCGGAAGCGGCACCCAGACCAACATGAACGCCAACGAGGTCATCGCCAACCGGGCCATCGAGCTGGCCGGCGGCGAACCGGGCAGCAAGACGCCCATCCATCCCAACGATGATGTGAACAAGGCCCAGTCCAGCAACGATACTTTCCCCACGGCCATGCACATCGCGGCGGTGGAGCAGGTTCAGGACCGGCTCCTGCCGATGGTCCGGCATCTGCGGGATGCGCTGGACCGGAAGGCGATGGAATTCGCGGGCATCGTGAAGATCGGGCGCACCCACCTCATGGACGCCACGCCGCTGACCCTGGAGCAGGAGTTTTCCGGCTACGTGGCGCAGCTGGATCAGAATCTGGACCGCCTGGAAAGCGCCCTCGACGGCCTGCACCAGCTGGCCCTGGGTGGCACGGCGGTGGGGACCGGCCTCAATACGCATCCCGATTTCGCAGAGAAGGCGGCCGCGCAGATCGCCCAGCTGACGGGCCGGCCGTTCCGCACCGCGGACAACAAGTTCGCCCACCTGGCGGCCCACGATGCCGTCGTCGCCATGAGCGGGGTTCTCAAGACCCTGGCCGCCTCGCTGATGAAGATCGCCAACGATGTGCGCTGGCTGGGTTCCGGGCCCCGCTGCGGGCTCGGGGAGCTGCAGCTGCCGGCCAACGAACCGGGCAGCTCCATCATGCCCGGCAAGGTGAACCCCACCCAGGCCGAGGCGCTGACCATGGTCACGGCCCAGGTCATGGGCAACGATGTGGCCATCAACTTCGGCGGGGCGAGCGGCAACTTCGAACTCAACGTCTTCAAGCCCCTGATGATCCACAACCTGCTGCAGTCCATCCGCCTGCTGGCCGACGCCTGCGGGTCCTTCAGCGACAACTGCGTGGCGGGCCTGCAGCCCGACCGGGAACGGATCCAGGCCCACCTCCGAAATTCCCTGATGCTGGTCACGGCCCTCAACCCGCACATCGGGTACGACAACGCGGCGCGGGTGGCCAAGAAGGCCCTGAACGAGGGGATCACGCTGAAGGAGGCGGCGGTGGCGCTGGATCTGGTCACCGCCGCTGAGTTCGATCGCCTCGTGCAGCCGGAAAAGATGACCGGCCCGCAAGCCTGACCCATTCCCCCGGGGAAGGGAAGAAACCGGTCAGTCCTCGAGGCTGTGTTCCTCGGGAAGGCCCAGTCTGGACCAGTCCAGCAGGGTCTTTTTATCCTGCGGCGAGAGGCGCGCCCCGGGATGACCCAGGAGATAGCTCTGCAGGGGCATCTCGTCCTCGCTGATGACCTTGTGGATGTCCCGCAGGATCAGGTCCTGGGCCTCGAAGTCGTAGGTGGGCCAGCGGGAGAAATTCAGGTCCTCGCGCCCTTCGTGCACGTGCCGGGCCACCAACCAGCTGAATGGCGCCACGCGGCTGTACCAGGGCCAGGTTGTCTCGTGGGAGTGGCAGTCGAAGCAGGACCGCCGCAGGATCGCCTTCACGTCTGCGGGTGTCTGCACATCGGCCTTTACCGGGGGATTGGAGGTATCCACGGGCACCAGCTGGATGGCCAGGAGCACGGCCGCCAGGATGATGGCGGCCGTGCGGGTCTGCTTGCCGGTTGGCTTGCGCACGGCCTACTTCCCGATCTGCTGCTGCAGGCGGCGGGCGTGCCGGTTGTCGGGGTCGTCCTGCAGGACTTTTTCGATGCGGGCGCGGGCCTCTTCCATGCGCCCGTCGGCCAGATCCAGCTGGGCCAGCAGGAGCCGGGCGGTGGGATCGTCCGGGTTCATCTCCAGATTCAGTTGGGCCATGAGGCGGGCGGAGGCGGGATCCTGCTTTTCCTGGGCCAGGGTCTCGGCCACCTGGTTGAGGGTGCCGGCGGAGAAGTCGTAGGAGCCGGCGCCGTAGTACTCGTCGCGCAGGTTGCGATACTCCTTGGCGGCGGCATCGGCCCCGTCCTTCTCCACGGTCCGCAGCAGGACCTGGTCCAGGGTGCGGGGGTTGTGCAGACCGCGGTGGCAGGTGATGCAACGCACCTGGAAGTCGTGCTCCCCGGTAGCGGCGGGCAACAGGTTGCCGTTGATCTCGGCGGTCATCTTCAGCATGCCGCGCGCCACATCCTTCTCGTGGTGCTTGTCGCTGGCCCAGTCGATGCTGTCGTAGTCCCCCGGGACCTTGATCTCGTGGCAGCCGGTGCAGCGCATGCCCAGCCCCATGGAAAAGCCGCGCATGATCTCCACCAGCTCCTGCTTGCCGATATCGTCGGGCAGGACCTTCAGGTTGGTGAACTTGTCGGGCACGTCGGCCTGGGCGGTGGTGGCGAGAAGGCAGGTCAGGGCGAAAATCAGCAGATAGGTCTTCATCATGGACTCCCGGGATGAGGGTGTGAATTCATGACGGACATGATAAAGGGAAAATCCATTTTCGAAAAGGGGGAGGAAGGTGCCGGGGAACGGGGCCCATCAATCCTCCCGGCCCAGGTAGGCGCTGGTGACAATCCAGGCCGCTTCCTGCAGGTACTCCCGGTTCGCGGCGCTGATGTCGGCATCGTATTCGAAGGTGCAGCCTGTGGGGTTCATCTGGAACAGGGCCGCATAGATCACGCACATGTTCAGGTAGGTGCCGTGCACGGAAGGGTGCGTGCCGTCGGTGTGAAAGAGGGGGATGGCTGGGCGGTTTTCGAGGACATGGTACCAGGTCTGGTTGATGGGAATCAGAACCGCGGGATGGCCTGCGGTGACGTCTTCGCATAGTTCCACCAGATGGGAAGCGTACTGGGGATGGTCCTCGTAGGAAGGCGGGATGTAGAGCGCCGGCTGCATACCCTGCCCGTTGATCAGGTCGATGAAGAGGGGTGCGTACGTCCGGTAGCTGGCCGATTCGTTCACCATGTTCGAGGGGCTGCCCTGCAGGACGACGCTGTCGTAGACGCCGTCTGCCACGATGTCCCGGGTGCTCAGATCATGGTCCGTCCAGTGCCTTTCGAGGGTGGATCCGCCGGGAGCCTGCTGGAAGGTGTACACCGCCAGTTCCGGCCCGGTTTCCCCTGCGAAGCCAGCCATGTTGGCACCCAGGCCGCCGTTGTAGGAGGTCAGGCTGTTGCCCACGAAAAGGATCCGGCGGGGCAGCTCGGGGAAGGGATGGTCCAGGTCCAGTTCGGAAACGATCAGGGTGTCCCGGACGCCCTCGGTCACCGTATGGGTGGCCGCCCCCCGCACCAGGACAGGGATGCCGTGCCGGATGTTGATGGTCAAGGAGTGGCCGCCGGGATCCAGATAACCCACCGGGCCGGAAGCCCGGTCGCCCTCGATGCTCAGGGGGGCCGTGATATCCGGGCCCGGGGCCTGGGGGGAAAGGACAACATCGACGCCGGTCAGGTCCTGGGGCAGGGACAGGGCGTCGGACAGGGACACCACCAGGAAAAGATTCGCATCCGGTTCCTGGGAGTCTTCCGGTTCGGTGGGGCTGGATCCTCCACTGCAGGCGGCCAGAAACAGGGCCAGAAAAACGAGCGGCACGATACGCTGGGGCATCAGGATTCTCCTTGGGCGGGATCTGGCCGGTTGGTTTTCTGAGAGTACGGGCCCGGGTTGGGGGGTGTCAAAAGGCAGAATCCGGAAAGGCGATGATAGCCGGGGTGGGATTCCGCCCGGGAAGAGCCTATATTGCGCCCCGGAATACCAACCCAGGAGTCCCGCCATGGCCCCGATGTCCCGGTCGTCCCGCAACACCCTCAACGAGCGCACCAGCCTCCACTTCCCCGGCGATACGCTCTTTGCCCGCCTCGCCCGCACCGTATGCCGCGCGGGGTGCCTGCCGCGCAAGGAACTGTACGAGGCCTGGGAGACGGCGCGGCGCCTGCGCCGGGTGATGCGCGGCGGTCCCATCGTGGAACTGGCCGCAGGCCACGGCCTTCTTTCCATGATCCTGATCCTGCTGGATGATACCTCGCCCGCGGCCACCTGCGTGGACATCCATCAGCCCGACAGCTTCGGCAAGCTGCTGGCCGTCATGCGGGAACAGTGGCCACGGCTGGCGGATCGAGTGCACTACCGGGAAGGCTTGCTGGAGGAGGCGCCCATCGCGCCGGGCAGCCTGGTTGTTTCGGTGCATGCCTGCGGAGTGCTGACGGATCGGGTGCTGGATCGGGCCATCAAGGGTGGGCACCGGGTGGCGGTGTTGCCCTGCTGCCATGATCTGGATAGGTGCGACCAGGGAAATCTGGAGGGCTGGCTGGACGGGCCCCTGGCTGTGGATGCCACCCGGGTGGCGCGATTGCGGGTGGCGGGCTACCGGGTGCGCACACAGACCATCCCGGCCGAAATCACGCCCAAGAACCGGTTGTTGCTCGGGGAGCCGGTCTAACGCACCCGTAGCATCTTTGCCGCCAGCCTCTTGGCCTTGCAGGGCAGACTGCGCCGCCAGCGCAGTTGCTTCTTCAGTTGCGGCAGGGCATCCCGTGTGGCGGCATATCCCCGGGCACGGCAGGCCTCGCCGGCGCTGAAGTCGGCCCAGTGGAAGTCCGTCACGTCCGGAGTGATGACGAAGTCGGCCGTGGCGCAGGAGAACTGGTTCAAGCGCTGGCGGGCGATGGTATTGCTGCGCATGATCAGGTCCAGGCCCGACGTGAAGCTGCGCTCCTGGAAAGCGGGAATATCCACGGCGATGACAAAATCCGCGCCCAGTTGCCGGCACGCCTCGATGGGAACCCGGTAGGGGCCCCCGCCGTCGACGATGATGCGGCCTTCATCCTCCACGGGCGGGAAGACGGCCGGGATGCAACTGCTGGCGTAGATGCCCTTGATCAGCGAACCCCTGGTGTAGACCACGCTCTCGCCCGAGACCAGGTCAAGGGCCACGGTGGCCAGGGGGATCTGCAACTCCTCGAAGTTGATGGGGCCGAACAGGTTGTGCAGCGGGTTGAGCAGTCGCTCGGCTTCCTGCAGATAGGGGCGGGTGACGGTGCGCACGGCGACCAGCTTGCGCTGCATGAACTCGTAAAGGCCCATGAGGCGGCCGCGGGCATCCAGCCCCTCGTTGTCCTCACGCGGGACGAAGGGGGCCCAGTAGGCAATGAATTCCTCGCTGCGGACGTAGGCCTCCAGCCGCGACCAGACCAGGTCCGGGTCGGGGGTCTGGGCGTAGAGACCACCCACGATACTGCCCATGCTGGTGCCGGCCACCACATCCGCACGCACGCCGGCTTCTTCCAGGGCCTCCAGCACTCCGGCGTGAGCCAGTCCCCTCGCCCCGCCGCTGCCCAGGGCCAACCCGATCTTCCATCCCATACCCAGTGCCTCCATCCTTCTGTTCCACGGGGCCTTTGCCCGGATATACGCCCTGTAGTTTAGGGATGTTGAGCGCAGGCCACAACGATATCTTTGACGGGGGATCGTTCAAGAATTAGCATGAGGGTTCCTTGAGGCACCCTGGACCCCGTTTCCAGCCGAACAGAGGACGTACAGGAATGAGCGAGAACGCCCAGGCCCCCGAAAGCCCCTTCGTGATAGAACGGCTGATGCGTGACACCCGCCGCCAGTACGCGGACGAGGATTTCGCCAGCGAGGCCGATTTCCGCGAACAGATGCACAAATTCGTCGAAAACCTGCCCGTGGAGCAGACCGCCCTGCAGCGGCTGGAGTCCCTGGAGGAGTTTCCCGCCGAGCTGGCCCAGGAGCTGGCCTTCCAGGCCTTCGAGAGCGCCGATCAAAAGAAGGCGGACGAACTGACACGCCGCGCCCTGGAGATCGATCCCGAGTGTGTGGACGCCCTGGCGGTGCGCGCCTTCCTGGACAGCGAGAACGCCGCTGAACTCATCGAGGCCCTGGAGCACGCCGCCACCGTGGGTGAGAATGTGCTGGGGGAGGAGTTCTTTGCCGAGTACATGGGCGATTTCTGGCCCCTGGTGGAAGCCCGTCCCTACCTGCGCACCATCAAGCAGCTGGCCGAGGTCCTCTGGACGGTGGGTCGCCGCTTCGATGCCGTCGAGCACTACATCAACCTGCTGGACCTGGATCCCGAGGACCATACGGGCAACAGCGTGCTGCTGCTCGGCTGCTACCTGGCCATGGGCGAGGTGCAGCGCTCCTGGGATCTGCTGGAGGAATACGACGACGACAGCGCCATCTTCAAGTGGGGCTGGGTGCTGTGCCTGTTGATGGCCCGCAGCATGGACGAGGCGGAAGACTCCCTGCGCGACGCCCTGGACATCAACCCCTACGTGGCGCCCCACCTGCTGGGCATGGCCGAACCCGTCGAGGGACAGCCTGCCGTGGTGACCATCGGCAGCGAGGAGGAGGCCCAGATCTGCTACCAGATCATCGGCGAGGCCTGGGAACACCACCCCGAACCGCGGATGTGGCTGCACCAGCAGCTGGTGGACATGGGCATGATCACCCTGGATGAGGACGACGATCCGGCCCACTGAGTTGCGGTAGTTTGACGAATCGGGCCCCGCCGGTGTATCCGGCGGGGTTTTTTTGTGCTATAATCAGTCAGTTCACCAGATTAACCCGGGTTAACGCCCCTTTGCGATGACCGAAACCGGAGAGAATCCATGCTCCCTATTCGCCCCCATTCCTGGTTGCTGAGCTTCGCGCTCATCCTGATCTGCGGCGCCGCGTTGGCCGCCGCCACGCCCACCCTCAGCCCCCGTCTGGACGCCGCCCTTGGCGATGACGGCTTCGCCTGGCGCCATGACGACGGCCGCCTGACGGTCTGGGTCTTCTTCCAGGACAAGGGTCTGGAAGGGGCCGCCCTGGAACGCGCCCTCGATCAGGCCGAAGCCCAGCTGGACGCGCGCACCGCCTGGCGGCGCGGCAAGGTCACCGAACGCGGGGAGCGCCTGGTGGACGCGCGCGACCTGCCCATCAACCCGGACTACAAGCGGACCGTCGCCAATCTGGGCGCCGAGGTGCGCCGGGACAGCCGCTGGCTGAACGCCACCAGTTTTCGCATGACCGATGCGCAGGTGCGCCGGGCTGCGGAGCTGCCCTTCGTGCGCAAGGTGGACCTGGTG
>JGI12109J20283_10001542_pt1 | contig 13922 bp, 15 predicted proteins | sample ElkSlonscriptome_12_FD_20283 | JGI IMG/M metagenome (IMG submission 20283) | reverse complement strand
CAGGCTACCCCCGGGTAAAACCCTCGATACCTTCGACTTCTCAGCCGTCCCCATGCTCAGCAAGGCCCTCGTTATGGCCCTCGCCGCCGGCGACGACTGGCTGGATAAAGGCAGCAATGTCCTCATGTTCGGCCCGCCCGGCGGCGGGAAAACCCATGCCAGTGCCGCCCTCGGCTACGCCCTGATCGAAAACGGGTTCCGGGTCTTGTTCACCAGAACCACCGATCTCGTCCAGCGCCTCCAGACCGCCCGACAGGACCTCGCCCTGGCCGCGGCCATCGATAAACTCGACAAGTACGACCTGCTCATCCTCGACGACCTCTCCTACGTCCAGAAAAGCCAGGCCGAAACCAGCGTCCTCTTCGAACTGATCGCCGCCCGCTACGAGCGCCGGTCCATCCTGATCACCGCCAACAAGCCCTTCGGCGAGTGGGACGGCATCTTCCCCGACAAGGCCATGACCCTGGCCGCCATCGACCGCCTCGTCCACCACGCCACCATCTTCGAGATGAACGTCGAAAGCTATCGGCGCCGCTCGGCCGTGGCCCGCAACACCGTCAAGGACACGGGGCCCTCGGCGGACAGCGAAACCGTCAACGCCAGCGCCGATGAAACCGGCCTGGCCGGCGACGGACAGCCTACCCAGACCACCACATCGGAGGAGCCCGAAAACTAAAACGCCCGGCGCCGGCACGCGGCGCCAGCATCAAAACCCCATCACGGTCGACCGGCCATCATAATTGTCGCCAGCCGGCCATTCTAATTGACGCCCCACAACCATGTCAATCGCCAGTTCCAGCCGTCGCGACCCAATGCCCTGTGGGTGGCAGATTTCACCTATGTGGCCACGGCTGCCGGTTTCATCTATGTGGCCTTTGTCATCGACGCCTTCGCGCGGCACATCGTCGGCTGGCGGGTCTCGGCTCGGGCCGAGACAACGTTGGTCCTTGATGCTTTGGACCAGGCCCTGCATGCGCGCAGGCCGCTTCCGGGTGGCGGTTTGATCCACCACAGCGACCGGGGGGTGCAGTATCTGTCCCTGAAGTACACGGAGCGCCTGACCGACGCCGGCGTGAAGCCGTCGGTCGGCAGCGTCGGCGACAGCTACGACAACGCCCTCGCCGAGACCATCAACGGCCTCTACAAGGCCGAGGTCATCCACCCCCGCGGCCCCTTGGCCCAGCGTGCAGGCCGTGGAGTTCGCGACCCTGGACTGGGTCGACTGGTTCAACACCCGCCGGCTTCTGGGACCGATCGGAAACATACCGCCCGCCGAGGCCGAGACCCGATACTATCAGGCCCTGCGGCAGGCCAAACGCGCAGCGTAGGACTCAATCAAACCAGCCTCCGGCAAACCCGGGACGGTTCACGGTGCGCGGCACCGAAGACGAAATCGACTTCCACCCCGTCGTGAAGCTGTTCACCCCGGACGCGGGCTGCACCTGGCTCCTGACCGAGATCGACCCGGAGGAACCCGACATCGCGTTCGGCCTGTGCGACCTGGGGCTCGGCTTTCCGGAGCTCGGCTATGTCTCGCTTTCGGAGCTGGCCAGCGTACGCGGGCGGCTCGGTCTCCCCGTCGAGGTCGACCGCCACTTCACGGCCACCAAGCCCATCAGCCGGTACGCCGCCGACGCGGCCGCCACCGGCCACATCGCAGCGTAAGGGAGGCAGCCATGAGCACCAACATCACACCCGCCCACCGCGACGCGTTCGAGGCGCTGACCAGCGGCGACTACGACAACCTCGCCCTGCTCTCCTGCTTCGTGAACGGCGATAACGTACCGTTTCTTTCGCACTTTCGGATTGGGCGGCTCCTTCTATCCTGACGGAAGGAGCTTGGAATGGACGATCAGAAGGGCGCGACGCCGATGGGCCAAGTGATCCAGATCGACGAGGGGCGGATCCGCGATCATCTGGGCGAGATGGTCCGCGGGACTGTGGAAGAGGCCTTGAATGCGATGCTGGATGCGGAGGCGGATCGCCTGTGCGGTGCGGCGCGCTACGAGCGCTCGGAGAGCCGGCGGGATACGCGGGCGGGGTGCTATGAACGGGCGCTTCACACGAAGGCCGGCGAGGTGACGCTGAAGGTGCCGAAGCTGCGACGCCAGACGTTCGAGACGGCGATCATTGAGCGCTACCGGCGCCGGGAAAGCTCGGTGGAAGAAGCCTTGATCGAGATGTATCTGGCCGGCGTCTCGGTTCGGCGGGTCGAGGATATCACCGAAGCGCTGTGGGGCACCCGGGTCTCGCCGTCGACGGTGTCCAGTCTGAACCGGAAGATCTACGCGAAGATCGAGGAATGGCGTCACCGGCCGATCGAGGGCGAGCATCCGTACCTGTACCTGGATGGGATCGTGATGAAGCGGACCTGGGCCGGAGAGGTCCGGAACGTCTCGCTGCTGGTGGCCAGCGCGGTGAACGCCGAGGGGTACCGGGAGATTCTGGGCATCTGCGAGGGCGCCAAGGAGGACAAATCCGGTTGGAGCGCGTTCCTGCGCCACTTGGTCGACCGGGGCCTGTCGGGCGTCCAGTTGGTCATCTCGGATGCCTGCCGGGGGCTGGTGGAGAGTGTCGCGGAGTTCCTGCCGGAGACCCTGTGGCAGCGGTGCATGGTGCACTTCTACCGCAACGTTTTCAGCCATGTGCCGGCCACGAAGGTGCGCGAGATTGCCCACATGCTCAAGGCGATCCATGCCCAGGAAAGCCGGGAGGCGGCCCAGGAGAAGGCCGATGCTGTCGAGGTGGAGTTGCGCCGCCAGAAGCTGACCCGGGCGGCCGAGCTGGTGGCCGCTCACATCAGCGAGACGCTGACGTACTACGCCTTCCCGGATGTCCACTGGTCCAAGATCCGAACCAACAACCCGCTGGAACGGATCATGAAGGAAATCCGCCGCCGCACCCGGGTGGTGGGCGCGTTCCCGGATGGCCAGAGCTGCCTCAACCTGGCCGCGGCCCGGTTGCGGTACATCGCCGGGTCGCAATGGTCGACGCGGCGCTACATGAATATGGAGCCGCTCCACGCGATGCGGGCCTCTTCATCCGGAGCCGTCGCGTGATGAAATGTGCGAAAGATCCTGGACGGTACCTTCGAATACGCGATCATCGACGGCACCATCGTCAGCGTTCACCAGAAGGCGAGCGGCGCAAAAGGGGGCCTCAAGATCAGGCCATCGGACGCTCGAAAGGCGGACTGACCACCAAGATCGTGGCCCTGGTCGATGCCCTGGGAAATCTGATCCGCATCACCCTCCTGCCCGGGCAACGACATGACAGCATCGGCGTTAAGCCTTTGATCGAAGGCGTTTCTTTTGACGCGCTCCTCGCCAACAAGGCGTTCGACATCGACTGGATCCGCGCTGAGTTGGACGAACGGGCCGCTTCGGCCGTGATCCCCTCCAAGGCCGACCGAAAACAGCCGATTCCCTGTGACACCGCGATGTACCGCTGGCGCCATCTCGTCGAAAATTACTTCGCCAAGATCAAGGAGTTCCGGGGCATCGCGACACGCTACGACAAGACCGACAGCAGCTACGAGGCAAACTGGTACCTTGCGGCAGCCATCATCGCAGGTCGGTAATTGTCAATGGGCCCTAGTTGCATGCTCAAAAAAACTTGGGGAGTCCTAAGGACTCAAGGCTCTCTGCCTGTGCCTCATTCTATATTTTCTCATATTGTCCCGAGAATATTTCCGAATTGCTTTAAGGCTTTCTTTTTCTTGTGGGTCGCGCAACGCTTCTATACGTGCCTCACGAAGCGAAGGGAGAATTAGATCGCTAGGCATTTGAACTTTTTGTTTATTGACTTTATCTCTCAACGCATTGTATGCAGACTGATCAACCGACCCAAGATCCGCTTGAGTCATTCCGCGCCCAAGCCATGGGCCATAAACGGCTCTTATAAAATCGAATATCGATGTATTTCGTTCATACCCTTGCTCGTGGCGGGATTTCCACTGATTTTCGGCAGCGACGCGTACAAACCTAGGGTCCTCATCCTTGATCTTCCCCGGCGTAAACTCCGTTACATACTCCGATTCTTCTACAACGCGCCCTTCATGCATATCATCATGATATATACTGTGTTGGAAAAGATCAACCGAAGGCTCTTGTCCTTTAAGCGCATCGCGATCAATGCAGAACGCTCTCATGATCTCTACTTCAGGATCATTTTTTAGCAACGAAACAAGGCGTGGTTCCGCTGGCTTGTGCGAGTCCGCTGGCGTTTCTTTTTCGAGCCTTTTAGTTGATGTGCTTGCCATTGCCGTCTCCTTATCCGAAAAGGTGTCTTTGAGTTCGCTCTCGTACTACCGGTTCCAAGACACGAGAAGCCTGTTCGGCGCTAATGAACTGGCGCATACGCAGCCGATCAAAAAACGGATTACTTTTGACCATCCCGTACCAAATCGACGACCGGTCATCCAGCTCACCTGTTATCGCATCAGACAATTCGTCAAGATACTCTTTGGGTCCAAAAAAAACCGGAGAAAAAGGAAATACACGGCAAATAGCAATACTTCGCCTTAGGCTCTCCTGTATTTCATCGTCATTGAGACAAAATGCGTTTTCCTTGCTAGCATCGAAGTCCGCATTTTCCGGGCCAACGGCAAAGAATCCGGTTTTACGTGCACGCCAGCACTCCATATAGTCGTTTTTTTGCCGGTTTAGGCTGCGCCCTAATCTTGTGCCAAATGTCTCGGCACAAAAACGTAGGTAAGTATCCCGCATCCGCTGACGTATCCGATCTTCGAGCCTGCGAATTATAGAATGGTAAAGGAGAAATCGCCGCTGGAACTCTGCCTCATTGACAAGAAAATCTGTATCACCCCGCCCATTATTTGTAACGGTTGTTATTGTGATCCATGTTGATCCAGATACTCGAACCGGAAACGTCAAAAGAGTACGGCATTCTGGATCCGGCGCCATCAATTGCAAAATATGATGAAGGGCGCAAAAACGTCTATGTTCTTTTTGGCTTTCTTTGGTCGGCGATGAGGTTTTGCTTAAGTAAGAGCCCTCAAACCAGCCGATATCTCCCTGCGAAAAGACATCCGTATCCACCGAAATTGTCCCTGATATTAGCGGGCCATCGACAAAGAGGCGCGTTCCCTGAGACGGCGCCTGCGCTACTAGGCGAAAAATCTCTTTTCGCCCGAAAGGAGTTCGGGCAGCACGCCAAAACCAGTCTTCAAAATCTGGTAGCGGATACGGGATATGTGATTTCCGGGTGGCAATGCTAGAAAGTTGTAGCGCAATAGTAAATTGCTGAGCGCCTGAAAGACAAACTTTGCTGTTAAAAAAATAGCATCCGAAGCGGCTATCGCTTCTATTGAATATTTTCACAGAAACAAGATAGTTTGGTACTCCAAAATTATTGCGCCGTGCTAGCACATTGTCTTTAATGGCCTCAATGGACTCAAGCAGTGTGCTTTGCATGCGTGCGTATGCATTCCCCACCAAACGATGCAAACTTTCATCATCGAATGGTATTACAGCCGGGTTGTCCCCTTTGGCCGGTAGATGTTCGTTATGTTCATATAGATCCTCAACATGGCGACTAATGTGAGTGTTTATACCGAGAGAACCCAAGGCTGGCTTGAATTTTTCGAAACATCTCTGATAAAAGTTAAAAACGTCATGATCTACATTGCATGGCAAATATCTGACACTACGCTGGGAACTTGGTGCGCCTAATTCTTTAGTTTCAACAAACACTATCAGATAAATGTTGGTTGAGAATAAACGTATAGCGTAACTGCGACATCTTCCTGCATCCAGCCGATTGAAGGCATCAAATAGCGACGTTTTAATCGCGTGCATGAACGCAGTATGGTGGAATGGGTCGTCTGTCGAGTGACGATAGATTGAGAAGCCAAAGCCATCAAAATCCGACCGAAAAATCAAGAATCGGACAGGTTGGCGCATCAGAAAAGAAGTATGGTTCAGGAAACGGATTAGGCTAATATCGTCCCAGTTACCACGAATGCATATGTCTGCAAGCGTGAGTCGTATATGATCCACAGGGTCAATGTGGTGCGGTGTCCGTGAAATAAGTTTCATGGCCGGTTATCAGCATGCAGTAAATAAACCATTGGCTTACTTTCTCTGAAATTGAGACAGAAGTCGTAGGTGCCTAACGCTTGCTGTATTCTTCTGTCGGCGTCCTTGTCGTAGATTGGTGCTTATTTGTTTTGATGGTGGATAGGCTGCGCTATGCAGGCGGCAAAAAACCAATAGCCCCTAGAACGAGTGCATCAGGACGCTATGGTGACCCCTGCTGTGGGAAGGTGATTGGGAGTCACTTGCTTCGCAAACACGATGAGTATCCGTCCGTGTCGGAGCAATCGGGCGCTCCACTACGATCATTCCCATCGCGCTGAGCTGTCAGACATAAGGCTTTTGTATCAAAGTCGCATGCCGCACAACATCAATCTGCAACGCGCGTTGCGAAGCTAAATAGACGTATCCCAACATTGTTAACAAAGGGTTACCAGGAGGGCCAGTTTAGCATTGGGCCGTCGCCTGGGGCTGCTCCGCCGACGTTTGTGCTGCCGGTGATTGTGCCCGACAGCACGGAGACGGATGCCGGGGTTGAACCAGGGTCCGCCGCGGCCTCTGCGACAAAGCCGGCGGGTTCGCTGCCGCTCCAAGACCGCATCGAGATCATCGTCCCCACTGGATACCGGGTTATCGCCGGCGCTGATATTCACGGCGATGCCGAGCGCCGGGTGCTTGCCGTAGTGGCAACGCGATGATCCCTGTGCCGATGGACGCGAAGGCCTGGCTGGCCGGCGTGCTCGCCCGCATCGCCGACATGCCCCAGTCCCACCTCCATGAACTCCTGCCCTAGATCTGAAAAGCGGCCCGTGTCAGTGCCTGATGAAGACGCCCATTTGTGGCGTTTGAATATTCCCCACCCTGACGCAACCGTCGCACCTCCCAGATCCGCCTCTCCAACAGAGGGGTCGGGGGGGGGTGGTCACACCGGGGGGTGTTGCAATGATCCTTGATCTTCAGCGGTAGGGTCACGGTCGAGTACCCGGCTCCTGCGGCGTTTCCCTGTCCGTCTCGTGCCACGCGTCGCTGTCCAGGACGCTGGTCCGCAGCCACTGCTCGATGAGGCGGAGTATGCGGGGGTCGGCAATGCTGTGCGCCAGCATCCGCAGCAGCCAAGGCTGTTCGTCGCGTCTACTTTTGGCCCCTGGCCGAGGTCATCGCACCTATTGCTGCGGCCGAGAGTGAGGGCGCTCCGCGAGAACGCATCCGCGCCCTGTCCCGGTCGGCTGCGTCCTATTCGAGATCGACCAGGGCCGCTTCCAGGCCGCCAATGCCTCAAAAAACAGAGACCACCACGTAATAGGACTTGATGGTTCGCGGGTTCGGTGTTATCCCTTTTTGTGTGAACGGGAAACCTGGGTGGCGAAGCCCTCACTCCCCTCCCCACAAAATGCAAAAGTACCCAGCAAAAAATAGGCGTCTAATGTGAATACCTCTCGTCCAGGCATAGAATTCGGCTATTCCCCTTTACGCAACGAAAAGCTAGCCGGAGGTGCGCGTGAAACACGAGAATATACAGATCAATCGGGGCATAAGTGTTCCGGCGGCGTCTACTGGGATGTTCAGCCTACGTGATCGCCATATCCTCTCCAACTGCCCAGAGGACGAACGTAGCGCCACCGGAATGCTAATTGTGGCCTTCGGAACGGGCTTTACCTTTCGCACCGTGGCCATTGCTGGTGCGCTCAGCGTCCTCAATGTTCCGCTGGTGACCGCCACGCCCGTCGCGCTTACCGTCTCCGCTGGAATTGCCGCCTATGACTACATTACGATGCAGGCTCACGATATAGCTGAGGCTGAGCGCACGGCCCGCCGTATTGATGCGACCGATATTCCACGTCTGTCCTCGGGCGGGCGGCGGGCCTTAACCGGAGTCCTGAGAACTTCGACTGCGCTCGTCACCTCCGCAGTAACGGCGGGCTTCTTGGCGATCCATCTCCATGCCTCGGACATAGAGGACAAAGTTGCGACCGAACAAATCCGCCGCGATGCGCCGCTCGTGCTGGAGGCTGAAGCGGCGCTCGACACAGAACGCACCGGGATTGCGGACCAAATCGACGCCACTGATGCCCAGATTGCTGGGCTCGAGAGCGAATACAATACGCGTCGCGGCAGTTGGCAGTCTGAGTTGTCTGCAACTGAAGGCGACGTCCAGCGTCTCGATGGCCGAGCCCAAGAAATTAGGCAACAGATACGCGATGCGCTGTCTGAACAAAGAGAGCAGGCCGATCTTGCCCTCTGCGAGCGCGCTGGCGAGGGGCCGGGATGTGAGATGGCCTCTGGCATTCCCAGAGAAGGGCCGCGCTATCATCTCGCCAATGACAGGGCCAAAGCCGCAGGCGATTTTGCCGAGGCCCTCGGTATAGAACTCCAGTCAATTGAGGGCCGACTTGCCCAAGCCAAGCAGAGGCTCGAGGCTCTACGCGCTGGGCCACCAAGCCGCCCGACTGGCGAACTGGCCGCGCTTCGTGTTGAACGTGCCGCTCACCATGGTCGTCTCGAAGAACATGATCAAAACCGTCCTGAGCTTTTGCATGAGGCCGTCGTCAAGAACCCAGAGCGGGAGGTCCTCGACCCTACGAGCATGACCGCGAAGATCTGGGCGTTGGGACAACTAGCCCACGATCCATGGTTCGCTGTCGCATTTTTTGCGATCAAGATAATGGCATTCGTGCTGGAGATGTTGCCGATTTTTGCCAGCATCGCGCTGGCCCCCGGGGAGTATTCCTTGCTCCGAGGCCGCCGTCTGGCTCAACGCGCACGTGAACTGCGACTTGATCATGCCCGAGAAGCGGTTGCCGACAGCGATCCTATGGTTGCCGGCGCCCGCGCCCGGGTTAGTACCGCCAGTGCAACCCGTCCGGCGACCCGGAGGGAACGCAATTTGCGCGACGAAGGCCAAGTCGCTGACTTGGAAGCAGAACTCTTGCGCAAGAAGCGGGCCAACGAGTGGTTCTACAAAAGAACAACAATCTGACCACACCCAGCTCTATGTTGAACGAAGAGGATATGGACAATGGAACCTCACTTCAAATCCAAAATTCCAACTGTCCGAACTGAGACCCAGTCTCATCCTTCAAAGAAAGCGGTGCCGATACCCGGAGACCTGCCCCGCCACCTTGGGAAACTCGATGTCCGACTTGGGATGATCGATCGCTACCATCTTCGCCGCGGGGTAAGCACTGAAATGCGGGAGAAGTTGGCCGAGATAGCTTCAATGGCTCTCGAGAAACAGCGCGCTGAGATTCAACACCAACTGATGCTCGACCTTGATGTCAAGAAAAAAGAACTGTTCCAGGACTATATGGAGCATGTTTCGATTTTGAACAAAGATTTGATCGAGAAGTCAAACGCGATGGAGCGTAACCTTCGGGAGATGCTTTGGCATGAGGTAGAGTCTATATATCAGGAAAAACGCAACTGGGAGGAGAGAATGTCGGGTTGGCCGCTCACCGACGATGAGCGTCGTGCGGAGTCGAAAAGCCTGGACGAGTGGATAGTGTTTGCGCGGGGGCAGGTTGAAGGCAAGCTTTCGACTTTGATCGAGACTCACAGTGCTTCTCTAAAAGTCACGCTGGAACTGCTCCGCGACACTGCGATTAGGGACGACGCCGGAACGCGTGGCATTTCGTGAGTTGTGCCCGTTCTATGCGGGGTACAAGGCTACGGCCTGCCGAATGGAGGTTGGGTGCCATGATCCGACACATTACTTCTGCTATCGGGCTGATTTCTGCCAGCCTCTCCGGTTATACAGCTGATGTCTGCGCCCGGCCCATTGACCTTGAGATCGAGGTCACGATCACGGAGTTCGGCCCTAATGGAAAAAGCTGGGATGGTGTGCGCGTATATCTTCTGCCATTCGAAGCAACTACGGTGACGCCCCCAGAACCGGCTATTTGCGTCTACACCGACCGAGGTGAAAGCGCCTGTGCCCCGAACGTAAGCACGCTTGCAAGCCCCTGTCCGGATTCATTTCGATGTGCTTTTAAAGTGCGCATCGCAGAACCATTCCAATATTTGACGATCAGCGTCTTCGACATAGACGCATTTGGTCGGGAAACTGGGCGGGAGGTCGCACAGCTGATCGGCCAAAGTCTAAAGAGCGTCGAGGAGCTAGTCGAGCGCGACTTGTCGTCCGAGCAAATTGAGCGCGGTGCCATTGCAGTGAACGAGCGGCGTTGGACCTGGGTTGAGACAGTATCGTTCCAGCGAAGTATCGCTGACGGCGAACGGCCTGAGCGCGATGTTCGCTCCGAAACTCTCGCGCGCCAGCATGCTGCGATGATCGTGCCACCACAGCTGACGGCGTTCGATCGCGGCCGGATCGCCGCTCCTTTCGACCTCAGGCCGCTTGGCGACTGTCTCTACCCGATGCCCGCCTGTAGCTACGGTTATGCGACTGTTTTGATTCGCTCGGAAGCGCTGGAAGAGGAGATGTCGGGATGGGACTGATGACTAGACGCGATATCGGGGCAACGCTGCTGGCCGCCGCAGTCGTTGCTCTCGTCCCGCTGCCGGTCGCGGCGCAACGCCGGGCGCCCGCCACCCGCCAAACGTCAACGGCTTCGACTAGGTCCCACCTTCGTGCTGCTCGACTCATTGCGCGTTCGGAGCTCCGTGGCGGACATTTCAATCGCCTTCATGTGGCGAAACCATTGAGCTTCCTCAGGGCACGTGCTGTGAATGTGCGAGGCGCGTTCAAAACGGCGGTCTCTGGCCGCCGACCTCCCAGCCAAAACGCACTGCGACGCGCTGCACGGGGCAATGGGGGCGTGCAAAAGAAAAAGAAACGGCGTGAGTTTTCTACTTTCGCAAGCGAACCTGTCGCACAAGCCGCGCTCGCGCGGGCGTTGACACGCAACGACGCTCAGATCCGGGCTTGGCTGAGAAGCGGGGCGCAAAATACATTCACACTTCAAACCAGAGTCCCAGGATCATCGGGCACGGTATACTTGCGTAATTCTAGACGCGTTGTTACACCTAAGAAGGCTGTCTTTGTATTGAGGCGGGATGGTCGCGCGTTCCGTCTGCACACAGGTTATGTAACAAGTAAAGGCGCAATTGCTTAGTAGGAGAGCAGCTATGGAGAGAAATCCAATCACGTTCTTTGCAACCGGATATCTTCACGAAGACTGGGAAGAGGATTATAAAGATTTTACAGAAGCGCTCGCATTTTATCTCGACGAAACCGACCGAGCGGAGCAGGTTGCACTCGGAACGGCCCTCCGCCGGCTTCTTGAGGAAACCCGCACCGAGAAAGAAACAGAAGACCGCCTGATCCAGTACGACTGGCAGGTGTTCTTCGAGGATGCATCGATCCGAACTGTCGTCCGGAGTATGTCAGAGATGCTGCTAGACGAGGCGTTGTAGGGCGACGTTTTTAAGTGCGCTGTGGCTGCATGGATTGCCGAGTGTACGCGTGAAGCTTGCGTTGGGCTCGAAAGAGAAGTTCCGGACGCACGCCTCTCAGATCGGGCAATAAAGCGTGTGGCGCTCAACAAACGCGGGTTAGTTTGTGGCGGTCAATCTTTATTCGAGAAGGCGGCGGATGGGGTGCGTTCGAAATGCAAGCCGGGTAGACAGAGGAAACCCAGAGTCGACGGAGGTTGCGGCAACAACGCCACCGAGGGTGGCGCGGTGTCACTGCGCCAACCGCCACCGCGGATACTCCAGGACCATCTGTGTTTTGTGAAGGGGGCTGCAAGTCCCCGCAACCACCTTTATTTGCTGAAGGCCCTCGCTGGAGACAGCGGGGGCCTTTTTGCTTTCCGCGCAAAGGCTTAGGATCCCCGCAAGGGCGCCGTGGAGGTCGATGACCAGACCCTTCGGATCGGCCTCGTCGGGCCGCAGGTCGATCCGGTCGACCAGGGTGCGGATGATGTCCGCCGCTTCGGTCTGCTGGTCCGGCTGGTTCAGGGCGTCGGCCAGCGACGCAATCCGTTCCCGATACAGCTTGGCCATGTTGGGATGCAGGAGCGTCGGCGCTTCCTCGGTCGTGTCCAGAAGGTGCTTCAGCTCCTCCTTCCGGTCAGCGAGGGCGATCATCTCGTCCTTGACCACGCTGCCCGGCATGCCGTCCGCCACGGCGTCGATCAGCTTCTTGATCCGCCGGTCGATCCGCTCCAGCTCCGCCTTGTAGCCGGCCAGCGTGGCGTTGTGCTCCATGCGCAGCCGGTTGGCGTGTCTGGTGAACTCCTCGGCGAAGACCTCGTAGAGGGCCGGGTCCATCAGATGATCCTTGAGGCCCGAGAGGATGGTCTCTTCCATCCGGTCGCGGCGGATCGTGCGCAGGTTCGCGCAGGTGCCCTTGTTCCGCGCGGTCGCGCAGCCGAAATGCTCGGTGCTGATCTTCACGAACCCGCCGCCGCACTCGCCGCATTTGAGCAAGCCGGAGAACAGCGTCTTCGGGCGGCGCCGGTTCCAGAAGCCATCCGTCGGCGCGGCTTTGCCGCGCGTGTCCACGCCCGTTTTCTTCTGCCGCGCCTTTACCCGGTCCCAGAGGTCCTGATCGACGATCCGCATTTCGGGGACGTCCTGGATGATCCAGTTCTCTTCAGGGTTCAGGCGCGAGACGCGCTTGCCGGTCATGGGGTCCTTGACGTAGCGGAGGCGGTTCCAGACCAGACGGCCGATATAGAGTTCGTTGTTCAGGATGCCGGTGCCGCGCTCGCGGTTGCCGTTGATCGTGCTGTGGCCCCAGGCCTTGCCGGAAGGGCCGGGCACGCCGTCCTTATTCAGGTCCACGGCTATGGTGCGCGAGGATCGCCCGGTGGCGTATTCCTCGAAGATGCGCCGCACGATGCGGGCCTGATCTTCGTTGATGGTGCGCTCGCCGCGCACGGGCTCGCCTTTGGCGTCGAGCGATTTAACCACGTCGTAGCCATAGGTCAGGCCGCCGCCGGACTTGCCGGCCTCGACGCGCCCGCGCAGGCCCCGGCGCGTTTTGTCGGCCAGGTCCTTCAGGTACAGCGCACCCATCGTGCCCTTGAGGCCGATATGCAGTTCGTTGATCTCGCCCTCGGACAGGGTGACGATCTTGACGCCCGCGAAGGACAGGCGCTTGTACAGCGCCGCGATGTCCTCCTGATCGCGGGAGATGCGGTCGAGGCTTTCCGCGACCACAACCGCGAAATAGCCGCGCCCGGCATCGGCCATCAGCGTCTGCACGCCCGGGCGCAGCAGGTTCGAGCCCGTCGTGCCCCGGTCGGAATAGACCTGATGCAGCCGCCAGCCTTCGCGCGTCAGGCGTTCCTTGCAGATGCGCACCTGATCGTCGATGGACGCTTCGCGTTGCAGGTCCGAGGAATAGCGGGCGTAGATCGCGGCGGTCGTCATGGCGCGGACTCTTCCGGCGGGGGCCGGTCCGAACGGGCCGGCTGCGGGGCAGACAAATGCGTGCGGAGGAGGCGTTCATACTCCGCCTCCGCCGCCTGCCGCGCAAGCAGTTTGACGAGCGCGACCACCCGGGGGTCCGGACTCGCCGAGCCGGTCCCGGTCGCTGTCCCGCTGCGGTCCGTCCGCGATGTGCGTGTGGTGTCCATGCCGTCCAGGATAGCGGCGCTGCGGCGCGGCAATCCTCGTGGTCCCGGTTCGTGGTTTTTCTCCCCGTCTCGCGAAACGGGCGGGCCGCGTGATGCGGTCCGCCCGTCAGTGACCCGGGTTATGACCCCGGGTTAGGGCCGCGCCGGGCCAGTTCCCGGCGGATCGCCGCGATTTCGGCGAGCGCCGTCCGGCGGTCCGGGCTGTCCGGTGCGCTGGTGGCGATCGTGTTGAACGCCGCGCGCAACAGGCCGTGCAGCTCTGCGGTCGGTCGCCAGACCAGATCGGATGTGGTGAGACCGTGCATGGTCGTATCCTCCATCTCGT
>JGI12109J20283_10531272_pt1 | contig 13930 bp, 12 predicted proteins | sample ElkSlonscriptome_12_FD_20283 | JGI IMG/M metagenome (IMG submission 20283) | reverse complement strand
TTGGTCGGGAATCTCAATGGGATAATCCCCCGTAAAGCAAGCCGAACAGAAGTTATTCGGGTCTGAACCCGTAGCCGCCAGCATTCCTTCCCAACTGAGATAAGACAAGGAATCCACGCCAATATGCTCGGAAATCTCCGCGACGGATTTAGTCGCCGCAATCAGTTGGTCTTGGCTGTCGGTATCCAGGCCATAAAAGCAGGGGTGAGTGACCGGAGGTGAAGAAATCTTCATGTGAACTTCTTTGGCCCCCGCATCCCGCAAAGCTTTGACAATTTTGCGGCTGGTGGTGCCTCGCACAATCGAATCATCGACTAAAATAATGCGTTTGTCGGTGAGAACATCCTTGAGGGGATTGAGTTTCATGCGAATCCCAGACTCCCTCATGCTTTGGGTGGGTTGGATAAAAGTGCGCCCGACATAGCGGTTTTTGATCAAGCCTTCCGCGTAGGGAATCCCCGATTCTTCCGAGTAACCAATGGCCGCCGGAACCCCAGAATCGGGAACCGCAATCACGCAATCGGCATCAACCGGGGATTCTTGGGCAAGGTGTTTACCAAGTCGCATCCGATAGCTGTAGAGGGTTTCGTCGTGAACCAAGCTATCGGGACGAGCGAAATAAATCATTTCAAAAACACAGAGTTTGCGCCGGGGTTTGTGGGCCCAGTGAAAAGAAGCCATGCCTTCTTCGGTAATCCAAACCAATTCTCCTGGTTCAACGGCTCGCAAAAACTCTGCCCCAATAATATCGAGGCCGCAGGTTTCTGAAGCGAGGACATAACGTTGGGGATTGCCGGGGAGAATGCCAATCACAAGGGGACGCACGCCGTTGGGGTCTCTGGCTCCAATAATGCCTTCAGGCGTACCAATGACCAAGCTGTAAGCCCCTTTGCACAGTTGAAAGGCGCTAATCGCCGCTTCGAGCCAGTCTTTGCCTTTGTCTACTTCGGTTCCCATGGCGATCGCGATCGCTTCGGAGTCCGTCGTGGTTTCAAAGGTACAATTACGTTGGCGCAATTTTTCGCGCAACTCTAAAGTATTGACTAAATTGCCGTTGTGTGCTAAGGCTATACTCCCTCGTTGGGTTTCCACAACAGCAGGTTGAGCATTGACCACCAAACTTGAACCCGTGGTCGAGTAGCGAGTATGCCCCACCGCCATGCGTCCGGGTAAATGATCTAAAATCCCTTCATTAAAGACTTGCGATACCAAACCCATATCTTTGTGTAAATGCACCGTTGCCCCGTCAAACGTGGCAATTCCTGCCGATTCTTGGCCGCGGTGTTGTAGCGCGTACAGGCCAAAATACGTTAGTTTTGCCACATCTTCTGCCGGGGCGTAAACGCCAAAAACCCCACAAGCTTCTTCGGGTTTGTCCGGTCGCTCGACGGACGGGCCCAAATCTTGCTCATCAGCGTAAAGGGATTCGTTGGGAATCATTATGTCCTGCTCCAGATGTAATTGCTAATAGTTGGAATAGTTAGGGGGATAGAATACAGAGCGACTCTGGGGTAAAAACTGACACCCTTGCGAGTCTCCACGATTAATTTGAAGTCAAGCGCAACTGGCTTGACTCCCAACCCATTTCATACAGCGTTAAGAACAGCATTAAGGCTGTTACAACAGATACTTAATTTTTTCTTAACACTTATAAACATAACAGGATTCGGGCAGATTACCCGCATCCTCGGAGAATTAATTGTACAAAATTGCCGTTTTTGCCCTGGGTTACTCATTTTGTGAGAAAGTTAAGCGGCATTCGATAGCCCCTATTGCGCGATCGCTCAGTTCGCATATCTTAACCTTAATTAACTCTAAATCGTTAGTGGTGAAAACCCGCAATTCTGCCGTATCATTACCCACCACGCCAATTTTTTGCCAATTTTTGGGTAACTGCTCTTGTAAGTAAAACTCCCAGGCCGCTTGATATTGGGGCGACACCGATACCAAAATCCGCCCCTGAGCTTCCCCAAACAGCACCTCATCCCAACGTAACGAATCCGTAACCGCCAAACGAATCTCCGCCCCCAAATTTGCACCGATACAGCAATCGGCCAAAGCCACCGCCAAACCGCCCTCAGCACAATCATGAGCCGACTGAATCCATCCCTGACCAATCCCATGACGACACGCCGCTTGCACCGCTTGCTCTTGTTCCCAATTCACCCACGGCGGTTGACCCGCCACCGTATCGTGCAGGGTCGCCAAATACTCCGAACCCCCCAACGTGGGCTGACTAGAACGACCTAGCTCATAAATACCATCCCCAGCACTTTGCCACGCCGAACCGCAAACCTGGGTAATATCCGGGATTAAACCCACCATCCCAATCACAGGAGTTGGGTAAATCGCTTGGGGTTTTCCCTGAGCATCCAGAGTTTCGTTATACAAAGAAACATTACCCCCCGTCACCGGAGTTTGTAACACTTCGCAAGCTTCCGCAATCCCCCGACAAGCTTCGGCCAACTGCCAATAACCCACCGGATTTTCCGGGCTGCCGAAATTCAAATTATCCGTAATCGCCAACGGTTCAGCCCCCACACAGCTTAAATTCCGCGCCGCTTCCGCCACCGCCGCTTTTGCCCCTTCATAAGGATTGAGATACACATAGCGCCCATTACAATCCGTGGTTGCCGCCACCCCCTTACGATAATGGGTCACATTGCCTTGTTCTTGCTGCGGACGCACCCGAATCACCGCCGCATCTGCTCCCCCCGGTAACAAGACGGTATTATTCTGCACTTGATGGTCGTATTGACGATAAACCCATTGCTTAGAAGCCAAAGACGGCACATCGAGCAATTGCAACAGAATCTCGTTCCAACTGTATTGTTTCCCCTTAATTTCAATGCCCTGCTCGCTACAACTCGGTAACTCTGCCGTTGTCCATTGCCAAGCCGTTTGAGCATATTCAGGGGCTTCGCTCAATAGTTCTCGCTCATAAATCGGCGTATTATCAGCCAACGCCGTCGCCGGGATTTCTGCCGCCGTTTCCCCTTGATACAAAATTCGCACAATCGGGTCAGCAATGACACTCCCTGCCACCACCGCATGAAGCCCCCAGCGCTCGAAAATCTCGATAAGTTCCGCTTCTCGTCCTTTTTGCGCCACAAAGAGCATTCTTTCTTGGGACTCAGACAGCAAGTATTCGTAGGGAATCATCCCAGTTTCGCGGGCGGGAATTTTATCTAAATCCAACTCAATCCCCACGCCCCCATTCGCTGCCATTTCTGAAGTCGAACAGGTAATCCCGGCAGCCCCCATATCTTGCGCGGCCACCACAGCACCAGTTTTGAAGGCTTCGAGGCAAGCTTCTACCAGGGATTTTTCGAGGAAGGGGTCGCCCACTTGCACTGCCGGACGGTCATCCATCGATTCGTCGGTGAGTTCGGCACTCGCGAAACTTGCGCCCCCCATACCATCCCGTCCTGTGGTCGAACCGACATACAAAACCGGATTGCCAATCCCGGCTGCTCCCGATTTAACGATTTCTGTGGTTTCCATTAAGCCCAAAGCCATCGCATTCACCAGGGGATTGCCTTGATAAGCTTTGTCAAAGTACACCTCACCGCCTACGGTGGGAACGCCGATGCAGTTGCCATAATGAGCGATACCTTCAACGACTCCGGCAAAAATGCGGCGGGTGCGAGGGTTGTTGAGTTCGCCAAACCGCAGGGAATTAAGGATGGCCATGGGTCTAGCGCCCATCGTGAAGATATCCCGCAGAATACCACCCACCCCGGTTGCTGCCCCTTGAAACGGCTCGATGGCGGAGGGGTGGTTGTGGGATTCAATTTTAAAGGCCAGGCGCAGGCCGTCGCCCAAGTCTACCACGCCTGCATTCTCTCCGGGCCCAACGAGGACGCGATCGCCCTTGGTGGGAAACTGCTTCAGCAACGGGCGCGAATTTTTATAACAGCAATGCTCCGACCACATCACCCCAAACATCCCTAATTCGGCTTTGTTGGGGTGTCTGCCGAGTCTTTGGACAATTTCTTCATATTCTTGGGGTTTGATGCCTTCTGCGGCAATTTCTTCGGGGGAAAACGGGGTAGACATGGGTTGCATCTATCAATCTGAGCATGGTTGCTCCATCAATCCTACAGTAGAAGGGGATAGGGTTGATCGATTGGGTTGGAGCGCCTTCTACAATTCAAAGCAAGTCTCCACTAATTTCGACTAATGTCTCACCAGCCGCCAACAATTCTAAAGCCATAGGCAATGTCTCGCTCAAAATTTCGCGCAACCGAGCATTAGATAGAAGTATTACCACAAGTCAACCAAATAATTTGTGGGGGTGAACCAAGCCGTTCAACTAAATCTACAAAGTCGCTATCTTTAGTTATTACAATAGCTTGTTGAACTTTGGCAGTTTCAAAAATTTCAGAATCTTCAGCATCTCTGAGTCCAAGATCGCGCAACGCTATTGCTTCAACCCCAAATGTGCTTTCGATCCAAAGAGCAATAGCTGGAGAAATATGCGCGTCTACCCAGATGGTCATGAAACCAAAATTGGGTGGTTCAATTTCCGCGCAGCGTACAGAAGTGAGGCTTGAATATCTTTTGCCTCAAGATCGGGCATTTCTTCTAAAATTTCTGTGGTACTCAAACCCGCCGCCAACAAATCTAGCACATCTGATACCCGGATTCTCATCCCTCGGATACAGGGACGACCTCCACATTGCTTAGGATTAATCGTGATTCTTTCGAGTAAGGTTGACATATCATAAGCCTCGATATCGGCATACACTTCGTCGCCAACACTAGGTTCAGTTTATCAAGGATTAAATAATAAACTAACCGGAATCAAAAGACGCGATCGCCCAACGCGCGAAACTGCTTCAACAACAATCGCGAATTTTTATAACAGCAATGCTCCGACCACATCACCCCAAACATCCCTAATTCGGCTTTGTTGGGGTGTCTGCCGAGTCTTTGGACAATTTCTTCATATTCCTGGGGTTTGATGCCTTCTGCGGCAATTTCTTCGGGGGAAAATGGGGTAGACATGGGTTTGCATCTATCAATCTGAGCACGGTTGCTCCATCAAGCTTACAGCAACAAGGGCTAATGGTTGATCGATTGGAGGGCGCGATCTTAGCTCCACGAACCCTGTCGTATATGATTAAAGTTTTCAGCTTCTAGTCCCAACTTACTTAAATACAAGTACAAAGGTAAATCAGCAGTTAAAACAAACGCAGGTAATCTTGAGGCGACGGCTATTGCTATATCAGTTAGTCCAAGCCTATTGAACTCCGGCTCGGATACTAAGACTATAGAACTATCGGTATGCTCAGTACACTTTCCCAGAAATTCAGCCATAGCTTCTCTTCCAAGTCGCCGTATATCTTCACGTTCTTTACCCAGCAAATTAGATACTTCAGTCATAATATGCGGTGTTGTCACAAGGCTATGGAATGAATTGTTATTGACGATATTTCCAAGTAAGTCATAATCATCTTCTACAAACGCCGAAAGAGTCCTAGCTTTTTGAATTAATGATGAATCTTTGCCGCCAATAAACAGAAGAAGTAGCAAATTAGTATCTAGAAGAAGGGTGTTAGAACGCGCTAATACCTTCATGGTAATTATATAGCCCTAATCTTCATTGAAACTGGCTTTCCGGTTGCCGCATCAATATTAACAACTTTGTAACGACGGGATAAAGCGCGACTCATTTTACTCGGCGTAATCAGAGATTGAGTATCTTCGGTTGTTTCTGGTAAAGAGAAGCCGACTGTGATCAGCCATTGGTTAGTTGCTTCAGAAAACTCAACTTCTTCGAGCATTAAGTCCCGTAGGTTACTATGGGCATATAAATCTTTGACGTAAGCGATCGCCGTTTTTACAGCACTTTTGACGCTCATGTTGTCTTCTCGGTTTTCCATAGATCGGGTTGAGACACTAACACTATGTTCAGTTTATCAAGGATTAAATAATAAATTCCATCAAGCTTACAGCAACAAGGGCATGGCAAAGCTAAGTTTAATTATGCTTTGTGCGCTTCTGCATAAATTCGTAATGCCGCAGCCATTTTCTTTTCCCAGCCCTCACCTTGAGCTTTAAACCAAGCTAATGTGCTGGGGTCTATTTGAACTAGAATATTTGATGGCTCTGCGGGTTTCCACCATCGCGACTTACTGAAAAACTCCTCAGTCAAAGGCGGAATATCAGAGGTATCGATTTCTGCCTCTGTTAGCGCATCAACCTTGTCCCAATTCGTCTCTGAGGTATTGTTCATAGCGTTTTCGTTCATAGGGCAAAGCTTTACGAAGTGAAATAATACGGATTGTTTGTTCGTCTGGTTCTGTAAAAACTACAATTACTACACGCCCGTCAAGCATCCCGATCCCATCAAGCATTACTCCTGAGAGAACGAAATCGAGAAACGCGATCGCCCTGCGTGAGAAACTGCCTGCATGATTGCTCAATGAAATTTGTGAGCCTCAGCATAAATTCTTAATGCTACAGACATCTGCTGTTCTGCACTCTCTCCTTGTGCTTGAAACCAAGCCCATGTTTCAGGATCGACTTGAACCGATACCTTGACAGGGGCTTGAGGCATTCTTAACTGCGCTTTAGCAAAAAACTCCTCTGACAACGGGGGAATATCTGAAGTGTCAATGTCTTCATCACTCATCGCGTCAATTCTAGCCCAATCGGTTTTTGAGGTATTTTTCATAGTGTTTTCGTTCATAAGAGAGTGCCTTTCGTAGGGAGATAATGCGAATCGTTTTCTCGTCAGGTTCGGTATAAACAACAACGACAACCCGACTGTTTAGTAACCCAATACCAATATATCGATCTTCACCATAATCCTGTCGCTCATCAAATTCAACAATTATCGGTAGATTGAAGATGGCAAAAGCATCGGCAAAGTCAAACCCATGCTTGACGATGTTACTCTGGCTTTTTAGTTCATCCCACTCAAACTGCATCACTCAAACCCTTCACACGAACTAAGTTTGGAACAGAATCGAGACCTTCTGTAAAGTTGTAACGGTCTTATCTAAATCGCGAATGATATCTCGCATATTTGCGGGTAACCGGGTGTCATTACTAATGAACCACAAAAAAATGTGGGTATTCAGTAAAATTCTCATTCACCCTCAAATTGGCTCAGTATATTAGTTGGAAAGGAGAAGTTGCGAACCGTCTTTAGTTTTAGAAACTTCAATACGCGTCGCAAATGCTTCTTTGAATTGGGGGATGTGGGTAACAGCGAGAATGCAGGCAAAATCGGGGGCGATCGCGTTAATGGCAGCAATCAGGCGATCGCACCCCTCCGCGTCTTGGGTGCCAAAGCCTTCGTCAACGATTAACATTTGCAGAGATGTACCAGATCGTTGTGCGAGTAAACGGGCTAAAGCTAGACGAATTGAGAAGTTAATGCGGAAGGCTTCTCCCCCGGAATAGGTTTCATAAGCCCTTGTACCGTTCACATCCGCGATCGCGATTTCGAGGGTATCTATTAATTTTGTATTCTTTTTAGAACTACTTTTGCTGGGTTTTTGGGTTAAGAATTGAACGTGAAATTGATTACCAGTTAAGCGGGCTAAAATTTGATTGGTTTCGGCTTCGAGTTGGGGCAAAATGTTCTCAATCATTAAGGCTTGAATGCCGTTTTTACCAAAGGCTTGCGTGAGTTCTTGATGAATGCGGTATTTTTTACGAGTTTCTTTCAAGTTTTCTTCGATTTGTTTATATTCGGTTTTGACGTTATCGAGTTGATGCAGTTGTTGTTCGCAGCGCCCTTTTTTCATGATTAAATCATCCATTTTTTGCCGTCTTTGATTGATTTGAGCGTTTAAGTTTTGGATGATTTCGCTGCGATCGGTGGTTTGGTTGAGTTGGTTTTGTAAGTCTTTTAACCGTTCTTGATAAGTGGCATAATCTGCTCGTTTGGCTTCGAGTTGTTGTTGGCTATTTTGTAGTTTTTCTTGGTAGGGAGGTAATTCTTTTTCGGCTTGTTGGAGTTGGTGATAGCGCAGGGAATGGTGTTGAAATTGACGCAGTTCTTTTCTGAGGAAATCGTGGCGATCGCGATCGTAGCCAATTTCGCGAATTTCAGTTTCTAAACGGTCAATTTCTTGTTTTAGCGGCGATTTTGAGTTTAATTCGGTTATTTCGGCAGTTATTTTCTCAATATCGCTCTCAATTTGTGGTTTTTCTGCTTCTAGCTTTTGCTGACGGCGACGGGCATCTTCAAGTTTGGCGTTTTGGATTTCTGCCCAACGCCAGCGTTCGACTTCTCCTCGTTCGAGGGAATGGGTTTGCTCGTTATATTGTAAATCTCGCAGTTGTGCTTCAATATTCTGCAATTCGGCGTTACAATCAAGGGCATATTGACCCAAGCTCATTTTTTCTTGAATTTCGGCTTTTTCTTCTTGAATTTCTAAGAGTCGCTCTTGTTTTTCGCAGCTATTTTCCAGCCAAGCATCGAGTTGACCTCTTTCTTGCCGTAAATTGTCGTAGGGTTGTAATTGCTGCGAAATTTCTTGAGATTCTTGCTGTAAATCCTGTAATTCTCGCTCGCAAGTTGCCATTTGTTCGCGAATTGTCCAGATGTTGTGTTCTGTGGTTTCGTGGCTGTTTTTAGTTTTCTCGATGACATGGTTGCGGTAATGTTCGTCGAGGGGGCGATCGCACAACGGACAAACCGCATCTTGTTTTTGCAGTAAGGTCAGTTTTTGTTTAAGTTCTTCGATTTGTTGTTCGTAGGTACGCTGATTTTCTTGCAATCGTTCCCGAAAATGCAGTCTTTCTCGTTCTTTTTCTTGTAAGCGGTTTTGATAGACTTTGCAGTTATCGAGTTGACGAATTTGAGCGTCTACATCGAGGATTTTTTGTCGTCGTTGGGAAAAATCGCTTAAGTCTTCTTGATACTGGGTTTCGGTGCGATCGAGTTCGTCAATTTTAGCCATCAGTTGAGCGCGAGTGCGATCGATTTCGCGCTGGAGTTCGTTTTGGCGTTTTTGTAGGGGGGAAACTTGCAGTTGGATGTTATCAAGGCGCTGTAGGCGATCGCGTGCGGCTTGGAGTTTTTGCAGGGCTGCGGCTACATTTGAGGCACTATTGAGGAGTTCTTGGTTTTCGGCTTCTTGTTGCAAAAGACGCGATCGCCGATCTTGGTTTTGGTGGAGTTTTAAGTTTAATTGATTGAGTTTTTGGTTGAGTTGTTGTTCGAGTTGGTGGCTTTTTTGTTGGGTGTCTCGTTCGATTTGAAACTTTTTGCCCAGGCTTTCTTCTTCTTCTTGCCACTGTAACCCTTGTTGATAGGCTTGGGTGATTTCTGGGGCTTGCTGGATTAGTTGTTGCAGTTGCGAAATTTGGCTTTCGAGGTGATGGACTTCTTGGGCTGCACGTTTGCCATCGTCTTCTAGATTATGGCATTGTTGCTGTTGCCATTGGTATTGTTGCTGGAGGTTTTGGCGATCGCGATCGAGGGTTTGCAGGGATTGTAATTCTTGTCGCTGGCTTTCTTGTTGTTTTTGGTATTCTTGGAACTCCTGGTTAATCGTTTTTAAGTCTTGTTCGATTTGACTGCGGGTGTCGAGTCGTTGCGTCAGGGATTGCAGTTGAATTTCGAGTTGTTCGGCTTTCCCTTTGTATTGTTTAGAATTATCTTTCGCTTTGGCGGCCAAATCGTCGTAACGGTCTAGATTGAGTAATTTTACTAAAACTTCCTTGCGTTTACTCGCGCTTTCGTTCATAAACTTATCGGCTTGACCTTGACGCAAATAAGCCGAATTGATAAAAGTATCGTAATCGAGTTTTAAAGTTTGCTCGATATATTTTTGGGTTTCGCGCACCCCTTTCGCATCCAAAGATTGAAAATCCCCGGATTCAGTTTGCACCTGAAAGCTTAAGCTTTGCGATCGCCCTCTGCGACGAGTGCGGATGGTGCGATAAGTTTGGTTATTACTGATAAAAGTAAAATCAACTCGCGCATCTTTTGCCCCCGCTTTGATCGCATCTTCATCGCTTCCGGCGCGGCTTTTCCCCCAGATTGACCAAGTAATGGCTTCGAGTAGAGACGACTTTCCTGACCCATTTGCCCCACAAACGCAAGCCGTGTGCAAGCCACGAAAATCTAAGGTTGCATCGCGATAACTCAGGAAGTTTTTTAAGGTCAACTGTACAGGAATCATTCAACTAATGGGGCTAAAGATTAAAGGGTTATTCATTTATTTGTAGCAATACATTTGCATTATTGTAAGTTTTTTGCTCAAGAAATTTTGCGATCGCGCATATTGATTTTTTAAACAACACAAAACCCTATCCTCTCAATCGAGCCAAAAGTCCCTAGAATCGGAAACGAAAGACTACACTAGATAGGAATAGAACGCGATCGCGAAAGTGACAGATTGAGACATGAATCAGCGTAAATTTTGGCTTTGCTTGCTGCTCGGATTATTTTTGTGGACTGGGTTATTTTGGGGAAAAGCGAGTCTTCCCACACCCGCGCAAAATCACCACAGCCCCACCCCCCAAGGGGCGTTACTTGCCTCTGCGCGTTCCAAATCCTTTGAGGAAACCGTCTCCGAGATGGAACACCTCGAAGGCTTATTTAGCTTGTACCGGGACAAAAGCGAAGGCAAACTTTATCTAGAGATTCAACCCGAACAACTCAATCAAAACTATCTCTGCATTATGACCCTTTCGCGGGGCATTGGAGACGGCTACTTACTCAATGGTTTATCGTTGAATGAGTTTATCTTCCGCTTTCGCAAAGTTGAAGATCGCATTCTTTTTGAACGTCCCAATGTTAACTTTAGAGCCAGAGATAACGACGAAATCGCGGCGCGATCGCAAGCCTCCTTTAGCGATTCGGTATTATATTCCCTAGAGATTATTAGCGAAAACGCCAAAAACAACAGCTATCTCATCGATTTAAGCGAAATTTTCCTGTCTGGAGAAGACTTGCCCGGTTTAACCGCCTCTCTCCCCTTCCTCCTCGGTGCAACCTATAGCCTCGACTCCGACAAAACCTACTTCAACGAAGCCCAAGTTTTCCCGCAAAACGTCGAAATTGAAACCACCTACGGCTACGAAGCCAAAGGCAGCGAAGCCCTATTCGCCAATTTACCCACCTTACCCGACTCTCGCGCCTTTAACCTCTCCGTACACTACAGCATGGTTGCCCTACCGGAAAATAACGGCTATATCCCCCGATTAGCTGACGAACGAGTAGGCTACTTCCTCACCGCTTATCAAGACCTTTCCCCCAACAACAACCCCGACAACTTTATCCGTTATATCAATCGCTGGCATCTCGAACCCAGTGACCCCAACGCCGAACTTTCTCCCCCCAAAGAACCCATCGTCTTCTGGATCGAAAACACCGTCCCGTTAGAGTACCGAGAAGCCGTCAAATCAGGGATTTTGATGTGGAATAAAGCCTTTGAACAAGCAGGCTTTAAAAACGCCCTAGAAGCCCGGCAAATGCCCGATAATGCCGATTGGCAACCCGCCGATGCCCGTTACAACACCATTCGCTGGTCAAGTTCCCTGAGTTCGGCTTTCCTAGGCATTGGCCCCTCCCACGTCAACCCCCTCACCGGCCAAATTCTCGATGCAGACATCGTGATTGATGCCAATGTGGTGCGCTGGGCCCGAGGCAATTACGAAGCCCTCGAAGAAAATCGCCCGCAAACCAACGCCACATCCCAGCTTTGTCACGAAAATCTGGAAATCCCGGCAATCGGGGCAATGATGACCGAAACGCCAGAAACCGCCAATTTACCGCCCTTTTTAAATCAACTGGCTGTCGAACAGGATTTATGTTTTGGCTTGGGGGCAAAACAGCAAATTAGCGTCGGGGCTTTGGGGATGTCTCTCTTGCCTCAAACCGATGGAGTCGGAAATGTAGAGGAATATATCGGTCAGTTTTTACATTACCTCATCGCCCACGAAGTCGGTCACACCTTGGGTTTGCGGCACAACTTCCACGGCAGTACCCTCCATCATCCCGACAATCTCAACGATCGCGCCCTCACCCGCAGCCAAGGCATGGTAAGCTCGGTCATGGATTATGTCGCGGTGAATCTCGCGTCTCCGGGTCAGACCCAAGGAGATTATTATCCCGTTGTAGTGGGGCCTTATGACCAGTGGGCGATTGAATACGGTTATACTCCTAGTGACGCAATGTTCCCCGAAGCCGAAAATCGCTTACTCGAAAGGATTGCAGCGCGATCGCCCGAACCAGAATTAGCCTATGCCACCGATGAAGATATACGGGGCTTCCACGACCCAGAGGTGAACGTTTTTGACCTCAGTGGCGACATTCTACAATATGCCCAACTGCAAATGGACAACGCCCGTTTGATGTGGGAAACCCTCGAAAAACGCTATCCCGTCACGGGAGATTCCTACAGCGAAATGCGGGGCAAGTTTACGACAATTTTTAACTATTATTTCCGTCAGGCGTTGTTATTATCCAATTATGTTGGCGGTCAATCCTTTAATCGTTCTCGTCCTGGCGATCCCCGTTTACCCTTTGAACCCGTATCTGCAACCCAACAACGAGAAGCCCTCGAAGCCCTACAAAAGTACGTTTTCGCTCAAGATGCCTTTGGCTTTTCCCCGGATTTACTCAATCGTCTAGCCCCCTCTCGCTGGAATCACTGGGGACAATCCCCCGGAAATCGGGCTGATTACCCCATTCTCGATCGCGTCTTTTTCGTCCAAAGTCGGATTTTGCGATCGCTTCTGGCTGATAGTCGTCTCAATCGCTTGCGGGAATTAGAACTCAAAAGCAATCCCGACGAAGCCCTCACCCTCCCCGAACTGTTTGAAACCCTAGAATTAGCCGTTTGGACGGAAATTTGGCAACCCGACCGGGATAATCTCAATATTTCCAGCTTTCGCCGCGCCTTACAGCGAGAACACCTGGATTTACTCACCCGCATGACCCTCCGACGTTCCCGCGTCCCCGAAGATGCGCGGACTTTGGCTTGGTATCAACTCAACGAACTCGCAGACCGTTTAGACGCGATGTTAGCTCGCTTTGGGGATGATGTCGATCTCTATACCAAAGCCCATTTAGCCGAAAGTCGCGATCGTATTCTCAAAGCCCTCGACGCACCCATTCAGTCCAAACAGAATAAGAAAGGATGAATGATGAAACCCAACACAGCCTCACTAACGTTAGGTACAAACGACCAATAACCAATGACAAAAAACAGTAGGCCCTTGTAGAACGAAGTGAAACCCAACAAAACCCCACCTTGTTGGGTTTCGTCACCTCAACCCAACCTACGCACAACTGATACTAATATTGGGTACAAATGACACAACTTTTACCCGTTCAAAATAAAACAGAAGTTATCGAACGCTTACAAAAACATCAAACCGATTTACAACAATTGGGTGTAAAGCGTTGTGGTTTATTCGGATCGTTTGTGCGAGAAAAGATTAACTCTCAAAGCGATGTTGATATCCTAATTGGTTTCAATCCCGACCAAAAAACCTTTGATAATTTTATGAATTTATGCTTTTTCCTAGAAGACATTTTAGGGCGATCTGTGGATGTTGTTACCCCTGAATCCTTAAGTCCTTATATCGGCCCGCGTATCCTCTCAGAAGTTGAAGATGTCTTTATCTGCGCGTGAATATCTCCAGCATATTCTCGATGAAACTCGTTATATTATTGAGCATTCTCAGGGATTAAGTCAGGAAGATTTTGTGACGAATGAAACCTTAAAACGGGCTTTTCTTCGTAGTTTGGAAGTAATGGGTGAAGCGGTTAAAAATTTGCCGCCAGATTTTCGAGAGAAATATTCGACAATTCAGTGGCGATTAATTGCCGGAATGAGAGACCGTTTGATTCATAATTATTTTGGCGTTGATTATGATATTGTTTGGGACACGGTAATTCATAAAGTCCCTATGCTTGACCGAGAAATTCGTCGCATTATGATTGAGGAAG
>JGI12109J20283_10501256_pt1 | contig 13947 bp, 10 predicted proteins | sample ElkSlonscriptome_12_FD_20283 | JGI IMG/M metagenome (IMG submission 20283) | reverse complement strand
GCCGATCGTTCCAGCCCTGCTCACCCTTCGGCAGATGCAGCAGACGGCTGGCCGACCGTTGTTCGAGCGGTCGCTGGGCGATCAGATGCTCGGGCAGATCGAACTGGAAATCGGAAACCTTCATCTAGTGTGCCCCTCCGGTGGAATGGACAATTGTAGACAATGACGGCAGACTGGCAGGCATGATCGACCTGCATAGCCATGTGCTGCCCGAGCGGCTGCCGGATTCCGCAGGCGCGGGCTTTCCGACCCTTGAGGGAGACGGGCACGAACGCCGGATCATGATCGACGGCGCTTACTTCCGTACCGTGTCTCGAACCTCATTCGATATTGAATACCGGATCGAGCAATACGCCGCCAACGGCGTTCGGGTTCAAGTGGTGTGCACCGTGCCGGTCATGTTCAGCTATCACCTCCCGGCCGCACCCGCTGCGGCCCTCATTCGCCACCTCAACCAGCACATCGCCGATCTCCAGCGCGACTATCCCGGCCAGGTGATCGGCCTGGGGGCTCTGCCGCTGCAGGATACGCAGCTGGCGATCGTCGAGGCCGAACACTGCGCCGGTGAACTGAACCTGCCAGGGGTGCAGATCGGATCCAACGTCAACGACCGCAATCTCGACGACCCGGAAATATTCGAGGTCTTCAGCGCATGCCAGGATCTTGGGCTGGCGATCCTGGTCCACCCGTGGAACATGATGGGTGCCGCCCACATGCGCGATTACTGGCTGCCCTGGCTGGTCGGAATGCCGGCCGAGCAGTCGCGTGCAATCTGCTCGATGATCTTCGGTGGCGTATTCGAGCGCTTGCCCGACCTGCGCGTGTGCTTCGCCCACGGCGGCGGGTCCTTTCCGTTCACGGTCGGGCGGATCGAGCACGGATTCAACATGCGCCCGGACCTGGTCGCGATGCGCAATCCAATCAATCCGCGCGACTACCTCGGGCGTTTCTGGGTCGACTCCGTGACCCACGATCCCCAGGCGCTGGCCTATTTGATCGACGTTATGGGCGACGATCGGGTCGCAATGGGCACTGATTATCCGTTCCCGCTGGGCGAACAACAGCCCGGGCAGGCCATTCGGGCGCTCGACCCGGCTCCGGATCTGGCCGCGAAGCTGTACTGGAAAAACGCCCTCGATTTCCTCGATCTGCCCCCTGAACGCTACGGATTCCCGATATGATCGCGACCCTGGAACTCGGCGGCAAGACACGACAGGTCGATCTGTCGGCAGGGCACGGGCTGGCCATCCCGATCGACCGCAGCGGCCGTCACCCACGCTTCTTCACGCAGGAGCCCGTGCGCTTCGAAACGCTCTCGGGTGACGGATTCACCGGACGAGTGGCCGACGGTGGCAGCTGCAACGTCGACAGCGTCCATCTGATCCCGCATTGCCATGGCACCCACACTGAAGGCGTCGGTCACATNACCCGGGCCGCCGAAGCGGTCCAGACAGCATTACCCGAAGGTTTGATTGCCGCGGCCGTTTGTAGCGTACCGGACGCCGGAGCAGGCAGCGACCAGCCGGCCGGGCCCGGGCCGATCATCGACGCCGCCGCGCTCGACTGGCCCGACTGGGTCGAGGCGCTGATCGTCCGCACGCTGCCCAACGACCCGGAAAAATGCCAGCGTGACTACGCACGTCATCCGGCCTACCCGCTGCTGTCGATCGAAGCCATGACAGCGATTGCTACCGGCGGAATTCGACATCTGCTGATCGACACGCCCTCGGTCGATGCCGCTGATGACGGCGGCCGGCTGGCCCAGCACCGCCGCTTCTGGGGAATGAAGCCGAACGACCAGCAGCCTCCGCCCGAGCGCGTCGGCTGCACGATCACGGAGATGATATTCGTGCCGGACGCCGTACCCGATGGCCTGTACCTACTCAGCCTTGGCGTCGGTCAACTACACTGCGACGCCAGTCCCAGTGCGCCGACCATCTTCCCCCTGCAATGAGTTCGCCCGACGAGTCTTCGTATCCGACCCCCGGCCATTTCCGCGATCGGTTTCGCATCCCTTTGGCCGGCGACGGCAGCGAGACCCTCTATTTCTGCGGCAATTCCTTAGGCCTGCAGCCGCAGTCGGCCGCCGACGCGGTTCAGGCAGAGCTCGAGCGCTGGGCAGGGCTGGGTGTGGCCGGACATGTCGACGGGCCGCTGGCCTGGCTGACCTACCATCGCCTGGCCCGAGATCACCTGGCGCTGGTGACAGGAGCCCAGCCGGAAGAAGTCGTTCCGATGAATTCGCTGACGGTCAATCTTCACCTGATGATGGTCAGCTTCTTTCGACCCGATCGCGACCGGCGGCGTATTCTGATCGAACGCGGCGCCTTTCCATCGGATCGGCATGCCGTCGAGTCGCAACTGGCCTTCCACGGTCTCGATGTCGAGCGCGACCTGGTCGAGCTGGCCCCGCGCCGCGACGGTCTGCTGCACGAGGAGGACCTCGAAGACTATCTGGAGCGCTACGGGGACCGCGTCGCGTTGGTCTTGTGGCCGGGCGTACAGTACGCCACCGGCCAGGTGTTCGACATCGCCCGGATCGCTCGGGCATGCGCGAAGGCCGAGGTCACGCTGGGCCTCGACCTCGCCCACGCGGTCGGGAACGTGCCGCTGGAATTGCACGACCACGGCGTCGACTTCGCCGTGTGGTGCAGCTACAAATACCTCAATGCCGGGCCAGGCGCAGTCGCCGGCTGCTTCGTCCACGAGCGACATGCTCGGACCGAGCGGCCGCGATTCGCCGGCTGGTGGGGCCACGACGAGGCCTCTCGATTCAAGATGGGGCCGGAGTTCAAGCCCATGCGCGGAGTCGAAGGCTGGCAGCTGTCCAATCCTCCGGTGCTGGCCATGGCGCCGCTCTGGGCCTCCCTGGACCTGTTCGCCGAGGCCGGTCTGGACCGACTTCGCCAGTGTTCTCTGGACATGACCGGGCACCTCGCCCACCGAATTCAGGAAGAACTCGATTCCAGGATACGGATTGTCACGCCGCTCGAGCCGCATCGACGCGGTTGCCAGCTGTCCCTGCAGGTGCGCGCCGGACGCACCGCCGGACGCACGCTATTCGAGCGCCTCGAAGCGCACGGAGTGGTCGCCGACTGGCGTGAACCGGACATCATCCGGGTCGCACCGGCCCCCCTGTACAACACGATCGAAGAAGCCGATGCCCTGGTGGACATGATGGACAAACTCCTTTGACGACAAACTCCTTTGACTATGAACAGCAACGACCCGATCACCATCGTCGGAGCCGGCCTTGCCGGGTCCCTTCTGGCCGTCCTTCTCACTCAGCGAGGCGCCCGCGTCGAGTTGTTCGAGCGCTATTCCGACCCGCGCTCCAAGCGCATCCCGGCCGGCCGATCGATCAATCTCGCGCTGGCCGAGCGTGGGCGCACCGCGCTGGCCGCCGCCAACCTGCTCGAGATCGTCGAGACCTTTGCGCTGCCAATGGCCGGACGCATGGTGCACGAGGGCGACGGCGATAGTCTGTTTCAGTCCTACGGCCAGCGCGACGATGAAGTCATCTGGTCAGTGCACCGGGGCCAGCTCAACCGTACGCTTCTCGATGCCGCTGAAGACTGCGGCGTGACGATTCACTTCGATCGCGCGCTGGCTGATGTTGATTTCGACGACCGGATGCTGACCTTCGAGGATGAGTCGGGCGAGACGTATCGCCACGGTTTCGGCCTCGTGGTCGGTGCCGACGGCGCCGGCTCTGCGCTGCGCCAGGCCATGGATTCGGTCGAGACCTTGGGCGCGCGCGAGGAGCCTTTGGGCCACGGCTACATGGAACTGACCATCCCGCCCGGGCCGGGAGGCGAATTCCGCATGCGCGCCGATGCCCTGCACATCTGGCCTCGGGGCGGCTTCATGATGATTGCGCTGCCCAATCCGGACGGCAGCTTTACCTGCACGCTGTTTCTGGAAAACGATGGCGATCCAGGCTTCAAGCAGCTCGAGTCCCCCGCGGACAAGCGGGCCTTTATCGAGGCACAGTTCGGCGATGCGGTGCCACTGATGCCGCAGCTGGACGACGAGCTGGCGACCAATCCGGTCGGTTATCTCGCCACGCTCTATGTCGATCGCTGGACGGTGGACGACAGGGCCGTGATCCTCGGCGATGCCGCCCACGCGATCGTGCCGTTCCACGGCCAGGGAATGAACGCCGCCTTCGAGGACACCGTGGCGCTGGTCAGGCACCTGGAGAAGGCGACGGACCGTCAGCAGGCACTGGCGGCATTTCAGGCCGAACGCAAGCCGAACGCCGATGCCATCGCCGCGATGGCTCTGGACAACTATCTGGAGATGCGCGATCGGGTCCGTGATCCCGGCTTCCAGCTCAAGAAAGAACTCGAGTTCGCGCTGGAAAAACGCATGCCGGACGTTTTCATTCCGCGCTATTCCATGGTCATGTTCCACCCGGAAATTCCCTACGCGCAGGCCCTTGAGCGCGGCGAACAGCAGGCCCGTCTGCTCGACGCTCTCAGTCAAGACCACCAATCGATTGACTCGATCGACCTCGAGGCGGCCGCGACGAGAGCGCGCCGTGAACTGCCGGCTCCATGACCCGTCGATTCAGGCGCTGGCCGCTAACGGCCGGTCTGACGCTGACCGTCGGAGTCGTGGTCATGGTCGTGCTGTTCGGACAGATGGGCGTGGACTCCACCTTCGATCTGCTGGCCGACATGGAGCAACGGGTCGCGCGCCGCTTCTGGCCGGTGATGGGGAGCTTCGTCGTGGCCTTCGCGCTGCTGTCGGCCGTCGCGCTGCCCATCGGTTCACTGTTCTGCCTGGTCGCAGGGTACCTGTTCGGCATTACCCTTGGATTCGCCGCTTCTTTGACCGGATCGATGATCGGCGCGATGCTGACCTTCTTCCTGGTCCGGTCGATGGGCGGGGCGCGACTGCGCGAGCGCCTGGCCCATAGCCGGATCGACCGGCTGCTCACGCTGCTCGAGCGGGATGCGACCTGGTATCTGGTGATGCTGAGGATCGTCCCGATCGCGCCGTTTTTCGTCATCAACGCGGCCGCGGCTCTGGCCTGGATATCGGGGCTGCGCTTCTTCCTGGCGACGCTTGCCGGGCTGATCCCGACAACCCTGATTTACGCCGCGGTCGGCAACGGCCTGGGGTCACTGGTCGAGGCGCGCAGCATGATGGGCCCGAGCCTGCTGCTGCGACCGTCGATCGGACTGCCGCTGCTCGGCCTGGTCGCGCTGATCCTGGCCAGTTTTCTCGCCCATCGGATCATTCGGAAGCCGGAACCCTGAACACCACGGCGCTCTCGTCTTCGTGCCAGGCGGGGCCGTAGACATCGCGGAACGCGTCGATGCACGGTTCGATATCGGGCAGCGCCCTCCCCTGTCCCAGAACGTGTTCCCGGTGAAGAATGACGAACCGATTTTCCGGGCTCGGTCGCTGGAGCAGGTCGGCAAGAAATACGAAATGCCGGAAGACGATGTGCTGATCACTGCCGTATTGGAGCTCGCCGAAGGTCCAGTCCGTGCACAATCCGCCCATCATGCCGATCCGGAGCGGCATCTGGTGGGCACGCTGATACTCCGATAGCGGACTCATGTGCGACTCGAAGTGCCACGGTGCCTCGATCAAGACCCAGTCTCCCGGCTCATCGGCCATTCGACGATAGTAGTCCGGCAGCTCGACGCTCCCCATCACCTCGGTGTAGACGCTGTTGTCGAAATCGTAGTCGAAGTGGTAACGCATGTGACTGGTGAACTGGTTCAGGCCCCGGTACGTTTCCGGGAGCGGCCCGGCGGCGTAGAGTCCAATCAGCAGGCTGAGCGACAGGCCGAGGATCACCCAGCTGTGGCGCGCGCCCGGGGCCAGACGACGGCCGATCCATGCAACGGCAAGCGCAACCAGCATCAGGACGATGGGCTGCAGCACAGCGGTGTATCGAACCAGGACCAGGGCATGATGAATCCAGGCGGCATCGAGCTGGCTGATCACTGCTACGGCCACGCTTGCCGCGAACAGCCAGTAGCCGGCAAACCCCGCGTCGCGTCTGAACAGAATCACCGCACCGAGTGATGCGAGAGCGAACAGGATCAGCGCGGGAATCCACAGATGAGTGCCGATCATGAGCTCCCAGGACCAGGGAAAAGTCGCCCACTGAATCTGGTGGATCCCGGACTTGCTGCTCATCGCCGCCGGGTCGGCCAGCAGCGGCGGCAGGACCAGAGCCGAACACAGAACGGTCGTCAGTGCACCGAGCGGCACGATTCGCCATAAACCGCCATGGCCCTCACCGCGCCACGAGCGCCCCAGGGCGGCCAGTCCGAACCAGACCAGACCGGACGCGGTGAACAGCAGGGTCAGAGGATGCAGCCAGGCCGCGAGCGTGGCGCAGGGAACAAAGACCCAGGCATAAATGGCCCGTTGCTCGTGCCACCAGCGCCACAGCGCGACCATCGCGACGATCATCAGCGGGATCGTCAATGCATAGGGTCGGACGTATCGGGTGAAATGGATCAGCAGCGGAGAGATCGCCAGCAGCGCAGCAAACAACCAGCATTCCTGACGCGCCAGCCAGGGACGAAGAATCCAGGGCAGCAACACGACCGTGGCCAGGCCCGACAGCAGCGGTATGGCCCGCATCCGCCACTCGCCCAAGCCGATCGTGTCGGCCAGCAGCTTGAACAATAGCGTGAACGGGATGGTGTAATCGGCATGGCCGAAGGACAGGAAGATGTCCTTGTAGCTCGCCTTCATCAGCCGATGGATCGCGTGCCACTCGTCGTCGATCAGAATCTGGTGGCCGAGCTGCCATGTCCGAAGCACAACGGCAACGACAATGACCGCAAGCCAGAGCGCCGCCCAGGCCCAGCGATCCAAGGATAGATCGGGCGCCCTGCGGGTCATCGCAGATAGTTCGGGCGATGCCAGCCGAGGCGGCAGGCCAGAGACTCCAGGGACACACGAAGCACGCCCAGGCCGTAGACCACGCTGCGGCGAAAATTGATCGACGAGGCTTCCTTGAAGTAGCGGGTGGGACAGGTAATCTCGCCGATGCGACCGTCATGCCTGATGATCTGAGCCAGCATCTGGTTGTCGAAGATGAAGTCGTCGGAGTTCGCGTCCAGGTCCAGGCGCCTGAGGAGCTCGGCGGAAAACGCCCGGTAGCCCGTGTGGTACTCCGACAATTTGGCCCCGGTACACAGGTTCTGAAACGCGGTGAGCAGGCGGTTGGCCACGTACTTGTAAAACGGCATGCCGCCGCGCAACGCCCCACCGCCGAGAATACGCGACCCGAGTACGGCCGGAAACAGACCGCTGGCGACCAGGCCGGCCATCGCGGGAATCAGTTTGGGCGTGTACTGGTAGTCCGGGTGCAGCATGATGACGATGTCGGCATTCAGCTCCAGCGCACGTGCATAGCAGGTCTTCTGGTTGCCGCCGTAGCCGCGGTTGCGCTCGTGCCGGATGACGTGTTCAACCCCCAGACGCCTGGCCAGATCGACGGTCTCGTCCTGGCTGGCGTCGTCGACCAGGATCACATCGTCGACGATATCGTCCGGTATCTCGGCCAGCGTTCGCTCGAGCGTGCGGGCGGCGTTGTACGCCGGCAGCACCACGACCACTTTGTGATTTTCGATCAATTGCTTGCCTTCCGGACGGTCAACCGGGCCGCGCCCGCAGGCGCGGCCCGGTAGCCTGCGACATCCGACACGTCCGCGTCAGGGCACGCAGACCAGTCGCTCGGACAGTTTGCTGACCGGCGCTTCGAACTCGATGTCGTCGCCAAGCGGCGGCGCGGTGGTGAAATCGAGAATCTCGGTACCACTGCTATCGCTGTCGAACACGACCCCGTAGGCCCCGACCGCGGTTGAATTACCGTCGTACGACATCGGCACCGGCGGGCAGTTCGGGCAGAAGCCGCGGAAGTCTCGCACCTCGAGCGCCTCGCCGATCTCATCGCTCGCGCCGGCGTCGGACACGAACACCCAGCGACCGACCCCGTCGTCGTCGAAGTAATAGCGAACGTAGAACTGGCCGTCAGCGGTCACGATCACCGTGGTGCCGCCGCGCGGCGCCGACGCCCAGTGCCCGGTGTAGCTGACCGCCTCACCGCCGATTTCCGGGCAGGTCGGCGGCGCGTCCGGCGTCATCAGGTCGGATCCATGGCCACCGTAGAGGCGCCAGGAAAAGGCCAGACGATCCGGCTCGATCGTTGTCAGCGACACCTCACCGACGGTTTCGACCTTCTGGCGTTCATTATTGCCGGTCACCCGCTCCAGGGTGGCGCGCCAGGTCGAAGACTCAGGGTCGATATCGCCGATGGCGATGTAGAACTCCGGCAGACCCGCCCGATCGTAGCTGTACCAGATCATGAAGCCAGGACCGGCGCGCTGCCACTCGATGCCCTGGAAAATCAGCCGGGATTCCGGGCTCCAGAGACCGAAGCGCGCCTCCATGCGAACGTCATTGACCACCGTGGCGGTCACTTCGACCTTCCTTTCCTCGGCGCCGGCATTGTCGAGAACGACGTAATAACGGCCGGTCGGCGGCGGGGTCTGCTCGCTGCCGATCGACAGATCGATGCCCTCTGCCGACCCGGTGCCGCTGACCAGGCTGACACCGGTCGCCGCGGGCGTGCCCGGCGCGCTGCCGGCCAGTTCATCGTAGGGCAGTCTGACCAGAGAGGCGTCGATGCCGTCATCACCCTGCACGGTGACGTCGAGACGCCTGGCCGTCGAAGGCAGATCGACGTACAGACGGTTATGCCGGCCGCCGGGCGGCAGAACGACACTCAATGGCTGCCGATCGAACAGCGCCGTGGGCTGGGGAATGTTGTTGCCCGTTCGTGTCATCACGACCGGCACGATGCCGACATCGGCCGTCGCATCGGGTGTTGATGCCAGCCCCAGCGCACCGAGCCAGCGTTCATCTCGCCGCATGGCGGGCTGATCCCAGGCCAGCTCGATATCCAGCGGACCACCGGTATGAATGCCGGGACCGCTGGCGACCAGGCTATAGTCGCCGCCCTCGGGCGCGAGCACCGCCAGATCGAGATCGACCTGATCCTCCGGCGAACCGGAACCCTGCCAGTTCTGCACCACGACCCACCAGTCGCCGGCGGCAGGGCGCGCGATCACGCACTGCTCCAGCTCATCGGCCGATCTCGACTGGCAGACCAACTCGTCTTCGGCAGCCAGACCATCTTCGTTGAGGTCATAACCGAGATGCAGGTCGATATCGGGAGCCGACGAACCCAAGGTCTCGGCCCACAGCAACAGGCCGTCATCCGGCACCGACAGCAGGAAAGTCTGCGTGCCGCCCGCCCCGTCGAAGGGTTCGAACGGCGTCGGGTCCTCGGCCAGAGCCAGATCGGGCCGCATCGGCTGAACCAGCGGGCTTGTCCGGAACGCCGCCTCCGGCATTTCTTCCGCGGCCTGGATTGCCACGCTCTCGCGCCCGCGGTTGGAGTCAGCCTGCACCTCGATCACGTCGGGGAGCAGGGTCACGACGGCCGCCATCGCGACCGACAGAGTCTGCTCGACGCCGCTGGTCGGAATCAGGTGAATCCGGCCCTCGATCAGATCGACGCCGGACTGGTCGTCGGCGCCGAACTCGATGTCCAGAGTCTGCCGCTCACCGACCGCGAGAGTGAACTCGCTCGGCGAGACGGTGAGGTCAAGATCGCCCGTTGTTTCGACCTGCCAGGTGCCCGGCTGCAGGGCCTCGAGAGTGCGGGTCGTGCTGCACGGCTCCAGGCAGACGCGGCTGAAGATGCCGGGCAGGTTGAGGTCGAGCGTCGAACCGCCGAATTCCGGATCCGCGGCTTCGAACTCGGCGCGGGTTACCGGCAGGAATAGCCCGGCCCGGGCCGCCCGCTCGACGTTGACCCGCCCGGCACCGCGCTCGAACTGGCTCGCGCCGCGCCCGTCCCACGTCACCGAATCGAAATCGGCAGTGGTCTGGAGCACGGACTTGAGCACCGCCGGCGTCCAGTCTGGATGGAGCTGGCGCAACAGAGCGACCGCGCCGGCCGCGTGGGGGCTGGCCATGGAAGTTCCCTGCAGAAAGGTAAAGGCGTTCTCGCCCGAGAAACCCTCGTCCGGGATATCGGCCCCCAGAATACCGTTTGCCGCGGTTTGTTCATCAATGAACTGACCGCCCGGTGCGACCAGATTCGGCTTCATCACATCACCTGAACTGATCGCCGGTCCGCGCGAACTGTAGTCAGCGATGATGTCGGCGAACAGCGGTCTGTTAAGCAGCGCCTGGTCCGGAGTCATCGTGACCGTCGGGTTGTCGAACGCCGGCGTCGCCTCGATCAGTTCGAGGCCTTCGGACCGGGACATCATTGCCGCCGGGATCGTGGAGCCTTCGAGCTCTCCCATGACCAGGGGCAGGCCCGGTACGCTGTTGAACACGAGAACGGCCAGGGCACCGGCATCAGCCGCGTTGTCGACCTTGGTCAGAAACGTGCAGCCACCGCGCTCGATCAGCACAACGCTGCCGCTCAGCGAGTCTGCCGGAAACGCGCTGCAGGCCAGACGGTCGTCAGCCACCTGATCGGCCAGGACAAACGGCGCCGACAGGAGCGACGTTTCCAGCGCGGGACCGGTTCCATACACCAGATAACGGCTGCCGACCCCGACGGCGGCGAGCGCACGAAATCCCGCCCAGCGATCGTGGGTGCTGCTGCCGACCGCAAGGGCCCAAGGCGCATTGGCCGGCGAGGCGACCGTCGCCAATCCCGGACCCGAGTTGCCGGCCGAGGTCACGAACGGAATGCCGGCCGCCCACAAATTCAGCAGGCCGACCGACTGGGCCCAGGGATCGCCGGGCGGTCCCCCGATCGAGTAGTTGACCAGGTCGACGCCGTCGATCACCGCTTGTTCGAGCGCGGCGATGGTGGCGTCTCCCGGGCAACTCCCGTCCTCGAGGCAAGCCTTGTAGGAAACGATATTGGCCCGCGGGGCCACTCCGGAGGTCGTCGGTGAGCTCCCGAGAAACGACACCGGCACGGGATTGCCCACCGCGATCGAGGCGACGTGCGACCCATGACCCCGGGTGTCGTAACCTTGAGTGCCCTCGTCGGTGAAATCGTAAACGCCGATGAGCTTGTTGTTGCACAGCACCGACGGGTTGGCACACAGACCGAGCTGCTGGCCGAGGGGATTGGTGTACTCATAGCCGAACTGGATCACGTCGTCCGAAAAATAGACGTGGTCCCAGTTGATGCCCGAGTCGACGACGCCGACTACGATGCCCTCGCCGCGAGCGCTGTCGAAGCCCGGCAGACCGTTCCAGATCGGTTCGACCCGGATCATTCCGGGGCCGGCATCGAGGTGAAGCTCGTAGACCGGCACCGGCGTCACCGAGCGCACACCAGGCAGTCGGGCCAGCTCGGCCGCCTCGCTCGCGCTCATGCTCGCCGAAAATCCGTTCATGACGTGCCGATAGACGTGTCGGGGCTCGAAATCGCGCCCGACAAGGCGGCGCGCATCGCTCATGACTCGACTGCGCTGATCGTCGAGGAAATCGGCGTAAGCCACAACGGCCGCGCTGCTGGCGTCGAATCGACTGGCTCGGTCAGCGCCCGGCGCGGTTGCCGCAAGCATCGGCGGCGGCGACGCGGACGCTTTGGACAGAAGCTGCTGCCTGTCGTGGTAGGCAAGACTAGGCGGATCGTCCAGCTCGACCATCCAGCGCCCGGGCAGCTTCTCCGCAGCAACCGCAGGCCCGCAAAAAACCAGCCCAACCCCAATGCAGACCGCTGAAGCGGCACGGTATAAAGCATTCATCAGCATCACTCGACCTCGATTCGTTTGGTTCAGGCTGTCGGGGAAACCGGCTGGCGTAGCGTGACCAGTTCTTCAGCGCTGGTGGGATGAATCCCGATCGTGCGGTCCCAATCGGCCTTGGTCAGGCCGGCCCGCACCGCCACCGCAAAACCCTGAAGGATTTCCGGTGCATCGGGGCCAACGACGTGGCAGCCGATGACCTGGTCATTGGAGCTGTCGACCACCAACTTCATCATGCCCTTCTCCCGCCGACCGCTCAAAGTGTACTTCATCGGGGTAAATTCGGAACGGTAGATCAGCACGTCTCGGCCAGCCTCCCGGGCCTCCTCCTCGCTCGGGCCCACCGTGCCGACCGGCGGCTGGGAAAACACCGCAGCGGGGGTATCAGCGTGATCGACGGGGCGGTCCTGACCCCCGAATTCCGTATCCGCGAAAGCATGCCCTTCCATCAGTGCAACCGGGGTCAGCGCGATGCGATCGGTCACGTCGCCGACGGCGAAGATATTGTCGACGCTGGTGCGGCTGTAGCGGTCGACTTCGATTCGCCGACCCGCGCCGGTGGTCACGCCGGCGGCTTCCAGCCCGAGGTCGTCTGTGTAAGGCGCGCGTCCGGTCGCCATCATCACCGTATCGAACGTGGCCACTCGATCATCCGAGAAGGTCACCCGAATGCCGTTGTCGGTCTTTTCCAGGCGTGCCGGGGCGCACTGGTAATCGATCTGGATGCCTCTCCCGCGCATACCCGACTCGACCACGCTGCGGATATCACCGTCGAACCCGCGCAAAATCCGATCGCGGCGATAGGCCAGAGTCACGTCGCTACCGAGGCCGTTGAAAATGCCGGCAAACTCGACGGCGATGTAACCGGCCCCGGCAATCAGGACGCGGCCGGGGAGTTCGTCGAGGTGAAAGGCTTCATCGGAGGTAATGGCCAGATCCCGGCCCGGGATGTTCGGAACCCAGGGGCGTCCACCGACCGCGATCAGGATCTTGTCGGCGGTAAAGCGCTGCTCACCAACCTGGACCGTGTGCGCGTCGATCAGTCGTCCTCGGCCTCGATGCAGAGTCACTCCGGCGTTGTCGAGAAGGGCGTGATAGACGCGGTTCAGGCGATCGATCTCGGCATCCTTGGCTGCGATCAGCGCGGGCCAGGAAAATTCGGCGGCGGGCGGGGTCCAGCCGTATCCCTCGCAGTCGGTGAAGGATTCGGAGAACTGTGACGCGAACACCAGCAGTTTCTTCGGAACGCAACCTCGTATTACGCAGGTCCCGCCGACCCGCGATTCCTCGCAAATCGCAACGCGTGCGCCATGGCCGGCAGCGATGCGCGACGCTCGCACCCCGCCCGATCCGGCTCCGATCACGAACAGATCGTAGTCGAAGCGGCTCATCGCAGCCCTCCGATCGACGTTTTCCGTCTCAGCGAAACACCTCTCATTGTCTTCAGTCCTTTGTTGGCGCGAGCCATGGTCTTGGCGCGCAAAGGGTACAATGTTACATCGGTTTGCAGACCTGCCATTTGCCCATTCCATGAACGTTGATGTCGAGGTCAATCCGTCGCTGCTGGACGCGTTTCTGGCGACCGACTATTGCGTGGAAACAGACGCCGGCGAACGCGTGATCACGATCGGCGCAACCCACGCTGAACTGGACCGGGCACTGGATCATCGGGACTGGCATCTGGTCAGCGCCCACAACCCGGACGCCCGCCTGCTCGATCCGGTCGAGAACGATCGCCGCCATCGACAACTGCTGGAGCGAATCCGCAATGGCGGCATCGATTCCTGGCCGGCCGTCAATCGCAGCTTCGAAAGCGACTGGCCTGACGAACCCGGCCGACTGCTCGCCGGTGCATCGACCGCCTGGATACACGCCTGCGCAAGGGCCTTCGGTCAGGCCGCCGTAGTGGCCGGACAAGCCGGGCAACCGGCCCGCCTCTGGGTGTATCGGTCGGACCGCCTGCCCGAGGAGAATCCACACCTGATCCGCATCGATCGATGACTCGACTGCTGTCTGCCCATCAAGTGAGTTTCAAGCGCGCCGGCGAGCCGGTGTTCGCGCCCCTGGACCTGTCTCTCGATGTCGGCCAGACGATCGTCGTGCTTGGACCCAACGGCTGCGGAAAAACCACGCTACTGCGGCTGCTGGCCGGAATCCTCAGGCCGGCCGAGGGGCA
>JGI12109J20283_12846785_pt1 | contig 13949 bp, 11 predicted proteins | sample ElkSlonscriptome_12_FD_20283 | JGI IMG/M metagenome (IMG submission 20283) | reverse complement strand
ACCCTGAACCCTGAACCCTGAACCCTGAACCCTGAACCCTGAACCCTGAACCCTGAACCCTGAACCCTGAACCCTGAACCCTGAAACCAATGCTCTCCATCAAAAATCTACACGTTTCTATCGACGACAAAGAAATTCTCAACGGGCTCGATCTGGAGGTCGGACCGGGCGAGCTGCACGCGATAATGGGCCCGAACGGATCGGGCAAATCGACGCTGGGCTATGCGCTGGCGGGTCGTGACGGCTATGAAATCACTGAGGGTTCGGTTGAATTCGATGGCAGTGACTTGAGCGAACTGGAACCTGAGGAGCGAGCTGCTGCGGGGCTATTCCTGGCCTTTCAGTATCCGGTCGAAATTCCTGGCGTCAATAACGCCTATTTTCTGCGCTCGGCGCTGAACGCGCAGCGCAAGGCGCGCGGCGAAGAAGAGCAGGATTCAATGACGTTTCTGAAAGAAGTTCGTGACTCATTGAAGGCCTTGAAAATGGATCAAAGCTTGCTCAAACGAGCAGTCAACGAAGGCTTCTCGGGCGGTGAAAAAAAGCGCAACGAGATTGTCCAGATGGCAGTGCTCAAGCCCAAGCTTGCGATTCTAGATGAAACCGATTCCGGTCTTGATATCGACGCACTGAAGCTGGTTGCTGAAGGCATCAATCGCTTGCGCGATGGCCAGCGCTCATTTGTGGTCATTACCCATTATCAGCGGCTGCTGGAGTACCTGGATCCGGACCACGTCCATGTGCTGTCCAAGGGGCGTATCGTTGAATCTGGCGGTGAAGAGCTGGCGCGCCGACTCGAAGACGAAGGTTATGCGTTTCTCGAGGAAACTGCCGAGGCATGAGTTCCTTGCTGAAACGCCTTGAGGCACCTCTGGCCAATGACAAGTACGGCCAGATTCGTGAGCGCGCGCGAAAGGCACTGATGCGTCACGGTTTTCCTGATCTTAAAACCGAAGCTTGGAAGTACACCTCGCTGCGCGCGCTGGATAAACGCGAACCGGGTGAGGATGAGAAGCTTTCTGGCCGACCTGAATTGCCCTTCGACTACACGTTGATTGATCTTTCCGGCGGCGCTGAACTGCCTGCAGGCATTCGTCTGGAACCGCTGGCCGTTGAACGGTTTGATGATCTGGAGCTTGACGGCAAGGCTGACGCGTTTTCATGGCTGAACCTGGCCCGCGTCGCCCAGCCGTGGCGACTGGTAATTGAAAAAACCCAGGCCCAGCCGATCGTTCTGGCCCAAATCAGCCCGGCGTCTTTCTCGGGTGATCGACATTCGTATGTCCAAATCGATGTGGCGAGCGATGCATGCGTTGAGCTGGTCGACTATCAGCACGATTCAGGTGCTGGATTGATCAATCAGGTCCAAACCGTTCAACTGGAACCTGGGGCCCGAATGGATCACATCGTGATGCGCAACGGCGCAGAATCAGCCTTAATTCAGCGCACCGAGACGCGGGTTGCAGCGGGTGCCGATTATCGTTTCACTGCACTGGATCTGGGCGGTCGCCTGCATCGCCATGACTTGAAAATCCGTCTCGAAGCCGCGGGCGCGCGCGGCGAGATCGATGGCGTGGCATTGATCGACAGCGCTCAACACGTCGATTTCCACACATCCATTGAACATGTGGTCGGCCAAACCAACAGCCGCGAGACCTTTCACATGCTGGCCGACGGCACCGGCGTAGGGGTCTTCAACGGTCGTATTCATATGCACCGAGGCGCCGATGACAGCCATTCTGACTTGAACACGGCGAATCTGCTGCTCAGCGATTCGGCTCGCATCAATACCAAGCCCGAGCTGGAAATTTATGCCGAAGAAGTCACTGCCAGCCACGGCGCGACCATCGGCCAGCTTGAAGATGATGCACTGTTCTACTTGCGTTCCAGAGGCATCCCGGCCAGCGAAGCCGCATCACTGCTCAAAGCTGGTTTCGCCAGCAAACCATTACTTAATCTTGGATCGGAGCCAGTCAAAAAATGGCTCATCTCCGAACTCAATAAATCCCTCGCCAGTTAGCAAAACCAACCAAACCAACCAAACCAACTTAACCAACGAAACCAATTCAACCAAACAAACCAAAAACCATGGAACTGATCGAAGAGCTGACCATCCGCGAACAACTTGACGTGCATGCCCTGCGGGCGGAGTTTCCGGTGCTCGAACGACAGGTTCACGGCAAGCCGCTGGTCTATTTGGATAACGCGGCAACCGCACAGCGACCGCTTCGAGTCATCGATTCGATGGAACGGTTCTATCGCGAATACAACGCCAACGTCCATCGTGGCGTCCATCAGCTATCGGTTGAAGCCTCGGAAGCGTTTGAGGAATCGCGTCGGGACGTTGCTCGTCTGCTCAATGCCGATAGCGAGCGCGAAGTTATTTTTACCCGAGGAACGACCGAAGCAATCAATCTGGTCGCCAACAGTTATGTCCGCCCGCGCATCAAGGCGGGTGACGAAATATTGATCAGTCATATGGAGCATCACTCCAACATCGTGCCGTGGCAATTGCTCTGCGAGCAGACCGGAGCAGAACTCAAGGTGATGCCGATCAACGAACGCGGCGAACTTATTCTGGACGCCGTTCCTGATCTGATCAATGAGCGCACCTGTTTGATCGGGATTGTCCACGTTTCCAACGCGCTGGGTACGATTAATCCGGTCAAAGCGATTTGCAAGATGGCGCACGAGCGCGGCGTGGCCGTGCTGGTCGATGGGGCCCAAGCCACGCCGCACGAAAAAATCGATGTGCAGGATTTGGGCTGTGATTTCTACGCCCTTTCGGCACACAAGATGTATGGCCCAACCGGCATCGGCGCGCTTTGGGGCAAAGAGTCACTGCTGGAAGCAATGCCGCCCTGGCAAGGCGGCGGCGAAATGATTCTGCGGGTGAGTTTCGATGAAACCACTTACAACGAGCTGCCACATAAATTCGAGGCCGGCACGCCCAATATTGCCGGTGCGATTGGTTTAGGAGCTGCCGTTAAATTTCTGGAAGACACGGGCGTGGACGCGATTGCTCATCATGAGCAAAAGCTGCTCGATTACGCGACCGAAAAGATGCAGGCCATCGACGGACTCAACATCATCGGTCAAGCCGAAAACAAAGGCCCGGTGATTGCTTTCACTCTGGACGGCGTCCACCCCAACGATATCGGGACCATAATAGACCACCACGGCGTCGCCATCCGCACCGGCCACCACTGCGCCATGCCGGTGATGCAGTTCTTCGATGTGCCCGCCACCGCGCGCGTCTCCTTCGCCGCCTATAACTTGCGCACTGAAGTCGATGTCTTTCTGAATGCGCTGGACAAGGCGCGCAGGATGTTGACTTGATTCCGATCGTCGACAGGATTTAAGCAGCACCAAACACAACCTGATAAATCGGACTGGACACTGCAACTTGGCTTGAAACTGATGCGCGGACTCGACTGATAGCCATGCCGTAATGGATGACAAGAAAACCCTTGTTTGGGTAGCAGAAAGAAAAGTTAGTTTTTGCCCTTAAACTAGCAGCATGGCACTTGACCAGCTCTACCAACAACTTATTCTTGAGCACAATCGCGACCCGCAAAATTACGGGCGACTGAGGGGCGTGACCCATTCAGCGCGGGGCTTCGATGCGCTGTGTGGGGACGATCTGCTGCTCGAGCTGCGGGTTGATAATGACCAGGTCGTGGCCGCCGCATTTTCCGGCGAGGCTTGTGCTGTGACCAAAGCGTCCGCGTCATTGTTGACGCAATGGTTGCCCGGTCGAGATCAGTCCGAGATCAAACGTGGTTTGATCGAATTCGATACGATTCTAGACGGTGGATCGGCATCCAAAGCTGGCTTTTTGGGTGAGATTGCTGCGTTAGGCGCGCTGGCGGCGTTTCCCTCGCGTCGGCGTAACGCCCGCCTACCTTGGCGCTGCGCGCTGGATGCTCTGGACGCCTGATCAGTCCATGGCGGTAAGATCCGAAGCAATTCGCTGCCGGAAAATACCCATCGTCTTGATCGCTTGGAGCTGACGATTCTTCGGGCCAGGTTGGATCCTCGCTCAGGTGGAGTCCTCGGCTGCGCTGAGTTCGAGACCATGTTCCTTGAGTTTTTTATAGAAGGTTGTCTTGCCAACGCGAAGCTTTTTCCAGGCGACTTCTGGGGCCCCGTCGCTGGCCTTGATGGCAGCTGCAATGGCGCGTCGCTCAGCTCCGGCGACGGCGTCCGCGAGAGAGGTCAACGGGTCGCTATTTGATAAGTCGTCACTAGCAACCGGCGCAATGGTCAGGTCGGCCAGGCGCGACGGAAGATGGGCCTGATCAAGGGCTTCGCCGGGTCGCAGTAGCGCCGTGGCGGAATCGATTGCTTGTTTAAGTTCGCGAACATTACCTGGCCAGTGCCACTGCTGAAGCGCGATCAGGGCCTGGCGGGTGATGCCGGGGCTGCGTTGGCCGTTGGCTTCCAGGGCGGCGTTAAAAAAATGAATGGCCAGGCTGGCGATGTCGTCGGGTCGATTGCGCAAAGCCGGTAGCTGTGTTTCAAAGGCGGCCAGGCGATGGAACAGGTCAAGCCGGAATCCACGTTGCTCGATGGCGGCGTGCAAATCGCGATTTGTAGCGGCAACCAGCCGAATATCAACTTTCTTGAGTTCATTGCCGCCGATCCGGTAAAAACTGCCATCTTCAAGCACGCGCAGCAGCCGGACCTGAGTATCAGCCGGCATATCGCCGAGTTCGTCCAAAAACAACGTGCCGCCATCGGCGCGCTCAAACACGCCGGGTCGGGCGTTGACGCCGGTGGCAGCGCCGGCCTCAATACCAAACAACTCGGCTTCGAGCAGGTCCTGCGGTAGCGCGGCGCAGTTAATCGCAATGAAGGGTCCGTCCGAGCGTGAGGAGCAGCAGTGAATCCAATTGGCAAGCAGGTCTTTTCCCGTTCCCGTTTCCCCTAACAGCAGAATGCTGACCGAGCTCATAGCCACCCGGCTTAGCGCGATCAGGCGACGCTGCAAATCTTCATCGTTGGGCCAAACGCCAGGAAAAGCGGCTTGCGTTGAGGCCGGATTGTCGTCTTGGCTTTCCGCTGCAGGTGGTGGCAGCCAGTCCAGAAAGGTGCCCAATATGTCGCCGACTTGGTCGCCGTTGGCATCATTTGCGGCTAACATCAGCGCATAGTGATCGTTAGCCCAAACCGGCACCAGCTCGCGTTTGGCATCGCCATCCAGCGCCAAGATCTCACCGGATCGAGATTTGAAAGCAATAGCCGAAGAGCGCAGCGTTTGGCGCCAGGCAGGCAGCGCGTTCCGAACTAGCGTAAGCGGTGCGAGATTATCCCAAGCGAGCTGCCAGACGTCTTGATGCAGGGCGCGGGAGAGCGTTAGCACGGCCGTCGCTGGTTCATGCCCTGCGCGCTCGAATTCGCCCGAACCGGCATCATGCCCCGTTTGATATGCCAGATCGCCCAGAGCGGGATCAAGCGCTCGACACCGAATGATCGCCGCACCTAAATCCAGCACGAAATCGCCCGCGACCGCCGCATGGGTAATAGGACGGCCCGATAGTCGGGTGCCGTTAGTCGAGCCCTGATCGTTCACTACCGCACCGCCGTCGGGCAGAACATCAATACGGATGTGCTGACGCGACAACCCATCGACGGCAAGAACCACATCACAGCTCGAGGCGCGCCCCAACGTGTAACTGCCGGCCGTCAGCTGATGCCGACTGAGATCGGCACTCAGAGGTTCTATCACTTCTAGCTGGTATTGAATTGGCATAGAAGATTTATCCGCAGGACAAGCGCCAAGAATAATCCAGAAAGTTCGCAAACGCGAACCACGGCCGTGATCGGCCCGGTCAGGCGTTTGCGATCACGAACTTTTATTTCATCAAAGCGCCCGAAAAATTGGTAACACATTGAAATAAAACATTAAAAATTAATGGCCCGGAAATTGAATGGTCGATTGCAGCTCATCTGGTTTTTGAGAGGTTGCAGTGTTCCAATCAATTCAATACATGGTCATTGTGCTTTTTTGGTCTTTTAGCGGCTCGGACACAAATTTTGTTGGTTCGCTGTCTGCTGAAACTGATCCCGCTTTTTGCAACCAGACGTTCTCACCCAATGGGCAGATCAGAGGACTGAGAGCCTCAAGATCATTCTTTTGCGAATATCACTCGCTCACCTTAAACGTATCGGCTCTGTCTCGATGATGAGGATTACCACCATGAAATTTATTTTCGGATTTGCTTTGCTACTGCTTTCTGCGGCCGTGTTGGCCGACCCGTTCACCTTCCAGGGCGCAATTGATGATGATGGTCAGCCACTCACAGGCAGCGCTGATCTCGTTTTTTCCATGCATGCGCAAGCGGTAGGGGGTAGCCCCATCGCCGGGCCGGTGTCGTTTCCGGGTCAGCCCGTTCACGACGGCGTGTTTTCCGTTGAGCTGGATTTTCCTGGCCTGGTTTTTGACGGCTCTCCGCGCTACTTGGAGACCAGCGTCGATGGTCAGACGCTTTTACCCCGAATCGAAATACAAGCCGCACCGCTATCGGGTTCAACCTTGTCGCTACGCGGCCGCTCGATTGATGCGGCCGCGCCTCAGGTTGGCGAGGCGCTGGTTTGGGACGGCAGCGCTTGGTCACCTGAGGCGGTCGGCAGTCAGTTCAGCGCCGGCACTGGGCTTGTGCTGAACGGTGAAACTTTCCGTGTTGCGCCGAGCTATCGTCTGCCGCAGGGCTGCGGTGGCGATCAGCTTGCGCGCTGGAACGGCAGCCAGTGGACCTGCAGCGACGACTTGGATCAGGACACGCTCTACACCGCCGGGACTGGATTGACTCTCTCCGCACAGCAGTTCGCAATCGATTTTGCAGGTTCGGGCACAAACGATACCGCCGCTCGCAGTGATCACGGTCATTATGGCGCGAGGTACGAGGGGAACCAGTCTTCGTTTGGCCTCGAAGTTGTCAATATCATTAATGCCTCACTGGGGTTCAGTCCTACCGGTGTTTCAGGCCAGGCCATTGGGGATGGCGGTGTCGGTGTTTTGGGAAGCGGAGAAATCGGTGTGATGGGAGAAAGTTATGATGTCGGTGTATCCGGAGTGACATTGGGTGATGAGGGAGAAGGCGTAGGCATCTTGGGCTCGGCCGAGACTACTGATGGAGAAGCCGTCGCGATCCGGGGAATCGCCAGATCCCCCGACGCGTTTGGCCTCCTTGTTAACAATTATGCCGACTCCGGTTTTGCTTACGGCATCTATTCGAGCACTTCATCTGCTGAAGGCGTTGCAATTTTAGGTAATGCATACGGCGGACCGTCGGGCAACGCTATCGGCGTGCGCGGGCAAACTGCGGCACCTTTCGGGTTGGGTATGTTCGCAAGCAACACCGCAACTAGCGGCCCGGCAACCGCGTTGCGCGCAGTCAATACTGCAGTTGGTGGCACGGCGGTGAGTGTCGCAAGTCTGGGTCCTGGTCAATCCCGAGCGCTTGAAGCCAATAGCTCGGGCGTAAGCTCAGGAGCCAATGCGATTCGCGCCAGCCTGACCGATGCAAGCAGCATCGGCGATGCGATTTATGCCTTCAGTCAATCGGCCAGCGCGAATGCGGGTCGATTCCTCAATGACAGCGGCACCGCGATTGCCCTGGCTGGGCAGGCCACAGCCTTCGAAGCAACTGGCAATGGTGTCATAGCTGGCGATCTGGGGGTGTTTGGAACGCTGTCGGCTGCGGCCAAGTTTTTCCGCATCGAGCACCCGCTCGATCCATCGCAGCGCTTTCTTCAACACGCTGCGATTGAATCGGATGAGATGCTTACTCTATACAGCGGCAATGTGTCGACCGATCAGAGCGGTCTGGCCGAGGTTGAGCTGCCCGATTGGTTCGAAGCGCTGAATCGAGACTTCCGCTATCAGCTGACCGTCATAGGCTCATTCGCGCGCGCGATCATTGGTGAGGAGATTCGCGACGGTCGCTTCGTCATTCGCACCGATCAGCCGGAAGTCAAAGTCAGCTGGCAGGTAACCGCGATCCGTCAGGACGACTGGGCGCTGGCCAACCCCCTCGAGATCGAGCCTGTCAAGAATCAGCTCGGTAACGATCAAGGCAGCACGGCGTCCACCGTCGGGGGGTTCCAATGAGCTCGATTACTCTGGCGAGGACAGGTTTTGTGATGCTGGCTTTTTTGGCAAGTGCGTCCGTGCTGGCGCAATCGCCTGGTCTCGGCAACCAGATTGTTAGCAGATCAGTGGTCGGCCAGAAAACGGCGAACGTTGGTGCCGAAACGCGCAGCAGGAGCGTCTTGAAACTCACTCGCAACACGATTGATGCGGGCGGCAACTTCTTGTCTGGCGCAAATATTCGTATGACGGCCACTGCAGGCCAGCCTGAGGCAGGGATACTCAGCGGCGGCACTTTAACGCTCAACGCAGGTTTTTACGCACCTAAAGGACTGACTGGTCCGGTCGCAGATCGAATTTTTTCCGACCGTTTTGAGCACGACTTGCAACCATGAGAAGTATCCCATTCACAGCCTTGGTGATTTTTCTAACCCGCTGCTGTGCAGCCAAAACGGCTGACCTTGGTGCAGCAGAAAATTGGCGGTCGCGATAGTTGCTGGAACCGAAAGCGAGCAGCGAGCTGGACCAGCACTTTGAACCAAACCTAAAAACTAGCTCTTGAGGAAACAAAACATAAAAAGAACGATAAGATCTTTGGACTCAGGGTCGTGCATCAGCGCCCCGAAGCAGAGCAAAATGCGCGCTGGTTAGGCGGACTCGGTCGAAGCAGCGCAGCGCTGATGCTTGCCTTGCTGGTCAATCTATGGCTGCTCGCACCGTTGAGCGCGCAGGATCGGGTCATCAACGGCAATTTCGATCAGGACCTGAGCGGCTGGACGCTGTTTGCCGGAATCGGCGCCAACGTCAGCGCTGTCTGGTCGCCGATCGATAAGGACGGCAACCCTGCCTCAGGCTCTGCTGAGCTGCGCGACGAAGACCCGGGCGATAGTGCATCACAAGTGATTGTTTCTCAGTGCGTCGACTTGACCGGTGCCGTCTACCCGCTTCCCTGGAAAGTCAATGCACAGGTGGAGATTGAAGGTGAGCCGTGGCTAAGGGCATCGATCGTAGTCGTAGAACACCCCGGTACACAATGCGACGGCGGCACTTTGGGGGCGGGATTCGAACGGGAGATAAATTTTAGCGACGCTGCGTGGCGCACGATCAGCGGTGACTACACTCCCCTGGTAGAGAGTGCAGGCTCGATCAACATTCAGCTGTTAATTCAAAAGCCGAACGGATCAGGTACCGGTGGATTCGTCCGCGTCGATGGCATTTCCTTCGGAATGACGGAGGACGTGATTTTTGCTGATCGTTTTCAAAGCCCGCCGTGATGGCGGGCTTGGTGAGACGCTTGCCGCAAAACCTATGGTGTAGCGGGCGTGCCGCCTTGGGGTGGTTCGTCTGATGCAGCCGGCTTGCCGTGGGTTTGTTCCCACTCTTTGGCTTTGTCCTTGAAGGTGCTGAATTTCTTGGAAGCACTGTCGAGTTTGCCAGCCCACTCGGGGTTGGGTTCTTGACCCTCGGTGACTTTGAAGAAGACCTGCATCAGCGCGGTCATGGCGATCGGCTCGATGACCGCCTGCTTGATGCCCCAGGCCATCACCAGGGCGATGATCAGAGTCAGCGGTCCTGCGACGGCGGGGATGAAGGAAACCACGGCCAGGACGGGTCCGAGAATAATCAGGAAGACTAAAAATGTCAGGCCCCAAATCACGAAGGCCAAGAAAAACGCATTTTTCAAAAAGGCCTTGTAATTCTGTGCGTACAAAACCAGCGCCGTTCGACTGGAGGCCCAAGGGTTGTCGGACTTGGTCTTCATGTTGTAGGCCAGAATGACCTCGTCCAGATAGGTCAAAGACAGTGTCACGATGGTATTCAGGAAGCCAACCACGGCCTGTAGCCCAGGAATCGGAATAAAGTTGGCGATACTGAAGAACACTCGATTAAAAGCCTTGAGCACCGCTTTGATCAATTGGTCCACACCAAACAGAATGGACGATTCCGCGAACCGCTCGCGCACGATCTTCTGCGCGTGATCGATCTGGCCGCGACCCTGCGGCAGCTCCTTGCCCTCCATAAGCTCGACGAGCACCGCAATGTGGCCAGCTTTGACCATGTAGAGCAGGTATTCGCGCAAGAAATAGGCAACGATAGAAACCAGTCCAAAACCCATCACGCCGCCCCACATTGAGAATCCGGCCGGGTCTTCGGTGGCAATGCGACCGATTCCCCAACCGACGCCTGCGCCGATACCGGTCATCAAGATGTAGGTCAGAGTAATGCCGAAATAAATCAAAAAGCGAAAGACCAAAAACGGCATGGTCTTGGCCATCAGGCCGATCACTTGTCCTAACTTGAAATCCATGGGGATGCTCCGGTTGATTGGGTGTCAGGTTGATAGATACGGATATTGTCGGTGGAATGTGCCAGTTGGGTAGTAGCGGCGCAGGAAAACGGGGAAACGGAAGACGGAAACCGGCGGGTCTTTCCGTCCTCCCCGTCACCTACATCGTACGAACATCCACAAACGATCCCGATTCATGATCTTCGCGCAGCGTGTCGAGCAGCTCAAGCATTTGATCGGCGGCCTGGCGGGGGCCGGGCATGGTCTCGGTGCCGCGCGCGTCTTTGAGTTTTTGTACGGACGGGTAGTCGTCGGTATCGACATCCTCACACAGATAATCTTGCATGCCCGTGTCGACCAGGCCGGGAGCGTAGGCGGTCAGGTGGGTGTCGGGCATTTCTTGCGCGTAGAGCTTGATCATGTTGTTCAACGCGGCTTTGGATAGAGAATAGGCGCCCCAGCCGTAGCTCATATTGACGGCGGCACCGGATGAAATGGCAACCACCTGACGGACGGGGATCTGCTGTTCAATCAACCAGTCAAGAATCATTTTGTTAGACCACACGTTGACTCGCATCAGGTGCTCTACATCGTGCACATCAGTGGTCGATAGCTCCTGAATTCGACCAAGAATGCCGGCATTCAACACCACAAGATCCAGGCGCAGACAGTCTGACAACAGTCGCTCCAGGCCTTCATCGAGTTGATTGAGATTGGCAATGTCTTGCTGTCGGTCGCGTAGGGCATCCTCATGCTGCGCCGTCAGCGGGCAACCGCTGCGACTCATGCCCCAGACGATGGCATCCTGGTCGAGTAGAGCTTCTGTCAGTCCCAGCCCCAGACCGCTGCTGTTTCCGGTAATGAACACGTTCATGCTTTTAATTTTCTCCTATGGTTGATTCGAATAGTTCAAAAATACGCTGGTACTGATCGCGCCAGCTCTTGGCGCGACGAAAACCATGCCGCTCCAATGGATAGGATGCAAGCTCCCAGTTGTCTTTTTCCAGATCGATCAAGCGCTGCGCCAGTCGCACAACGTCTTGATAGAACACATTGTCGTCAAGCATACCGTGTGTCATCAGCAGATGCCCTTTGAGGCCCTCGGCGAATTCGATTGGCGATGACCGAGCGTAGGCCTCGGGGTCTATCTCTGGCGTGTTGAGAATATTGGAGGTGTAAAAATGATTGTAGTGCGCCCAGTCGCTGACCGGTCGAAGCGCCGCACCCGCTTGAAACACATCCGGCGCGTTAAACAGCGCCATGAAGGTCATGAAACCACCGTAAGAGCCACCGTAGAGGCCAACGCGTTCAGGGTTCGCTCCGTGTTCATCGACCAGCCACTGCACGCCGTCGATCAAATCTTCCAGTTCAGGCGTTCCCATTTGACGATAGATCGCGGTCCGCCAGTCGCGACCGTAGCCTTCGCTCGCTCGAAAATCCATGTCAAGCACGTGGTAGCCGCGCTCGGTCAATAGATTGTGGAACATCTGCTCGCGAAAGTAATTCGGATAGCGCAGCCAGGTATTTTGCAGATAGCCCGCCCCGTGAACGAACAGCACGACCGGATGGCCGCCTTCAGGTGCCGGTGTTTGAGCGGGATAGAATTTCGACCAAATCGTGCCGGCTCCATGGCTGGATTCCACCCCAACAATCTGCGGTTGTTGCCAATCAATCGCTTTGAATTGATCGGTCCGGGTGTCGGTCAGCGGGCGAATTTCGCCACCCTCGGCACCGACGAGTGCAACCTGGGGCGGCAGGTACGATTCGGAGTAGCGCAGCAGGATTTGATCGTGGCCGGGCAGAATGGTGAACGACTCGATGCCGCGATGCTCGGTCAGACGAGTCCAGTTGTCCGATGCGAGGTCCAGTCGATATAAGTCGTACTCGCTTGGATGGCTTTGATTGGCCAGCATCCAGACCTGTTCCCCATTCAGGCTCCAGCTCGGCTCAAGCACTTCGAAATCGCCTTCGGTGAGCGTAGTCAGGGCGCCTGCATCCGCATTCACGCTGTAGAGGTGGCTGAACCCGCTTTGCTCCGATAGCAGCCACAATCGATCCGAGTCGCCAATCCAGCCAAACTCATTGAAATTCCAGTTGATCCAGGCTGGATCCGTCAGCCGATGTCGGGTATTGAGTTCAGGTGCGAAGTCAGCCTCTTCAAAAGCATTCATATCGGTGCCAACGGTGACCAGCCAGCGATCCTTGTTGTCGATCGCGCGCAATTGGATGGCCAGTCGTTCGGCTGAAGGCTGCCACTGAGCACCGGACAATTGGACAGGGCGTGGATCTTTGCCGTCGTGAGTTTCAAGGTCTTGTGTTTGTTTGAGTTCGCTCAGCGGATCAACATCAATGCCGGGCAAGGTTGCCGCATCCAGCTCATAGATGCTCCGCCTGTCGATATCGAGCAGCCACAACCGATGTGGTGCCGGTAAATCCAGACCCACGCGGGTGCGCACCGTTTCAACGTCAATGTAGCCATCGTCAGTGACATAGTGAGGCATCTGGCCGTCACGGCCTTCGCTGAACTCAGCCGGTTCGGTGACCAGAAATAGCCAGCTGGCATCCGGTGAAAGACTCGACCAAACCAGTGCCAGGTCGCTGCCCAGATACCATGGAGCCGGGCTTCGGGTCGGGTCCTCAGATGCCGCTCGACGGGCCTCCTCGCGGGTGATGCGCTCACGTTCGGCGTCGTGGGCCAGACTTGAAAACAATCGACGCTGCATGTCGCTTAAGTAATCGTCGGGTGGCTCGTCGGGGTCGTCTTCGAAGCGCAAGTCAACGACAGGTTGGGCCAGGCCTTTATCCAAATCATACAACCACCACTGACTGTCTCGACGAAAGCGAATCTGCTCACCATTCGGGCTGAAGCCAGGCTGAGCGTCTGCTGATCCGGCCCCGGTAAGCTGCTTCGCGTTAACCAGGCCCGGTTCGCGCAAAAACAAATTCCCGTTTCGAATAAAAACCGCGCGGCTGGTGGCTGCATGATGAACGACCTCAGCGCCGTCTACTTTTTCATGGTCGGCATAGTCCAGGCGACGATTGTTCTGATTGCTTAAATTGCTGCTCAAATCGATTCGATGCCAGTCGCGAATCTCTGATCCTTCGCGCTGAACTTCGTAGTGCACCGCAGAACCATCGAGCTGCCACCAGGTCGATTCCACCGGTGCGCCGATCCAGGCCGGATCGGCCATGATTTGGCGCAACTCTGGAATTTGACCTGAATCAGCAGAATCAGCGAAAGCCGCCGTCGGTCCCAGCGCGCCGAATACCACTGACAGGGGCAAGAGAAGAATAGCAATAAAACAGTTTTTCATAGTTAGAGCAGCAATTGATGGGGCAAGGTTGGAATTTCGCTATGCAATGCCAAGGATAACGGGTTGCCCGGCTCTCAGTCGAGTCTGTCGTACGAAATACTATTTATTAATACTGAGTTTAGGTTGACCTGTTTTAGCTGCCGTTCTATACTAGCGAGCTCGATTGCGGGGTGGAGCAGTCTGGCAGCTCGTCGGGCTCATAACCCGAAGGTCGCAGGTTCGAATCCTGCCCCCGCTACCAGGTTTTCGAGAA
>JGI12109J20283_10080863_pt1 | contig 13955 bp, 9 predicted proteins | sample ElkSlonscriptome_12_FD_20283 | JGI IMG/M metagenome (IMG submission 20283) | reverse complement strand
GGTACTGGGCCGCCTCGCGGACCACCTGCAGGGCCAGGGCGTCACCGCCCAGTGCGGCGTCTTCGATGTCATTGGGCGTGAAATCCCGCCCGGCCAGGGGGCTGCTCGGGAATTCTGCCAGCAGTTCATGGGCGCGCTCGACCAGGGCCTCGCCGCCGGCCAGGGTGACCAGGCAACCGTGCAGGCCACAGCGGCAGATCTTGCCCTTGGGATCGATGGAGAGGTGGCCGATTTCCCCCGCCACGCCCGTGGCGCCGCGGTAGATCTCGCCGCCGATGACGTGGCCGGAACCGATACCCGTGGCCACCTTGATGTAGGCCAGGTGGTCGGTGTGGCCATTGTCGCTCCACCAGTATTCCGCCAGAGCGCCGCAGTTGGCGTCGTTGTCCACCAGCAGGGGAACACCGTAGCGCCGGGCCACGGTCTCCAGGCCCAGCTTGGCTTCCCAGGCGGGCATGACCTCGGGGGAGAGGCGGTCCGGGTTGGCCGGATCGATGGGGCTGGGCACAGCCACGCCGATACCCATGAGGGGCATGCCGCGGGCATCGGCCTCATCCATGCAGTCGGCGCAGAGGGAGGCAATGAGCTGGCGGGTGCCCACCGGATCGTTGCGCACGGGATGCTCCTTCTCGCGCCAGGCAAGAACCCCGCCGCGCAGGTCCGTCAAAGCCACGGCCACGTGGTTGCCGCCCATTTCCACACCCAGGATGACGCAGGCCTGGTCGTCGAAGGCCAGCACGATGGGGCGCCGCCCCCCACGGGAGGGCCCTTCGCCCGTCTCGGTGACCAGCCCGGTGGGCAGGATCTCGTTGACGATCTCCGATACGGTGGACCGGCTCAGGCCGGCCAGCTGGGCGATATCCACACGGGAAAGGCGCCGCTGCTGCCAGATCAGGCGCAGGACGGCGTCAGCAAGGGGACGGGGCCGGTCCGGGTCGGTGCGGCGGCGTCCCTTCCAGGTCAAGGGGTTCTTTTTCACTCGAATGCCTCTTCCGATTTCGAGCCAAGGGATCGCCCAATATTAGGCTCCGCCCCGCGCTTTGTCCATGTTGCGGACAAAGAGGGCAGGAGGCCGGAGCCAAAACAGGTAGGAATCAGGTGGGATTTCCGACGGGGTCCGGCACCCAGCGGGCGATGGCGCTTATCAGAAGGCGCCGATCCACGGGCTTGGTGACGTAGTCGTTCATGCCGGCGGCGATGCACACATCCCGGTCCTCGCTCATGGCGAAGGCCGTCAGGGCAATGATCGGCAGGTCCGCAAACCGGCCGCCCAGCAGGCGGATGCGGCGCGTGGCCTCATAGCCGTCCATGATGGGCATCTGGCAATCCATGAGCACCAGGTCAAAGGTCTCTTCCTGGACCTTCTGCAGGGCTTCATCCCCGTTGCCCACACAGGTGGGCTCGGCACCCAGTTGCTCGAGGACCTTGCGGGCGTAGACCTGGTTGATGGGGTTGTCCTCGGCCAGGAGGATGCGCAGGCCCTTGGCCGCGTGGGCCGGATCCTGGACACTGGCCCTGGCCGGCGGAAGGGATGGGGCGTTTTCGGGCTGGCGGTCGAACCCGGCCTTGACCGGCAGGGTGAAGGAGAACCGGCTGCCCACGCCCTCCTCGCTTTCCACGTGGATCTGGCCGCCCATCAGCTCCACCAGCTGCTTGCAGATGGCCAGGCCCAGGCCCGTGCCGCCGAAGCTGCGGGTGGTGGATGAGTCGGCCTGCGTGAAATGCTCGAAGATGTGGGACTGCTTCTCGGGGGCGATGCCGACCCCCGTATCCACGACGGAGAACATGATCCGGATATCATCGTCCTGCTTGGAGATACGGGAGACATCCACCTCGATGTGGCCCTCGCTGGTGAACTTCACGGCGTTGCCCACCAGGTTGATGAGGATCTGCCGGATGCGCACCACGTCGCCGATGATCTGCTCGGGCAGGCTCTCGTCGATGTTGATGCGCAGGTCCAGCCCCTTGTCCTGGATACGGGAGCCGCTGATGATGCGGATCTCCTCGACGCACTGGTGCAGATCGAAGGGGGACTTCTCGATGATCATCATGCCCGCCTCGATCTTGGAGAAATCCAGGATGTCGTTGATGACGGACAGGAGATGGTCGGCCGAGGTGCCGATGTGCGACAGGAGTTGCTGCTGCTCGTCTTGCAGTTCCGTATCCCGCAGCAGGCCGGTCATGCCGATCACGCCGTTGAGGGGCGTGCGCAGCTCGTGGCTCATGTTGGCCAGGAAGTCGCTCTTGGCGCGGCTGGCCCGGATGAGGGCCTGCTCGCGTTTCTCGACCTCGTCCAGCATCTGGTTGAAGGCGCCCACCAGCTTGCCCACCTCGTCCTTGCCCTCGCCCTGGACGCGGATGTTGTAGTTCTGTTTCGTGCGCACCGCATCGGCGGCCTCGGCCAGGGTGGTCACCGGGCCGCTGATCAGATGCTGCAGCTTCTCGCTGAAGAGCATGCTGATGAACATGGCCACCGAGCTGAGGACCAGGAAGAAGAGCAGGATGGTGCGGGCGTGCTCGGCCTCCTCGGCCAGGTCGTAGGAGATGAGCAGGGTGCCGGCGCTCTCCTCGCCCCAGTGGATGTCCTGGCTGAGGATGATGGCGTGGTTGGCGAAGACGGGTTTGGCGTGCCCCAGGTAGCGGGCCATGCCCGCCGCGACCGCTTCGTTCTCACCGTGGTAGGCGAAGACGGAGCCGTCGGGCCGGAAGACCACCGCGTGCCGCAGCATGGGCAGCACGCTCAGGGAGGCCAGGGTTTCCCGCGTGAAATCCTCATCCTCGAAGATGACCGCGGCCGCCGCATTGTCGGCGATGATGCGGTTGGTGACACCCAGCTCCCAGGTCAGACGATCCCGGAACGTATTGCGGTCGTGACGGACCATGGCGCTGCACATGAGCACCACGACGATGATGTTGCTGATGGCGAGTATCCACCGCAGTTTCGTGCGGATGGGTAGATCACGCAACATGCCCAATGTCAGTCACCTTCCACGATGCGGGCCATCTTCAGGAGCTGCGAGCTGAGCACCAGGCCGGCATCTCCCGCCGCCTCCCGGTTGATGAAGAAGCGCATCTTGCCGCGCCGGGGCACCATCTGGATGATGCCGCCGCTGACGCAGAAATCGTCCATCTCGCTGATGGTCAGGACCTGCTCCTGGGCGGTGTCCGCCAGGACGTCGGCCAGGGGCAGGACGATCTGCTCATCGATGAAGACCAGGTCGCATCCCGCCAGCTCCTGCCGGGAGCTGACATGGCGGACCTGCAGGGACCGGTCCTGGACCCGCTTGCCGTCGATGCTGGAGAAATCCGGCGCCTGCAAGGGGTCGCTCAGCACGCCCAGCACCAGGCTGGGGCCCTCTTTCTCCGCCGGCCAGTCCACGAACTTGCAGAAGTTGTAGACCATGGCCGCGCGGATCAGATCCCGCGTGTGGTCGCCTTCGGTGGCCCGGGCGGGGGCCTGCCACAGCAGGGCCGCCAGGAGGGTGAAGACAGCGATTCCCATCATCCAGACCCGCGGCCGGTTCAGCCGTCGTGTCCTTGTCCTCGTTCGAGTGTTCTGTTGGTTCATCATGGTCTTCACCTCCTTAATGGGTCAGGGTCAGGGAAAGGCGGAAGCTGCGTCCGTCCTGCCAGATCAGGTCCTGGTACTCGCCCCAGGTTCCGGGATGGGGCACCGGTTCGTTGAGCAGATTGTAGATGCTGCCGCGGACCTCCAGGTTCGGAACCAGGGAGTGGTTCCAGACACTGAGGTTCACCAGGTAGTAGTAGTCGGCCCAGTTGCGCAGGATGGTCATCCGGCGGCTGTTGTACTGGACCTCCAGTCCCACGCGGTCAAATACGCCGCCGCCCGGGGTGGAAACGTTCAGCTTGGCCATGTGGGGCGCGGCCCGGCTGTCCCCCGCCAGGGGATTGAAGAGCCGTTCCTCGGTCTTGTTGTAGCTGTAGCTGAAGCGGCCCTTGATGCCCTCGCGGGGCTGGCGGGCCAGTTCGAACTCGATTCCGCTGGACTCGATCTCGTCGTTGATCCATTCCTCGGGCGCCAGGTCGGACTGGTTGTCCAGGGCCCCGTCGTCCAGCAGCCGGTACTGGTAGATGTAGCCGGTCACCACGGCGCTCAGGTCGTCGCCCAGTTCCTGCTCCAGGATCAGTTCGTAGGTCTCGATCTCCTCGGGGGTGTATTCCAGCTCGCCCTGCGCTTCCTCGGCGGAGATCTCGTAGCCGTTGGGGGCGCGGAAGGCCGTACCGAAGAGGGCCTTGAAGACCGTTCCTTCACGCGGCTCGGTGACGATGGCGAAGCGCGGGTTGGTGCTGCCGCCGAAGGTGGTGTACTCGTCGTGGCGCACACCCAGGTTCAGCAGCAGACCCGGCATGATCTTGATCACCGACAGTCCGTAGACGCCCCAGTTCTCGGGCGACTGCTTGAAGTCGTACCAGAGGTAGTAGGGGTCCAGGTCGCGGGCGCTCATGTCCATCTGCGTGTGGTTGACGTACTCGGCACCCACGGCGATGACGTGATCGCCGGGCAGGTACTTCGTCATGTCGACGACGCCGGTGAGCTTCTCGCCGCGGAAGTCGTCCACGTAGGGATCGGCGTAGTCCAGGGGGTTGCCGGCGTAGTCGAAGTCGTAGGGCCACTCACCGTCCCACTTGAAATGCTGGTAGAAGACCTGGGTGCTGAAGTCGATCTCCCAGGGCATTTTCCGCTTGTAGCCCAGGCCCAGGCTCCAGGAGGTGTCCTGGGTCTTGGCGCTGTTGTCGTTGAAGATGGTGCTGGAGGGGGCCATGGGATTGTGCTTCAGGCGCCAGCCGTACAGGGCCTCGAAGCTGAAATCCTTGAACAGGACCTTGGTCAGCAGGCTGTTCCACTCCTCCTTGTCGCCGTCCTCGAAGACCCCGTTGTTGTAGAAGGGGTAGTCGTATTCCTCGACGTAGTGGTCCTGGCCGTCGACCCGGCCCAGGCTGCCGCTGACCACCATGTCCACCCCGGAAGCCGTCTCGTACCCACCGGTGATGCGCACGCGGCGGCCACCGTAGCTGGAGAGGCCGCCCTGCACCTCGAAACCGTTCATCCTGTAGCCCTCGCGGGTCACCACGTTGATGATGCCCAGGACGGCGTTGGTTCCGTAAAGGCTGGAGGCGGGACCGCGGATCACCTCGATGCGCTCCACCAGATCGAGGTCCACCGGGAAGCCGTTGCCCATCATCACGCCGCCGACGGATCCTTCATTGGTGCGGATGCCGTCGACCAGAACGAGGATGCGGCTGCTCAGATCCCCGGGTTCGCCCAGACCGCGCACGCCCACGTAGTAGTAGTTCCGGTCATAGGTGACGTAGAAGCCGCGCAGGCTGCCCAGGACCTCGGCCATCGTCTGGTAGCCGTAGGTCTGGATGTCTTCGCGGCTGATGATGGTCACCGAGGCGGGGGCCTCCTTGGCCTTCTGGCGGTGCTTGGAAGCGCCGTACACCACGTTCATCTCCATCAGATCCTCGAGGGAGAATTCCGTGTAGTCGGGCACTTCCTCGGCTTGAGCCGGGGACCAGGGGGGCAGGGCGATCAGAAGCGTCAGGCAGACGATCACCCAGCGGGAAGAAAGAGAAAAGTAGCGCAACTTATTATCTTTCCTGTGTTTGGGCCACTGGTGGCCTCGGACGAGTGACAGCCTGCGCCGAACTCTTCGCAGGCCTGTGGTCATGATCGGCCGGAGCGGCCCTAACTTAATGCATATTTAACAGGTTGGTTGTGCCTCTAAGAATGTGTTTGGCTCCCCCCTTGCCTGATCCCGGGCATGAATACCCAAAAAGAAAACACCCCCTGCTGGGCCCCTCCCTTCTGCCCAAACCCTAACTGCAAGTACCACAAAGGCCCCGATAACTCGTGGGAGTACAAGAAGATCGGATTCTTCTACAGGGACCACCCACCCCACCGTGTCCAGAGGTTTACATGCCAGACCTGTGGTCGATCCTTCAGTTCACAGACCTTCGCCCAGAACTACTGGCAAAAGATCCCCGACCTGGACGAGAAGATCGTCATGAAGACGGTCGGCTGCATGGCCAACCGTCAGATCGCACGCGACCTCGGCGTCTCGCCCGAGACGGTCAACCGCCGGTTGGCGCGCCTCGGCCGGCACTGTATGCTGTTCCATCAGGCGATGATGAGGGATTCCGCTCCCTTTGCCGAGATCGTGGTCGACGGCTTCGAGTCCTTCGAATGGAGTCAGTATTTCCCGACCCATCATCACCTGGCCGTTGAGAAGGAAACCGACTTTTTCATCTACTTCACCGACAGCCCCCTGCGGCGCAAGGGTCGGATGACCGACGCTCAAAAGAAGAGGCGACAAGAACTCGAAACCCTCCTCGGACGCCCCGACCCGAAGGCCATCGAGAAGGACATGGCGGAGCTCCTGGATATTTCGTTGCGCGGACAGCACCGGGCCATCGTTCACAGCGATGACCACCCGGCTTACAAACGCAGCATCAAGAGGTTAGCTTATCTTATAGACCATCGGATCACGCCTGGCAGCGTATTCAGAAACCGTCAAAACCAGCTCTTTGCCCTCAACCTGCTGGACAATTTGGTGCGGCACAGCAGTTCGAATCACAAGCGGGAGACGATTGCCTGGTCGAAGCGAAGACAGGCTAGTTCGGAGCGGCTGGCGATCTTTCTTGTGTGGCGGAATTACATGAAGGGCCGGCGGGAGAAAGACCAGAGGAGCCCGACACCGGCGATGGAGCGGGGAATGATGGATAGGCGGTTATCGGTGGAAGAGCTCCTCGCTGGCAGGATATTTCGGACGCACGTTGAGTTGCCTCCGAGGTGGAGTGAGTACTATGACCGGACGGTTGGGACGAGGGCGTTGGCAAAGCAGAGAAGGCATGAACTGAAATACGCCTATTGAAAGATCCCCGGAGAGAAGGCTCCGAGGGATCGTAGATAGACACAATTTCAGAGGCACAACCAAATATTCTGGGATAAAGTCGGGAAAAACAGTGTTGACAATACATGAATATGAGGGTAGGATTTTTACAGTTCCCTGTAACGCCCGGCGCACCCGCCCCACGGGAAGCCGGGAAGTGGCTCACTCCTTCACCGGTCTTTAACGACGGGCTCGACTCTTTTTGTCTTGACCCACGGACGGTGAAATCGTGATGCTGCGCCATGAACGCACGTTGATCCGGAGGCACACCCAGGCGGTCCTCTCCCTCACAGGGAAGGACGGTCAGGGATGGTGTGCCTTTTTGTTGGTGACGAGTGTTTTCCTTCTTTTCCTCCTGGTTGCCTTGGCCCCCGCCCCGGTACGGGCCGAGGTCCCGACCAGCCCCTTCATCGAGGTGGGGCGCACCGTGCGCCCGGCGGTGGTCAACATCCGCACCATCCGCAGCGTGTCCGACGAGGGTGTCGGCACCAGCCCCTTGCAGGAAATGTTCCGCCAGTTCTTTCCCGACGAGGAAGGCAAGGGCGGGCGCTTCGAAATGCCCAGCACCGGCAGTGGATTCATCGTGGACGCCTCCGGCGACATCCTGACCAACCATCACGTGATCATGGATGCCGAGGCCATCTTCGTCCGTTTCAGTGGAGAGCGCAGAGAGTACCGGGCCGAACTGGTGGGGGACGACCCGAGCACCGACCTGGCGCTGATCCGGATCGATCCCGCGGGACGCCATCTGCCGGTGCTGGATTTCGCCGACAGCGAAAAACTGGAAGTAGGGGCCTGGGCCGTGGCCGTGGGCAACCCCTTCGGCAACCTGGAAAGCAGCCTGACGGTGGGCGTGGTCAGCGCCAAGGGCCGCAATGACCTGGTCATAGGCGGGCTGACACCGCGTTACCAGGACTTCATCCAGACCGACGCCAGCATCAACTCCGGCAATAGCGGCGGGCCCCTGGTGGACGCGCGCGGCCGGGTCATCGGCGTGAACACCGCGATCAACAAGGCGGGGCAGGGTATCGGCTTTGCGGTGCCCAGCAACATGGTCAGCCGTATCTACCAGGATTTGCGGAAACATGGGCGGGTCATCCGGGGTTACCTGGGTGTGCGCACCGAGGACGTCGTCTCCATCGTGGGCGAGGACAGCGAGGGCCCCGAGGCGGGCGCCCGCATCCTGAGCCTGGTGCCGGACGGGCCCGCCGCGGCTGCGGGCCTGGCCGTGGGGGACGTCATCTTCCGTTTTGACGGGCAGGAGGTGGGCAGCAACCACGAGTTGCAGTTCCTCATCGCCGCCGCCAGACCCGGTCATGATGTGTCGGTAGAAGTGTTCCGGGACGGGGGGCGACAGGAAGTCGCCGTCCGACCCGTTGAGTATATAAACGAGCTCGGCAAGGCGACGGCGACGCAGGCCGCCCGCTGGCTGGGCATGGAAACAGCGGCCCTGAACGGTGGGGACCCCCGGGTTTCCCGCCTGAAGGAAATGCTGGGTGTGACGGCGACCGAGGGTGTGATCGTGGTTGCCGTCCAGGAGAAGATGCCCGCGTCCGAGGCTGGAATCAGCCCGGGGGACGTCATCGTGTCCATCGAAGGGCACGAGATCACCGATCTCGCGAAATACGAGGAGATCAGGGGTCTGCTGACCTCCCGACGCACTCCGCTCACCATCCTGGTGCGGACCGGCGGCATCGAGAACTACGTGACGGTCACGCCCCGCAGAAGCGGGCTGGAAAACTAGCGGGCCTACCTGTAAGGGTCCGCTGGCCGATCCGGTTCGTCCCGGATCACCGGCTTCGGCCGGATGCCGTGTTCGACAACGACGCGGCAACCCCCACGCTGGCTTGGAGGATCAAGCATGGCGAGCAAGAAGAACGTACTGCCTGCAATGCACGAGAAGGGACTGGAGGTCTACTTCCGTGACATCAATCGATACGACCTGCTCAGCAGGGAAGAGGAAGTGGCTCTGGCCAAACGTATCCGTTCCGGAGACGAGGAGGCCCTGCAGACCCTGGTGCGCGCCAATCTGCGTTTCGTGGTCTCCGTGGCCAAGCGATACATCCACCAGGGCCTGATGCTCTCGGACCTGATCAACGAGGGCAACCTGGGTCTGCTGAAGGCGGCCCACCGCTTCGACGAGGAGCGGGGCTACCGTTTCATCAGTTACGCCGTGTGGTGGATCCGGCAATCCATCATGCAGTCCCTGCTGGACAAGTCCCGCACCATCCGACTGCCTCAGAACCAGACGGCCCTTTTGATCAAGATCGGACGCACCCGTAGCGCTCTGCAGAACGAGGGCAACCCGTCGCCCACCCCGGCCCAGATTGCCGAGCGGCTGGATCTGGCCGAGGAGGACGTGGTCCATGCCATGCGCTCGGACCGGCGGGAGATGGCCCTGGACGACGCCGGCCAGGAGGGCGGTGATCGCCCCCTGACGGAGGTCCTGGAAGACGAGGATCAGGAAGCCCCGGATCAGGGTGTCTTCCAGCGCGGTCTGCGGGAGGATGTGCAGAAATGCCTGTCCGTGCTGACCGAGCGGGAAGCCCGCGTCATTGTCGAATACTTCGGACTGGGTTTCGAAGAAGCCTGCACCTTGCAGGAAATCGGCGAGGGCATGGGCCTGACCAGGGAGAGGATCCGCCAGATCAAGGAAAAAGCCCTGGCCAAGATCCGGAATTCCAAGTCGCGTCACCTGCTGTTCGATTACTACTAGATGGGGGATCTGTTCCCCGGGAAAGGCCGTCTCCCGCGTGCGGGGGCGGCCTTTTTTCCCCCCTGTGGGGGTGTATGGTCCATGAATTGCTTGGGGTTGGACCGCTGGACCAACCTGATGGGGCCTGATTCCGGTTGACAGACTCCTGTTTTGGTCCGATTTTCGGGCCTCGTGCGAAAATTTAGCGGAAAGTCGGCCAACCAGGGTATGAAGCTGAAAAAGTCCTACAACTTCCTTTACATGCCGGATGGCGAGGGCAATACGCGTGTCCTGCGCGTGCCGCGTGCCGCCATTCTCGGTGGGGTCCTTCTTCTGCTGGTGCTTGCCCTTCTGGCCACCCTGTACTTTGCGGGGGTGCGCATGGGATCGGGCTGGTGGCCCGACAGTTCCGAGTTAAAGGCGGAAAATGCCGTGCTGCAGGAGCGTGTGGAGGACCTCGAGGGAGAGGTCGGCGCCATGCGCGTCGCCATGGACGAGGCTTTTGAATACCAGCAGATCCTGAGCACGGCTGTGGGGGTGCGTCCCCTGGATACGGAGACTTTCGCCGCCGGCGTGGGCGGTCGATCAGGCATGCTGGTCCAGCCCGGTGCGGATATCGAGCTGGCCTCTGCAGGAGCCGGGGAACTGAGCCGTCTGGGGGATGAGATCGATCTGCTGGTGCGCCAGGCCCGTATCCAGAAGCAGGGCTACAAGGCCATGCTGGATACGCTGGCCGTGCAGGAGACGCTGCGCGGCAGGATTCCTTCCATCCGGCCTCTGGATATCGGGTGGGTCAGTTCCCGCTTCGGTCGCCGCAGTGACCCTTTCACGGGCAGGGGCCGTTTCCACCACGGGCTGGATTTTTCCGCTCCCCTGGGCACGGAAGTGCGCGCCACTGCGGACGGCACCGTCATCCTGGTGCAGCAGCAGCGCGGGCTGGGCAAGGTCATCAAGATCGACCACGGCCATGACGTGGTCACGGTCTACGGCCACCTGGACGGCTTCGAGGTCAAGAAGGGCGATCAGGTCAAACGGGGGCAAGTCATCGCCCGCAGCGGAAACACCGGCCGCAGCACCGCGCCTCACCTGCATTATGAAGTGCGTCTGGCGGGCCGTTCCGTCAATCCGTTGCCCTATATCCTGGACTCCTATGCCGGCCGGGACTGATCCCGAAAACTTCCCTCTGACAGATTCGGCCTTCATCTTCCTTCAAAGTGGGAGGAAAGCTGCGGTTCCGGCCCAACTTTGGGTGGGAAGCGGGCGGGCCCTGTGTTAGCTTATTGCGCGAAAGACTTTAGGTCGGGAGCGTCCGCTGCGGGTGGGGCTTCCACCACGGATTATCCTGGAGACCCCGAGGTGTCCAGGTTGGTGTGTGCCTTGCGGATGGAACAGGGTCAATGAACCGTCTGGGACTGAAAATCGGCTGCCTTGTGGCCTCGGTGCTCATCTGGATCCAGGTGGCCAGTCATGCCACGGTGGAGCAGAACGCCAATTTACCCCTGAAGGTGGTGGGCCTGGGGGAAGAGCTGACCCTGGAGGGGTCGGTCATTCCCGATGAGGTGGAGGTGCGCCTGGAGGGCAGCAAGCTCTCCCTGGTCCTGCACAACATCTTCCACCGGTACATCGGTGAGGTGCGTCTGAATCTCTGGGACCGGGGGCCGGGACCGGAGTTCACCTACGAACTATCCCGCGCCGATGTCTACACGGACCTGCGGGTGATCGCCATCAATCCGGCGGATGTGCGTGGGGTACGCATCGATCGCATGGTCTACCGCAAGCTGCCCGTGCGGCAGAAGAACGTCGGGCGTCTGCGGGCCGGTCTGGCGTTCCTGGAACCGCCCACCCTCAAACCAGATTCGGTGCTGGTCTCCGGACCCAGCCGATTCTTCAAGGAGCACACCGCGGTGGTGGCCGAGTCGGTGGATTTTGCGAGGATCAAGGATAGCCAGCGTCTGCCCGTGAAGCTGCAAAGTCCCAGCGAGCACCTGGAGCTGGCCAACCCGCAGGTGAACCTGGTCCTGCGGGTCGGGGCCGTGGAGGAGCGGACCCTGGCCAATGTGCCCGTGGTGGCCCTGGTGGATGCGGGGCGCCCGCCGGTGGGGGTCTCCCCACCCCTGGTGGATGTGATGGTCCGGGGGGTGCGGGATTCCGTGCTGGCCCTGGACAGCCAGCGCTTCCTGGTCACCGTACCGGTGGGGAATCTGGCCGAGGGCGTCTACCAGCTGCCCGGGCAGATCGACCATCCCCCGTGGCTGGAGATCGTGGGGCTGGATCCGCCGGAGTTCCAGGTCATCGTGGGGCATCCCTCGGTCTCCCTGGACTCGCTGTTGAACCCCGAAGAGGCAGGCAAGGCACCCGGGAAAAACTCTGATGAGTGATCCTCGCTCGGTAGAAAAAGTGCCCGGCCGAGCGGGCGGCCTGCCGCGGGTGACCATCGCCGCGGCCCTGCTGGTGCTGCTGCTGGCCCTGGGCGCCGTGCTCTTTCCCCGCTCGGATGTGCACAGCCCCGAAGGGCGCCTGCTGGTCCTGGTGGGCTGGGGGCAGGATGGGCCGCGGCAGGAATTGATCCAGAATCTGGGTGACTACCTGACCGATCTGGCCGGGCGTCCCCTCGAGACGGTGCTGGTGCGGGACAGGGATCGTTTCTTTTCCGAGGCGAACCAGGGGGCGGACTTTGTCTTCTGCCCCGATGGTCTGGCCCTGGGGTTGGCCGGCGCCGACTACGCGCCCCTGGTGGCCGGAAACCGGAAGATGCCCGGCAATCTGCGGCCCCGGGGGACGGTCGTCTACCGGCGCGGCATGGGGCTGCCCTCCCGGCCCTGGGAAGAGGCGGCCGGTCGGACCGTTTTCGGAGACAGCCTCTCCCTGGTGGCCGTCGGGGCGGTGCCTCACAAGGCCCGTAGCGGGGACTGCGCCTTCGGCCCGGATCCCTATGACCACGGGTCCGTTCTGCACGCCTTGCGGCTGGGGGCCTTTGATTTCGCCTTCGTGCGGCAATGGGATGCCGAAGCCTTCTTTGCCTCGGGGCTTCTGGACCCGGATGTCTACGGGATGGAAATGGTCACCGACCCCGTACCCGATGTGGTACTGATGGCCAGCCGGAAGGTTTCCCTGGTGCAGCGCATGGCCTGGGCGGAAGATCTCAGCCTGCTGGATCTGGGCGAGCCACCCATCACCACGGCCGGGCGTGACCTGGTGCACAGCCTCTCCTCCGTGGGGCTCTCGGGGTTCCAGGTCCTGCTGGAACCGGATTTCGAGCGGCTGCGTGGCGAATTCAGTGATCGGTGGCCTCCCGCGGCCCATTGATGCATATTGTTCAGCTTCGGCGGCGGGGATGGCCTGCAGCCGGGAAGCGGCGCATGTTCAGGGAAAGGAACCATGAACCTGAAATACAGACGACTGAAGGGCACCCGCGACATCATGCTCGAGGAGATGGAGCGGCTGCGCTGGTGTGAGGAACGCTGGTTCGAGGTGCTGTCCCGTTACGGGTACGGCGAGATCCGCACCCCGATCATCGAGCCGACGGATCTGTTCCTGCGCTCGGTGGGCGAGGGCACGGACATTGTCGACAAGGAGATGTACACCTTCGAGACCAAGGGCGGCGAGAGCCTGACCCTGCGGCCGGAGATGACCGCCTCGGTGGTGCGCGCCTACCTGGAGAACGGCCTGACCCGGCAACCGGGCACCGTGAAGTTCTCCTATCTGGGCCCCATGTTCCGCCACGACCGGCCCCAGGCCGGACGGTATCGCCAGTTTCATCAGCTGGGCGTGGAGGCCCTGGGCAGCGACAGCCCGGTTCTCGACGCCGAGGTCATCCAGACGGCCATGGCCCTGCTCGAGGCCGTGGATGCCCGGGGTGTGAGCGTGCACGTCAACAGCATCGGTTGCCCCGTCTGCCGACCGGCCTACCTGGAGGACCTGAAGGTTTACCTGAAGGAAAACCTGGACCTGATCCCCGAGTCCATGCAGGGGCGCATCGACATCAACCCCCTGCGGCTTTTTGATGCCAAGGATGACGGCGTGGCCGAACTGCTGGCGGGTTTCAAACCCATCTCCGATGCCCTGTGCGCAGATTGCCGGGCTCACCACGCGGTGGTGCTGCGTCTGCTGGAGAAACTGGACGTGCCGTTCGTGAACGACCCCGGCTTGGTGCGCGGCCTGGACTATTACAGCCGCACCACCTTCGAGATCACCGCCCTGAGCGGCCGCAAACAGAGCAGTTTGGCCGGCGGCGGGCGTTACGACTACCTGGTCGAGCAGTGCGGCGGTCCGCCGACCCCGGCCATCGGCTTCAGTATCGGGGTGGAGCGCACGCTGCTGCACCTGGACGACGAAACCGTGGATCC
>JGI12109J20283_10028945_pt1 | contig 13960 bp, 15 predicted proteins | sample ElkSlonscriptome_12_FD_20283 | JGI IMG/M metagenome (IMG submission 20283) | reverse complement strand
GTCCTGAAGCACCTGCGGGAAGGCGGCATCGTGGCCGTGCTGCTGGATCAGAATACGCGCACGGACAATGTTCCGGCACCCTTCTTCGGCAGGCCGGCGCCCACGCCGGCGGGGTTGGCCCGGATGGCCCTGCGCTATGGATTGCCGGTGCTGCCGGTGGCCCTGGCCCGGGTGGGCGAGGGGCACGAGATCCGGCGTGGCGATGTGCGCCGCCCGGCGGCGGGTTGTTCCGGGGACGAGACGGCGGTCCGGGAATTTTTGTCCTGGTGCAACGCCCAGCTGGAGTTTTTCATTCGCCGGAACCCCGAAGAATGGGTATGGTTTCACCAACGCTGGCAAGACGATGAACCCCGGGGCCCGAGGCCCCTGACCCGGGAAGAAGAATGATACCCAGGATCCTGAAATCCCTGTCCCTGCTGACACTGCTCCTGCTGCCGCTGGCCGGTTGTCGGGAGGAATCCACGCCCGCTCCCGAACCCGACGCTGCGGCGGTCGAAAAGGCCGAACGCCCCACCCAGCAGTTCTTCGACTACAAGCTGGTGGAGACCAGCGACGGCATCCCCAAGTGGGTCCTGGTCAGCGACCAGATGCACAAGTATTCGGGGCAGCGGGATGTGGAGCTGATCACGGTGCACATCGATTTCTTCAAGGAAGGTGAGCACTTCAGCACCCTGACGGCGGACAGCGGCCGGGCCAACCTGCAGACCAACGACATCTACACCTGGGGCAACGTGGTGGTCGTCACCAACGACGGCCGGCGCCTCGACACCGAGGAACTGTACTTCGACAGCCAGCGGGAAATCATCCACAACGAGGTCTACGACCTGTTCACCCGCGAGGATGACGTGGTCGAGGGAATCGGGCTGGAGGCCACCCCGGATCTTGAGTACATTGAGATCAAGAACCAGGTGGAGGCCGATGTGATCGACAGCCCGGAAAACAGCGGGACCAGGAACGGCTCAGCGGAAAGCGATCCCCAGTGACGGAACTCAACGCCCCCTCCGGAAGCACCCTGAAGGCCGAGGGCCTGCGCAAGGTCTACCGCGGCCGGGCCGTGGTCGACGGCGTCGATCTCGCGCTGCAGCAGGGCGAGGTGGTGGGCCTGCTGGGCCCCAACGGGGCGGGCAAGACCACCAGCTTCTACATGATCGTGGGTTTCATCAGTCCGGACCGCGGCCAGGTCTTCCTGGACAATGAGAATATTTCCCGCAAGCCCATGTACAAGCGCGCCCGCCTGGGCATCGGCTACCTGCCCCAGGAGAGCAGCATCTTCCGGCAGATGACCGTGGAGCAGAACATCATGGCCATCCTGCAGAGCGTGAAGATGCCCCGCGGGGAACGCCAGGACCGCCAGGATGAACTGCTGGAATTGATGGGCGTGACCCACATCCGCAAGAGCTTCGGCTACCAACTCTCGGGCGGGGAGCGGCGGCGGGTGGAGATCGCGCGCGCCCTGGTCACCCGGCCCAAGTTCATCCTGCTGGACGAACCCTTCGCGGGGATCGACCCCATCGCCGTGGCGGACCTGCAGAAGGTGGTGGGGCAGCTCAAGGAGCAGGGCATCGGCATTCTCATCACCGATCACAACGTGCGGGAAACCTTGAACATAACCGACCGTGCGTACATACTCTTCGAAGGCCGGATCGAACTGTCCGGCAACGCCGAGGAGATCGTCGCCTCGGAAAAGGCGAGGGCCATCTATCTGGGTGAGTCCTTCCGTCTCTAGGATATGCGCGTGGGTGCGGATGGAACCGGCCCCGTAATCACAGGCTCAGAAAGGAACCCACGTGGCCAAACTCGGGCTGCACATAGGGCTGAAACAAAGCCAGCAGGTGGTGATGACCCAGCGGCTGCAACAGGCGCTCAAGCTGCTGCAGGTGCCCACCCTGGAACTCGAACAGATCCTGCGCAAGGAACTGGTGGAGAACCCCCTCCTGGAAGAAATCGACGCCGACGACGAGATCGAGGACGCCACCCGCCTGGATGACGCCGTCAGCGAGGCCGACGGCGACGAACGCCATCGCGAAGGCAATGCGGACGACGAGAACCGCGACTGGGGCGACAGCTTCGACGACGGCTTCCGCGGCGCCCGCAACGAGATCGGCTACGACGAGGACGACGACCTCGAACGCCCGCAGAAATACGTGCCCTCCGGCCAGGAGGACCTCACCGAACAGCTCATCCTCTCGGTGCCCGACGGCCTGGAACGCCGCATCGGCGAATACATCATCGGCTGCCTGGGGGAGGACGGCCTGCTGGCCTGTCCCCTGGAGGAGATCTCCGCCTTCTTCGAGGTGGACCAGGAGGCCGTCGAGGCCGTCCTGAAGGTGATCCAGAGCTTCGATCCGCCCGGCGTCGCCGCCCGTGACATACCCGAATGTCTGCTGCTGCAGCTGGAATCCCGTGGTCTCGAGGAGAGCGACGAGGCCCACATCATCCGCCATCATTTCGAGGACCTCAAGAACCGCAAGTTCAGCAACATCGCCCGCGAGATGAAGATCACGCCCAAGGCGGTGCAGGAAATAGCCCTGCGGATCGGCGAGCTGGATCCGCGCCCCGGCATGAGCACGGGCCAGGACGGCGCCCGGGCCATCACCCCGGATCTGGAGGTGGTCAAGGTGGACGAGGAGAACAACGTCTACGCGGTCCACCTGAACGATGCGAACATGCCGCGCCTGCGGGTCAGTCAGGCCTACGAGGGCAAGTCCACGGCCAACGAGGACGAGGTCAAGTTCATCAACGAGAAGAAGAGCCATGCCGAGTGGGTCATCAAGACCATCGAGCAGCGGCGCCGCACCATGATCAAGGTCATGGAGGCCATCGTGGCCGAGCAGACGGAGTTCTTCGAGAAGGGGAGCATCGCGCTCAAGCCCCTGACCCTCCAGCAGGTGGCCTCGACCATCGGCATGCACGAGAGCACGGTGTCGCGCGTGACGCGGCAGAAGTACGTGCAGACGCCCCGCGGCGTCTTCCCCCTGAAGTTCTTCTTCAGTGCGGGGCTGGACAGCAGCGGGGCCGACGGTGAGATCAGCGCCAAGGCGGTGAAGGTCATGATCCAGGATATCATCGAGGGGGAGAATACCGCCAAACCCCTGAGCGACAAACGGATCGTGGAATTGTTGCAGGAGCGCGACCTGAAGATCGCGCGCAGAACAGTGGCCAAGTACCGAGAACAGATGGGAATCCTGAGCGCGCGCATGCGCAAGCAGTTCTAGCCCGTCAATACCCATGCGAACGAGGAGGTCTCCATGGAGAAGGAAATCATCACGAGGCATTTCAACCTGGGTGAGGACCAGCAGACCATGGTGGAGGAAGCCATCGACAAGCTGGAGAAATTCAGTCCCCGGCCTGTCCAGTCCCTCAAGCTGACCATCAACCACGAGGCCGGACAGTTCTTCGCCGACGGCGTCATGCACCTGAAGAATACCGAGTTCCGCGCCAAGGGTGACGGGCGGGAACCCCAGGTGGCGGTCAACGAGTTCTGCGATTCGGTACGCGCCCAGCTGGCCAAGTTCAAGACCAGGATCAGCGGCAAGCAAAAGCACGGCGAGGGCGGCCTGGGCAAGGCCATGCTCGACGGGGAAATCTTTCTCGAGGACGAGGTCGAGACCGAGGGCTTCAAGCTGGAAACCATGGATGTGGAGCGAGCCAGGGATACCTTTGCCGCCGGCGAACTTCCTTTCCTGGTCTTTCGCAACGTGGACAACAACAAGGTGGCGGTCATCTACCGCAAGGACAGCGGCGAGTTGACCCACATGGAGAGCCAGGACTGACCCTACAGGATGGACCCATGCCCGAACTGACCGTCAAGAGGCTGCACGACGAGTTGCAGGAAATCCTGGACCTCGAATTCCTGGTTCCCTGTCCGGAGCAGGCCAGACCCATCCATGCCCGGGACGTGCATCGCCCGGGCATGGCCTTGATGGGGTTTGCCGAGAGCTTCATGACGGAGCGCATCCAGGTCTTCGGCGAGAGCGAGAACGCCTTCCTGGCCACGCTCGCTCCCGACGCCCAGCAGACGGCCGTCCGGCGGGTTCTGGGCCTGAATCCGCCGGTGGTCTTCCTGGCCCGCGGCAAGGAACTGCCGCTGGGGGTGGATCGCATCTTTGCGGATTGCTCGGTGCCGGTCATGCGTTCGCCCCTGACGGCGGTGGACCTCATCAGCCGCCTGACCCGCCACCTGGAAGCCGCCTTCACCCCCTACACCGAAAAGCACGGCACCCTGGTGGACGTGTACGGTGTGGGGCTGCTCTTCACCGGACGCAGCGGCATCGGCAAGTCCGAGTGCGCGCTGGACCTGATCGAGCGCGGGCACCGGTTGGTGGCGGACGATATCGTGGAGATAACGCGCACGGCCGAGGACGTGCTCATCGGCCGCTACCGCGAGGTGCTGCGCCACCACCTGGAAATCCGCGGCATCGGGCCCATCGACGTGCAGAGCATCTTCGGTATCCGGGCCATCCGCATGCAGAAGCGGATCGAGGTCGTGGTCGAGCTCCAGGAATGGGATGATTCCTTCGACTACGAGCGGGTGGGAATGGACAAGCACAACCGGGATATCCTGGGTGTCGGGATCCCCCACGTGGTGGTGCCGCTTTTTCCGGGAAAGAACATCACGGTGATCGCCGAGGTGATCGCCCTGAACTTCATGCTCAAGATCTACGGCTACGACGCGGCCCAGGTGCTGAACGACCGCATCCTGGCCACCATGAACAGCAGCAATCGACTGCGCAACTACCTTCAGCAGGATCCGGAGTGACATGAAGCCCAACGCTGCGCCGACCCGGGCGCTGGTCATCACGCATGGCGGGATAGCCCGGGAAATGATCAACGTGGTGGAGATGATCCTGGGGCCCGTCGAGGGGCTCGAGGCCATGACCAACAGCGGCAAATCCGCCGCGGACATCACCGCCGCGGTGGAGTCCTGGCTCGCCGAACCGGGCGCCGCCTTCATCCTCATCGACGACTACGGCGGAAGCTGCGCCACGGCCGCGCGCCTGGCGGCCCGGGACAGGCCGGAGGTGGGCATCATCGCCGGCGTGAACCTTGCCATGCTGCTGGGGTTCGTCACCTGGCGGGACAGCACCGAATTCCCCGAACTGGTGCGCAAGATCATCCAGAAGAGCCGGGAGGCCATCACCCAGATCGGAGCCGGTACATGACCCTGGTCCTGGCCCGCGTGGACGACCGGCTCATCCACGGCCAGGTGACCGTGGGCTGGGCCACCCACCTCCAACCCAGCCGCCTGCTGCTGGCCAACAACGAGATCGCCGCCGACGCCTGGCAGAGTGAGGTCTACGCCGCCAGCGTGCCCCACGAGATCGAGGTGAGCATCCTCTCCCTGGCCGAGACCGCCGCCTACCTCAAGCGCACCGCCGACCGCAAGGAACGGGTCCTGCTGCTGACCGCCAGCGTGGGGGAAATGGCCCACCTGGCCACCATGGGCGTGCCCTTTGAACGCATCAATCTGGGCGGGTTGCACTACTCCTCGGGCAAGAAGGAGATGCTGCCTTTCGTCTACCTGGGAGAGGACGATCTGCCGCCCCTGCGACAGCTCCTGAATCGCGGCATCCGCTTGCAGGCCCAGCAGGTGCCCGGGGGCATGGAACACGAGGTGAACGCCGAGGAAGTGAGGCGCATGGAGGGCCGGTTCTGATGTCGGTCATGGCCCTCATCGCCTTCCCGGATATCTCTTTCCTGGCCTTGCTGGCCCTGCTGGCGGGATTGCTGACCCTGGACGATACCAGTCTGGCCCAGACCTGGTTCAGTCAACCTCTTCCCGCCGCTCTGCTGGCGGGTTTTTTCTGCGGGGATCCCCTGACCGGCCTGGCCATCGGCCTGCCCCTGCAGCTGATCCTGGCGGTGAATCTGCCTGTGGGGCAGAGCTTCACCGGGGAGCCGGCCGTGGCCACCGTCGCGGCCGTCGGCGCCAGCGTGCTCTCGGGCCGAACACTCATGGTGCCCATGGTCGGTGCGGAGCCCCAGCCCTTCGGTTTCGTGGGCTGGATGGTGCTGGCTGCCGGAAGTCTCAGCGCTCTGGGGCACTTTCTGGTCCAGGCCGAACGCCGGGCCCACACGCTCTGGATGCTGGAAGGGCACCGGACCCTGCGGGATGGGAATCTGGATCGCATGGCCAGCCTGCAGGCCCGCTGCCTGGCCACCACCTTCCTGCGGGGCAGCCTGCTGGTCGTGCTCATGTTGCTGTTCCTGCTGTGGGCCTGGATCCCGCTCTATCAGCACCTGCCGCTGCGCCTGCAGCAGACCCTGGCCATCCTGCCCTGGCTGTTGCCGGGTCTGGGACTGGGCACCCTGGTGGACCGCTACGGCCGCAGTCGGGCCTGGCTGTGGGCCCTGGCGGGACTCCTGTTGGCCCTGGCCATGTTCCAGCTGCCGGGGGTGCTGGCATGACGGATCGCTGCGTGCAGGATACGGGACAAAAGATGGGCTGCCGGCTGCGCCTGAAGGTTTTCCTGCGCTCCCTGGCCCTGCAGGCCAGCTGGAATCCCCAGCGCATGCAGAATCTGGGGCTGCTGAGCTGCCTCTTGCCCTTGCGGTCGTCCCGGCCCGGGCAGGATATCAACGCCGACCGGATCTTTTGCCGCCGCTACTACGAGTTTTTCAATACCAATCCCTACCTGGCCAACTTCATCATCGGGGGCCTCATCCGCCTCGAGCAGGAGATGGACGATGGCCAGGGTCTGGACCCGCATCTGCCCCTGACCTACCGGGACAGCCTGGGCCGCACCTTCGCCTCCCTGGGCGATCAGCTCTTCTGGCTGGGTTTGCGCCCGGCCCTGATCATGGTTCTCTGTTTCCTGGGGCTGCTGGAGCACACCGGGGGCATCCTGCTGGGGGTGGGAATCTTTGCCGTGCTGCAGCTGGGATTACGGTGGTGGTCCCTGCACAAGGGTTACCTGCTGGGGATGGAGATCCTGGGCCTGCTGCGGCACCCTTTCTGGCATACGGCCATCAAGTGGACCCGCCGCACCGCCATGCTGGCCACCGGCCTTGTGGGCGGCCTATTCCTGACCCGGGTGCAGGACATGAGCCTGCCCGCCGGAAAGAGCCTGCTCTGGGCCGGGGTGGCCCTGGGGGTGGGGTTGCCTCTGATCATGCGCAGGCGTCTGCCGGGCGAAGGCCTGCTGGTTGTGGCCGTGGGCCTCAGCTTCCTGCTCACCTTTGCCATATGGCCTCCGGGGCATTAAATTGTGGCCACCCTCATATCACTACCAACCCAGCAAGGAAATTGGCATTGAAAACGTCACCCGCAGTTGTGTCTGATCCGGTCGGATTCCACCTGCGCGCCGCAGGCCGCATTGTCAAATTGACGAAGTCCTTCGCCAGCGACGTGACCATCCGATTCAACGGCAAGACCGCCAATGCCAAGAGCATCATGGGCCTGGCCAGCCTGGCCGCCGAGTACGGCACCACCGTCGAGGTGGAGGTATCCGGCCCCGACGAGGAGGAGGCCTGCGGTTCCCTGGTGCACCTCATCGAGGTGGAGCTTGCCAACCCGGAACCCGCCTCCTGAAATGAAAAAGGTCCACGGCATCGCGGCCTCACCGGGTTACGCCTGTGGGCCCCTGCATCGCATCGGCCGCCGCGCCCTGGTGCCCGAGCGGGTGCCCATCGCCCAGGCGGGTATTCCAGAACAGATCGAGCGTTTTCGGCTGGCCGTCGCCCGGGCCCGGGATCAGATCCAGAACCTGGTGGACCGCATCCGCAGCGAGCTGGGTTCCGAAGAAGCGGGGATCCTGTCCGCCCAGCTGCTCATCCTCGAGGATGAGATGGTCTGGGATGCCACTTTGGCGGTTATCCGGCTGGAACGCATCAACGCGGAGGCGGCCTTCGCCCGGGCGGTGGCGGACATCGCGTCCCGTTTCCTGGAACTGGAGGACGAGACCTTTCGTGAGCGGGTCAATGACCTGCAGGATGTGGAGCAGCGGGTCTTGCGTGCCTTCCTGGACGACGTACCCCTGCCCTTCGAACTGCCCACCGAACCCTCCATCATCCTGGCCAAGAACCTGACGCCCAGCGACACGGCTCTGCTCGGGGGCAAGAACGTCATCGGATTCCTGATGGCAGAAGGCGGCAATACCAGCCACGTGGCCATCCTGGCCCGCAGTCTGGGCGTGCCGGCCATCGTGGGGCTGAAAAACCGCGTCCGGCGCTGGCGCCACGGCCAGCGGGCGGCGGTGGACGGCACCGAGGGTGTGGCCATCTACAAGCCGGACCTGGAAACCGAGCGCACCTTCGGCCGCCTGCGCAGCGAGGCCAAGGTGGCCAATGAGAAGCTGGCCGGTCTGCGGGAGCTGGAGAGTATCACCCCGGACGGGCATCGCCTGAAGCTGATGGCCAACATCGAACTTCCCGTCGAACTGGACGAGGCCCTGGCCCGCGGTGCCGAGGGTGTGGGTCTGTTGCGCACGGAGTACCTTTTCTTCCAGCACCAGACCATCCCCAGCGAGGACGAGCAGACCGCCGTCTACAGCAGCCTGGTTTCGCGCATGGAAGGCCGGCCCGTGGTCTTCCGCACCCTGGACGTGGGCGGGGACAAGGTATCCGACTACCTGGGGGCCAAGCGGGAATACAACCCCTTCCTGGGCTGGCGCGGCATCCGCTTCAGCCTGGCCAACCGCAGCCTCTTCAAGACCCAGATCAAGGCCATCTGCCGGGCCGCCACCCGGGGGCACGTGAAGATCATGTTCCCCATGATCACCGGTCTGGGTGAACTGCGGCAGGCCCGGGAGGTTTTTGCCGAGGCCGTGGCCGATCTGGAGGCCGGCGGGGTGCCCCACCGCGGGGATCTGGAACTGGGCATCATGGTCGAGACGCCGTCCGCGGTGCTGGCGGCCGAAATCCTGGCCCCCGAGTGCGATTTCTTCAGCATCGGCAGCAACGATCTAATCCAGTACACCCTGGCCATGGATCGGGGCAACGCCCGTGTTTCCTATCTCTACCAGCCCCTGCACCCGGCCGTGCTGCGCGCCATCAAGATGACCGTGGATGCGGGCCATGAGGCCGGTATCTGGGTGGGACTATGCGGGGAGATGGGTTCGGAGACCCGCCTGGCGGAAACCCTGCTGGGCCTGGGCCTGGATGAGATCAGCCTGCACGGCGCGGCCATTCCGAAGGTCAAGCAGGTGGTGCGCTGGACCCCCTTCGCCGAGGCGAAGAAAGTGGCCGATCATCTTCTGACCCTGGGCACGGCCGAAGAGGCCAACATCTGGCTGGCCGAATACATCGGCCGACGCAAAGAGGAACGAGCAAGGCAGGATACTCGATGAGTTCCGGACTGGCGCGCATGCAGGAACTGGTGGACCTCTTCCCCCGTCATCTGGAGGAATCCCGCCAGCTGCCCGGTCTGGAGGCCATCGGGCCCGAGTTGGCTCCTGCGGGCCGTCTGCTGTTCTGCGGCATGGGGGGCTCCGCCATCGGGGCGGAACTGGCCGCCACCCTGCTGGGCGAGGGGGATGCCGCGCTTGATGTGTGGCGTAACTACGGTCTGCCCCATTGGGCGGGTGCGGGGGATCTGGTCCTGGTGGGCAGCTATTCCGGCGGCACCGAGGAAAGCCTTTCCGCCCTGCAGGAAGCCCGCCGGCGCGGTGCGCGGATCGTGCTGATCAGCAGCGGCGGCCCCATGACCGCCGAACGTCGCCCGGACGAAAGCCTGATCACCCTGCCGGGGGGGCTGCCGCCCCGGGCGGCCCTGGGTTACAGCCTGGGGGCCCTGCTTCAGGTGCTGCACCGCCTGGGGTACCTGGGAGGCATCGAAGAGGATCTGGATGAGAGCCTGACGGCCCTGAAGGCCGGGCAAATGCCTGCCGGACCTGCGGTCAAGGATCTTGCCGATAGCCTCGAGGGGCGTTTTCCGGTGCTGTACGCGGCCGACCCCGTGGCCGCGGCCGTGGCCGTGCGCTGGAAGGGGCAACTTAACGAGAACGCCAAGGTGCCGGCTTCGGTGGCGGTTTTTCCGGAACTGAACCACAACGATATCGTGGGCTGGGAATTGTCTTCTGCTTGGCAGGAGCGCCTGGTTTTGGTTATTCTACGCTCCGGCCTGGAATCCGGACGTATCGGGCGTCGCATCGAGCTGACCGTGGACCTGCTGGCCGATCAGTTCCACCGGACGGTCCTGCTCGAGGCGGGCGGTTATTCCCCCCTGGCCCGGATGCTGAGCCTGGTCCACTACGGGGATCGGCTCTCCTGTGGCCTGGCCGCGTTGCGTGGGGTGGATCCCATGCCCGTGACCCGCATCGATCAACTGAAAAATGGCCTGAAATAGAAGAGGCCGGTTCTGCCGGCCGAGCACGCAAACCTGCCAAGGCGGGAAGGAAGACCGAATATGAGCGAGAAGTTTCTCTTCACCAGCGAATCCGTCACCGAGGGTCATCCCGACAAGGTGGCGGATCAGATCTCCGACTCGGTCGTGGACGCCATCATGGCCAGCGATCCCGAGGGACGCGTAGCCTGCGAGACCATGGTGACCACCGGCGTGGCTTTCCTGGGCGGAGAGATCACGACCCAGACCTACGTGGACTTGCCCTCCCTGGTGCGCCAGACCATTCGCGACATCGGCTACACCTCCGCCGAATACGGCTTCGACGCCGACACCTGCGCGGTGCTGACCTCCATCGACGAGCAGAGCCCGGATATCGCCATGGGCGTGAATCCCGGCGGCGCCGGGGACCAGGGCCTCATGTTCGGTTACGCCTGCCGGGAGACCGACGTGCTGATGCCCCTGCCCATCACCATGGCCCACCGCATGGCCCAGCAGCTGGCCGCCGTGCGCAAGGACGGCACCCTGCCCTGGGTGCGGCCCGACGGCAAGACCCAGATCACGGCCCGCTACGAGGACAACCGTCCCGTGGCCGTGGACACGGTGGTCGTCAGCACCCAGCATGACGACGACATCTCCATGGACGATATCCAGGCCGGCATCCGGACCCACGTCATCGCGCCCGTCCTGAAGGAATTCGACATCGATCACGACGGATATACCGCCCACATCAACCCCACCGGGCGCTTCGTCGTGGGCGGCCCCCTGGGGGATTGCGGCCTGACGGGGCGCAAGATCATCGTCGACACCTACGGCGGCAGCGCCGCCCACGGCGGTGGCGCCTTCAGCGGCAAGGACAGCACCAAGGTGGACCGCAGCGGAGCCTACGCAGCCCGGCACCTGGCCCGCAACATCGTGGCCGCGGACCTGGCCGAGCGCTGCCAGGTGCAGGTGGCCTACGCCATCGGCGTAGCCGAGCCCGTCAGCATCACCGTCGAGACCTACGGCACCGGCAAGGTGCCCAACGCCGCCATCACAGAGGCCATCCGCAAGGTGGCGGACATGACACCGAAGGGCATCATCGGGCGTCTGCAACTGCGTAAACCCGTCTTCCGCCAGACGGCGGCATACGGCCACTTCGGCCGCAAGGACGTTCAGTTCAGCTGGGAGCAGGACGACCTGGTGGATCAGCTCAAGGGCGCCCTCTGATCCGGGGACCGGCGGTCGGTAACCAAACCCTGGCGGAAAAAAGAAAAGCGGGACCGGTTATCCGGTCCCGCTTTTTATTCTGCTCTTGGGGGCCAACCTACCGGACCGGGTCCGTCACCTCGAAGGAGAGCGTATCGCGCCGGGTGATGGCCAGGGCGGTGTAGGAAACATTCACCGTAACCTGGTAGGTGCCGGGAGTTCCGAAGGAGTAGCGCGGGTCGCGGGAGCGGAAGACGACGTCGGAACCGTCGTTCATGTTCCACTCGTAGACCAGGTTGCGGTAGTCGTCCTCGTTATCGGGGTCGATCTGGCAGGACTCGGCCCAGATGCTGAAGCGCACGGTGTCATTGACCGTTACTGCGCCGTCGGGGAAATTGCTGCTGGCCAGGATGGACAGACTATCCGCAAAGACCACGATTTCCTGGCTGATGCTGGCATTGCCGCCATCCGGGTCGCTGGCGGTGGCCACGACATTGTAGGTGCCGGCTTCCTGGAAGGTGTGGTAGGCGATGGTGGTATTGCCGGTCCCGCCGTCTCCGAAACTCCAGCTGATCTCCAGATTGTTGTTGCCGCCGGTGGGGTCCGCAGTCTCGTTGCCGCCGGTGGCCACGGCCCGGAATTCCACAGGCATGGGGGCGACCCCGCACGTGGGGCTGGCCTCGATGCGGGAGAACTTGGGCTTGGATTCGTCGTCACAGCCGGCAAAAACCAGCAAAACAAGCAGAACTGCCGGAAGCAGAAGCGAAAGAGCTCGTCTCATGTTCAAACTGTACTCCCTGTGGGGGTTGACCTGGTGGGAGGAACGTTGGGCGCGCCCAGCCGGAGCGCGCGGTTCCACCCTGGAACCTTCCTGGTCGTTTCAGGACTTAAATCTAAGGAACGAGAGCCACCAAGTCCAGTCAATTCAGGAGGTGCCGCTCAGCGCCGGGCGCGCAGGAAGAGCACCAGGAAGAGGGCGAAGAAGACCACGTCCCCGGTCCAGGCGGCCACCAGGGGAGAGACGGTGCCCTCATGCCCCAGCGAGCGCCCGAAACTCATGAAAAGATAGAACCCGAAGCTGATCAGCAGCGTGAGGCCGAATCCCGAGGCGACCGTGGTCTTGCGCGGCCCGCTGGCCAGGACGATGCCGATGAGAACCACCAGCAGGTTGATCAGCGGAAAGGCCAGATTGAACTGGATGTCCACCAGGGCGCGCGTGGGGTCGCCGCCGCTCAGCTCGGTGACCCGCACCAGGTCCTGCAGCTGGCGGATATTCATGTCCTCGCGGCGGATGCGGTCGTGGAAGAAGCTCTTGGGGTCCACCTCGAGGTCCCGGGCCTTGAGACGCTCGAATGGCGTGATGTCCTCGAATTCGTCCCGGAATACGCGCCGCTTGCCGTTGATGAGGGTCCAGTGCTCGCCGTCCCATTCGGCGCGTTCGGCATCGATGCTCTCGACGATCTGGCTGCCCCGGGGGGTGTAGATCTTCAGCCCGGTGATGGTGTTGTTGTTGGGGTCGAACTTGCGCGCGTAGTAGAAACGTCCCGCCGGTCCGGTGATGCGGATGTCCGTGGTGGGCCGCATACGGTCCGGATTCTTGTGGATCTCGATCTCCCACACCCGGTTGCGGTTGATGTTGGCATCCGGCAGCACGTACTCCCGCCAGGCCAGGGAAAAGACCGAGGCGATCACCGCGGTGACGATCAGCGGCCTGGTGACCCCCAGCAGGGACCAGCCGGACGAGAACAGGGCCGTCAATTCCAGGTAGCGGGCCATGGTCCCGATCGTGAAGAGGGTGGCCATGAGCATGGAGATGGGCAGCACCTGGTCGATGATCCAGGCGGCCTTGTATGTGTAGTAGCGCGCCACCATGCCGGCGGTCGCGTGGTTGTCCACCAGGCTGCCCACATGATCCAGCAGATCCAGCAGGGTGAAAAGCACCAGGGAGCCCAGGATGGTCAGCGCGAAGTTGCGCAGGAAGCTCTTCAAAAGGTAGCGGTGCACCAGGCGCATCAGATCGCTTCCCGCCTTTCTTTCCAGCGGACCAGGAACTCGGGCAGCCGCAACTCCACGATGCGGCCCTCACGCACGGTGCGCATGAAGATGGGGATGCCCAGGGCCAGCAGCACCAGGTTGGCGCTCCACATGGCCAGGATGGGGTCCATGTGGCCGCGGTCGGCGAATTTCTCGCCGCCTACCAGGAAGAGGTAGTAGATGAGGTACACGGCGATGGCCAGGCTGGCGCTGACCCCCTTGCCGCTGCGGCTGGTGGTCACGGCCATGGGCACGCCCAGCACCGCAAAGACGAGGCAGGCGAACGGGATGGCCAGCTTCTTGTGGAATTCCACCATGTAGCGGTTGGCCTTGACCTGGTAACTCTCGGCCAGGCGCTCCTGGTAGCCGGACTGCTCGGCGGCCCGATCCAGCTTGATGCGTAGGGCCTTGAACTTGGCCTCCAGCAGCCGGGTGCGCCGCGGTCCCTCGAGCGAGGGC
>JGI12109J20283_10070859_pt1 | contig 13976 bp, 9 predicted proteins | sample ElkSlonscriptome_12_FD_20283 | JGI IMG/M metagenome (IMG submission 20283) | reverse complement strand
CAATGAGTGTCCCCAGTAGGGTTGCATTTACAAATAGAATTCACGTAGTTTACGCCCGAAACCTGATTATAAATTCAGTGCCCTATGAGCTCTGGGATCGGATCGGCCCCGTCTTTCAAATGTTCGGGGAGGGGGGCTGACAGGCATCCGCTTGCGGCTCTGAGGAGCCTAATCCGGTGGCTTCAATGGTAGTCTGGATATAGCTGTTGTCTTGTCACGGGCTTGATTTGAAATCGAAAGGGCCCAGAAATCAGAATTCCAATGCGAGTCTGCTGGCCGGGATGGTCACGTTGGCAACGAGTGAGTGAACAGACGCCGTTTACAATAGGTGGAGTTTCGCGACCTGGAGTCCGACCCGCTCGTATAGAGGCGCGTGCTCTGAGTTGATCTGATGACGGTGTAAGCGGACGGTGAGATTAGTCTCGCCGATCCCGTGGCAAATTTCTAGCCGAATTGGCTCACCCGTGTGTATGCAGATGACGAGGAAGTAATGCAGGCTAAATGGCCCAGCAGTTCGCAAATCAGCGCCTGGATGTGGCTAATCTTTGCAAAGACTTTGTTTCCGAGTCCACAATGAAGCTCGACATGGAGCCCTTCGGGATTGACTGAGTAGTCGATGATCAACGCAGTAGGCTCGTGATAATTCCTAATTCCGCCAGCTGGTGCTTAGGCTAACCAGTTGACCTCTCTATTCGATTTTCTGTGAGCAAATTTGCCACCGCATTCGAGCAGTTTCGTGATCGCCTCGCCTTCGGTGATGCTACTCCGCAGTTGGTTGTGCTTGGACTCCTGACAGGTGCTGCGGCAGGGTTATTGATTGTGTTGTTCAGGCTCGCTATCGACCTCCCGCTGAGTGCGGCACTGGGCGATGTTGACGGATTTGAATCGCTGCCACCTCAGTTCCGGTTTCTGCTGCCTTTTCTGGGGGCCTTAACACTGGGCTTGGCGCTACATTTTGTCCAGCGGCGCAATCATGCGGTTAGCGTGACTCACGTCCTCGACCGTCTGCATCAGCATCAGGGCAAACTCCCGCTCGGCAACCTCTTTGTGCAATTCTTCGGCGGTGTCATCGCTCTGGTCAGCGGCCAGAGCCTGGGTAGGGAAGGGCCCGGCATTCATCTCGGGGCCGGCGCCGCTTCTCAGATTGGACAATGGCTGCGCCTGCCCAATAACAGTCTGCGTACACTGGTTGCCTGCGGCGTCGCCGCCGCTATTTCGACATCTTTCAATACGCCCATGGCGGGAGTGATCTTCGCCATGGAAGTGATCCTGATGGAATACACCATTACAGGCTTCGTCCCGGTCATTATCGCGGCCGTAACCGGAGCCGTGATCAGCCAGCTCGTGTTCGGGCCGCAGATCGCCCTGCTGAGTGTGGAAACTTCTGCGATCCTGGTGGCAGAAATGCCTTTTTTGATTCTGGCCGGATTGATGATCTCAATCGCGGCTATGGGGTTTATATGGCTCTACCTACGCTGTCTGCGTTTTCAGCATTTACCCGTGGCGTTGCGATTTACCTTGGTGGGGCTCCTGACAGGAGTCGTGGCGGTATTCGTGCCTCAAGTCATGGGTATTGGCTATGACACGCTCAATCAGGCTATGGCCGGAGAGCTCGCCGCCAATTGGTTGCTCTACATTGTAGTAGCCAAGCTGTTGGTTACGGCGATGGCGACGGGACTGGGAATGCTCGGAGGCCTTATCGGTCCGACCCTGGTTATCGGCGGCTGTCTCGGAGGGCTTCTGGGTGTTTCGGTCAATAATTTCAGCGCAGGTGTTTCGCCCCCAGAGGTCTATGTCATGCTGGGAATGATGGCCATGATGGGGGCCGTGTTGAATGCGCCACTTGCAGCCCTGGTAGCAATCTTGGAACTCAGTGATAATCCAGACTTGATTTTCCCAGGCATGCTCATAGTCGTGGTAGCCTGTCTGGGAGTCCAGCTTACTCTGGGGTATCGGGGTATTTTCGCCGAACATCTGCGTCAGCATGGCTTTGATTTGTATGCCGGGCCAGGCAAGGTTTTTCTGAGCAGGGTGGGTCTGCGTTCGCTAATGACCAGATCGGTGACAATGCTTGAGCCCCGGCTCAGTCTGAGCCAGGCCAAAGACTTGCTCGTCGAAGGCGCGCTCTGGCTGGCGGTTAGAGAGGGAAACAGTTTTCGATTACTGGCTACTGCTGATTTGGCCCGCCATATTGAGACCCTGGGTGAAGGACAGTATCTGGGCGTAGCGCAGGACGGTGTGCTAGCCGATAGTGGTAGTGGCGGCGGAGGCAATCGTTCGGATGCAACTGATCAATCCGCTGAAACTCTGTTGGATCTGCTACAGATTCCCGCACCTAATAGGGATGTGGATGTGATTGATTCTCTGGCAACCTTGCTTGAGGCCAGTGAAAAGATCAAGACTAGCGGCGCGGACGCGCTGCTAGTTCGAGAGAACCGATCCTACCCTTCCAGCCCTATTGTAGGAGTCCTGACCCGTGAGACTATTTTGGAAAACTATGGAATGTAAATAATGAGCCTGAAAATGCGATCGATCTTTGTACCAATCTTATTTTTAGTGTTTCTTGCTACTGAGGCCACTGCTCAGCAGCCGGAAGCATGGGCTGATTACGACGAGACGAAGGACCTCGCCTTACTCGCCGAGCATGACAATGAGCGTATGCGCTTTGATCTGCTGCTTTCCCGTGTTCGTGATCGAAACTCAATCTGGCAATATTTTGAGACTGCGCTCGAAGCTTTTGGCCCTGCCCGATATCAAAATCTGAAGCCTTTGATACTGGAGCGCTCGGTGTATGACCTGCAGGCGGCAGTGGCTCTTGGTCTGCTGACTTACACTGATCTCACGACTTTTTACCTCTATCGCATTCGCGAGATCGAGACTGATCCGGAGCGCTTTCTTAATGCGGTCATCAGCCTGGATCCCGCTGCCATTGAGCGGGCCAGGGCTCTGGATGCTCGCCGCACTGCGGGCGAGATTATTGCGCTCGATTCCCTATTCGGCATTCCGGTGCTACTCAAGGACAACATCGGTGCGGCGGGTATACCCACTACTGCTGGCGCCGTCGCACTGGCGGAAAACCTGAGCGAAGATGCATTCATTACCGCGCGACTGCGGGAGAGCGGGGCGGTAATTCTTGGCAAGGCCAACCTCAGCGAGTGGGCCTATTTTTTCTGTCGCAGTTGTCCTTCCGGTTACAGCGCCCTGGGAGGACAAACTCTGAACCCGTATGGACGCTTCGAGTTCGGTACGGGGGGGTCGAGTTCTGGAAGCGGGGCGGCCGCGGCAACCAATATGGCGGCCGTGACGGTGGGAACAGAGACCTCTGGTTCCATTCTCTCACCTTCTAGTGCCAGCTCTATCGTCGGCTTGAAACCTTCAACCGGTGCTTTGAGCAGAAGCGGCATAGTACCGATCTCGGCGACTCTGGACACCGCTGGCCCAATGACTCGCAGCGTACAGGACGCTGTTGTCCTTTTTAATGCCATGGCGGGCTTTGACAGCGAAGATACGGCGATGTCCCGTCGCAGTGAAGACTTTCGACTTGTGAATCGCGAGACTGACATCGACGGCTGGCGCCTGGGGGCGCTAGAGAATCACCTCGACAACAGTCTCTTTAAGGAGGCGCTAGCAAGGCTTACAGCGGACGGCGCGATCGCCGTTGAAGTGACTCTGCCGGATGTCGATACGGAAGGTTTTACCAAGTTTCTGGGCGCTGAAATGCTGAGAGACCTGGCGCTTTATCTAAATATCTATGCCGCTAATGAAGTGGGAGTTGATTCAATATCTGCCTTGCGCCGGTTTAATGAACAGGAACCCTATTTGCGGGCACCTTATGGCCAGCAGCTTATTGATATGATGGTGGAGCTTGAACTTGATTCTGTGGAGCTGGAGGCTTTGCGTATGCGCCTGCAGACGGCTGCGCGCTCAGCACTGGACTCCCTGTTCAGTGATGAGAGTTTGAAGGTGCTGCTGTCAATCAATAACAGCAACGCCAGCCTGGCCGCATTGGCCAATTATCCGGCCCTGACCGTACCTCTGGGTTATGAAGAGGACGGCCGAGCCGTCGGCATCACTATTATAGCCCCCAGTTTTCAGGAACAGACCCTTATTGACCTGGGTCTGCGTTTCGAAAAGTTAATTCGAGCCCGTCGCCTGCCAGCTGCCTATCGGTAGATATCGATCAGCAGCTGGCGATCGATTGTTAGTACTGGTGACGCGACCTGGCCCAACTCGTAACAAGCGCTGGTGGCTGGGGCAGCCTGGCACTATGTTTTGAATTTCTATAGTCTGCTAACGAGCGCGAACGGTCGGGCGAAGTTACGACCATGATTGAAGGCATTGAGGTAGCAGCATGTTGAAGCAATGGTTTGGGATAGCGCTCTGGAAGCGAATTCTCGGTGCGCTGGTGGCGGGCGTACTAGTGGGATTCTTGTGGGGCCCAGGTGCCGAAAGCTTGCTTTGGCTCGGCGATCTCTTCATACGCCTAATTCGCATGGTGGTTGTACCATTGGTATTCGTGACTCTGGTGGCAGGTGTCGTCTCCATGGGAGACCCCAGCAAGTTGGGGTCTCTGGGCATCAAGACGCTGGCTATCTACATGGCCACCACGCTGATTGCGATCTGTATTGGCTTAACGCTCGCCGCGATTCTACAGCCCGGCATAGGCGTTGATATGTCCTCCGCAGTGCCTGGCGAAGTGCAGGATCCTATTCCTCTGAGCGAGCGACTCATTAGCATTGTGCCGGAGAACCCGATTGCGGCCCTGGCGGAGGGGAATATACTTGCTATTATCTTCTTTGCCCTTCTGGTGGGAATTTCACTGCTGACCATCGGTGATAGGGGTAAGCCAGTGGCGGATTTTATGGAGGCTGGCACCGAAGTCATGCTGCGCATCACACATTGGGTTATGGAGGTGGCGCCCTTTGGAGTCTTTGCCCTGATTGCCTGGGTTTCCGGCACCCAAGGGGTAGCGGCGCTACTGGACGTGGTGACGTTGGCGCTTTGTGTGCTGGTTGGATGTGTGACACATGTGATACTCACTCATGGCGTGATAATCATCAAATTATCGCTCAAGCTTTCGCCACTCAATTTTTTTCGAGGGGCACGTGACGCAATGCTGGTGGCATTTTCCACGTCCTCCAGCTCCGCGACACTCCCCGTTTCCATGTCCGTGGCAGAGGAAAACCTGGGTGTAAAACCCGTTGTGGCTTCTACAGTCCTACCACTGGGAGCGACTATCAACATGGATGGCACTGCGCTGTATGTTGGCATTGTCTCGGTGTTCGCTGCTCAGGCATTCGGTTTAGATTTGGCCCTTGCTGATTATATTCTGATTGCTGGGTCCACCACCCTTGTTTCTATAGGCACCGCAGCAGTGCCAGGTGCCTCTCTTTTTCTGATGGCCGCGGTAATGGAAACAATCGGTATTTCTCCCGAGCAAATTGCGGTTGTAATTGGCTTCATCTTGCCTTTTGATCGGCCGCTGGACATGCTGCGTACTGCCGTCAATATCTCCGGGGACCTGGCAGTTGCAACAGCAGTGGCCAACTGGGAAGATGAGTTCGATCAGGAAATCTTTGATCGCGCCGTCAAATACTGATTGCGATTCACCGCGCCTGTGACTGCGACAAATTGTCGCAGGCGGCATTATCAGTGCATCTCCAACCATCCCGGGACACAGTCCCGCAGAACCTGTTTATCCCGGTCTATAGACCGTAGAGGCGACGAGGCCCGAAGCAGTCCTCTAAGGCTGCGACACCATGTCGCATGGCGTTTTCTGTTGAGGCCCGTATGCTTCCTCTCTCCCGCAATCCGAGGAGAGGAGTACACAATTGAAAACCAAGACCCTGGCCAGAGCAGTGAACTGTGCGCTAGCTTCAGTTATGGCTCTGCCTTTCGGCGGCGCCCTCGCGCAGGAGCGGTCGCTTGAAGAGATCGTAGTCTGGAGCAGTGACGCGGATAGACGCCTCGGTACTCTGAGCCCAACCAGCACACTGACTCCCGAGGACTTCAGGGCCATTAATGCGGTGACTACCGAGGATGTGGTCAAGTTCGAACCCAGTGTCGTGATTCGTCGCCGCTTTATCGGAGACTCCAATGGGGTCCTTGGTATGCGCGGCTCCAATATGTTTCAAACCTCCCGCTCCATGGTTTTCGCCGACGGTGTCCCGCTGCACTACCTTCTGCAGTCACGCTGGAATGGAGCCCCGCGCTGGACCATGGTGTCTGCCAGCGAAATCGCCAGGGTGGAAGTGCTGTACGGGCCTTTTTCCGCGGAATATAGCGGCAATGCCATGGGCGGCGTCGTCGAGATCGAGACGGCTATCCCCCAGGAGAGACAGTTTCATTTCGATAGTTCCTTCTTCAGCCAGTCCTTCGATGACTATGGATTCGACGGCAGCGTCAATGGCTACAAGAGCTTCTTCTCTTATGGTGACAAATTCGGAGACACCAGTGTTTATTTTTCCGTCAATCGCCTGGACAACGAAGCTCAGCCCCAGACCTTTCGCTCGGGCAGTAACAGCTCCGCCAGCAATCCGATAGCGGTTGCCGGTACCATCCTGGATTTCGATGACCGTGGCAGGCTCGCAGACTGGTTCATGGATACGGGTATCGTCGACACCAAGACCAATAATTATAAATTCAAGCTGGGCCATGAATTTGGCGAGTGGAGCACCCTGCTCAATCTGGCGTATGAGGACCGCAGTTCACTAAACAATGCCGCCAATTCTTATCTGCGTGATGGTGATGGCAATCCCGTATACCGCGGTCATGTGGTCGAGAACGGACGTCAATATTTTGTTCCGGCCAGCCGCTTCGCCAGCTCCGACCTGCAGCGAGATAGCCTTAATGCGGGTCTACGCCTGCGTGGCGATCTTGGTGACAACGTTGAACTAGAGGCAAACGTGAGCCGGTTTCAGGTCCTGCGTGATGAGAATCGCTCGTCCGGATCGCATCCCCTCGATCCTCTGCACACTCTGAACGGGCAGGTACGGGATTTCGGTGACACCGGCTGGGACACGGCGGAAGTCAAGTTGCGTTTCGATGAGGTTATTGTGCCTGGGCTGAGTCTTGTGACCGGGCTGCGTCAGGAATTCTACGAATTGAATCTGAACATTTTTGACTCGGATAACTATCAGCTTGGTGAGAAGTCCAGATTAACGGGAAGCAGCGGTGGCGAGACAGAAATCTTTGCCGCCTTTGCGCAATTCAACTGGCAGTTGAATGACCAGTGGGATACGGCATTCGGGCTGCGTTATGAAGATTTCGAGAGCAACAATGGTTACTTCGACGATGACGACGCGGCAACTCCGGAGCTCGATCTCACTCGGGTCCCCGCCAGACAGCTTGACAGGGTTTCACCTAAATTTTCACTCGGGTTTGCACCCAACAGCAATTGGCAACTGCGCTATTCAGCGGCCCAGGCTTACCGTTTTCCGATTGTTGAGGAACTGTTCAGTCGTTTCGAGGCATTCAATGCAATCTCGGAAGCTGACCCCGGCCTCAACCCCGAAGATGGAATCCACCACAACCTGATGCTGGAACGATATATTGCTAATGGTGTTCTGCGCCTGAATTTTTTCACCGAGACAATTAAGGATGTGATAGAGGCTCAGTCCACTATTCTCGATGGAGGCACTTCTCTGCGTACGTTCCTTCCTGTAGGCGAGATCGAGACTACTGGTATCGAGTTCATCACCAATGCCGACGATCTGTTCATCAACAATCTGGATGTGCGGTTCAATCTGGTCTACACCGACTCGGAGATTGTCAGGAATGATCCGGATCCTTCGATCGAGGGCAATGTCTATCCGCGCATGCCGGAGTGGCGGGGAAATCTGCTGGCCACTTACAATCTGAGCGAAGCCTGGAACGTGGGTCTGAATTTCCAGTATGCCTCAGACAGTTTTGGCCGCACAGACAACACCGATACCCAGGATCATGTTTACGGAGCTCAGGATGGTTACGAGCGCGTGGGCCTGAAGTCCACCTACCGAATGGACAATGGACTGGCGTTCGGATTCGGGATCGACAATATAACCGATGAGGTTGCCTATGTGGCCCATCCCTGGCCTGGTCGAACTGTGTACGCTAACCTGGCCTACGATTTTTAGAACATGCGGGGAACCCGGAATATGCGAATCAAGATACAAACATTCATATTGGGCTTGGGCTGCCTTTTATTGAGTGGTCTGGTCTCGGCGCAGGCCGCAAACTGCAGCGACGGACTGATCTCTGTTCATTGCGGCGACGCCCCAAGCGCTACTTTCGACGCGGAAGGGGATTTATGGGTAGCCTTTGTCCAGGACATGCATGTTTATGTGAGTCGCTCTGAAGATCGAGGCAGAAGTTTTTCCATTCCGACACAGGTAAATCCGGTCGCTGAAGATGCGGAGTTCAATGGAGAAAACCGGCCGAAGATCATCGTCGATGGTGATGAGATCTACGTGTCGTGGACAAAAAAGACCTCTCCTAGATTTACCGGCGAGATTCGCTTCGCGCGTTCTACAGACTCTGGCCGGACTTTCTCTGAGCCACGCACGATCAATGACGATGGCCTGTTCACTGGCCATCGTTTCGAAAGTCTGTTTCTGAGTGATTCGGGCCATCTCTATCTGACCTGGATCGATAAACGCGACCTTGAGGCCAGTCTGGAAAAGGAGCAGGAATACAGCGGCGCTGCAGTGTACTACGCCGTGTCAGCAGACGGTGGAGAAACGTTTTCGAGTAACTATCGGGTCGCCAATCACAGCTGCGAGTGTTGCCGCATTGCCATCGCCCCCAGGGGGCCGCAGGACATTGCTATTCTCTGGCGCCAGATTTTTGGTGTCACTACCCGAGATCATGCGATCGCAGTATTGTCACCCCAGGGCGAGACAACGGAAAGGCACCGGGCCAGCTATGATGAGTGGGAGATCAACGCTTGTCCGCATCACGGTCCAAGCATGATTCAAGGGCTGAATACAGACCAGTATCACATGGCCTGGTTCACTAATGGTGATGCGCACCAGGGCGTCTATTATGGTCGTTTTTCGTTCGCGCTTGGTTCGCCGCAACTGGTGCGGCAGATCGACGCCAATCCCGGAGCCGGGCACCCGTTCCTACAGAGTCTGGATGGCACTGTCTACATGGTGTGGAAAGGCTTCGATGGTCAGCGGTCGCTAATTTATAGCATTCAGTCCGGTGACGAAGGCCGTAGCTGGTCCGATGCGGAAGTGCTTGCCTCCACGCAAGAGGGATCAGACCATCCTTTTATCGTGAGCGATGGCGAGTCCCTAAGCTTGAGTTGGAAGACGAAAGAGCACGGTTATATCTTCGAGACATTCGCTGGGCTGAGAACCACAGCCAGTGACTGATTTTAGGAATCCTTTAGCGATGACATTGACAATTTCCCGACCGACCCTGTTCCTACTGAGCCTGCTGCTGGCGACGCTGACTCAGGCTCAGGACAGTTTCAAGCCTTTTACAGCTGCCAGTTTTGCTGAAATTAAACAAGGCTTTGAAGGCCAGGAGTTTCTTGTTGGGCTGTGGTCTGTAGACTGCCCACCCTGCCTTGTAGAACTGAACTTGATGGGATCGATCCTGGAGCAGAACCCAGAGCTACCCTTTGTGCTGATATCCACCGATTCCATTGAAGACCGGAAGTGGGCACATGAGTTTCTTGAAGATTTCGGATTGGCGGGTCGTGAATCCTGGATGTTTGCCGACAGTTTCGAAGAGCGCCTGCGTTACAGCATTGACCCCGGTTGGTATGGCGAGTTACCGAGGAGTTACTTTTTCGATGAAGACCACCAGATGCAGTCTCACAGCGGCATAATGACCAGGGAGCTATTGGATTCCTGGTTCAGTCGTCCATTGGATCTCTAGTTCGGGCGTTCATAACTAAAGTAATACAGCACTAGACAGCCGATCGGCATCAGCAGCGGGATAACGCAGACTGCAACGGTCATGTAGAGGTCGTTGTAGTAACTGCGGAACGCGAGTAAAAAGACCCCAGAGCCAACCATCAACCTGCCCACGAAGCGATGAGTTGCTATACAGTTGGCGGCGGAAGCAATGGTCTATAGTGTGCGCAATCCCATGAAGCAATTGCGTTGGGTCTTGCCGAAAACAATTCCCGTTATTTTAAGAAACGCAGCGATGCCCCGGGAAAAGTAACGCACGAAGACCGAAACCTCTCCTTCACGCAGCAGCAAGCCGAGAAAAAGTTACAGCATCATGGCGCCAACGCTGAAGAAGATGCTATCCATGGCCCGCTTGCTGATAGGCATGGAGAACTTTCGGGGTGAGATTCGCATAGCTATGTTCACCGCGGCATTTACACAGATAAATGTCAGCGTCACCAGGGTAGTGACCAGCCCCTTAGGGCGGTAGCTGTGGATCTCGCCTGCGAAATTGGCGTGCGAGGGTATTTGTCCCGGCAACTGTTCCCATGATTTCAGGCTGCTTAAAATCATCCCGGTCGGGGTGAGTAAGCTCAGTTAATTGGCCTTGAAGAAGGTCACTGCAATCAGCTCTTTTTGGGCGCGCATCTTAGCGCCTTGTAAGGCAGACCCGGTGAGTGGAGTGATGCCAAATCGCTGCTCAGGGGCAGCGGTAAACGCCGAATGTCTGGCGACCGCCGCTGATGACCGATTCGGCGACGATGGTGTTCGCACCCATCTCAGCGGCTTCATTGCGAGCCAGGCCGGTGAGTTCTTCCTGCACGTTTTCGACACTGCGATCGACAAAACCAACGCGGTCACGTACCTGGGTATTGGTGCGACCCAGCCGCTCACACTCGCCAATTTCAGCTGTCGTGGCTATGCGCACAGTTTCACCAGCCTCGGTGACCGCTACCCAATTGCAAGCAGATAAGGTCAACAGGCCAAAGAAAATCAACAGATGTCGCAACATGAGAGGTCTCCCTTTGGGCGGATTGATCCGCATAAAATCCGGTTAAAAGATACTATCACAGTCGCAGGAATCGCCCAGCTGCCAGGGAGTAGGGGAATCGCCGCGGCCGGAATGTGGTAGCATCCAGGCCATTGTGGATAACCGAGATTCCTATGCTGAATCCAAATCCTGATCAATCTGTGCTCCTTGAAAATCTGAAGACCATCGTAGGCGCCTCTGGCTATCGCGAAGCAGCGGATATAGACGAGCGGCAATTCAAGGATCCGATGGGGGCAAGAGCCGTGCTGCCGCCGATTCTACTGCGTCCTCGCTGCACCGAAGAAGTCTCTGCAATTCTCAAAACCTGCCACGCGCAGTTGCAGCCGGTAGCCGTGCAGGGTGGCATGAGCGGACTGGTGTCAGCGGCTGCCCCGCTGGAGGGAGAGGTAGCTTTGAGCCTGGAGCGCCTTAAGGAAATCGAAGACGTCGATCCCTACAGCGCTACAATGACCGTGCAGGCCGGGGTGCTGTTGCAGCATATACAGGAGCAGGCGCAGGCCCATAATCTCATGTTCCCTCTCGACCTCGGAGCCAGGGGCAGCTGCACGATCGGCGGCAATCTTGCTACCAATGCCGGAGGCAACCGGGTCATCAGGTTTGGGATGACACGTGAACTTGTGATTGGACTGGAGGCGGTGCTTGCGGATGGCACCGTCATCAACGACATTCACAAACTCCGTAAAAACAACAGTGGCTACGACCTGAAACAGCTTTTCATCGGCAGCGAAGGCACGCTCGGTGTCATAACGCGGGCAGTACTCAAGCTGATGCCTAATCCTGACAGTCAACAAGTGGCCCTGTGTGGGCTCGGCGATTTCGATACAGTACGGAATTTTCTCCTGCATGCGAAAACTATGCTGGGCGCTAATCTCTCTGCTTTCGAAGTGCTCTGGCACAATACCTACGGCCTGATCGATCAGCACATTGCCCACGTGACAGTGCCGCTGACCGATCGGCACAAATTCTATGTTCTAGTCGAGAGCATGGGATCCCATGCCGAACAGGATGGCGAGCTGTTCCTGAATATGCTGGCTTCGGCGGAGGAGAGCGGGCTGACGGATGCGGCGGTAGTGGCAGACTCGGCCTGGAAAATCAAAAATCTATGGGCTGTGCGTGATGCGGCCGCAGAGGTCTACACCGGTGTCGGCTACATGCATACTTTCGATGTCAGCCTGGACATCACCGACATGGGCTATTTCGGAAATGAACTGGAACGCAGGCTGCGGCAACGCTGGCCAGAGGCTATACTGGGTTTATTCGGTCACGTTGGCGATGGCAATATACATATTATAGTTAGCGTGGGGCCGGAAACGCGTCGGCATCTGCAGGCCATCGACGAGGCTGTGTACGGACTTATCAGAGAGCTGCACGGATCAGTCTCCGCCGAACATGGCATCGGTCTGATGAAAAAACCCTACCTGCCGTTCAGCAGGGGTGAGAATGAAATTGCGTTGATGCGACAGTTGAAGCAGGCAATGGATCCCCAGGGAATCCTAAATCCGGGGCGAGTGTTTTAGCGTCCCTCAAGGTGGTTCAGGTAGGGGGCAGTTAGCGGTGACAGTGAAATCTTCACAGCGCCGCAAGAGTCTACGTGCCTAACAGCAAGTAACCAATTTGCCTGCTATCGGAAAAATCTGGACGGCCAGAATCGATTTTTATCGACGTTACCTGACCCTGCTGTGGTCGACACATTGATAAGATAAAGGAGTATATCGACATGAACTATCGATTACTGGGCGATACAGGTGTATTCGTCTCTGAGCTGTGTCTCGGCACCATGACCTTCGGCGGCAAAGGCGGGATGTGGGAGACCATAGGTGGTCTGCCTCAAACCGATGTGGACAAGCTGATCGGCACATCTCTTGATGCCGGTATCAATTTCATCGATACCGCCGATGTTTATTCCTCTGGCGAATCCGAAGTTATGACCGGCAAGGCCCTCAAAGGCAAACGCCAGCAGGTCGTGCTGGCCACCAAAGTGCGCGGCAGGATGGGGCCCGGCGCCAATGCTGTCGGCCTCTCGCGGCTGCACATCATGCAGGGCGTGGAAGACAGCCTAAAACGTCTGAACACAGACTACATCGATCTGTACCAGATCCATCGCAGCGATATGCTCACCAATGTCGAGGATACCCTGCGTGCACTGGATGATCTTGTACGCCAGGGAAAGGTGCGCTACGTCGGTTGTTCCAATCTGCCGGCCTGGGAGCTGATGAAGTCGCTGGCGGTATCTGATGCGGGTAACCTGGAGCGCTTCAAGTGCACTCAATCCTACTATTCTTTGGTCGGGCGGGAGCTTGAGCGGGATACCATACCGTTGTTGGACGATCAGGGCTTGGGTTTGCTGGTTTGGAGTCCCCTGGCTGGCGGCTTTCTCAGTGGCAAGTTTACCCGCAACAGTGAAGGCAGTGGTCGCCGCGCCTCTTTCGATTTTCCGCCCATTGACAAGGAAAAAGGCTTCGCCATCGTCGACGTGTTGGCGGATATCGCTTCCGCACGGGACATTAGTGCCGCTCGCGTGGCACTGGCCTGGGTGCTGGCGCATGAAGTCGTCACCAGTGTGATTATAGGCGCCCGTAAAATGGAGCAGCTGGAAGACAATCTGAGTGCAGTCGAAGTGCAGCTCACCGACGCCGAGCTAGACCGGCTTGATGAAGTGAGTCGGCTGCCGCTGCACTATCCTGCCTGGATGGAAGTTATGGGCTCGGACCGTTATCCGGGAGATGTACGAGACTTCAGTGCGGCAGAGAAATAACAAATTTGGAGGGACACTCATTGTTTAGTAGCTTAAGGACTCGGATCCGCAGTAAGTCCCGAGTCTAGCCCTGAAAAAAAATGGGCGCACAAAGATCAAAAATACCTATAACAGCCCTTTTCTCCCCGTGCGCATCCTCAGTTTCTTCATGATTAAGCTATTAAACGATGAGTGTCCCTATAATTGCGGTTGAATACGACCTCATCCGTAAAGATTTCTGTCAGAACGTCAAGAAAGCTTACAACCATCAATCTAGATAAATAGTTAGCTTATTCATTTCTAACCG